>WLWD01000047.1_pt1:0-357500 | contig 1302043 bp, 964 predicted proteins | sample 6712731 | NCBI WGS metagenome assembly WLWD01 (sample SAMN12718690, study PRJNA576275) | sponge metagenome | isolation source: marine sponge | host: Mycale hentscheli | place: New Zealand: South Island, Marlborough, Capsize Point | collected 2014-11-01 | reverse complement strand
CAGTGCATGTACTTTGCACAGTAATGTCTTCACTTAAAATGTTGCAGTTTTCAGGCATCTGTGTCATTGTATTCCTGAATCCATTGGATGGGACCCCACTCCACTGATTCAAGCATGTCTGAGATGAGACTAAATACAATAGAAAATGATAAAATCGACGTATCCAACCAGCGCAGTTATTCATCTAGCACACACACACACAGATCCTTACCTTCCGCAAACATGGCAATTAGTGCTACCGCGTATAAAGAAAGAGATGCAGACATTACTAAGTACAAACACGCTAGCACACCTCCAATTTGACTAACCGTGCACTCTCCCCGAGAGACACCAGCACGCTCAAAGTAGCTTTATATACCCCCTCATTATAGTACCGCGGAATGTACCGGAAATCATTAGGAATAGCTCGCGCAACGCCTATCGCGGCTCATTGCGTAGCAAAGAGAAAGAAGATATACACAAGACATGAACTATAGTTTAGCTTTAGGGCAAATAGTAATTCCATACATTCGTTGCACATGATATTAAAAAAATCAATAGGAACAGTATTAGATCTTATAAGTTTAAGTTGATGCAACTTGTGAGTGAAAAAAGAAAGAAAAAGAAAAAGAAAGTTATCATGACAGCTCTACGATTGAGCACTCTGTTCAGACTCTCCTTCCTTCTCCATCACTTGATGAGACAGAACATGATCTACCAGTCCAAACTCCTTGGCTTCATTAGCAGACATGAAGTTATCTCTGTCAGTGACTCTCTCTACAACACCAAGAGACAATATTTCTAACGTGACACATGCTACTAAATTTAGGTCTTGAGTACCCGCCCACATTGCTGTTTTCAATCAGGGTGCCAATTAATTCTATTTATAGTGTATATGTTTTTATTGCCACAAATTCAACTCACAACTTATACAATATATATATATACAAAACAATCAATACTCCATACAAGCATCAAACTGTAACACTCCTACTAAACTAATCATATTTCTCTGCAAAGAACTTGAATTTAAAATGCAATCTTTACTACAGGATGAATTAGGAGCCGAGGTTCAGGCCACAATAATTACAAAATAACGCTTGCATTTGACTCCCTTCTAATAAAAAAAAAAGAAAAAAAAAGAAAAAAAAAGAAAAAAAAAAGTTGTAACTACTACAGTATATTGTATATGTTGTGATTAATTTAACCGATCAATTAGTGCTGCATATAGCATGTCCTATGGTCAATTCAAACTTCCAGTGCACCCATCACTCTAGCAATATGAAATAATAGTAGTGAAAGTAAGTTATTAACTAAAGCTTGCTGTATATAACAGTCGTATCAGTTTGTGGTGTGGGAGATGAACAGCAAACAAACACAAACAATTGAATGCTATTATATACTTCACTTTGAAAGACTTCCACGTGGGACCTTAAATAAATTTATTTGTGCGTATCGGTATGTCCAGTGGCTGACGAGTCTCTCACCAATCACATCAATAGGCTGAGACGTGTGTTCTGAAAGGAGTTTGTTCAGGAGCTTCTTCAGCTTCACTATCTCTTCTGCTTGAATGACAATGTCAGAAGCTTGACCCTACAATGTGGAAAATATGTATGAATAGATATATATGCCCAAGCAATCAGAAGTAGATTAGGATAGAAAAACAAAACAAAAGACAACAAAAAAACAAAATAACAACAACAGGTACAGGAACAAGAAATTGATTTCATTCGATTCTATATCTACTAAATTAGACCACTAAGGCTGAATTACATAAAACACCCCCTTTCCCCTTCCACTGTCCTTAAAAAGGAAGTGATTTAGGAAATTTTCCTTATTTATGTACCAGAGTCCCCCCCCCCCCCCCCCCCCCCCCCGAGTGGTTTTCACAAATTCTATGCCACAACGCTAAGCAAACACATATTTCTAGCCAAATACTTCCCCCAACAAAAAAGTTAAACCCTGCGTACTTTTTTAAACAACCCTATATTTAACATATTTTTTATTTGCTCACTAGAATCTTCATTAGACACCAGCAAAGCAAGCGCCATAATTTATAGGTGTGTGCATTAATTTTACACGTCAAGTTAACCAAGTTACAACGAAGCCAAGGCTTAACCAATTAGAGGCAAACAGAATAAAATATCAGGGTTTCATACAGATTATGGGAGCCTAGGATCCCCCCCCCCCCCCCCCTTTCTAATTTTTTTTTACCCTGACTGAAATATGATCAGTACAAAATATGAAAAACTATAGCTTAATTACCCTACTGCTAGTTTCTTTTAAAACGTCAAACAATTCTTCAAAATCATGACTGTCTAGTTCTGGTCCTCCAATAACAATTTGTAATAGTTTGTTAAAGTTTTCATCTAATAATCTGTATTGTAGTCATGACATCACCATTTTCATGTGGCTAAAATATTTTGTGACTCTACAAAATCCCTAACCCAGCGAAAAACACTGTATGAATCCCTGTTATATTAGAGTGAAGGACTGACATGTGGACTGGTAAGTCTCTCTTACCCCTGCTTGGCCGTGTGGCTGATGGATCATTACTCTGGAATGAGGCAGGCAATATCTGCTGTCTTTGGCTCCAGCTGCGAGCAGGAATGCTCCCATACTGCAAGCTTGTCCTACACACCAGGTGGACACCGGAGGATTCAGATACTGCATCGTATCATAGATACCCAGACCTGCTGTAATGGAACCACCTGAAGGAGAAAGAGTAGAGAGATTAAAATGGCTTTAAAAAAAAAAAAAAAAAAAAAAAAAAGGTTAAAAATTAGTAAGTTAATTAAATAATAAAAATAAATATATAAAAATAATGAATAAATAAATAAGAAACTAGTAATGGATAAATATTTTTCTGTACTATAAGAAAAAATAAGCCAACCAACTTCTAACAAACCACTTGATTTTATGTCACTGAATCCTTAAGCCCACTGTACAAGTGGCTTCAAAACAAGATGAACACCTCAAAGTGGTACTCGGAACAAATTGCAACGTGTGAAAGGTTTGAGGTGTACATATGTAGTCTGGTAGACACGGAATGTGTCCAACCTTGAAGCAGCTAGCCATGACAGCATTCTATCAAAAGATGTGACGTGCAAAGCAAAAAACAAAAAACAACAACAACAAACTTTCACTGGTAATTCAATATTTTTAGCTTAGTAGCATTAAAATTAGATAAATAAATTCACAATATGTTTCGGCTCGTAAGCCTTCTTCAGTTGTGAGGTGTATATGACCGTTTAAAATAAAATATTTTTTAAAATTTTATTTTATTTTAAATAGTCATACGTATATACACCTCACAACTGAAAAAGGCTTACGAGTCGAAACGTATTGCGAATTTATAATTGGCGAGCGAGCGAGCAACTCTAAGATGTAGTCTATGGAAATCCTGAATACGATACGTCGTCGTTTAAACGCGCGCGCGCATTCCAGAACTTCGCTCGCTCGCCCAACCAATGCTACACGAGCATTTTCTAGTATATCTAATTTTAATGCTACTAAGCTAAAATATTGAATTACCAGGAATAATTAAAGTAGCAATGAAAATCTACGACACTGAATGAGCAGATCACTTGCTATTGACAACACACTTGAGGAAAAGCAGCTGTTGTAGAAACAACACCAAGTACACTCAACCAACTCATACTGTAATTCTTTCTCAGCCTTCTTTTACTCATTAGATGTATTCACTCTCTTTCACAGACTTTTTAAACAATACAGAATTAAAAATATTTGGTTGCCACCGGGAATCGAACCCAGGACCTCTTGCTTAACACATAAGCGCTCTGCCACTGAGCTATGACAACCAAAATGAGAAACACCTGAAATTTAAAAAATATCTATTGGACCCCACTCAAGTTCAGTTCTCAGAAATGCCCTGCACTTATAAGTAGTTACAATACAATGTCCAGGTCGCACTATTGCATTTGGTGTCTATAATCCTAGAATTATAAACAACGAAGAAATGGAGACTTGAAGAAAGAAACACAAAGGACAATTTGGCAGGTCATGACCAGCTGTTGATATGAACTAATCATGTGATAACGAGAAAGCTCTTCCGCTATGAAGTCACTATATCATCACTACCTTCTAATTTTCAAATAGAAAACTCTAATATTTTGAGCAACGGAACTAAATAAAGTATGGTAAAGGGTTCAGTGCCATAATAACCAACTTTTTGTGACTTGAAAGTAAAGCTTTCGTAAGAAATCCTAGCACAGCTTTAAGCAACTTGCTTATTACAGGAAACACTGGGGGGAGGAAAGGTGGGACGCCTTGAAAGATGGAAAAGGACGGTTGATTGCTTTGAGTGCTATTCCTTTGATTTTTGATGGTATTACCCCTGAATGATAGCGTCTTGCTTGCTTTGATCACTTGCCAATTACTACTACTACTTATTCATATGATTACTACCCGACAATATCCTTATTGAAAGTAAGAGGGTCCAATCCCAACACATTTACACTAAATAGTCATCTTTTGTACTACAATGTGGCTGGCTACCCACGCCAGCTAAACCCCACACGTGACAGAACAAAGTGAGTAGTCTCAATTATGACAGTGTTGGAAAACAACAACAAAAACAACAGACACTGGAGCTGCCCTATCACTCATTAGTGAGAACACTTGTCACTCATTATGGCCTGAAGGTACTGCTCCAACACTGCATAATACAAGTGCCAGGCTCAAATCATACACTTGAGATGTCATCAATGTAAAACAAAAAACAAAAACAAAACAACAAAAACAAAATAGCTCACATATTTATCTATGGACGTTTTGTGCCTGACAGCTACACCTCCTCCCCCCTCCCCCTCCGTCCTCTCTCCCAGAATATCTCCAACTCCTTCTTACCTCCTCACCTGGGCTATTAATGTACATGTGAATGGGCTTGTGTGCGTCTTCAGACTGCAGGTACAGTAACTGAGCAACTATCAGACTCGAGTACTCGTCGTAGATCTAAAGGTAGAAAAACCAACACATCCAAGCATGGAAGAATAACGATGAGTTTATCCAACCACCCCTTCATGGCTGGCAAGTCTACAATGAGCCAAGAAAAAAAAATTGACATAACATCTAGCTTTGCCGTCAGTTGTCCATGGTATCCCTGGGAGGCTCCACCTACTCATATGGGTGTGTCGTAGTCCTATTGTCAAATTTACCAATTCTATTTGAGAGTGGCAGGCAAATAAAACTTATAAATTATAGTTACTAGTATATTTCTCAGTAGAGTTTGAATTGAGAACATCTCTATGCAGAACTCACAGGTCCCATGAGGCAGATGATCCTTTCCTTCAGAAGACGAGAATATATATCATACGCCCTCTCTCCTCTTCCCTGCATTGGTAATACACGGTTATAACAACTGATGCAAATATGCGATTCTCTCTGCTCTGATCATTAATATTATTACCCACCTCATACGTTTTATTTAATTTTGTTTTAAAGGTGGACTTTTTAATGCAACTGAAGTTTGAAATAAAATTTGCTATGAGAATGGTCTGAGAACAGATTATTTGTTTAAGTAGGGTTGGAATTTTTAATAATAAATTATCGAAGAATCTAGAGCCAAAAAGTTTGTTCCTCTCAGTAAAGTGGAGGGGGGGGGGGGGTGGGGGGGGGGTAGACTGAGCAAGCCATTGTGCACAAGTAATTCAAAACACTTACAAGCATTCTAAGAATTATTGCACAGTTTAGAGCCTAACTTTAAATAATTATTGAGCGAGCCACTATACAGTGGTGTTGAATTGAGAATTGGGGATATTTGTTGGCGAGCGAGACAGTATTAGGGGTGGATAATGCAAAATCGGGTATATGTTATATGTATATATGGATGGTATGTATGCCCTTTAAACGTGCGCGCGGGTGCAGTTTCCCCCCTTAAAACACGGCGTTTTAGGCTTGACCCCTCTTTCTTCTGATACTACAGCTTTAAGCAAGTCTTACTTGAAACTTGGGCTCCAAATTGTGAGATAATTCCTTCGAAGCACTTGTTTTTCAAGTCCCAAAAAGTTACTGCGAACGGTTACTATGGCATTGAGACCCTTTACCAAACATAATTTGAAAAACCTCGTCGTTTTGGGGGGGCTTCTAAATGCCGCCCGTTGGTTGTCAAGTGCCACTGGTAGCCAGAAGGTAAGTACATAGTTCCATATCTGTTAGCAAAAATACATTTTAAGTTTGACAGAATCTTACAGAGCATTCTCCAAAACAAGGGAGGCAGAACCAGGTGACACCAGTGGTAAATAATTTTATGTAACCTAACTAGGCAGGCTCACTCGCCATTTATGTTCAAGCACATCACTAGTATATATGTGTGTGTAATTCCATTACAAGAATAACTCTGGCCTTATTATTATTATTATTTTTTTTTTGTAGCTGATGAGAGCTTGTTCAAGAGTTATTGATAGAAGTAGTCAGAATGGTTTAAATTTGATACTACAGACTTATCACTACTCAGGAAATTACCACTAGTTTATATATATAAGTGGGGACATACGTATGTCATTTGTATTTGAGTGTTAGCTCGGTGTTCGACCCCGTCCCAAACTTCACTAAACAGAATCCTCTGGTTTATTGATCATTACCTGTATCACCCTAGAAATTGAATTGTTTACCACTTTGAATTCTTTTGCGGGTGCAGTTAAAACTCGAACACTTACCGGAGTTCCATTTCTATTCGAGTTAGTGGCGGTGGTAAGTTAACGCTATTTGTCGTAGTTATAAGCCCTACGCAACAGTATTTACTTGAAAGTTCATTGTCCGCTAGACTAACCACAAAGGTAAGTCTTGTAGCTTGTGTTCGGTTTAATTCACTAGCACTTCCAGTACAGCACTACAGGCAGTTATTTCGCGCATGTTCACTGATTCCACTCGCTGATCGCCGATGTCGCCTTCATTCATTTGTTTATAACTATCGCACTTTCAAAACAATATCGTAGTTACCTCATTTCACTTATCTACTGTATCAAGTCATTTTAAACTTATTGTAAAGCTATTTCTTACCTGGTATTTATACTCCTATATTACTTGTGATTCCTGTGTTTGTCTGTTTTAAAACTTGGTTTAGTAGTCGGACAAGACACAAGCTCAGGATTTATGACCTTGAGTGAAATAAATAAATTCAGATGCTTGTAGCTAGCAAGTTATCTATTAAGTGATTAGTTCCTGGAGAAATTAACTATTCAGAAGCTATTATATGTAATTCAGCAAGCGAGCAAAGCTGACTATCAGTCGTGTTCAATTGAGATTTCAGATATATATATATATATATGTATGTATGTATGCGTACGTCAAAAATTTTCGCCACTGCTTTCGAAGTTTATTCAGGTAATTCTGTTATTGTTACTACAATGCATGGGTCCACTTCCTTAGTCTGGGATCAGAGACTATAGATCCTCTGATGCTAACTGAGAATGGAAAGGGTTACACTGTGCACTACAGTTAGATGTAATTTCTGTCCTATTTTTCTGTAAAAAGAGTTTGCTCGCTCGCCATGCATTTGCGCTATTCGAGCGCACCACTAGTATTGTTACAAACACTACATCTGACGTGGCTACTATTTTGGCTAAAGGCCAACAAGTAGTAGCGATGGAGTCCCTTGACCAACATAATGTCAAAAATCTCGAGAAGAACTCCATTTTTGCAATCTCTGTAATTGCTGAAGGTACTCATTTGACCATCTTTTCCACCAATGTTGAGTTAATGCTTGACATGGAGACCATCTTAGCCACTTTGGTTTTAGCGGCTACAAGAGTGAGAGTAGGATTTCCTTCTGCATAAATTGCTCTAATATAGACAACTGCAGCGTACGCATTTTCTGATGCGTCACAAAAGCCATGAAGTTCTGTCCGCAAAACTTTCGAATCAATAGTGTAATAGCAGCAGCTAATTGGTACGTTCTTCAGGATTTGTTTTTTTGTTGCTTTTTTTCCCTTTTTTTTCTTCTCAATTCAAACAGCTGCAGGGAGTGGTTACTATGGCATTGAATTACCTTTACCGTATATATGTAATTTAAAACTCGACTTTTTTTTAGTAGCTTGAATGTTAGAAGTTAAAATCAATCGTTAACAACAGTGTAGTTTTAGGCTCGCTCGCCATTTGCGCTCAAGCACATCACTAGTATTAGCTTACTAACATAAGAAACTGGGAGAAAGCCTAAGAAGCTAAAAAAAAGATAATCGGTGTGTGAGCGAGACACTATACATACACTGGTGTCAAATTGAGAATCGGGGACTTGTATATATGTGTGGACGTATGAATGTCATTTTGTACATTGACCCACGTATTTTTGTGTTCGCTCGGTAGTCGACCCCGCCCCCATACAGAATCATTTGATTTAGCGATCTTTACCTGTATCATCACTTGTTTAACCCTTTGAATTAGGTTGTGTTTGACATATCTGATTTAGTCTAGTGCAACATTTTGATAGTTTCAATATTCGGGAGGCTGCCATCTTTGAGATCCATGTGACAGAATGACCGATTGACTCACAAACTGAGTACTGTAACCCTCTCACACATGCGCGCTGAGGGTAAACTAGGTGAACAGGATTTAAGACATTAACTTCAGGCAATCTAAATGAATGTAGCCTCATGGTTACTTTAGTATACAGGTTTTGTAATCAACTTTTATCAGATTCTACCTTGTGTGAATTACTTGTGTACAATGGCTCACTCACCATTTGTGCTGAAGCACATCACTAGCATATAATATATTGTTTGCTTCAAAATATTCTTAGCTCAGCAGCAGATATAGCACATAACACTCTCACACACACTTGTTCACTGGATACACAAGACTTACATTGTATTTTCTTGGTGACTTTACATATTGGGCAGTGGACTTTCAAGTAAGAATAGCTATGACTAACGGCGCAAGTTGAGTATGTTCGCTGATGGTAGTTTGGAAAGGAAAAACACCATAGTTAGACTGTCAGCCAGGTGTTTCCCACATGCACCAATGGCTATACTCCCTAGTGACAACTTTGGTGGGCTTCTACAAATATCAGGTACTCAGTAGAATCATCATACTTCCATCTCTGAACTAATCACTACCACTACGGCATGATTGCTGTACTTGCAATGCCAAGAGTCACTCCATGTTGCTCTGGATTGATAACTTACCACCACCACTAATTCTAGAAAATGAACTCTAGTAAGTTTGTAAGACCTAACAGCATCCCATAACATTTAGATATATTGGAAGCAGCCTAATTCCAAGGAGTAAACAATTAAATTTCCTTGGACAATATGGGTAAAGATCGTTATCTATTTAGTGGAGTTTGGGACGGGTCGACTACCAAGTGAACACAAAAAGTGAGGGTCAAAGTACAAAAATGACATGCGTATGTCCAAATATAAAAAATACATGTATCCCCCCGATAGTGTCTCACTTGCCAGTAAGTGAGTTTCTCCATTTACTTATTTGCCAATCTGTACTATATGTTCCTTCCAGTCACGTATTCCTCCACATTCTATTGCTCTATGCCAGACATGAGGAAGTTATCAATCTAAAGTATTTCAAACAGGGTTCGACCAAAGTTCATTCAAACATTCACACTACACTACACCTAACCTATTCCCTTACCCACTACTTACTGTAGTTTCCATAACCATTGGAATTAGTCCAGACATACGAGAAGGAGTTGGATTCTGCGAGTGTTTTGAGTTCATCTCCGAGCCAGGAAGACCCCAGTAGTCTGTAGAAATTACAGTAGAGGTCAGACATCTTTTGAACCCAGAACTCTTCCTAGGGAGGTTCCTAACGCTTCGTACGATGAAATTGAACCTCATTGTGAAGCAGAGATGAATTGACCGGTACGACGAGTAGTAAACTATAGTAGGTAAAGGGACATTAAATAAGTTAGCTTCAACCGCCAACCACGTGGTAAATTTGTTTACAACGAAAAGACTCGGTGTGTTGAAGTGGAAATGACTTCTCTAGCTAAACAGTTAAAAAAGTTGGCCATTCCCGGCCAGCCTTCTTTCCAGCAGCTTACTTCCAAAAAGCGCACGCCCTCCCTTTTATTTCAGCCTGAAGACATCGGTGACGTTACCCTAGACACTATCTATTCTCTGGCCGTCAATGGGCTGGAAGAACTCATATCTGTGGATTCTTGCTTTTTAAAATACGAGGAAAATATATTCAGTGAGAGCAGTAAAGGTTTTGAAAGAACCATGCAGACTAGGGAAGTCCTTCAAGATGTGGACAAGATGATAGGCAGGTTTCTAAGGCAACTGTCTCCCTATTTCATGCTAAAGCCTGCACACAAGTGCTTGGAATGGCTCATTCGAGTGTATCGCGTCCACTGCCATAATGTGGATGCCCTGATGGAGTGTGCACTGCCGTATTACCAGACTGTTCTCTTTGGAAGGATTGTGCAACTACTTCCACTCAGAGACCACTCCCTCTCCAAGTGGGTGTGGCTAGCACCTATTAAGAAGTCTGGCTCTCCCCTGTCGAAGCTCACCCTCACCCAGCATTGCTTGTCCGACTTGTCATTTCTGGTTTACATTTGTGCAACAGTTCCAGCGTCTTTGAAGGCATGTAAGAAGTCTTCTTCTCCCCATGGGTCTCGCATGGCTCTATCTCTATACACATCCACTGTCCTCAATGTGCTAGAGATGGCCAGCCCGGTCACAGAGGAGATCGTGATGAGACTCGTGCCTTTCTTGAAGAAAGGGTTGAAGTCAGAGAGTGTGGAGTATAAAGCCAGCACGTACATGGTGGTGAGTCAGTTGGCAGTGTCTGTGGAGATGGAAGAGACACTCACGGCTGCTCTGTTGGAGCTTGTGTGCAAGGTGAACAAGTTGGTGGGTGTGGTGTAGGAATATGTTACCATAGTATACCTGTGGGTGTGATTATATGGTTTCTAGGTGGGTGTGGTTATGTGGAGTTTGGTGGGTATGGTCATGCTGAGTTCAATGAGTGAAGTTATATCACGTTTGACTCCATGGGACTGAAGTGCATTGTAATAGACTTTAAATTAGAGGGGGGAGGGGGGGGGGAACTGCTTGGAAAGGATTATGACTTTCAATGCTCTCAAATTTGCACCAATTTCATGGAGATAACAACTTCTTTGGAACATTGATGGGACTTCCCTGAAAATTTGTTCTGATAAGTACCCTGACCCCCCTTACCAAATAGCCGACAGTTTAGTGAAGACTGGCCTGTTCCATGTGGTTGAATGTTCTAGTTTTATTGTGTTTGTTTCTACGAATAAATTCACCGTGGTGATAAATGTCAATGTGCTGCAGAGTGTGTGCGAGTCCATGAGGAAGGAGGGATTGTGCTGTGTGGCGGTACTTTGCCAGTCACAGAGACCTCCCAGACTATCTCAAAAGTAAGTGAGGAGTGTAAATTAACATTCTGCCATTGGCAAGAGAAAAGGGAAGGTTGTTGAGTTGATCCTCAGTGCGCATGTGCGAGAGGGTTATAGTAATCTGGCTGGCTGACATCCTTCCGTCACGCTGTGATTTAGGAGACTATAGTGACAATTAGCCATGGATTTAGGTATGAACTTACTCAGAATGATGATTTAAGTCTTTTCATTGTGCTCCTTTTTTTTAAATTTGAGCCAGTTTTTGAGAAAACAGTCAACTGTATAACTACTTGTGTTTGCACCCTCTAATTGTCACGTCCTAATCACTTGAGGAAATCATATTTTGTTGCCTATGGTAGTTTTGCTTTATGCGGAGGAGTTTACCGAGCACTGGAATTTGAGTTTTGTGTTAAAGCTAGCGGTGAAGCTCCTTGCAGGGTTAGATTCTCTTATGAAGACTGTATTTACAGTACGGTTTTCATTGCACAGCTATATTGGTACCTGGTTGGTCTGAAGAGTGAGTCAGTAGCTAGCTAGTGTATAGTAGCGCTGAGGGTTCACAACTTTGATGCTTATTTTATTAGAGAAGCACTCGTTCCACTTGGTCATTTGACTTTTTCAGTCACATTTACTCTTGTTGACTGGTTTTCTGGTAAAAAGTTTCAATACGTGTGTGTGTGTGTGTGTGTGTGTGTGTGTGTGTGTGTGTGTGTGTGTGTGTGTGTGTGTGTAGATCCTTGGAGTATTTGGTAGGTCTTCCTGACCTGGTGTCTACTTTGACTACCCTTTACCACACCCACTCCATCGCCCCTCTCCTATCTCTGCTAATGTCTTCTTTGCTACAAGACTGTCTGGACGGCCAGTTATTCGAGGAGTCAAGAGATCAGGCCAATGGTTACCTGCAGATTCTTGATGGGCTACTGGGAGAGATACAGATGAGCCCAGACTCAGCTCTGAAGTTTTGCAAGTGAGATATGTAGTTAAAGAACGATTTAGTAATTTTGTACACACACACACACACACACACACACACACACACACACTTTTCCATTCGAATCCGTGTGTTTAACGTATAAATCGCAATTATAATTCAAATGCTATTCTCCCATACATGAAATCTGTGGTCTCGTTTACCGCATTCTCGACTCCTTCCGGAGGTCCGAGTATAAAAAAGGAGAATCCTCGGCATGCCTTAAGGGCATGCTGGGGATTTTCCTGGCCTTTGACCTCTAGCTCCTTCTATTCAAATTAAAAAAAGTAGCCACGCAAAGAGAACCCTCCACAATAGCTCACAAACGAGTGTCCCAACTCACAAGCAGTTAAATTCCACTGCTTGTATATGTAATCATTTTTTTGCGGGTGGTAATAGAATAATCAAGTCTAGCTCTTATCAATGCCATGTGTGTGTGTGTACCGAAGTATGTATTTCTTGATTGAAGACAACCCCTCAGGATATCCATCTAGCAGTACTCTGACGGCACTGTGTATCCTGTGCAGTGGAATTTAGCTGTGTCAATGGCAAACAGTACTCTTCTAGCATCTTCTGTTGTTGTTTTTTTTGTTGTTGTTGTTGTTTTCTATTCGTTAAGGTGCTCATGACTTATTTCTTACTTATGTGACATTAATTCCTACTTTATGTGCATAAGCAGCTGTAACTAATGGTGTCTGGGAAGTCAGTGACAAAAACTGCACAGCCACCATTTTATCACGAAATATATTCCCGGCTACGCCCTTTTATATGCAACATCCTCGTTTAAGTCATTTGTTTTGTAATTGCTAAGGTATCGGATCCCCAGACGTTGAACAGGCAGACTCACATGCGCACACACACACACATGCACACACATTTGGTGTCTAACCAATATGTGCAGGAGCTGAGGATTAATGTTTTTACATTTTCTTTGAAAAAATTGCAGTTAAGTTAATGTATTTGAAACAGTGTGGGCGGGGCTGTATATATTATACACACGTACATGTTTACGGATACATTTTCACTGGTTTATTCCAGGGAGTTGATGCTGAGAGGCATGTCAGCCCTGGAAGGTTGTCATGGTGGGACGTCTCAGCACAAGGAATGGGTTAGAAGCAGTCTGGCTGGTTTAGCATGTAGTATGGATGCCAAGTGAGTCACTTAAACAAGCAACTTCAAGGAACAATTTAGTGCTAGGAGAATCAATTCTGTGCTTCTCTTCATTTGTGATGCTAGGTTACACTTCCTACTCCCTGCCTTCTCTCTCTCTCTCTCCCCCCCCCCCCCTTCTTGAATAATTAGGGAAAAGAAAGCTAGTGTTGTATTCTTTTGTTTATTGTAATTTCCTGCTCTATGTGATCACTGTTGCTAGCATGTTGCTATGGGGTGTGGTTACAATTTTTAATTATCATGTGAACACAATTCTTAATTCAGATATCCTGCTGCCATGGACACGGCTCTGGAGGAAACTCTGGCCGCCATCTATTCCCAGGGCGACGCCTACCACTCCAAGAGGAAGGAGGAGGACCCAGAGAAGACTGAGCGAGTGAAGCTGCTCCATGACTTTGTGTCTTTGTCTCTGGTCTACACCACGAGGCACCAGGTGTTTGTGGAGTTGGGGGCCGGTCTGTCTGCCTGCGTGCATCATCCTAATGCAGACATGAGGGCAGCGGCGTTTACAAAGCTGGGAGAAACATTGCTGACTCAGCACAAGGTAATTCATTACCTTTTTTTGGTGTGTGGGCGGAACAAAGTGCAGGGTCCAGGGTCCATGTTATTTAATGTGTTTTTGTGTTGCTATGTATATAGGGAAAGAAGGATTTGGTAAAGGATGGCTTTGTTGTTTCCTCTCTGTTGCATGGACTTGCTGATGAGTCTCCGACTGTGATACAAGCTGTGCTTAATTTGGGCCGAAAGGTATGGGCTCCTTTGGTATATGGGGAAGTTTGCCGCTAGTAGATGATGTAATTGGAAGCGGAACAATGGCTTGAGGGTGTGGTTGGACGTGAGATGAATGTTGGTGTGCTTCATTTAAAGTCTACCTCTGAGATATAATCTAACTAGATCAGATAGACCGACCCTTTCTTAGTGGTGGGCTGTATTTGTAAAAATAATATGTTATTTGGTGTAGTCAAATATATCAGGAATGTTAGTGTATGGCAAGTGTATAAAATTTTGCAATGCAGTAGCATAAGGTATTTTTATCCATGATTTCCCTTTCCTGCTCTCTTTATTCCTGAGATCTCAGTTTTTCTTATTCCTCTCTTCAGCTCAGGCACTCCCTTCCCCTCTTTTGTCTATCTCTCCTGCTCCTCAGTCTGTCCTTTTTATCACTTTCATTCCACGCCCACTGAATGTGATGATGCTTTACCCCACCGCACTGATGTACTAAGTTTAGCAAATTAGAAATGCTATAGCACAAGTTTCTTTTTGTTTTTGTTGTTTATTTTGTGCATTTTCTTTCAAATCTTCCTTGAAGTAGTCTATCAGACAGCCTTTTCTCACCTTGGCTCTATTTTTCTTGACCTTTGCACTCTCCTGCTTCTCTGCCTTTCTTCTACCCATGATTTGTGGTGGATATTATGGTTAACTACTGTAGGTGGGTGAACACTCTTTCCCAACTCCGTCCAACTATAGAGTGAATAGAACTTAACGCTTTACCCATTCAGGTAATGATGACACTTTACCAACTCAGCTCAGCTCATGGAATATTCATACACACACTGTCGGCAGTTACCGTCGTAGTCGTTAGTGACACACAAGTGTGTTATTATTATATAGATTATTATTCACTCCATGCTAAGATGGCTGTATAGGAAAGGGAGACATTATAAGGGATGAGAAAGGGGAAGGAGAAAGGAAAGAATGATCGAAGAGAAAGAAAGACTAGATAGAGTGGGTCGTATTGATATCAATTGCTTGTCCTGTAATCAATTAAGCTATTCCTAACTTATATTTATTGTCGCCGCCATCTTGTGCTCTCAGCTGTTGTTCCAGCAGCTCCCTGTGGACCAGTTGGTGTCATCCCTTACCTCCCTCCTGTCCAGGAGGCCGGGCTCTGACCAGTGGCGAGCGGTGTGTCTGTCAGCTGTCGGTCTTCTCACTTCCAAGTCCATGTTGTCTGCGTCCACTGATATGCTGGACAGTGTGGTGCTTGTGCTGATCCCTCATCTGTTTGTGGATGGTTCTGCCACTGGATTCTGCAAGGAGTTGGTGAAGAAGATAGGGCAGGGTCAGGTGACCAAGTGTCACCTTGTACTGGAGGCTCTGGCCCAGCTGTCCGAAGAACAAGGTACTCTATGTGCGGAGGGGAGGTTGAACAAATTGAAGTGGTGGAGAGAAACTGCAGTTGTTGTTAGGGTTCATGCCGCTGTAGTTAGGGTTTCTGCCAGTGTTTTTTAATGAGGGTTTCTGCCAGTGTTTTTTAATGACCACCACCATCTCTGGTTTTAGTGGTGCTAATTATAGAGCTCTTTTAAAACGTTCCTTTAGAACTTAGCTGGTGTAGTTTTGTATTGTAAGTGAGGGACTTTAAACCCTTAGGTCCTTCAGGTGAGGAACTACATAGGGCAGATATACTTGTAGTGTCCCAATTACGCTGTTAGAAATGGTCTCACGTTCTAAATTAAGACAGTACACTTTACTAACGATTGTGTTGTTGGGAACGGTTGCTATGATCTAAATTAATTAAGCAATGCACTTTACTATACATTGTGTTGTTCTGAATGGTTGCTATGTACATTCTAAATTAGTTGGGCAATGTGCTTTATATCACTTGCGTTGTTCAGAATGGTTGAATCTAAATTAGGTGTGGCACAACCGTCGTGAATTACTACCTTTTTAGGCATAACTATTAAACTCTTTAACCGATTAACGCCGGAAATTAAATTCGCGATTACGTGCGCGTACTCCGAAATTGTTTACAAGAAATCGTGACCGTCACCTCGAGGCTTGAACCTCCTGAGCTTTTTCTTGTCTAGAGGCAATACGCTTCGAAGTAACCGACGGCGATGTATTAACTGATTGAAGCTAAAGCCTTCCTCTACCCGTGGGCTAAGTTTTGTTTAGTTTCTAGGCGTTTGAAGTGTATGAAGTGCGCACTCATTGGAAACTAAAAGCTTCAAGGTAAGTATACCATTGTTAGCATCAGTATTGTAAAAGTTTAGGCTAAGACCTTATGTTTCATAGCTATATATTGTTGTTTTAAATGTTCACCAGCCGCTTGCTTTGAAATAATTCAGCAACTATGGATTTTGGCTGTTTATTTTTTTTTGTGTGAGCCATATACTAGAATAATATAATATTATAACATAACAAGCAATTATATAGACTACTGTGTTTGCAATTCTAGGATTTTTTTCTGATAATACAATGAAGCAGTCCGATTGAACTCCCATGGTGACAAAGCCACACCCCATAATCGACACTGTACCGTACCATGATGTGTCTGTTGTTACTGTTCTTGACATAGATTGCACATCCTTCTCTTCATACCTGAGAAATCCATTTATGGGCACCTTGAAGTAGGGGAGAACTGGGAGGAAGAAAGTCTGTATCCTCATGCAATAATAACTTAACCTTTTTGTGGTTAGTGTTGTTCAAAATCTATATAACCCTCTGTGTATGAACAAACGAAGCTAAAATAGCTTGCCTTTTTCAACCTTTATTTCCTCCAGGTCATCAAATTCTTCATTGCTGCCCTCCATGAAGACTTCTTGGCCACGGACATCTACACCTGAGAAGTCTTCTCCCTTATTCTATCTCTATTTCTTTGAGATCATAAAATTCTTCATCACTGCCCTCTATGAAGACTTCTTGGCAGTCTTTAAATTGTATTGACAACTTTATATCATATTAATAATTGATATATATTTTTGTCTATTAGTTATAGCTATTCATATTTTTTTTTTGTAACTTTGATTTTCTTATACACAAACAGTGCTACAATTTCAATCTACAAATAATAAAAAAAATTCTATGGTAAGGGTCATTAAAACCTTGCCTCCCTTACACTTACCTCACAGGAGAATCGCTACAGCGTTGTGGGAGCTCTTGAAACACTTGCGATTGCTGCTGGTAGCTAATTGAAGCGGGTACTATGGCGGTTACGCAAAAATGCGTAACCCGCGCTGTGAAGCACCCTCGTGCTTGACGCGGAAACGCGTAATTCGGCGATAATCGGTTAACCCTTTTCAATTTTTTTTCAAGCATTTACATACATATAAAACTTTATTTTTAAAATATCAGATATTGGTTAATGTCCCTAGCCAAAAAAGATTTTACACTGTAGCATCGTTTCTATTTTCATGCTTATGTTTCACATGTGCATGTCTATTGGTACATGTGATTATATTGTTTGGCAGGTTGGCAGACTGATGTGTCTGCTGGTAGCTGTGAAGACAAGGACAAGATTGCAGCTGCCAACTCTATGATATTCACTTGTGTTGCTATGGGTGTGGCGAAGATGGACGGAGACTGTCTTGGAGACATGGTAAGGAGAGTTTTGGTAGCCATTTTAGTTGTTGTTATGAGCTTACTTATATTTTCGCCGTTATAACTCAATTATGTGCATTTATACGATATGTGATTTTAAAAAGCTGGTCTAATTCAGGAATATCTGATTTGCCATTAAACAAATATTCAATTTTTTCTGTTGTAGCTTGAGAAGCTGATGAGAGCGGCTTTCTCTTCAGATGATGTTGATACCACCGCCTACTTCACTTACATGGCCGTAATTATCAGCTTACTTAAAGCCACACCCACTTTGCCGATGGATTCTCAGCACCAACTTGTGCACCAGTTCTTACGCCATCTTAACAAGATCTCTCTAAGGATAGAAGGGCGTGGCTCTATAGCCAAGGCCTCTGTCTTGGATGGCGGAGTGACTGCTTGTTTTCGTGTTCTCCTGGAGCAGCAAGGCAGCAAGACTTCCTGTCATGAGCTCTTCTTTGTCTGTGCTCTGCAGACTCTGTGTAATAGCATTGTCATTCCCCAAAACCTCAGTTCTAGTGAGTGGGTAGAGCTGGATAGGAGTAGGTGGAGCTGGATGGGAGTGGGTGGGGCTGAAGAGACATGCAAATTGAGAACTGAGTTAGCAAAGTGTGTTGAAAATTTTACAAACTGGTCAATGAAGTCACTTGAAAGGAATTGAAAATTACTATGTGTATTTATAAGTACAAATGCAAAGTGTACCCTGTGTTATTTGTAAAAGAATGGTGAAGTCTGGAAAAGGGTCAGGGGCTGACTAGATTGTTCGAGTCCATAGATAACAGTAAAGGAGGCATTCTATCATATTATTGTAGGCTAAAGTGTCTTCAAACTGTTCAGTCGAAGAGAAACTCTAAAACTATTTTATATTTTATTTCTAGGTATGTGGTTAGATCTGAGTAAGACGTCCCTCCAGGAGCAGCTGTACTACAACATTTTGGTATCTCTCTTCTCCCTGCTCATTTTCCTGGTCAACTCTCAGCACAAGATAAAGAGCCAGACTAGTGGGAAGCTATTGCTGCAGAGTTTCTTCAAGGTTAGTGTATCCCTCGATAGGAGGAGTTGATAATTCAATGCACATGAGTGACAGATGCAGGATTTAAGCCTGACTATGCACTACTCGTGAGACAGACATTGAAGACCGGTAAAAAGTAATTTAAATTTAATAGTGTTTTAATTTGATTTACATTTCCTACTGCATTTACTGTAACCGCCACAGAAATTTGAAGGGTGTGGACTTCCTATAGTTACTATGGCTAATCTATAAGTGGTTGGCACGCTTGTATAGTCACTCATGCACCTAAAATTATATATTTAATATGGGATTATGTTGTTGTTATGGTTGTCATGCTATTAATGTACACTAACTTATTGATTTGTTCTATTCTGTAGCAATATCTTTCTGGTACTGGTACTCTATTACGTTTCCTGGCCATGATTTGGACAGCCCCGGCCGACATGAAGTTGAAGCACGGGGCGCAGTTGGATCCAGTATTGCAGAGCTGTAGTCTTGGTATTGGATGTGCCTACATACAATCCCTGGACAGTAAAGCTGCGATAGCTCTCACCACAGAACACTGTCCTAGTGAGTTGGTATCATTGTTAACACTGTCCTAGTGAGTTGGTATTGTGGCGGTTTTGTTACCATAGCTACTAGCCTACAGGCAAAGTACTAGAGGTGTAAAACTAAACTAACACTTACCTGTTTTCTCTCTCCATGCTGTGTGCTCCACTAGTCAAATGGCAATCAATTTTACGTGTGGCTTACGTATTTACTTGGGAATAGCCTGTCAACGCTTGTCCAGGAAAGGATAAGATGAAAGTTTTGAAATTCTTATTAGCAGTTGTAGCTGTCAGGACTGAGATCTCGTGTCTGCACGTGCTATTGTTTCACATGTGACCATTTAAAGACAGGTTCCAAGCATTCATACGTCTCCCATCTAATTTTTACCCGCTACCTATGTGTGCATATGATGCATGCATCTCCGTTTAGCTACATTAAAATTACATTTAATTTATTAGACATTTAAGAGAAACTAAGATGTTACTCTCTTCATCCAAGGCACAACTGAGGGTGGGCAGGTTTGAAGTTACACCTCAGGTGTGCACATGACCACTGCCTCACCAGCTCAGCCTGCCTGTGATGTACTTTTATGAAGACAACACCAAGCAGGGATTCATACAGGGGTTTTCACTGCGGGAGGGGGGGGGGGGATTTTGTAGAGTCACAAAAATATTTTAGCCACATGAAAATGGTGACGTCATGACTATGAAACAGATTATTAGATGAAAACTTGGACAAACTATTATGAATTCCTATTGGAGGACCAGAACTAGACAGTCATGATTTTGAAGAATCGTTTGACGTTTTAAAAGAAACTAGCAGTAGAGTAATTAAGCTATAGTTTTTCATACTTATACTCATCATTACTGTTTTTTATATAAAAAAAATTCAGTCAGGGTAAAAAAAAATAGGGGGGAAACTAATTTTTTTAGAGGGGGGGGGGGGTTATCCCAAGGCTCCCATAGTCTGTATGAAACCCTGCCAAGCAGTCCTAGGAAAAGGAATTCCTTCTAGTAGCAAGAGGCTTGGACTACATAAACAATTGCATGTAATTTTTCCACTTGCCAACAATGTCAAAAGTGAATCAAATGTGAATCATGGAGGAAAAAACTTGTCCCGAGAAAATTAAACCTGGGACCATACCAGCATAAAGGAGCAGTGGGCATGCTTGGAAGTTGTGGATTGTCGCAGGTTTTTGGCGACATCCACATTTTTTCTTTGTATTTTACCTATTGACTTACTAAAGTTCGTTTTAGTTTCTTTTGGAGGAAGGAGTAATATTTCATTACATGTGCTGACTTAGTCGTTCCTTCTCTTCTCATTCCACTCGGAAGTCAGCACAAAGCAGTGAGAGAATGTGCCATAAACTGCCTCCAGGCGCTTCAGGCTGCCTGCAGTCCTGTCTACCCTTTACCGGATTCCACCAGCGGCTCCCAGCTACCCGGGACTCCCAGCTTCCTGCAGTTGGTGCACGGAGTGTCTAAAGTGTGGTTGGAAGTGGGCGTGGACCCGTCTCAGATCTGTGAGGTTCTGCGGAGGCTCCAAGACTGCATCGTCCCAGCCCCTCCCCCAACTCCCAGCAAAAGACGATCTAAGAGATTAGCCAGTGTTAGCAGGGCAGAAGTTACGCCCATTTCTTCCGGTGAGGACGTGGCACCTAAGACGTGGCTGGAGGGCGTGATTATGCATGGAGTGTGTCTCGGTATGCCTGGCTATGTGCAGAACCAGGTGTTGAGGCTTCTGAGCAGAGTTGATGATACGGTGAGCGATGCTGATGGGCTGTGGGTGGGGCTAGGGTGCAAGGGCACAAGATATGGTTAAAGTTGTGACAGGTTTGAGGGGGGGGGGGGCTGGAGTGTGCAGTGTAGCTATGTAACTGGGACTAAGTGAAGTACACGGGAAGGTATGAGGATTGAGGTTGGGTGGGTGGGGTCCATTTGGGGAGAAGGCTGTTGGGTGTGCATTGAACAAGATCAGGCATTATCCGTGTGTTGTGTGTGTGTGTTGTGTGTGTGTGTAGAGAAAACTGCTGTCGCTCATCCCACTTCTCTGCACAATTATGGATGAACTAATGGAAAAGCAAAAAGTAGCCAGAGACAGAGAGGACCCTTTACCAGAAGTTGTCAGTAGTAAAGGTGTGTGTGTGTTCGTGTTTCACAAATTATTCAGTCTCTCGGTTTCAGTCGGATTCACAATCAATAAAAGTCCTATTTACAGATCATTCTGCCACATAATGTCTTCTCTCAAGTTTCTGAGATAATCATGTACAGATAAATAAATAATTAAATAAATAATACTAAAGTTGGCCAGTAACATGGAAATACCATTCAAACCCATTAAAAGTAAGATAGCAAAATTTCTCTTTTTTAATTGTTTTTTTGTTGTTGTTTTTTTTGTAGGTGTGTCAGCAGACACTGAGAGAACACTGTATTTACTGGTGGAGTGCTTCACTCCATCCATGGCCGCCTCCTTTATCCACCATCCTCATCTACTGCGCATCTTCTTGCAGTTACTGAAGACGGACACGCCCCTCACCCACATGCCCCCTCCTTCTTCTCCACAGACACTCACCATGAAGCAGGTAAGGTGTGGGAGGATGTTAGTAGGAAGGGTTTATTCAGAGGAAGGATTCGGATATTAGTATTACTTTAAAAACGACAACAATTGCCAGCCAATATGAGAACAAGTGGCAGATATATTGCAGACTATCAAGGAATAATTAACCCTCAGTGCGCATGCACGAGAGGATAATAGCAGTCTGTCATTCATTCATTCATTCACTCTGTCCACAGCAGATCTCGAAGATGGCGGACCTTTATGCCTTGAGAGAAAAGGAACTCAGACTAGATAACGATTTAAGTCCCTATTTGCCACTTTTTAAAATTTTATTTCAGCTTCGTTTTTGAGAGAACGAGAGAAAAGGCAGACATGGTGAGTGCTTCTATATGGCCACGCCCATTCAATCGTTTAGCTGCCATTTAGAATCACGTGTGCTCAAGTGAGCATGCCAATTTTACCGCGCCCGGTTCAGATTTGTTGCTTGCATTCTGTAGTTTCAGTGCTTAACTTCTTTTGTCTGGTGTTGGGCAGTCTCTGCTGCTGGAGGTGTGCTTCTTTCACCAACTGTAAGTATGTCTGCTCTCCAAAAAAATGTGCCCCAAGTGTTTGTGTAGCGTACATGTCAGAAAGTCCAAATGTCTTTGTGGTTATGTTTTTTTCCCCTACCAAGACAAGGTTAATACTAAAGCCAGAGAATGCCATGAAGTACTCAGAAAGTCGTAAAAACTGTATTGCTGAGTATCAAGCTCGTCAAACAGCTTTAGGAAGTATGGATCAGTCCCGGTTGTGTGTAAGGGTTGGTTCTAAATGTTTATGCCCAAAAAACCCTTGAAATGCCAGAAGAATCTCAGAGATGCAAGAAGGCATTTAAAATGCCCTAGCAACTGAAGGACTTGTTTATTCAACAATAGCGACTTCTTTTGCAAATTATTGCATTTTTTTTTTTTAAACTAACGCTGAGGGTTTGCACTTAGTGCTCTAGTCATCTCTGTTCAATGCTACAGCTAGGCATTACCAGCCATTCATGTAAGGTTTTAATATCTTATTATTGTAGCTGTCTCCAGCATTCTTTGCCCAGTTGGGTAGCCATGATCTTCAGTTGGAGGTCCTCCATTGTCTGGTGGATGTTCTGGTGGAAACCAAGTCATCTGATGTCACCAACTCCATCAAGACCATAATAGGAAAGGTATGTGCACATGTGTTGGTAAGGTGTGGGGTGTGGGCCCATGTGTTGGTGAGGTGTGGGCCCATGTGTTGGTAAGGTGTGGGCCCATGTGTTGGTAAGGTATGTGTACATGTGTTGGTAAGGTGTGGGCCCATATGTTGGTAAGGTATGTGCACATGTGTTGGTAAGGTGTGGGCCCATGTGTTGGTGAGGTATGTGCACATGTGTTGGTGAGGTGTGGGCCCATGTGTTGGTGAGGTGTGGGTCCATGTGTTAGTGAGGTGTGGCCCATGTGTTGGTGAGGTGTGGGTCCATGTGTTAGTGAGGTGTGGCCCATGTGTTGGTGAGGTGTGGCCCATGTGTTAGTGAGGTGTGGCCATGTGTTGGTGAGGTGTGGTCCATGTGTTGGTAAGGTGTGGCCCATTTGTGGTGAGGTGGGTCATGTGTTGTGGGTGCCATGTGTTGGGTGAGGTGTGGCCATGTGTTGGTGAGGGTGTGTGGCCCATGTGTTGGTGAGGTGTGGGCCCATGTGTTGGTGAGGTGTGGGCCCATGTGTTGGTGAGGTGTGGGTCCATGTGTTGGTGAGGTGTGGGCCCATGTGTTGGTGAGGTGTAGGCACATGTACAGGGACATGTGTTGGTACATGCAGAGAGAGCGAGAGAGAATGGGTTTGGATGTGATGGTAAAAGTTGTAGAGGACAGTCTCATTCAATAGCTTGGAATTTATTGTAAGTGGATTTTAAAGGTAGATTAGTTGCGAGGGTTGAAGATGAACAATCTCTACTAGTAACTTAATGGGATATATGAGCACCATATACAATTGGTCTGACTCTGTGGGTACTATTCCAGGGTTTCATAACAGGATTTTTTCTGGGGGGGGGGGGGGGGGGAGTTTAGGAAGGAGGGAGAGGCCACACTTTTGTTTGACCACACCCACTTTTGCTGAAACCACACCCATTTGATTAAAAGTTGTCTCAGGTCTAGAATTAGTGACATCAATCTTGGAAGACTAATGCTGTTGCAATTGAAGGACCTCAATTAACTGAAGTGAACCTTCACCAAATATTAGATATATACAAACAAGAAAATCACAGAATACCATTATAAACCATAACCACAGAATACCATTAAGTAGTAAATATTATTAATTTATTTCATGAAATTCTGGGGGGGGGGGGGAATCCCAGGGCGCCCCTACCTCTGTATGAAACCCTGTATTCTCTTCCGTCTACAGCTCACCAACCTTCTCTCAGATATTTATGTTTGTCACATAATATATGCATTCTTGCATTGGTATGATTGTAGTGTGTGTGTGTGTGTGTGTGTGTGTGTGTGTGTGTGTGTAGTTTTCTCTCACAGTGGAGCTGGTTTCACAAGCAGTTTTGAGGGACATGTCTGATGCTGGAGGTGAAGATGTCACCTTACCGACTCCCAAGAAAAGGAAGTGAGTGGGTAGCCAGCTATGGAGGCACTGTCTTGTTGGTCTTTGAGTGGCCAGGATGTGAGATGTGACTTTAGAATTATTAATTTGTTTTAATTTCCATTTGTATATATCTGGTCCTACCATCTTATGCAAACTGGGTAAAGTGTGGCACTTGGTGGGTGTGTGTAGCCTTGCATGGTGGCTGACGTACAGAGTGTAAGTTGTAATGCTGCCTATTGAAGTCATGGGTTCTTGGTAACTGTTCTTGCAAAGATTTGTGAATGAGAGAGAGAGGGGGGGGAGTATATGGAATGCTAGCTGCTACGTCTACCCGCGTGTCATAGCAACGCCGACACGCCCACTTTCTGTTGTTGGGTTATTCCATGTCAAATCAACCAGAGAATGGAGTCACACCCCCACACTACTCCCACAAGTTTTCTAGTCTTGCTATACTAACTACAGTTGAACTTGAACTGTACCATACATACATACATACATACATACATACACACACATACATACATACACATATACATACATACACGCATATATACATACATACACACATACATACACACACATACATACATACATATATACACACTCTTCTGCATCTTTGCCAGCTGACCAGTTCAAACTGAATGCCGGAAATGGAAATGTTAGTTCTGCACCACTGAATAAAACTTGTTACTTTTAATATTGACATCTATTGGTGCTTGTTATAAAGCATAAGCTGCCAGCCATATTGCTGTGCCATGAATATCGTCACAAGGACTTGTACCATGACCAGTAGCGAAAATATTCCATTCGCTGAAATAGAGAAGTCTGCACAACGATGTGATAAATTAGTAAAATATACATATATATATATATATATATATATATATATACTGACTGACTGCACCATTTGAATAATTCTAGTCTCTAATAAGTAGCACCTTAAGAGAATCCATAGTAACTTGTAAAAACTTATCAACGGCTATGGCATTATGCTCTCTTTCATCACTGATAATACAGAAACTCTTACAGCTCTGTGACACATCACTGGTGGAATCTTCTCTGTATCTCTAGTACACAACTACAGGATGTAAAGTTGCCCCCCACGGAAACCCTGTCCTGCATCCTTGGCACAAGAAAGAGTAGTTCTCAGCAAAATCTAAAAGAACAGTTAGTATCTTCACCAACAGGAATGCTTTTTGGCAAAGTAACCAATCTGTGACAGGCAGTGGAAATTGAATTTCTATTGGTTGATTTGACACGACTTCAAGCACTTAGTGCTTGTGCTTACAAGTACTTTTTAAACACTGCTTGATGGTGCTTTTAAGCACTTCGGTAAATAACTCACATGTGCATGTATTTAAGCCCATAAATTCAAAGTGCTTGATAAGCACTTTTTAAGCACTTCAATGAAAGTATTACAATAGCTGGAGGCTGGATTATGTGACATTAGAAAGACTAATGTTCATCAGATGCAACAAATAACAGCTTTTCATTAATTATAAAACCTTCAAGTATTTCAAATTAACAATTATGTTGCTGTACTTCGTACTATAGTGTACAGCATGCTTGAGATTGTACTTGAATCCACTTTAAAAGTGCTTGTACTTAAGCTTCAAGCACTGTGGGAAGTGCTTGAACCATCCCTACTTGAAATCACTTTATTTGCTTTTTGTCTTATTTTTATTATTTATTTATTTTTGTTTTAGGCGAACTGCACGTGTCACAGAATCCACGCCTGTACCCGGCAGTGAGGGTGTTGCCGACGGCGAAGTTGCTGTTAGTAACGTCTGGAAGCGTGTTGCCATAGTGATGGAACTCATGGAGACATCCTGTCACCTCCTCCCTCAGTCACACCTTCTAGTACCAGTGCTCTTCAAATGTTTGGCGAGGTATGATGGTTATAACTTTTTAAGTTGACACAATTCAAGTATTTTAGTTTTCTATTTTAACAAGGCAACAGCAATAGGAAGTTAGTAAATACAAGTGAGAAAGAAACCTGGGCTACATACAGAACATGAAACTAGGAGGAGCAAAAGAGACTTTCTTAGATTTTAGGAGAAGCAATGAGAGTAGGACTAGCATGTACTCTGTTGTGTATGTATTAGATAGAGGCCATTGATGCAGTGCTTCGAAACACGTGGTGCTAGTCTATGCTTGTTAGATGTGGCGGCTAAGTCAGAATGAAAGATTTCTAGTGGGAGGGGATGGGAGTAAGGCTTCCAGCAGCTGCAAATGCTACTCTGCTATACTAGAATAGAACTTCTGTGAGTGAAGTGATTTTATTAACTTACTGTAATCAGAAGAAGACAGTAGTTTACGTGGCCATATGTGGCAAATGTAACAGTAGGGAGGTGTTTGTTTTGATTTTTATGAAATGACCAAATTCATGTACAGGTATTCATTTGTGCATGGAGACATCTTTTTTGTTAGCAGCAACATTTTTATGGCTGTGTTAGTAACCCTTTCTTTCCTGCTGGCAAAATCTTCTTAGTTTTTACTAATTTGTAGTACTGCAGGGATAGTGAGCAATTAGTGGATTTATGATGTTTGGAGGAATAGTATGGGACTTGATTACTTCGTGTTTAGGATTTTGGACTTGGAGGAGAAGGAGAGGTCATCTCTAGAGTATGTGCAGCAGTTGCTGCTGTCCAGTTTGAAGGCCGTCACTCAGCATTGTGTCGACGAGGCGGAGACCACAGCTGGTACAGAGATAGCATTCTTATCTGTTGATTAGTTTAGCATGTTTGTGTTTGTGTTTGTTTGTGTTTGTGTTTGTGTTTGTTTGTTTGTTGGTAGTGTTGCTGAGTGAAAGTCAGTTTAATGTTGAGTTGGTGGTTCAGTGTGTCAGAGTGTCTTCCAGTCCCCAGACTCACCATCTGGCCTTACTGCTGCTCACTTCTGCTGCGGAGTTGTTCCCAGTAAGTCCTCATCTCTGTACTTCATTGCTAAGTATCATTTTTATTCTGTCTGTATTACTAAATCAAATTATTGTAAAAGTTCGTGGCTTAGGTTTAGAACAATGTTTTCACAGTCGAGTATTTGTATATGAGGAAATAATTGAGTAGATAGATTGTCAGTTATCCGAACACGTTGGGACTGAGAGGAGTTTGGATAACTAAAATGTTCAGATAACTCAACACCATAGAAAATATATTATGAAAACACTAATGAAGGGGCGTGGTCAAACAATTCTCCACGTCTGCATGTTGACATGCTACTATTAGATTTTGGGTATTCGATGAACTGAAGTGTTTGGATAACTAAAAGTTCAGATAACTGACATTTACTGCACTACCTTCACTGGTTACTAAGTGTATAGTTTGTGAATTGCTTACTTTGTGTGTGTGTGTGTGTGTGTGTGTTTGCCCTCCAGGGTCTCGTTCTGCATAACATTATGCCTATCTTCACTTTCATGGGAGCTCAGCTTCTGCGCCAGGATGACCTCTATAGTTTCCAGGTCATCACCAAGACAATAGACACCATTATCCCAGCTCTGATCAAGGTGAGGCAAGTTCATCTCTGACAGAATGTGTTATAGGGAGTTGTTTAGAACAATAAACTTGTGAGGGGTCAAATCAACTATTTTGAAATTCAGAGGGTTTCTCGCTTCCATGAAATTGATGAAAATGTTGTGACAAATGAAAGGTTGTAGTGATTCTAAGGGGGGAGGCCATAACCATTTTCAGGGAGGGAATGGGGAACCCCCCTCTAGAATCCCTGCTGGCTGATGAAACGTTCTCATGATAAGGGGCAGTCATTGTTGGTTATATATGCCAAGTGCTTGCTAAGAGTGTTTGTCTACTTTCCTTACCTTATTGTCTCCTGTTTTTCTCTTAGTCTGGCTCTTTAATGGCAAAGACTCCTTCCAGGAAGTCCCGTGCAAAGAAGCGTGCTCCAAGTGCTTCTACTTCAGTTTCTAACCAGACTACCTTGGAGGGATTAGTGACAGAAATAGTCCGCATTTTTGTTGATGCTTTACCGCATATACCGGACCACAGAAAACTTCCTCTGTTTGGTCATCTCCTGCGCAGGATGGGACCTCGTGACTACCTCTACATGGCTCTGGGCATTATGACTGAGAAAATGGTGCTGCAAAGTGACACAGAATTGACTCATGAACAGGTAAAGGATCATCAATTATAAAAATACTGGGTTGGAGAACAAGGGCATGTATGAGTGTTTGATACAAATTACTGTTGTCTCAGAAAAGTGATTGTGGTGAATGTGATAAAGGTCTTGAGGAAATGGGTAAGGGGTCTCGAGGAAATGGGTAGGGGTCTTGAGGAAATGGGTAGGGGTCTTGAGGAAATGGGTAGGGGTCTTGAGGAAATGGGTAGGGGTCTTGAGGAAATGGGTAGGGGTCTTGAGGAATGGTAAGGGAATTAAGGAAATGTGGGAATGGGTCAGGGTCAGGAATGGGTAAAGGGTTTACTGGATAGATATATAGTCTTTGAGATCGGTAAAAGGTCTCTGAGTTAGGAAGTGTGATTCAATTGGTAAGTAGTGATTCAGCTTTAGTGGCATCTAATATCTTGGTAGGAGGGCATTTAGGTGTATGAGGTAGTTACTCAGACGGTGGGATCACTGACACACTTGTATTATTTCATGTCCTTGTAGACAATGGACGAGGAGGAGGCAGACAAGTTGGAGTCATCATTTATAGTGGGCGTGGCCCAGCAGTTTTCTCCCACAGATCAGATACTGTCTGCTGGCAAGTTGGCGGAATATCTCTCACACCTGCCTGACGTCAAACCAACAGGTATGACTGGGTGGTGCTAGACTGTTGGTCAAATACGCATCAATGGAAGAGAAATATAGCGTTCTGATGAACTAGGTAGATATTGGTCTGAGTTTATGGACCAGTTCCTGAACAATTTTGTTGCATTTTAATGAGTTAGTGTTTCCAATACGTCACATTGTGGAGGTAATTCTACATTAGTGTATGTAACACTGATAACCTATGGGAGTTTTGCATTAGAGAAAATTTTTCTGCCAATGGCTAAGCTTCTGTTTCAATTGCTGCAGTGTGTGTGTGTGTGTGACATTGTGTGCATGTGTGTGTGTGTGATATTGTGTGTGTGCATGTGTGTGTGACATTTTTGTGTATGTGTGTGTGACATTGTGTGCATGGGTGTGTGTGTGTGTGTGTGTGTGTGTGTGTGTGTGTGTTCCATAGCTCCTTCAAAACTCCGCCAGTTACCCGCCTCCATCTCTTCCCTGTTCAACGTGGCGGCCCACAGCGACGAGCAGATGCAGTCCTTCAAAGTTGCTTCCCTCTCCCTTCTGTCCGCTCTACTCTCTCATTCACAATTTTTATCTCAGGTAAGTTCTCTGGAATCCAGGTTCTCCTAAATATTTATTTTGTGTGTACGAAACTTCCATTTCATTTTGTGTTTTAGGTGGCATCTTATGTAGGTAAAGAAGAATTGGAGGAAGAAATCTTAAAGTGAGTTATAGTAACCTCTGACCTCTGTCTGAGTCGTCAGTAAGTGGTTTAGATATCAGTCTAGTTCGGTTTACTCCTGGAGTAATCTCTTTCCCAATCTCCATAGTGTGTATTGAATAATATTCATAGTGAAAAGTCACATGTGTGTATGATTGTATACTGAATGATATTTGTAATAATAATAGCTAATTTTTCTTGTTCTAACAGCCAATATTGTTAATTCAAACTTACCCGATGTCTCGACTTCTTGCCGTTTGCTATTGTTATAATTATTTCAGCCGAGAATGACTGAATCATTGAAATGATATTTGTAATATTGACAAGGCAAGTGAGACTGTAGCATAGTAGTCCTTACAGATGTTCCCATCATGGGCATGTGACTTCAACTGATACCTGAGGCTCTTGTAGAACATGACAGAATATGCTATCATGTCTATCTAATACTCTCACAACTAGCTTACAAAACAGGCTGCATACAAAAGATGAATCTAGGAGGTGAAAAACCACTTTTTTAGATTTTAGGAGGGAAGTGAGAGTGAAATGCAGCTTCTGTTGCGTATAAAAGACACTTGCAAATGCTTACAATAAATATATGCAAAACTTGTGCTGATTTCATGTTGCAAAAAATTAGAATGTACTTTATTAAAGGCCCGCCCCCTTGTACTATTTGTATGGTGACGCTTTTTAGTTGTCTTCTTCAAGGTAACTTCGAAGTCCCTGGATTTGAAACTTAAAGAATTATTAACTCTCAGCCTGCATGCGACTGAAAGTTATTGTAGTCGTCCTGTCTGTCTGTTATGCTCTGATTTTGGAAGTATGAAATACTCAGAGCAACGAATGAAGCCTTTCTATTCTGCTTTTTTTTTTTGGCTGATTTTTTGAGAAACGTGAAGCTGTCAGCTCTGCGTAGGTACTAGTTTTTGTGGGTAACGCTCCCTATCATCACGTCGTAATCACATTAACTAGCTGCCTGCAGTAGTTTTGCTGGTTTTGCTTTATGCTGCTAGGAAGTTTACCAAGTGCTGGAATTTTGTTTTGGTCCGAGAAATGATTTTGTAATAGCTAGCTAGTGTATTGTAGATCTGAGGGTTCATGCCTCGGTGCTTCATTATTAGGTTTGTAGCTGTAATTGTCATTTCTGAACTGTATTTTTATATTATTGTTTGGTTTGATGCCATCTTTCTTCGTACCATTTGTAGTGTTCTTCGTGTGATATTGAAGTACTGCTCACATCTGAGTGGCTCTGGCTCTGGTGGGAAGGAAGTGGGAGGAGCCAAGAAAGGAACCATCGCTTACAAGTGCTTGAAGAGTTCCTATAACGTATTAGACAAAGTAAGACATTTTTCATATGCAGGTACTATTGGGGGGCGGGGGGGGGGGGTGGTGGAATAGTTGGGAAATTTTAACTACAGTAATACTCAGATATAAGACTTATTGCACGAGTCAGTATACAATATGGGGAGATATTTCAAGAGCATGCAAATTTTCAAGCATGAGAGTGAAATGTCACCCCCATATTGTACGATGAGTGTAATAAATTGTGATAGGATCTGCGAAAACAACCCACTTTGCGAACCCATCTTTTTTTTTCTTTTTTGTTACCATACCAAACTATGATGTTTATTTGTTCCAATAAAACTTTGACACTCGTATGGTATACTGCTCGCATGTTATAACCGTTTCAAAGCGGAGAATTGCAAGTAAGTGTCGATTTATTGTTTCAAGGGAGCAAACATTTTTAGAAATGGAATTAATTCCATATGCTTTCTATGGCACGATTCTCCGTAGCGTCTGAGTCCAGGTTGTAAATTAGGGGTGGGTGTTGGCCTGATGTGTTCAGATGATATTCTAGATAATAATGCTGGAATAATCATCCGTTAAATGAGTGTGACGACAGTTCTATGGTATGGAATCCAGAACTTAATTTATGACCGCTACTGTGCGTCTGGTGTGCTGTTTGGACATCATCATCATCTGGAGATGTGTTGTTTGTTCTTCAGGTGATGTCACTCCTTCAGCCATCTTCTTTCCTGGATGTCATGGTGCAGTTGGTGGGTGTGGTCAGTGAGAGAGGGAGCGGAGATAGCTCGCATGAAGTTCGGCGCCGGGCCCTGGAGATACTGGCAGTGCAGATGGAAGGAAGAAGGTTCAGGTTCGGAGAAGAACATGTAAGTGCTGGAGTGTCCTTGTGGGGATTCATCTTACAGATCCAGACATTACTGGAGGCTGAATTACAGTTTGTAAATGATTAATCTTAGTAGGAGGGGTGTGGTGGATATGACTGCATACAGAAAACGCATCAAGGAGGGGGCGAAAACATTTTATTACATTTTTAAAAAATATGTTGGTTTGATGCTGGTAGTGTCCAAGTATTAATATCAATTTCTGGTGGTGGGGTGAAAGTTTTCTTGAAGGCAGCCTGAGTGGGTGGAGGATGAAAAGATGGATTAGTACAGGTTTGTGGGTCACTTCTTTTGTAATTGTTTTGTTCGTGTTTATATGTTTTGTGTCATGTGGGACAGATGGAATCACTGTTGGGCTTAGGGGAGGCGTGTGCAGATGTGGGCGTGACTGATGAGGTCTCCGCCCACACTCGACGGACGGCTCTCAAGTGTGTGAGTCTGATCGTCGCTCATCTGGACTCCAGTCAGAGCAGCAGGGTACAAAAGGTCAGTATTGTTGGGTGATTTGTTTGTTGTTGTTGTTGTTGTTTTTATTAGCTTGTGGTGAGTGTGTACCAATCAAGGATGAGTTATGAAACACTAAATGTCTCAGCTGCTGAATGACAAGTAGTTGTTAGTGCTAGTATAATGACATCAGATGTTTCATTGGCTGGTTGGCGTAGCAATGGCAGAGCGTTTGTGCGCTATACAAGCTGTTCTGGGTTCAATTCCCAGTGGCAACCAAATATTTTAAATTCTGTATTGTTTAAAAAAAAAAAAAGTCTGTGAAAGAGAGAGAATGCATCTAGTGAGTAAAAGAAGGCTGAGAAAGAAATTGTGAAGTTATAAAGAAACACATTCTGTGTTGTTTTATCTCCTTCGATGTAAAGATATGTTTTGGCTATGACTGCTGCGAAGAAAAAAAAACAAACAAAAAATGATGACAGTGAAAAATTGCAGAACTCCTGTGTGCTGCAAGATAGGGAGTGAATTACGGACTATATTGTAGGGAAATAAGAAACAATCCATTGTAGTGCAGCAGATGAAAGCCTATAGTTCAGTGAAGCGAGAGAAGCTGTATACTAATGAGCTTGGGATTGTATATGTCTGTCTTCAATTCAATTTGTGTAGGCATACATGGACCCTTTTCTACTAATGCGCCTGCGTGTGTTATGAAGTTCCATGTCAATATTTAACTACACTTTATTGCAGGGCATTTGTTGAACACATTAGAAATGATCAGCAGAAAATAAATAGCTAGGGAACTAGGGAGGTTAAAAATACTATAAAACAGGCACACAGAACTTCTAGACAGCAGAAGAAAAAGAGACAAAAAATAAAATAAATAAATAAAAGACTGGGCTCCAAGAGGAGCTAAGAAAGCTTCTACTAGAGCAGGCAAGATATGTAATAGCTATTGATATCTACTTAATATTCTATAGCTATAGCTATTTTATTTTATTAGGAAGTGTTCTATTTAGGTGTGCCACCCCTTACCCATTAGGCACTATGCAGAGGTCTTGGAATCTCCAGGTTGAATATAGCCTGCAGCCAGGCTATAGTGAGCTGATGTTCGGCCATTTGTACTTGAGCTCCAAGTAGTGCCTTTACCGTGTGACTCAGTCTTTCAATGACCCTTTACCATGCTATTCCAAGTGCCCTCCATCCTTTATATGTGACCGTCTACAGGAAAACCGGGCACAACGCAGCACCCTTCGAAAAATTTTTTTTTGCACTTACAGAGTTGTCGGCGTCCAGATATTGAGCTCTCCAAGTTTTATCGTCGTAGCTTAAGTCGTTCCCACTATAATAGACCTAACCATATAATAGACCTAACCGTTCCCTTCCGTCGGCTTGAAACAATACATTTTTAAGAAATCGATCGATCTTTTCTCAATATTTACGCACGCCGCGTTGTGCCCGGTTTTCCTGTAGATGGTCACATATATTTAAGATGGAGATATCGCGAGTGTTACAGTGTGAAGTGCTCCCAAAGTGTTGACAGTTTGTCCAATGAATATTGTTCTGATGATACTTTGCCAAATTAAATTTGAATTTTTTTTTCATGTAGTGCAGTAATAGTGTTTGAACTATTCTGATATGGATAGTATAAATACATATACAAGTTAGTGTTTTTAATTGACGTAACCTAGATGGTTTAGATTGAGGGTGCTCTAAATGGAACGAGTCCCAGTGAGGCATAACCAATTACTAATGCCTGATTTTGATTACTTCTTTAGAATAAAAGATTCATCAACTTACAAATGTATAAATAAAACTATTAAACAACAACAAAAACAACAACAACAACTGGTATTTAGGGTTCTAGAGGGAGAGAGGAGGGAGGGTAAGAGAGAGAGAGAGAAGATATAAAAATGAGATGTTCAGCTCACTAGTCAAGCTGATTCACTTTTATTCTAGCCAAAGTAACTAAGCAACTTGATCCCCAATGGAGTGCATTATTTGTAGATTGTCTTCTCTACTCTGAATTCCAGTGGCCAGGAGGCAACACCCTCGAACACGTGGACCAATCTAGTTGCAATATTGGAACGGAATAAAAATTCAGTTTCATTAAAAATACATTTTATTTAAGTAAACTGCATCATGGTAATGTGACGGGTGATTTAGGATATCAATCTTATCATTTTATGATGAAGTTGGAGGTCAGTTTGAGTTCCTGTAGCACTTACCCTTAGTGAAAGAGATTAGTGTATTGTACAAATTTGTTCTTGCATTAATTCGCGGCGACTGTAATGGTATTTACTGACTTACAGTGAAATTAATGGACTAGACATTTTATACATAATCTCATAATTCAGTCATTCTCGGCAGAAATAATTATAATAATAACAATTTTTTCTCATTCTAGCAGCCAATGTTGTAAATTAAAACTTAGCCCGACATTTCGACTTCTTGCCGAAGTCCTCTTCATACTTACCATTCCCTTGCAGTTGGCAGAGCGTGTGCTCGGGTTGCTGATACCAGAGGAGGAGGAAGTGGAGGTCCCAGTTTCTGTGCGAGAGACGTGTCTGCAGTGCGTGTGTGAGTTGTGTCAGGCACTAGGGGCGTATCTCATCCCTCTACTGCCACGCCTACTTCCTTCGCTGATCCAGCACCTGGAAGTACATAGTAGCTTGAATAGAAAGTGAGTGTCTGGCACTTGTGGTTAGTTTCAGGATTATTTACTGGTTAATTAAGGAAGTATCACGACTAAGTAGCCCCTTTTGGTATAATGTGTGTGTGTGTGTGTGTGTGTGTGTGTGTGTAGGTATGAGAAGTTGTTATTGGCTGCCTTGTCTGCAGTCAATGCAGTTGTGAGAATTTTGTCCAGGTTCTTGACCTCTTGTGTTCCAGACTTTATAATCAAGGTATTATTATTATTATTATTCTTCTTCATCGCTGTTACTGCATGTTTTGCCTTGAAGTTTTGTTAACTATGTAAATAGCTGTTCCCATTCAACCTTATCTATTCTGTACTTCATTCTTCTAAATCTTCACTTGGCATCCTCCCAAGTTCTCTGGATTCATTATACTTCCTTGCAGTTAATAGACTTGCAGAACATTTCATGGGTGTTGATTTGATACCTTTGGTTGTTTTTTATTGGGCAATCGAAGTGAGATTCTCACTAATGAGTCTCAATTGAGATTTTGATGTATATATATATATATATATGGCAAAGTTCAAAGAGGTCAATGCGTGTCCACCCCCGGAGGCTACTTAAAAGCGTAAACATTAGCGTGGGCACAAGAAATTCGGGACAAAAGACTTTGAAATAATGCTAGGAAAAGGGGAAAGAAAAAAAAACTGGCACAGAATGGGTGAGAAGTTTGCAGTTAGGTTTTCCAAAGTTAGGTGAGTTCATTCATTGTTTTAGCGGCAGTGGTAAGTTTACTTGGTCAATGTGCTGTTCGTCATAGCTATATGCCTTACGTAACAGATTTGTCCTTGAAAATCCAAAGTCCAATGTCAAGTCACTAAGAGAATACAACGTAATGCTATATCTACTAGAGCTCTGGTACAATAGAGCATTTTGAACCGAGCAAAGGCGACCAGCTTAAACTAAAACCGTTAGTTTATCGATCCTTACCCGTATCATCCTTGGAAATTTGATTGCGTACCCCTTGAAGATCCTTTGTCCAATAGTCAAGTCACGAAGAGAGCACAAGGCAGGTCTTGTGCTGGTATACCCAGTGAACAAGTATGTATAAAACTGTTGTGTGTTGCTAAAGAATAACAATAAACTAAACAAAAATATGTAACACAAATTATTAGCAGCTAGCATTTCAAATTTAAATTTCAGTCAGACCAGCTCGCTCACCATTTGTGCTTATGAAGCACATCACTAGTTTAGTTTACTGGTTCTTTTATTCACTTACTTTTTATTACTTCAAGTGTAAGAATTATAAAACTGTCTTTGCTCACTGCCTCTTGTGATAAAGCAGATAAATGTTTACATGGACATAGATAGCCTGTAGTCTGTACCTGCAATTAATTCTACTTAACTATAGTCGGTACAATGGCATTGAGAAGCCACACGCTTTAGTGCTTCATTATAGTCATCACCTTTGAAAACGGGAGTTGGGAGTTCATCTTTGGGCACGTTTTTTTATAGCCTTGTTATAATAGTGACGTACTTTGTTCTTCTACACTATACCTTGGCCCTCATCAGAGTGTGGTCTCTCTTTGTGTGTTTGTAGTTGTGCTTGTTAGCTGGTCCAGAATGTGGAGGAGATGACAATACCAAGATAAAGAAGGCAGCACAAGATGTCAGGTGTGTAAATGTATGTGATTCTATCATTAGGATAATGAGAGGCCCAGACTCCCTCACCTCACCACCCCGCCCCCTTCTCTCTCTCTCTCTCTTTTTTCCTTTTTTTTCTTTTCATTCTCTTTCTCTGCTGAGGTAAGATCAGTTTAAATAGTGGGATTCTTCCAGAGCATGAAGAGTACAGCAACCATGATAAGCAATCCAGAGTGTTGTAGTAGCGTACAGAAAGAGCAACTGTGTAGCTTTTTTAAGTGCTATCATAAGCAAGAAAGAAGATGCTTATGTATCCACATGAGCACATCATCATAGATACAAAGCTTGTTGTTTTTGCTTAGAATTTCAAATATCTCGGCAACTTTTTGTATTTAGTCTAATAATTTTATTTTGTCCTTTTTTAAATTTATTTAATTAATTAATTAATTTATTTATTATTATTATTATTATTAATCTGATACCTACACCCTTGCTCATTCAACTGGGTATCACTGGATGTCCTTTCTGTAATCTAATTACATGAACAACAGTAAGGGACTATTAACTTCGTAATTGACAAGTATGTGTGGTCTTAAGTTAACTTTTGTATGGAACTTCTTTTTCTCTTAGGTTGGAAGTTTCCACCAGGGTTCCTGTGAGGAACTTACTGGGAGCTTATCACAAGTGCTACTTGGAACTCTCCTCTCAAGAGGTAAGGTGGTGTGTTGTAGGTCTCCTTGTAAATAATAGATAGACAATGAAATCGAGGGATTTACCGTCCACAGAACCTTGAGGGTTGTGGGCTGTACCGTCCCAAGCGTAGTGAGTGCGATACTAGCAGCCCGAGGGGTTCGACGGGTGGTAGTTCCCGAGATTTCATTGTCTATCTGTTTTAGAACGTAGCAACTATAACCTTAATTACCAAATAATTTTCCCTTCTTTGTGACACCCTACGACAAAGACAGTAGGGACATTACTGAGAGGTGTCCAGTAATTGCAGCAATTCTAAGGAGCCATAGTGCATAGAATATTTTCATGTGTTGTGCGCTCAACTCCAGTGAACTGGCGAAAGTGATGGAATTGGAGTCAGGAGAACTAATATCACTACCTTTTCAGTGAACTTAGTCAAAAGAACATTCCAGCCCACCCATCTACACTACATATTTTTCACATTTCAGCTCAATTGGTGAGATAAAATTTACAAAACGGCTTTGATTCTCCTATATCTTCTTTCAACCAGCTACTCTTCCACTTTCTTCAACTCAGTCATCTCTCTTTTATTTAGCTCCTCACAGTCTTCCTCACCATCAACTTTCAAGTCAAGCCCCTCACAGTCAGTACTCTAGCTTTGCTCTTTACAGTCAATCTCCAGTCTAGTTTTTGAATCAAGGTTTGGTCAACCTTTACACGATGATGCAATTTTGGAAGATGTATATAGGCCATGCAAAAAGTTTGTATTTATCTGACATTGATGAACAGCTTGTGATGGATATACCATGAATGGAGTGCTGTTACCATTGCAAACAATCTTCTACTAAAAATGGTACCTTTAATTTTTATAACTGTAGTGATATAAACATCTACAAGAACAGTACTAAAACTTTTTTAATAAAAATAAAGAACAGAACCATTGTTTATTGTTCATTATGTCACTGGTTTCTTTCTCATTTTGGTGGCGATTGTTATTAGTTAAGAAAACATTGTTAGTGTGTATAAGGCATATATGATCTTATCTTTCGCATCTGACAGGGAAACCGCGCAACAACATTCTTGCACCATTTATAAAATAACACACTGAACAATTATTTTATCAATGCTTGCACTACATAATAGTTAGGCACTGCTTCAGAGGGAACTATTGTATTTAGGGTCCCTGAAGGTCCTTGATTGTAGTGACCAGAGCGCAGCGAGGGCGCTACACTTAGGGCCTGAGGGACCTTAAAAACAGTAGTTAACGACTGCCTGCAGCACCTAATTAATTTATAACCTAGCAACAGTTCCTAACAACACAATTGGAGGTACTCTACATTAGAAGCCCTGCCCTGAAGGCGGGGGCACTACATATAGAATCCCTCCCTGAAGGACCTAAGATATTTAAAGTCCCTCTGTCACAATACAAAAACTACAGTAGCTATGTTCTAATCATAAGCTTAAAATTAATAAAACGCTAGAAGGGAGGATACTATCAGTAGTATCCTCCCTTCTGGCATTTAGTATCCCTCTGCACTAACTTGAATAACACTATGCTGGATAGAATGCCTACTTAGCAATACAAAAAAGGGGTTAGCTATGTTGTAAGATTGGGTTAAAGCTTCTGTTCGTTCTGCCAAAATCAATATAATTTGATTTCATTCCCTTGGGATTCTTCTTGGGCACTTACTTGGAAATCAATTAATGCATTTCACACTAGCTCACACCTGATTGCATTAATTTATGTATTCATTTTGCTCACAAGATGATACTTTTTTTTACTGTCGACACCTTTTTAACTCCACCCACTGTGCTCGTTTGCTAAATATTCATAACTGATATCGGAATTAATTTAATTGATAATGAACGACCAACAGATGCTTTTCTTGAAAATGGAATGAATTGTCATTTGCCATGTGGTACTCATGTACATTGATTATAGGAGTGTGTTAGAGCTCTTCTGGGCATGCTCAGTACCACTGTGGCAAGACTGACCAAAGAGGACATCATTGTGCATGAAGACTTGCTGTGCAACTTAATAATGAGTTACCTGGACTACAGGACAAGCCACACCCCCGTATGTATAATTACTTACAATATGTGTTGAATTTCATTGTTAAAGAAAATATATAATGCAAGTAAATTCTGGTAATCGGATTAACCTATTATGAATATTATATAATACAAGTTGTTTTTAGTAATTGGATTGACTTATTCTGAAATGACTTCATTTGATTTAAGACATTTAGTAGGAGCAGTCCAAGTAAATTGATGACACTACTCTAAGTCAAAGGATCTATTGGTTTAAAGTGCAGTATTCAGAATAAGACATGATTGTGTTGTTGACAACTCTCCTCTCCCATTTTGCTCCCAGAGTGTGTCGTCCATGGCTTCAGTGATGCTGGTAGAGGAGGGTTGTGTTGAAGTCTTCACAGATCTCTCTGTCAAGCTATCTGAGCCTCAGTTCCGCCAATTCTTCCTCAAGCTACTGGACTGGGCCACTAACTCGTCTGCTCCCAAACTCCGCCTCATCTCCTTCTATCATTTAGCTACCAAGTGAGTCCTTGCTGTCAGTCAGTCTCTTGATACCCATGGCAACCCCTGCCCCACCCCACCTGAGTCTAAATTTAGCGAAGTTGTGTACAATTAAAGAGTGACGGTGTTGCTGACCCTTTACCTTGTGTTCATTGTATTGCAGAACTGCGGACAAATTGAAGAATTTGTTCTTGTTATTTGCTGGCCATTTCTATAACAATGCAGTGAACCTTCTGGACTCCGCCCACAGCCACAAGGAAGGTTTGTTAGTTATTCTTGTATATAGGTATCTAGTCGTCCATTGGATATTGTGTAATAATGATAATGGTGGTAGATTTTTTTCAGCCAATATTATTTTTATGTGAAAGCTTTCGAATCATTTTTAGTCAAATTTACATTATAACAGAATTAGAATGAGGGAGACTCAAGCAATTATAATATTCATTAATATGAGAATATAATTAATGTTTATTGTAGACGGTTTTCTTGAACTTGTCCATTCACGGATCCATTAGTCATTCTAAAAAAAAAACTGTTATCTCTGTATATCCTGAGTGACTGTGTGTTGAGATATCTGTATATCCTGAGTGACTGTGTGTTGAGATATCTGTATATCCTGAGTGACTGTGTGTTGAGATATCTGTATATCCTGAGTGACTGTGTGTTGAGATATCTGTATATCCTGAGTGACTGTGTTGAGATATCTGTATATCCTGAGTGACTGTGTTGAGATATCTGTATATCCTGAGTGACTGTGTGTTGAGATATCTGTATATCCTGAGTGACTGTGTGTTGAGATATCTGTATATCCTGAGTGACTGTGTTGAGATATCTGTATATCCTGAGTGACTGTGTGTTGAGATATCTGTTTATCCTGAGTGACTGTGTGTTCAGGCTACAAACTTTTCGAGAGAGAGGAGGAGGAGGGAGACAAGGAGTGGTGTGTGAGCCATTGCTGTCTGCTACTGGACTGTGTCCTGCAGTGCCTTGGCAAGTGTTTCCTGTATGATAGGACAGAGTTTGTGACCAGAGACAGACTGGATGCCATATTGCTCCCTCTGGTCAATCAGGTCAGTGGGTGGGTGAGCACAATATATAATATAATTGAGTAATTTTTAGACGGTTAATTAACTTCATGTTGTGTGGAAGTGTTTGTTAATTTTGTTGAATATTGAAAGATTTTAGATTTGCTTGAGATTATTCTATAAAATAGCTGGTCATTCCCCCCACTTTTGTCAGCACTTTTAAATCATTTTGGGGGGGGGGGGGGGGGGAAGGAATGTATATAGATAAATAAGTTGATGCCTATTGTATAGAATACTAGGCATTATTAGTGTGGTTGGGAAGAAATATATTAATCTGAATAGTTTATAGAGAAGCTTGCCATTTGTTAACTCACTGCTAATGTGCAAAAGTTATTCGGGTTTTTTTTTTTGTTTTGTTTTTCCCTGGCCAACTCAACTTTGACAGACTCTAGATGAATAGTGTCATGTGGAGGGCATTCATATGAGGTAGCCATCCACTTCCATTCTTGCAGGTGACCAACATGGTGGGAGGTAAGGAGCGCAGCATGAGGAGGGTGGAGACTGATGTGGCCACGTGTGTCGCTAACCTGGCTGTGGCAGTGGGTAAGGAGGATCTCTGGCAAAAGCTCAATTATCAACTGCTACTCAAGACGAGACACAAGAAGAGTTTTGTAAGCATGATAACATGAGCACATAGAATAATAATAATATCGATCACTTTGTTTGGTTCAATTTTTTTTCCTTTTCAATAGGTTCGCCTAGGAACTTTGAAGGTTTTGAAACAGTTCTACTCTAAATTGGGAGAAGAGTTTGAAGTATTGGCTCCACAGACTATTCCTTTCCTGACTGAACTACTAGAAGGTGGGTTTAGTAGAAGCAAAAGTGAATGGTAAAACTAATTATCTGACATTTTATTACATTCAACTTAATAAACCATCTGGGAAAAGAGTTATATCAAGGTTACTTCTTTAGTGGTGACAATTTATATCACACTAATATATGAGACCAACTTGAATATTTCTGGCATTTAACGCAGTAGCTATAAATAATACGATGAGAAGTGATTCCAGTGTTGGGTGGTATGTACTAAATAATATCAAATTGTGTTCTTATCAGCATAGCTTGATGGTAGTTTTACATTGCCAAATGTGCTGTCATTTGCTGCTCTCAAGAACTGAATTGGGAGCAGAGGCAGGTGTGAACCAAGTCACAAATTTGTCTCTTGTAGATGACTCAGAAGCAGTTGAAGCACTGGCACAGGAGATTCTTGGGAACAGAGTTTAATATTACGACTTTCACTTTGTGCTATCAAACTATCTTTATTCAATTTTCATACTCACTAAGTTATATTACTACTTTGGTATACTCACTAAGTTAGGTAAAAACTTTTAGTATCTATCTAAATTCTGTTTCTATGTTAGATTGTGGTAGTATGAATGACAGAGGGGGAGTGGCATGTTGTTTAAAGAAAGTGCAGTGCACATGAATATTGATTGGGCTAAGCTGGGCTTTATTCAAGCTACCTGACATGTATTCCTCAAACATGTGGTTGCCACGACTCCTCTCATGTGACATAAATTTGCTTAGAGTGAATTTATGGGTAGTACGTCATCTTCTTGTCACAAACATTGCAAGAATTTTCACCAGTATTGTTCCCATCAAGACTCACTATATTCACCTATATACTTCTTATGCAAGTCAAGTGTTCTTTACCAAGACTTGCATTCTTACTAACCTATAGAGGAATAGAAGGCTTTATTTGAAAGGGGGGGGGGGGGGATTTTTTTTTATTGTCAGTTATACCTAACCAATCAATTTATACTAGCAATTTAGTTCATTTCTTTTAGCAAATAAAATTTCCATTTACCAAGACTGCTCACTTGGCTGGTTTGGAAGGCTTTATTTAGAAGAAATTGAATGTACACACCAATAATGTGGGCATCTTCAATCAGTGAAAGCGTTCTTATTTTCTGGTATAATATGATTAGCAGTGATTTCTAGTAGCACAATCATCTGCCATATGGGTTTGCCTGATTCACTCGCCATCATCAAGATAAGTATGAAATTTATAAGTCACCATAATATTATGGTTGTGCTAGATTATAATGGCGCAATATGAGTGTGCTAGATGTAATTATTATCTAATGTAACTACACAGAAACAGCATAGTTGCATTATACTCGAGTTCTAATAATTGAAAGAACAAATGTTTTAATATAAGAAAAAATAAAAATTGAGTTGACTTGTACATGACTGGAAGGCCACTGAATCCAGGAGTTATAGACAGAGTTGACTTGTACATGACTGGAAGGCCACTGAATCCAGGAGTTATAGACAGAGTTGACTTGTACATGACTGGAAGGCCACTGAATCCAGGAGTTATAGACAGAGTTCATTTTTACATGACTGGAAGGCCACTGAATCCAGGAGTTATAGACAGAGTTCATTTGTACATGACTGGAAGGCCACTGGATCCAGGAGTTATAGACAGTTCATTTGGCCAAACTGTTAGGGATAGACAGACTAACTCTGCCACAAGATTCACAGCAGCAGCATGCTAGATAAGAAGGAAAAATATTAATGGTAAGTGGCACAAACTTGCTAATTGAATGCAGACATGATAGGAACAGGCTCTTATATTGTACATAATTCATCCTTACAAGATAGTTTATATGGTAATACTCCACCAAATTCAAATTGTCTGACAAAAAATGACAACAACACACCCTACACCACCATTTTAAATACTACTTCAGCATCCCAAAACAAAGCCTAGCTAGCTGATGATCTTGTCTTTGCTAAAGTAAAGCCATATGGAAAGATGTAAACATGGCAAGACATAGCATACACATGAAAGCAGTCAGGAATGTGGATGGGCATGCTATTTGCAGTTGAACACGATATTGAGAGTTAATGGTGTGCGTTAACTGGCGTTCTGAATATCTGTGCAAGTGAGTAGCATGTAGACAGCTCTCTGAGCAGCGATAGCAAGATACTGGTGAGGGGATCCTGATGGAAATATGTACCTGGGTTCAAGACCCTCATAGAGAGGGGAATCCCCCTCAGCACTTTGAGAAGCCCGGCAAGCAGTAGTGGCGGGGGAGGAGTCCCAGCGAGTAGCAGAAGCGTGGGAGGAGGCAAGTCACCTGGAGTTACAGGAGAAGAAGCAAATGAGAGGAGTGGAGGTAGTTGGCTACAGCTCGTTCGTGTCAGTGATTGCCCCTGGCCATCCCTGAGCTGATGGCGTATATGGGATTTATCATACAGGTGAGCCAGGAATAAAGAGGGTCTTGGCTGGGTGAGATATGATGCGAACTTTAGATGGCAGGCAATCCTCACCCGGAGCAAGAAATGGTCGGTCATTAACTCGACACTATTCACGATCAACTTTTCGGGTCATACATCCAGGGCAAGCGGTGAGAGTTGTGCTTCACAACTTCCCACTCTGAGCAGGAATGTGTTCAAAGAGGAGACCAGTACCTGAGCACATGGCTCAGGAAACTCAATCAGCAATGATATAGTTTACCAAGCCATTGGCAGCTTGTCCCCTTCCAGTGACAACCCACGTAGAAAGTGGAATTCTGTGGGTTGCTCGGTCAGCAGCTGCAGGGGTAACCACCCACTCATGAGATGCATGAATCAGGGCCAGGCACCAGCTAGACCCACAGGCTAGCCGGGAAGCTGGCCATATTAACAAACAAAATGGACTTAAAATAAGAGTAAAAAATAAAATGTTCTATTTGTTTGTCTTTGCTATTGTTTGTACAACTGCAGTGGCCAGTCTACAGGCATGGGGAGTGGAGAGTATCACAACACAGGAAGTGCTACTGCGAGGCGGTGGAGGTCTTGTGTGATTAACATGGGGGCTGTGGTGGTAATTAACTCGCTCAAGATACAGTCAGGTAGCCAGAATCATGCATATACCGAGGTGCCAGGTTTTCATTAGAGCTAGGTTTCAGGTAGAGTTGTGGGCGGTTCATACCCCCAGAGGGAAACTTAATGGCATGGCTGATGCAATTTCACCACACAATAACCCAGCCCCCAAGTGCCTGGACACACAGAGTGCCCATCCCCACGCACGGCGCTGGTACCACTTCTAGTCGAGTGGATGCCGGACTAGACTTCTCCCACCTGGACCACACTGTTCAGGAATTGTTTTTTGCAGGCCTAGCCCCAGCATTGCAGAGATGCTACAGGACTGGGACCAATGGCTATCTGGAGTGCTACCCTGAACTAGGTACCAGGTGCCGTTCCCAGTGTTACAGTCCACCCTAGTCCAGTTCATTGCATGGCTACATTCGAAGGCTCTGAGAAGCAGTACAGCCAAGAGCTATTGGGAAGTTGTACATCACACCCAGATCTCGTTAGGCATGGGAGACCCAAGAGTATGCACTTGGGGAATGAAGAGGCTGTTGTCAATGCTGAAGAAAACCTGGCTGCCTATCACCCCTACTCAGCGGGCCTCAGGCAAATAGTGTCCGGTGGCAGCGATCTTGGGGTACATGGTCAGCTGGACTCTCACCCTGTCCCGTTTTTCATGTTCAGTGACAACAGGCCCGTAACCACGGAGCATTTTGTTGTGGCAGTTTGGGAGGCCTTGTTGATGGCAGGTTACATCAGTGCCCACTACGCGGGGCACAGCTTCAGGATCAAGGCAGCAATGATGACGGCCTGGCAGGGAATTCAGGACTCCCTTATTATCTAGGGTGTTGGGAGAGTGCAATACAAAAAACAAAACAAAAAAAAAAGCGGGGGTTGGAGTCAGGGTAGGTAAGATGCTGAATTGATCACCCGGATGCACGAGGGGAAGGCATGGCATTTCACTACTAATACAAACCACTGCACCAATATTCATGTTAACTGACAATTTATAGTTACATACAACAAGTGTCCCATACCATATGTACTCAATCACACACCGCTCTCAAATACAGTGAAACCGCTCTACAAAGGCCACACTCAGGGTTTCATTTAGGGGGGGGGCGAAAGGGGGCATTTGCCCCCCCTTGGGTTCTAAATGCCCCCCACCCTTTTGAAAGAACCGATATTTATTAAGAGAAAAATGTAAACCAAATTAATAATAAACAATATTCACACAGCAATTCGTCTAGGTTTTTTGTTCCATACTGTAATAATGTCATTTAATTGTGTAGATGAGAGCGTCTCGGGTGTCTCCATGGCTATTTTCATCAAATAGGATAATTGTGATTGCCCAATTCGATTTCGAATTCGTGTTTTAATTAGTTTCATTTTGGAGAAGCTCCTTTCCACTGAAGCAGTGCTGACAGGGATAGATAGACATATGTTTGCCAGGGTGCTAATGTTTGGAAAAATTTCACTAAGCATATCACTTGTGGTGAGCTCTTTCAACTGCAAGTGCAGGTTACCTTTCGGCTTCTTCGATAAGTAGCTTCGAAATGTTTTCCACTCCTCTCGGGTTTCGCGGGAAATAAGAGCTTCTTTGGTGTATTCATCTCCACCAGCAGTCTTAGCAGGCAGCTCTGCACCATAGTGAGCTAATAGTACATCTATTAAGTCCTCACCATATGTATGGAAGTCAGAAGAGTCAGCAGCTGGCACTTTCTTCGGATCAAAGATGCCAAATGAGGAGACAATATCTTGTGAAATAAATCTGCTGGATATGTTTGCCTTCAGCATCCTGATAAACGGTTCAGCCACTTGTCCTTGGAATGTAGCAATGCTTTCCGTGGTTAACGTGATGTCAGTGACTTCTTCGATCTCATTCTTTGCATCCATCAGTTCTAATACCCAGTTAGCAGCAGGTAACATGGCATCATCAAGTGTATTGAGAGTGGCATCAACAAGAGGGGTGATAGCTGTCAAGTCTATTCTCTCAGTCTGGAGAGCTCTGCTCAACTTCGCCACTTGTGGCAGAACATAATCAAGGAGGTATATGGCCACTAAAGTTGAGGGCCTACATAAGGCTTTACTGATACCTAGAGCTTCAGGTGCATGTGTCTGCTCATAGATATTGTTTAGAGCAGTCACAATTGCACTGTAGCTAGCTTTGACTGCCTTCACACAGCGTTCATGGGACAGCCAGCGAGTATCTGATGGTTTCACAACTTTCAGCTCAGGTAAGTCAAGCACCTGCTGTACTGCTTTGAGACTCTCAGCTCGCTTAGGAGAATAGTGGAAAAATTTCCAGAGGGTGGTGAGTGTGATGTACACATGTTTTATCCCACTGGTAGCATTAGCTGCTTGAACGCATGCTAGCTGTAGCAAATGGCAATGGCAGTGTACGAAAAGTGCATGAGGTGAAATTTTCTTCAGGAGACTCTGCACACCATTGTGTTTCCCAGAGAAAGTAGCTGCTCCATCGAATCCCATACCCACCAGCTTGCTAATCTGTATGTTTTTATCTTTCATGAATTCAACAAGGGCAGAATAAATAGTCTTTGCATCAGTAGCTTTCAATGGAACTATATCCAAGAAGTGCTCAACAGGTTGACCGTCCATGTTCACCCAGCGGAAGAAAATTGAAAGCTCTTCTGTGGTCGTCACATCAGTGCACTCATCTGCCATTATGCTGAAATGGGAAGCTTGGCGAAGCCGTTTCAGTAAACATTCTTCAGCCCATAAGCCAACTGCCTCAACAAATTCAACAACAGCAACTTTAGATGTGTAGGTTGCATTTAATCTAGCTCTTTCAAGGAACCCCTTTAAATCTTCTGCACCACAACTTACGATTAGATCAATAAGTTCATCAAAATTTGTTGTGTGGGGAATGTGGCGACGAGCTAGAAAATGGGTGCAAGAATTAGAGCTTTAATGGCCATTCTGTTCTTCAACTTTTCCTCATCATTAATTTGTTGGAGTTGCTGAATGACTGACCCTTCTTGTAGTGCTGTAGCTGCAGCCATCTCTGCTTCACATGATAGGAGGTGAATATCACTCTTTGCATGAATTTTCATCTTCTCTATTACCTTCTTCCAGTTCGTGAAAGGTTTTGAGATCCATGTTCCTCCTGTTCTTTGAAGAGAAATTCCTCTCTTCCTGCAAACCTTACAAAAAGCTCCTTGGAAATTTTTATCAAACATCAGCCAATTGAAGCTCTCTTCCCATTTTTTGTTGTATTTTCGACTGCTTGCAGTGATTTTCTTGCTTTTCTCATGTGTAGTTAATCTTTCCTTTGCATGCTTCTCATGGACAATTAATCTTTTCTTGGCAGGACTTGGCTCCAAAAACTCCAAAAACTCAGTATCAGATTGATTGCTGTCAATTTTATCTTCTGTGTCACTGCTACTTGAGTGGCCAGGTGACTTTGAAGAGCTTGCACCACAGAAGAAAGAGCGAATATCCATTTGAGACTATCTTAAGCTGTCAGGGACTACGAGTGCTTAGAGTTCTGGTTCTGGAAGTTGTAGAATCTGTATAGATCAAACTCAACAACTGCTACGGTGAGCTGAGGGCTGGCCTTTTTATAGCCAGCCAGCAACCGTAAGTGTGAATCAACGTGTGATAAACCTAAGGGGAGGTGAGAGTCAGAGTTGAATAGTGTGTGAAAAGCATCTAAATAGTGAATGTCACAGTTGACTGAAAATTGCTAGACGGTGGAGGTGAAAATGAGTAGCTGAATTAACTTGTCAGGATCTGACATATGCAGACCTCATTAGATAAGATTTTGTTTTTTTAATGTAGGACATAGGCCTTCCAATAATTCTATTTCACTCCCATGGTGACCAGTGCCGCCCGCCCCCCCTTACATTTTCAAAACTCTATTTTGCCCCCCCTTGCAAGAATGTCTGGATGAAACACTGACACTTAGGGCAAGTTTTTTAACCCTTGTAGAGAGTTTGGCTGCTTCCAGAGGGTATTTTCTATTGTAGTAGATCACTTTGTTCAATTTACGCTGGCTTTGAGAGTCAGGTTGTTTTTCGGAGTCCCTTTGTAGCCACGTTGAAAAAGAGCTGCAACAAAACCATGTATATAGCTCTTCTATCATGTCTTTTTTTTTTCTTCTTTAGATATGAAATAAATGTTTCTGAATAACTATTTCAGTAACTGCACTCTGAACTCTGGTGAAATTTGCAATAACTCATTTCATGTCTAATAAACTCTGCTTTTGAATAGTAGCGTTCGTCAGTAACAAATTAGTAGCCACGGCATCTAATCGAGCATATACAGTATATTAAAAAATTCTTGATATCTTACTGGCAGGTCATTTACAATACAAATTTTTTTTTTTAAATGCCACAAATGATGTGCAAAAACAAAATACGATATATACTTACATGGTTTCTTCTGCTTCCATTGGCTGTCAAATCTCTTCTCATCTGCTTCACTGCAAGAACAAAACAAAAATATTAATTTAAGCACCAAATTACTACTAATCTTCAACACTAGCCAAAAATATGCATCACAAAACATCCAGTCCAAAATCATACCAAATAAAAAATAAGATAAAATCATATAAAATTAGATTGTAATTAATAATAAAATATCTTACCAAACAGCGAGATATAAGAAAATGACAAAATAATGAAAAGAATACCTGAAGCTGTCCCTGAGAAATAAGGACGAATCAAAATTCAAGAACTCAAAGAAATCATAATAATCCCTGAAAATAAGACTGTCGGCTGAAAGAGAAGTAAAACTGTAAAATAATAGTGTAAAAAATAGTAACAAAATTGGAAATTAAGATAACATTAAAATGAGCTTTAAGCATAAACCTGACAAGTTTCTTCAATTCAACTAAAATGTGAAGTCTGGATCTTGTCAGTTGCAAAAAAAACACCATCAAAACCGCTATATTCCCGAGCGAATTGCAGAAACACATAAATTACATAAAAAATCATAACAAAATCATAACTCTGATATCATCAAAAAGATATATATATGTAAACGAAATAAACAAACAAAAAGGATGTGAAACCATGAAGATAATGATACAGTCAGTAACCACATTAGCGCATAGGACAATTACCTTCTGTGTTTGTTTGAATAGAACAGGTGGCGTCAAGTTAGTTGTGACATGAAGAGTTCATAGATTTGCAAACAATCTATTCGTGTTTCTTGAATGACACTTGCAGTTGCTTGCCTTCCAGTTGGAAGCCATTGAGTGATGCAATGGCGGTCAACGCTTCTTCATAATTCACCATGTTGACGAACCCATATCGTTTGCATTTGCCGTCTTTGTCTTTGATGACTTTTACGCTAGTGATGGCACCAAAGGGGCAAAAAAGCTGGTAAAGTATACCATCTTCTGAATTTTCGGGCAAGTTGTATATAAAGATGCAAGTTGCAGCTGCTGGTGCCATATTCATCTGAGGCATAGCCCCACCCACTCCAGAGCCCACTGATACAGGGTTGAATCGCATATTAGGCAGTACACTCTGGCGTATGGGTCCGCCCCCTCCATTAGTTCCAGCCTGCATCAAGGGGTTAACCTTCCTTGTTAGGGCAGCCAGTGTTTGCATGGACACAGCTGCCTGGGCCAAGGAAGGGTTCGTCTTTGTCTGGTTGGCAAACTTCACCAATATAGGTTGGGGAGCTCCAGGGATAATCTTACCATTTAGGGCAGTAATGGCATTCTCAGCCTCGGTATGTTTGTCAAACCGAACAAACCCGACTCCTCTGCTGATCTTCTCAGTGCCCGGCTCCATCAGAATCTTTGATGTGATAATACCTCCAAAACATCCGAACATCTCCTCCAGATCCATCTGAGTGAAAGTCTTGGGAAGATAGGCCACGTAGAGGTTGGCATTCTTAATGGTGGTGCTGGAAGGCCTGGCATAACTCACTTTGATAGTCTTCTGCTGAAGTGGAAGTCCGTTCATTTTAAGAATAGCTTTCTCGGCATCCTTGGGATTGCCGTAATTGATGAATGCATACCCCAAGCTTATGTTCGTGAATTTCTCCCTGATCACCTTGCAGCTCTGCACTGGACCAACTGAGCTGAATAGATTCTTTACATCATCATCAGACATGCTCGGAGGAAGATAATTCACTATTAGGTTGGTCTGGGACTTGCTATCTGGACTTTGGGCACCTTAAAACGTAAAATAATAATAAAATTTAAAAAAAACGTACTCTAAAGCAAAACCTTGGGGCTCTTCAGTCGATTAATTGGCATAAAACTTAAAATGTAGATTTTGTTGTGCTTTTTCCCCTTTCCTTTCTGTAACCAGGGCTGTATTTAGGGGGGTAGGGCAGTTGCCCCTGTAGTAAGTTTTTATTGCTACTTTATTTACATAGCACTTAACTTTAATTTAGAGTAGCAGCCATGTATACAACTGATGCCCAGGTAACTGAACATTCTTATTTAAAGATTCATTCAAACTCATAGAATATCTACACCCTCAACAGAGCTGGTGAGTTGAACCAGCAGCACTACAGGCTACGCTGAACACTCTACTCTTACCTATTAGGTTTACACCTTCTGTATCACAACCTAAAGTGTATTAATATTACCCATATGCAAGTCCAGTAAATCAAGGTCAAGTTTTGGTAATACACCTTCTTTAGATTATTATTTTTTAATAGATTTGGGTTCTATTATGGTATAAATAGGATATTGTCTACATGATAGAATGTATAAATACATCACTTGAGATGTGTATTAATTCAATACTAGCAAGTACCCCGCCACATAGTGGCGCTTGATGTATTGCAAAGTAAGAATGCAGTAGCACAAGCCTTGTTCAGTTATCATTCTCTACAATAATTGGTTAAGAGTTACATAAGTTTCTCTCTCCTACTCTCTTTTTTTCTGAACCATCTGAACTGAGCTTTTCTTCTACCCCACCTCTCGTATCTTCAGCTCTTCTTCTTGAGTCATGGAACCCCTTTTACTTTGTCTATATCTCCTGCTTCTGAATTTTTGTCCTACTTTGAGAAACTTTTGACTTCTATTTCTACTTTAGCCGTTCTTTTGAAAACTAACCCCCGCCTTTTCTCGTCAATTCCACCCGCTTTTTAGTTATAATTAATCGCTCGCCTTTTTACTTTCTCTTCCCTTCCATTTTAAATCTATACCGCTTTACCTCGCCGTTTCCATCCGCTTTTCAGTTACGATTAATCGCCTTTTACCTTCTCTTCGGTATGTTCTCCTTTTTATGAAACCTAAGCCGCCTTCCATCGTCTATTGCACCCGCTTTTTAGAAGTAACCATACCAGCACATTTTACTGACTGTGACGACACTTTACTTAACATAATGGGACGACGCTTTACCGAACCGTACGAAGCTCATGAATTATTTTCATGAATACACGCACCGTCGTCGTCGTTACTGACACACAAGAGTATTATTATATAGATACACAAAAACAATACCTAAAAGCACGAATATTATAAATAAGTAAACAAACAAAGTGATATTGCTGTGGACAGCCATGGATTAAAAATGTTATTCTTTTGTGTTATTCTGCTCCAATCGCATGCAGGAAAAAAAAATTGTATCCCGAAGACACACAGATTTTTTTGTCGACAAAATAGAGCGAGGTGCACAAATAATTATGGTATAATAAAGTGATGTATGTTTTTTAGTTGCAAATAAAAATCTAGTTTTTTTTATTGTAAGAAGCTTTCTTTGTGAGCAGTTTCTCTATCCCCGTATAAAAAACTGACACGGAAAAAAATTCATTAGAGTATAAAGTCTTGTCTTGTGAACGTCACTGGATATCATCATTCAATTAACACTTTTTTGTTGGTGTTTTGGAGTGACCCTCGCTGCATTAACTGGACATATTTTCCCCCTCAAAACAACAATATCTGCTCGTCGTAATCGGATTAAGTGTGGAAACCTCAAACACTGTAGAGAAACCTGTTATGATTACTTTGTAAATCATTTTACATGGTCTTGTACTCTTCTCAAATTGGTAACTATGGTATTAATAGTTAAACCATGCCAACTCTCGGAATTATCGCTAGATAACCACTGTCTTCCTTAGGCTTCGCCCTCGGGATGGTTATCAACAATAATTGGTTTAACTATTACATATATATATATATATATACATATATACACATTACAGTGATGTATTAGAATAGGTATGTACAGGATCTCTAAAATTAATTCTATTATTTGGTAAAGGTTTTAGCACATGAACAGTGAATGTTTTAGCACATGAACAGTGAAGGTAGCTGAGGGAATACTTATAGTAGTACTATCCCGTTAAAAGAGGTCCCTTCAGAGTCCAATTGGTGAAATACTATTGTACTCATCACTCATTTGGGCGGTTATCCCTTAGAGGAGTTAGAATGTGGTATTACATTATATAGTTCATCGGGAAACAAAGCCTAGTTTTAAGCGCAATAAGCTATTTTACTAACCGGGGTTTCCAGCGGATCCCAGGACCGGTACTGCGGACATCATAGTACTCAATGAATTGTACAAATAGAACACGCGACAAAAATAAAAGTAAGAAGGCTACAACCAACCAGTCCTTCGAAACACGTTGCTTTTTTTTTTTTTAATGCGAATTTATTTTCTTTCTAAATTTACGTAACAACTCAATTATACGTTCACACTCAACGTCGATCCGTTCCACACACAGAGTCAAACGCAAAGGTCTACACAAGAATCATCTAAAAATATCAACATTTTTAAAACATCATTATCAAAATGCAAGCAGGTAGAGTCAATGTACTTCATGTGAATGTGTGCATGTGCATAAATTAATACAAGAAGAATATTTACATCCATAATTAAACATCTTCAGTGATTATTCTTCTTAAATGAAACTTGCAATTGTTTCCCTTCTACCACGTAACCATTCAGTGCACACACGGCGTGATAGGCAGACTCGTAAGTGACCATGTTGACGAAACCATAGCCTTTGCATTTTCCCTCTGGATCTCTGATCACCTTGACATTAGCAATCATCCCATAATTCCCGAAAAGCTGGATCAGTAAGCCATCGTCACACGTGTCCGGGATGTTGTAGACAAACAAGCAATAAGTACCCGTGCTGCTGACTGGAGTGGCTGCAGGTGCCACTGTGACTGGATTGATGGCCGATAACGCTGGAGTGATCGATACAGGGTTGTAGCGAATATTGGTCCCCATGGCGTGCCTCATCGGCCCTCCAGCCCCAGAAGAATTAAACACACTGTTCACTTTCCTTGCCACAGTGGCTAAGCCGTTCTGCGCTTGCATGGCATTCATAGTAGGAGTAGGCTTAGCTTGGTTGGCAAACTTCACCAGCAGAGGGTGTGAGGATCCAGGCAAGTGCTTACCATTCATAGCAGTAATGGCACTCTCGGCTTCAGAGTGCTTATCATACCGAATGAACCCGACGCCTCTGCTCATGCCTGAGTCTTGGTCTAGCAGAATCTTGGAGTTGATAATTTTGCCATAATGCTGAAACATTGCCTCTAGCTCTGCCGCAGTGAAAGTCTTCGGCAAGCAAGCGATGTAGAGGTTGGCATTCATGATATTGGTCCCCGACGGCCTGGCGTAGCTCACCTTGATGGTCTTATTTTGCAGCTGAGTGCCATTGAGCGTCTTAATGGCAGTCTCGGCATCAACTGCAGAGATGTAGTTGACGAAAGCATAGCCCAAACTATGGCAGGTGAATTTGTCTTTGATGACTTTACAAGTCTGGAGGGAACCAATGGTAGAGAAAAGCGCACGTACTTCTTCTTCTGACATACTGGAGGGAAGGTAGTTGATGATTAAGTTTGTCTGAGATTTGCTCTCCTGGTTCTGTGCTCCTGTATTGAGGGGAAAATAAAAACAACAACAAATAAAGTCGTAATAAACACAATCACTTGATCATAGTCCTCAGTGCCAGTAATAAAAGTAGTTCTATAGCACAGACAATAATAATTGCTGACATTGCCACAATGTTAAATTTTAATACAATAATGTGTGTTACTGAGATACATTATAATATAATGATTACTGTAATGCATTTGCATATGTTTCTGACATAATATTGTTCAGGCTCTTGCCCTTTACAAGAAGAAGACTCCAACAACACATAACTCGTTCAGCTACAAACACTTTCCTACTCACACACGCATAGTTTATTATCATCACTGCCGACGCTGCTGAACTCTTAACTACTTCACCGGGACAGGACACAATTCTTAACTTCTAGATAGTCCCACTCAAATTAAAAAAATATTTAAACACTTTTTTGGTACCAAAAAAAAAAGAAGTTTAAATGGCACAACAGAGTATTTTTTTTTAGTGATATGCAATGCATAAATAACTAGTGATGCGCTCTAATAGCACAAAATAGCGAAGCGAGCGATGCATGTTCCCTGTAATTGCAGCTATTCCATGTATGCTTGGTGTGGCTACAAAATACTGTCAAAGTGAGAAAACAATAGTGGTAGCTTTTTTCTATGATGAAGGCTCCTGGTACCGTAATCCTCAGGAATAGTCTAATAAATAAATTAGGAACATTTAATGGCTTTTCAAAAAGAAAGATTCTTTACTTTGCTACCTGTTTCTGTTTCGTTTAGCTCTCCTCCTCCTTGCCCTGTCTTTTTCATTTCTTATCTCTCTCCTTACTAATTTTTCTTCAGGAGTTTCTAACGCCCTCAAAGCTCTTGACCGAGCGTTTCTAACATTTTGTCAACTGGGCATCGCTAATTCGTACGGCGGGTAAACAAAACAAATGTTGCTAAGAAGGTTACCCTGCCCACGCAAGCGCGTAGGAGAAAAGGTGCACACGTACGCCCACGCAAGAACAAAAACAATTTCTAGACCTAAATATATATAATAATATATATATCGCGAACTCATTAGAGAGTCAGCTTCGCTGAATTACTTATAGTGAAAGTCATGGTCTTTCTAGCTAGAAAGAGAACTTATTAATTGGCAGTAATTAACTGATCCATGAACCAGGTAGTTAGTTACTAATGCCAGAGCACATGTACGGAGGATTATAGAATCATTATGTCATCTGTCTGTCGTCTCTCTGTCATCTCTGTCAGTATCAGTCTGAGTAGACAGGCTATAAGCAGACCTACAGACACACATATTGACAGACAGACAGACAGACACAAATAGACAGGCAGACAGACAGACACAAATAGACAGGCAGACAGACAGACACAAATAGACAGGCACACAGCCTATCTACCTTCTCCATGCCTTGAAGCTTTGATTCCATTACTATCTGGTATCGCCAACTCTCTGTACTTGTCTAGATGTTCCTGTGTACATTACTCACTGAAAAAAAGTAGTATTAGATGCCGCAGAAAACAAAGCTACACTGCATGCGACGTTTGAAAGACTGTTTTGCTTACGTGATCAGGAAGTGAACTCATAGTGCAAAGATGATGTTCACGCAGTCAAAATTCTGATTCACTTTTTGCTGGAAAGCCAATTTGAAACAAAAAAATCTGGAACACTCATTACAGCTTGATGAGGCTTCAGCCTGTCTATTCATGTCTGTTTGTCTGCCTGTCTATCTGTGCCTGTCTATCTGCCTGTCTATTTGTGTCTGTCTGCCTGTCAATTTGTGTCTGTCTGTCTGTCAATATGTGTCTGTAGGTCTGCTTATAGCCTGTCTACTCAGACTGATACTGACAGAGATGACAGAGAGACGACAGACAGATGACATAATGATTCTATAATCCTCCGTACATGTGCTCTGAGAATTAATCTCATATTCATTGCTAATGGGAAATATTGACCACATCCACTTTGGACTTAGCTACTACAGTCAATAGTTATAGACATGTATATTTCATTCTCTTGTTTAATCCCATCCATATTACACACCATGGCTACATTTAAGGTTGGGAAGGAGCATTCACCTCTGCTGAATAAGCCTTTGTCTCCCCCCCCCCCCCCCCCCCCAAATTAGAAATCTTTTATTGACCTTGCAACATGAAATCAGGTTAGTTTGCATGTTTTGAAGCACTGAAAGGATCTCTTATACAACAGAATGTGTCCGTATTTTACTCCTTCTTAGATTCTTTTCATCCAATCCTCTACACACAAGCTCACTCACACCAATACGAAGTCTAGTCAAGATAAAACTTACAAACACACTCATTTATCACAACTTGCCGTCCAGCTGGAAGGCACTTCAGTGGAACAGAACACAGTGAAGCCAGACCATTGGATAATAGCTAGCTCTACTTAAAATACTTCCAACTACAATCTCGCATGGCCTTTTATGGCTTGCTGACACAGAGCAGCAAGGCAAACACTCTCCACTACTTGGTGATCATAATAAGCTGCAAACTGCAATCAACAGCTCTATTGCACTAACTGCTGAAAATTGAGGAAAATGCTACTTAAAAAGAAAAAAAAGAAAAAAAGCATGTACCTTTAAAATGTAATGCTGAGGCCCTCAGAACATAGAAAAGTAGGTCAGGTGATAATGCAATAAGAAAGAGACAATCCGCTAAATCAAATTTGTACTTTCATGCTGTAAGATAAAAAGCAATCACAACAATGATGGAGGAAGCCTAGGGAGGGAGGGAGGGGTGGGAGATGATTAGAATTTTAATTTCGTTGCATGCTGTGCACCAAAACTAGTAGTAACTCTATCATATATGCATCAATGAAAGCAAGCAATTTTAGACTGATGGTTCCTGCAAAGGCTCTCTCAATCTATGTATCATGTTCCTGCAAAGGTTCTCTCAATTTATGTAGCATGTCCCTACAAAAGGTTCACTCAATCTATGTATTGAGTCTACACAAGTCCCGAGCTCAACAATTGTCCTTTTTCCAAAAAAAATAAAGCAATCCCCAACAAATTGGATAAAACTAAAATAAGAGACATTTACACACTCCCACATTTGCATCCTTCTCCTTCCCTTTCCCTTCAAATATTTAACATTTATTTTATTGTTTTTTACAGTTTAGTGTACTGATTTATGATTACGAGGAATAAATGTCAACTAAAGAAGTAAACAAGCCCAGGAAACTAAAAACGTGGATGTCATCTGATGAACTTGTCTTTCCTAAAGTTGAAATAAAAGGAAGATTAATTCATCATTAAGTACTCTTTTGGTAACTTTAAGCCTGGCTCTGTAAATATATTGGTTCAATAGAAAGCCAATCATATAATAGTTGGTATATACATATATATATAGGCAGACAGACAAGCATACAAACAGACAGACAGGACGACAAGACAGGAGAAACTTAGTGCAAGCTCACATTCATCAGCAGCAGCTGCACTAAAATTGGCTACTCCACAAACTGTTATAAAAAATAAAATAAAAATTCAGATTAAAAAAAAAGTGTGTGGACGACTTTCCAACCCATGGATTAGTCCAACCACTCTTAAATCCCGTCTAAGGGCACAAGATATGTTGGAATTGTAATGCTCCCACTATGATTTCTTCCTTCTCTTAATGTTAAGTCATCTTCCAGATCCTATCATGTACACTAAGGATTACTAAAACTTCACCGACTTTTACTAGTTATATCAGAGCTGACATAATTGTATTCAACTATTTCGACTTTACTCGTAATATTCATACATGAAATCAGAAATCATTTCACTATTGCAGAAACATTATCTCTTGACACAATTAAATCTTGGAATTCTGTAAGAAGTGAAAAACATAATCATTTTGTTACCACACCGCCTCCCTGCAGCATGGGTCTCACTACATGCAATGCAAGTCAAGCCCTGACATACATCTACCACGCAAAATTACAGTGGCAAATTACTGGGAGTACTCACCAGGATTCCCAGCAGAGCCTAAGACAGGTACAGCCGACATGCCGAGTCAGATTTAGTTATAATCAACCAATTTTCTTCAAACCCCACCAGATGAACCCTTTTCGAGGAGTGTTAGTTCAATATTACACTCTAAATAAACGACCGGTAAGGCTGTCACACGCCCGCGCGTGGTGTGCATGATTTAGAGTCATTTTAGCGTTTCAGTTCTCTGTTTACAGTACACTGTACTTTATTCATCTCTCAAAAAGCAAGCTATAGTTTTGTTAGACTTCCCTGTGTACAAATACACTTATGGGAGATAAAGTTTTGAATTCTTCCGAAGAGGAATTATTGGCCCAAGCCATAGCTCTATCTTTGGCATCAGAAGAATCACCGGGCAAATCTACGGTAAGCTCAGGAGCGGTCAATGGAGTAATGGCTTCTCGGAGACCTGAGACTGTAGGAGGAGATAACTCTAGAGTGAACCAGGCGACCCCACAGTCTCCTCAGGGGCCTCCAATGAGATACGGGACTTCCCAGAGTACAGACTCTGCTTTAGCTGATCCAGATGACTCGTTCTTAAACTATCAAAGGGAACTAAGTTTACTTAGTGCTGGAAGCCCTTCCGATACACAAAGGTCGTCTCCTGATTTAGGAATAGCAGCAGAAGGAGACATTGACCCTCTCAGTGGCACTATGGGTAGAAGAAGAATAGGTGACGGACGTGCAAGTCGGGAAGTGTCACCATCTAGCTGTCCTGAGGATGATCAGAATTTGCATGCCAACCGCACTGCTAACATCACCCTGGATGGACATGAGGCTAGTGGGAAGATGAAAGTGGGAGAGAAGTCTGAAGAGAGCTATCGCTTACCATTTGCCAGGCTGAGTAGCCTGCACGAAGATGCCAGTGCACAAGTCTGGACACCTAATAAGGATGCCCTGGAACTTATCATTGGTATGGGGATCAGTGAGAATGCAGCTAAACGAGGCTTGTATTACACGGGTAATGAGAATGCAGAGCTTGCAGTCAGCTGGGTTTTTGAAAATATCAATCGCCCTGACCTCCATGAACATTTTGACCTGCCAATCTCGGTACCTTCTATGGGTCCTGGTGCAGCCCACTTTGTGGCCAGGGATGTATACTTAGCGTTTGATGAGTTTGCACAAAATAGGGACGACGCCTTCAAGATGACTCTGGTGGTGAACTCGGACCTTAAAATGGGTATTGGCAAGATAGCCGCGCAAGTTGGGCACGCAGTTCTCGGCTTATACCGGATTCTAGAGAATGGAGCTGATCTGGCTGAATGGGAACGAAATGGAGCCAAGAAGATTGTCCTGAGAGGCAAAAATACTGTGCACCTGATGGAGTTGAAAAGGAAAGCTAACTTGAATGGCTTGCCGTGCCTCTTGGTTCAAGATGCAGGGCGTACTCAGGTAGACCCAGGCTCTCTCACAGTTCTTGGGGTGTTTGGGAAATGTAAGATGGTGGACACTGTCACTGGGGACTTGAAACTTTTGTAATAGATTTAAAAATCATGGTCATCTTTATACCACAACACATTAGGACCTTAAAGTACATGATATCATTTCTTTTCTTTTTTTTTTATAACTTATAATAAACAATTAAAGCACAATAATTAATTAACTTTTCTGACTATATCATCGTATAACAATTAAGAATATGGGAATTGGAGGGGGAAGAATTTAAGAAGTTAATTTTTCCCTCGGGGTCTTTGGGCCATGGAGTTTGTATCGGCAAGCTTTGTTTTCATATTGGAACTCTTAGTTGATTTCAAGAGCAGTATTATATCACATATAGCTATTTATATGCTTTAAGTGAGGTTTCAGAGTTAAAATAACAAGCTTCAATGCTTTTGTAAAAGCAATGTTGAAAGTGTATCCTTGAAGCAAAATATGGGTTGCTTTAAATGCTTTATAAAAGAAGACAAAAAAACAAAACAAACACATGCACACACACACACACAAAGAAAAGAAAAGCAGCATATTACGTGCTTCATATTTTTACAGGAAATGCCTAATGTCTATTATTCTTTACTTGCTCCAATAATGCCTACTCATCTGCTGAACAAATGTGTGTAACATCTACAGAGAGCATCTTTGGTCAGAAGACACTTAAACTAATACAGCTACATTGTAAACTTAAAAAAAAAAAAAGCCCTAGTCCCTCTAGAATACTTTCATGAATGTGCAAATATAATCGTGTACGTGTAAAACTCTTTCAATGGGATTTCTTACAAATCATTGGTACATACCTATTCAATTTGCTTAGTGCCAAGCACTCGTAGTGCTATGCTAGCTACCTAAAATTCGATAACTCAACTCAACTCAAAGTGTGAGGCTTGCAGAGACAAAACATTCTATTCCAGAAAGAGCTGAATAATTCATCTAAAGAGAAGTATGCACCTAAAGAAGACTGAAAAGGCAATAAAGAATATGGATCAGGATACTTTTGAAAATAATATAGCTTCTCCAGGATGTGAATTTACAATAAACTACAATTTGGTAAAGACTTCGAAAAAAAGGAAGTGGAAGAAGAGATGAAGTATGATATTTTGAAGAGAAATATATATTCTACTGTGCCTAATACGCCAACTAAACCTGAAATATTGCCTGCTAAATTATATACTCGACAAAGAATGATTATTGCAGTCATAATAATAATGTCAGGATTAACAGTTCTTCTGTTTGCAGCATTGATAGCAACAAGTACATACTTAATAAGTTCCAACAATATTCTTGCCTCTCAGCTGAAGCATGAATTCATAATGTTGAAGAAGGGTTTAAAGTGCTTATCTGATGAGAATACAACTTCATCTGTCCCGGCAATTTCTCGGCAAGAGGGTATGACCCCATCTGTCCCAGCAACTTCCTGCCATGCTTTATCTAGACTCTTCCCGTCTAGTTATTATTGGGTGGCCTCCTCTAATCACTCGGCCATCAGAGTGTACTGTGACATGACTAGGACATGTGGATCTATCACTGGCGGCTGGATGAGAGTTGTTAGCATCGACATGAACCAGACATCTTCAGAGTGCCCTGTAGTTTTCACAGTTTTGTCGATATTGTCACCACAAAGTCTATACTCAAAGCATTCTCTCCTAGGTCCACACTCTTTGGCAATGAAATGGCATGGCTCAAGAACTTGTGGAGGCTCTACAGTTAATGGGCAAGGTGGTGGTGATTGGTATTCACTTTCAGTGTCGTCATCACTCTCACTATCTTCTTCCTGTTCATCAGTCAAAACCTCTTCATTTGAGGAGCATGATGAAGAAATTTCCCACGAGAAATTGAGCACATTGCCATCGACTTCCTCAGAGCTATGATCTGAGTCACTAATATCAGAATCATTAGTGTCACTGCTGCTGTCCAATATCTGGAGAATGCATCTCACTGGTACACTGATTCCCCTACAAAATAGTAGTTATTCAGATGGTTTAAAACAATAGCAAAAGAAAAATTATATAAACTAACCTCATATGAACTGAGAATTGGAATAAACGATTCTCACCACTCACCAACTAGTACATCAAACTTGCTTCCAATACTGTCCAGTAACCTGAGCAGGGTCATGTGTGATACAGCCACATTCAATTTTTGCAGCCTAGAATACACCTATAAAACGAGAGTATTGCATATTTTATCCCCTATGGAGATTTTATAATTTACCTGCTTTGCACAATGTCCTGCATATAGAATCAACGAGATGATCTTTTGCACTAAATTCATCCTATTATACTTGTATTTAAATAAGATGGAAGCTATAAATCCAACAGTTTCGGTTTGATTCTTATGGACGGCTTTAGTCTTGGTGCAAGACAGCAAAATATTTGTTAATACTGGCGCATGTAGTTTCAGCTCACTTAAAACTTTGTCCCATGTAAACAACTTCAGTGTTTAGACTTTTCAAGATTGAATTCACATTATCAGAACACATCACTTTAATCTCACGTCCAAGTACTTGGCCTATTTTATTCAGTATATGTGAACAAGCAATAGGGTCATTGAAACAATGGCGAATCAAGGCTTTCTTGCTTCCCCTAGCAATGGACTTTCCTATGTGCCTGCTACGTGGACTTGATAAAGAATAGTGTTTGACTCCAGACTTATACTGAATGTCAATCTGAATGAGATTGAAGGTACATTTCTTTATATGATTTAATAATATCTAATTGTCTTACTTGGACAGAAGGTGGTGCTAAATCTGACCAGTTTTGTAAAGTCTGAGCCATGCTTCTCCTTCTAGACGGTGTTGTGGAAATACTTTGAGGTCTCTCTGATGCTGAACAGCATGCCTTTGAAGCTAATTTCTCCGTAAGCTTAGTCGATTTACTAGAGAGGCTTTCAAATACCTTGAAACAATTCTTGCACATTTTTAAACAGTCACTTTCTTCAGTAAACACTCTGTTGTAACTAAAGCCTTGGGATTCCACAACTTCTACCATCAAAAGCTTCCAAGTAGAGGTTACTTCAACCCCCCCCCCCCCCCCCCCCCCCGCGTAGCGGATCAGGGTTGGTAAAGGGTCTGGCCCCGCGAGACTAGCTAGACTTAGTGAACTGCATTAGCTAAATACTAAATGTTTTTTTGTTTTGTTTTGTTTTTTGTATCTTTACTCCATTTTTTAGAAATACTGCATCAGAGAGACTGGGTGGAGAGAGGGTGGGAGGAAGAAGTAGTGAAGTTCAGCACTATAAAAAAAAATAGTGACAGGCAGTTCATGCAATAAAATTAAGATTGTTCCTAAATGAATATGTAGTGATCAATTCTACACCCCAAATAACTGCTAAAAAAGGAGACGACTTTCCACGATTGCGCCTCACCAGCAATGGCTGTTGGGTAAAGGAGAGATGGGCCAGCTCTCAATGTAACATTGCAAACTAACAACTCCTTATGGTACTGCCTCAGTCGTTTGTTTAATGTAATTAGACTAAATCCTGTGAAGTTAATTTTACTATGATGATGATGATGGTGGTGGTGATGATGATGATGATGATGATATTGGTGGTGATGTATGGATGATGATCACACAATCATCATAATTGCACATTTTGTGGTTATTTCATAATACATTTTGTTTAATACCAAAGTATTTTTTATTGAGAGACAGTGATTTAGGAATATAAAATCATCACATGGGGCAAATGACCTTTCTTGTTTCATCACTTTGTAAAGCTTTGCTAGTCCCCATGCTTTTTTTGAGCAACCCAAAATCCCCAATTTTTAATTTTTTAAGTTCTGGCTTAGAAATTTGATATGGAGCTTCATTAGGGGTCTCAAAGCAAGTGTATTTGGAAGATAGGTGTTCCCTGCAATCTGTAAATATTTTTAAATTTTACCAAAATAAAGGGGTCAACCCTTAATATAGGGAATGCTACCACACTCTCTGATGTGTGTGTGTGTGTGTGTGTTGTGTGTGTGTGTGTGTGTGTGTGTGTGTGTGTGTGTGTGTGTGTGTGTGTGATTTATAATACTTATTACATGAGTCAGAGTGTGGTGTGGCAGATATTTCATGAGCAGGCTAATTTATTTTCACCAAGCAAGGAAAATAAAGTCTGAGAGTGAAATATCTTCCTATATCACACTCTGACAGAGTGTTATAAGTGGTTTATTTTATCATAGATATCTGTACTGTATAGTAGTTTGTACTAGGGTTAGTAAATCATGGTATAAAGTTGGTAGTAGCACTGTGAGTGTTAAGTCATACTGGCTCTCCACACTCATAGCCAGTATTTCAGCATACTGCTTTGACCAGGTTGGATAGCTTTTCAGAAAAAGATATAATTAGATGAATACACCAAGTGCCTGTATGAATGTGGTATGCTCATAAGAGAGACAGGTAGACAAATGTGATGCCAACCATTATTTCATGCATATCATCATGTACGTGTAAATATAATCATGTACGTGAAAAATACTTGAAATTAGTTTCGCTGTGAACAAATTAGTACGTCTATACAATTGTTCAACACAAGTATAGCTAGCTATAATTTTTTTGTGCAGCACAACTTTCTAACTTGTGTCTTTTTGATAAAAACCGATCGTGAATAATGAGCGTGAAGCCTACAGAGCCTGAATATTTCATCTTGGAAAGGACTAAGCATTTCTCTGCGGGAAAGTCCAATGCTGTGTTACCGAAAGGAGATTGTAGTATCTTACAATGTGGGGGGAAAAAAGAAATACATCTTGAAAATAATATATATTCTACAAGTGAATTACATGAGGTGGAGTATAATACATTACAATTTGTTAAAGATGATGAAAAAAAGAGTGTGGAACAAGAGATGAAGTATGATTGTTTAAAAATAAATACATCTTCTGAAGAAAATTATAGCACTATGGCACCTTCAGTGAAGCATAGTACATTACAATTAGTGAAGGATAACACATGTTCTGAAATGCTTTCTCCTGTGCCTGATGCACGATCAGAACCAAAAATAACGTCTACTAAATTATATGCAATGATTTTTGTAGCCATTGCAGTAATATCAATATTCATAATGATTTTGATTGCTGCCTTGATAGTAACAAGTACGAACTTAATCCAAAAGCAAAAAGCAATTGAAGGTATGAATGAAGTAATAAGTTCTAATGACATCCTTGCCTCTCAGCTAAAGCAACAAGTCAGTATGCTAAAGAAGGGTTTAAAGTGTGGACCGTATAATACAACCTCGTCTATTCCAGCAAAGTCCTGCCGTGCTTTACCTAAACGTTCCCCATCTGGTTATTATTGGGTGGCCTCCTCTAATCACTCGGCCATCAGAGTGTACTGTGACATGACTAGGACTTGTGGATCTATCACTGGCGGCTGGATGAGAGTTGTTAGCATCGACATGAACCAGACATCTTCGGAGTGCCCTGTTGGTATGTGTTTGAATCCAGGTCCTGTACGAGCATGCACGCGCTGCTTTGTATCGAAGGAGCACAAGTTCCAAGTGGGTGTCACTTACTCCAAAGTGTGTGGTAGAATTATTGGCTATGTAAGTGGTACCCCCAGAGCATTTTCACCTGATTTTGATATCATTATTGTTGGCATCGTATTGTCTTATGGCTCTCCTGATGTCAATATTTGGAGTTTCGCTGCCGCTGTTGATCAGTCTCAAACACGATCTCTGTGTCCATGCACATCGGGTGATTATAGTGTAGTGCCTAAATTCACTGGTGACCACTATTTCTGTGAAACTGTTCCAAAGAAAACGTCTATTGCTGCAGTCTCTTTCGATACTCCACTATGGGATGGAATTGGCTGCAAGGGAAGTGATGTGTGCTGCTCCTTTAACAATCCTCCATGGTTCTTCAGGGAACTTCCTGCTCCAACTTCAGAGAATATTAAAATGAAGATAAACTTTGACGAATCCAAAGAAAACATTATGATAGCAAAAATAGACATTTACGTACAGTAGCCTGCTCTGCTAGACTTACTGAAGTGCTTTATAGAATAGTTGTTCAGAAAAATTCTGTATAGCTGTTTTTCTTATCATAGTTTATTTTAGTTTTTTTCTTTCTTTTTTTTTAACTTGAACTGCTCAATTTACTTGTGTGTCAAAATTCATTCAGTTATTTCAAGATATCTCCAGAACTGAAGCAGATGGTGTATTCTTGGTAGTAGCAAAAGTTTTAATTTAAACCAAAACAGCACTAGTTTAAGAGCAAATAACTTATATTTACTATGTTGACTCTTATGACAGAATGGTACGAGACTATGTACAGTGGAACCTCTCTACAAAGGCCATGCTTGGGGTCAAGTCTTTTGACCCTTGTAGAGAGTTTGGCTGCTTTCAGAGTTTATTTTTTATTGTAGTAGATCACTGTGGTCCATTTACGCTGGCTGTTGTTAAGAGTCAAGTTGTTCTTCGGAGTCCCTTTGTAGAGAGGTTCCACTGTATAATGATAATGTCAATATGGTGGGCTGGCACAACTCAAATTGTTGTGGTGTTCCCTCGACTAACTACCACTGATATATAGTAGCACACATCTCACATTAGGGTTACGTTGTATCCCAGGAAGCTCCTATTATGCCTAATCACAAGACATCCGACACCTATAGACTCTGAAACTTTATTTTTATTTTAATAGCCATCATGAATTGATATAGAGTACATGTATAGTAATTCCCCTTCCTACCATGATCCTGTGCTGAATTAAACTCAGCACTGTGCTCTACGATTACTGGTACACAAGTCAGTTAGCTAGCTAACTATTGGTTCACTTTTTAATCCCGTCTTGCCTTGAGCTGAAATTAGGGGAATGTGCTCACTCCCCTCTCATTCTGCATCAACTAGACATTAATCCCACCATACTATATGACTTCATGTTTTAACATAAAATGTCATTCCAGATTCAAAATAACAAATCAATGCACACATCTGTCACTATCCACTGATGCTAAGTCCATATCATTGCCAATCACAAACAAAAACAAACAAAGCCGCATCACTAATGGCTGAAACACAAAAATTACTAAGAAAAATGGTTCATATTTCACTATTAAACTATAATAAACAAACCATACTATATTTAGTATAGTTCAAAGGAAAAAAATTAATTAAAAAAGAAAACAAATCTAAAAGTATGACAGAGGGGGAGAATAACCTAATTCCAATGTTCAAAGTGACAAACCCTCCTTCCAAGCTTCTTACAACCCTTTTAGCTAAGAGCTAAGCATTAAGGGGAAACTTGAGGGTGGTGGTGAGGTTAGGGTTGTGCTGTTCCAGTGAATTCTCCGAATAGTGAAGCACTAGGTCCATGAGGGTATTGTAAGTGCAAGGAGACGAGAAGCCATATTTGTTGTTCATCATAACCACCTTCAGGTGCTTATGTCCTTTGTAGCTGTAAACATACAAACCAGCGTAGCATCAATGTGAACATTTTTTGGAAGAGAATTTAACATTAAAAACATTTACACCTTATTTGTAATCGTGCATGCATCACTAATATTGTTCCATGGCATTTGTTGTGTTCTATATTACTATATTGCTCTGTCCAGACACATCTCTCTCATGTCATGTATTTGTGATTCTATTGTATTGATCTCTGCTACTTATTCAACCAAATATTGTTGACCTTAAGGCTTGAACTAGTAAGAACTGGGCAAGGTTACGGACATGCTTTCTTAAAGGAGTGTAAAAGTGATCAAAAAGATGCTAACAAGCGCTAATCGATGCAGGTGTTCCAGCAAGTTGGTAAGTAGTGGTCAAGCTAGAGTTGAGAGGATAAAGGAGCATTATAACGGGCACTGTCACATGACCAATTCCCCTCCCCCTTCATACGTACACAATATCCACAGTGTGGGTGTGGACTTCTCCGTTGCGCAGCACACTCTGCTTGGCAGTCGGCCTGCACAGGAACGTCCCGTCAGGCTTGTTCTTCAGCAGCTCAGTGGACTTTTGCCTGCTTGAGAAAGAAGAAGTTTACAAATAAGCAACAAGAAGTACTATATCTCACAACACCACGGGATTCTTGGTTGCAAGATTAACGAGTACCGATTATTTTTTGCATAATAAATTCACAGCTGTAAGATTAAGATTAAGATATCAATATCCTATGGCATCACAGATCTCTGTTGTAGTATTCGAACAGGTGCTCTAGCAGACTCACCTGTCCACTTCACAGTACCAGGTTTCCTGCTGCTTGTGAGACTTGCTGTGGGATGATACTGGCTGTGGCACGGGCTACAGACAATATGAAAAATGCTAACATAATCACAAAGTATCAAGTCTTCAACAAGAAAGGGTAAAAATTAAGGCATTAAATTAATAATAAAACAGAATATGTTTACACATGCAAAGAGCTGTACCCCACACGGTGCATGAGCAAAAATGCAGTTATTCATCTGCTACAATTAGATGAGTACTCTTAAGTTTTGAACGTCTCAGGTCAATCTAGTGCAGGGATAATACCAGGAGTTTATGTATTAGTGTATTTGAGATGTTTAGTCTTAGTTATGTTCAAAAAACAATTAACTAATTAATATCACTCTAGCATAGTAATACGACTGTATATGAAATGACCGTACTTACCGGCAGAGTTCTACCGCCCTTGAACTTCAATTCCATACTATCATAAGCAGGGGGGCGTTTCCTGGTGTTGGTAGGTGAAGGGTTAGTACGAGGGCCCACCGGAGGAGGAGAAGTGAAAGACTGCTGCTGAGGGCTGAGCGGCTCAGGGATGGGAGGTCGCATGTTTATGCGCTTGGCAGGGAAGGTTTCGCGAGGGGGCAGAACTGGACCAGAGGGACCCGACATTGGGGGAGGAGTCTGGGAATCTTCAGCAGGAGTGTCATACACGTCCTGAGGCTCGTCAGTGTCACTATACAACAACAATGCATATACTAATAGTAAAGAGACCTGAAATATTTTGACTTATTTTCCGTATTCCTGTGATGACCACACCTCAACATTTCCTGCATAACTAGTAAACTCACATATTATCAATTTCTTGCATGGCGGCATCTCCCAGTGTACCGTAGAGAGTACCATAAACACTCTCGGACTCTGTCATGGCCTTCTCCTTCACCATCTGGTTGATATACTCCTTAGACCAGCCCAGTTCAAGCAATTTCCTGTGACAAGAAACAGATCAGAGGTGATTGGTTAAAATAAATAAAAAAATATCTTCTTTAGCCATCTTCTCCTTAGGTGCCAATATGAGGGCAAGACACTGCTAAACTGGTCCTAATAAACAGATATATTCAGAGGGCAGAGTTGGGAAGTTGGATAGTTAGTACTCATTCATCTGTTGGTCAGAGTACAGGCTAGGTCAGTCCCACCACACCACCACTGGAGCCGGTGCTTCTAGAATGCCAATATTGGATTAAACTAGGAGGTCTTGCACACTCCTACACTGAAAAGACATACTTATCCAAAACCAAGGGCCAGAGATACCATACTAAGATCGAAAATCTCCAAAATAATAAGGTGGACTTTGACACAGATGTGTCATGTTCGACACCTTGCTTTAATCTTGCATGAAATCGGATCAATTGATCGAAAATCCATCTAGCCAAATATAAAACTCTCCTTAACATTCACATCTTGAAATAACTTATGGGGACACAGTATATTTTACAGGTAACTTCACGGCGCAATTAGTGATAGCTTGTAAAATTCTTAAAAGTGAAACTGTACACATTAGCTCTCAAATCCGTGCATGAATTTTGTATTGCAAATATCAAGACTTCACACACTACTTAAAGTTAATACTAAGCCTAAAAACACATGAATGCTACTTTACTCCTACAGCTAACTCCAGGCCTAAACAAGTGATGAACGAATAAATAAATAAATAACATAATAAATAAATAATGAAAAAATAACCTAAATAAAGTGAACATACCTGGTGTACTCATCCTTGGTTCTCTGCAGCTTCATAAGCTGAGGTCTGATGGTGTTGATGTCCTTGTCCATGGTCCTGAATTCCATGTTCACTTCTTGGAGGTGACGAGTAGCTTGCTGAAGATTCTTAGTGGCTTCTTGCTTCTTCAAACCTACCAGCCTAGCATTCTCCATTAATCTACACAGACACACACAAAAATATATTATATATAAATTTAATATATATATAATAAAATAATAACAACATAGCTATTACAACTCCTTAGATCTCCTATAAACCCTAAATACAACTTAACACACAGTTTGACAATTCCAAGTAGTCAAATTGCAACTTCTTCACTGAGCACTGGAGCTATAGTAAAGCTCACACGTTGTTAAGAGTAGGCCTGGAACAATACTCATTGAATCTGGTGCACATGGGGCCTTTTAAAACAATCAATATATGGTAAAGGGTAATGCAGGGAGCAGGAAAAGGAGTAACACAATGTGGTAAAAGGTGGAATACAATGTGGTAAAGGGTAGAACACATGAAGCTCAAGTGCTACAGTAAGCCGAGACAGTCTCTAGGCGTATTTTACTTACTGTTTTTGGTCACTCTTGGAGAGCCCAGTCTGCTTGTTGTCAAACAGCTTGATCTGATCCTTGAGCATGTCCACCACCAAACAGTAAGCTTTACGTAGCCGGGTAGCCTCTTCAACTTGCTAAATTCAACAGATGGTGACCACAGCAGCAAGGTAATGAAATACTCAAAACAGTCAGAAAGACAGAAACAAATGAACAAGCTAATAACTTGACATAATTCCCTACGTATACATCTGAACTCGTCAGTCATACACACCCACCTTGTGCAACTTCTCTGAGCGCTCCTCCATGGCCATGTAGTCCTCATTCTTCTGCTCAAAGATCTCTGTGAGCTCCTGCAGCTTCTCCAGGATCAAGTTGGCCAGAGCATTCTTGTCCGTGGTGGTTTTCATGGCAGGGTCCTCTTCCTCATCCAGTTCATCCTGAGAAGTGAGAAAACATTTTTATCGAAAGATAATGCATTGCAATAACTTTTAAAGGGGAAGGAAGAGAGGGAGGATGTACTCACTTCAACTATAAAGAAACACTTGTATTAAATGGCAAATCCCAAAATATTCAAAACACGCCCCCTAGCCCACTCAAGTGTAATTCTAGGCTACAGTGATGAGTTGCATATGAGCTTACGTTGCCAAATCTGGAGACAGAATAGGCCAGAGTGATGTCAAGCTTGGAGTTGTACTTGGTGAGAGGTACTTGTCTGTAGTACTCCACCAGAGCAGGCACGGAGTAGAAGTTAGTCGGCTCAGAGAAGCCGTACTTGTTGCTGGAATAGATGATACGAATGAGTTTGTTGGCGCCACCTTTCCTGATGGTCAGAGTGTACTCCCCTCTCTGGCGGGAGTCACGCACAAGGAAAGTGCCATCTTGAGTGTCTCTCAACTTAGTCACCACATCCTCCCTAAGTAGGGAACACAATGTGCATGAGGTAACTGATTAGGTTCAGTTCAACACTCAGAAATTTAAACATAATATTTTATATTACAATAACAGGGTTCTATCTAGCGGGGGTGGGGGGAGGAAGGTTCTCCCCCCAAAACTTTACACCTCCTCTCTCCCACTCTATATTAGCATGCTGTGCACAGCATGTCATTTGGCTGAACCCAAAATTACAGCATTTAGCTAAAAATTAATTACATGCTAATCACTCTCAATTACGATTATTTTTCTTTTTTAACATTTTTTTTTGCCTTGTAACTTAGTCTATATAGAGGACGGTGGGCTTGCCCAAACTTCCCTACCAAACAAAATTTTCTAGATAGAACCCTGAACAACAACAACAACAACAACATTAATAAAGTGATCCTGTGAATTGCATACAGAAAGGGAATTAATTGCTATTAAGATTAATTATACGTACCAAAATAAAAAGTATTAATTCATTAAAGTTCATTGTCATCCACTCTAAACATTCTTCCATCACTACGTCACGAGCATGCAATAGTTGACCTTACCTACTGATCTTCCCCCAGTACCAGCCTTGCTCTTCCAGAGGTCCTAGTTCTTGAGAAGCCAAGAAAGAAGGGAAAGGGACAGGAGGAGGGGAAGCAGCGGCCCTGTTGGTGGTGGAAGGTCCATCCACCGAGTTAGTCATGTAGAGGTTCTCTTCAACAGGAGGCGGGAGGCCACGGCTGGGCGGGAAGGCATGGTGGCTTCCTTTGGTAGCTTGACGCCCTCCTGCCGATGTCGGTCTAGGAGGAAGTGGAGCTAAAGCAAACAGCAAAGGTACAAGCAAGAATTAAGGATTGCTTGGTATATATCTTCTCCTCTAGCACACCGCAGCCTACACCAAACTGATCTTCGACAAAAAACAAACAAAAAAACAAAAAAGATAATTTTATACTCATAACACCAGCTCAATTAAAAAATATATATACTAACATAGGATTTATACAGAGAATGCTATTATGATTTCAGCCAAGAATGACTAAAAAAACTATGCACAGAAAGATAATCTGATGCTTCCTGCACCAGACGTTCAGAGCCATGGAGTAGAGAGAGTGAGCATTGCCCGATTCCTATAAACATAAAATGTCAAGCTAGGGATAGCCTGCCCCTAACACAACAACAACAACAACAACAACAACACATTCATAGCTACAATCTACTCCCAACATAGAATAGCAAGGAGACCATCCATGGTTACTTTCAACACCTCATTGTCTGAAGCACATCAGCAGAAGATCTCCTAAATTATATATTTTTTTAAAACACCTCACTGTCTGCCATTACACGAAGCTCTTTGTAATTTCACAGATGAAACCAAGCAAAGGTCACAGGACACCTGAAGAATCTAAACTATGCACACTCTTAGTAGATCTTCATAACCTGACAAGTAAGTCATCACCAGCATTCAAAGATAACTTCATATTTTCACAAGTTCTAACCAACCTACAACTACCAGCCAGCCAGCCAACATCCCATTGAATTAGCCATCAACCTTTCTGAAATTAAACAAAAAAAACAAAAACAAAAAAAAAACAAAAATAAGGACTATTCCATATCAGTCAATAGTCACAAGTACAAATTGGACAGTAGCAAAGTATATTTCAAGAAGTCTAAGCTAAAAATATTACTAATTTTTCCCTCCAGCTAAGCTACTTCACTAGAAAATTAACATACAACCCCTCCAGCACCAGAGTCCAGATTTTACAACAGGCCCCAATACCCTAGGGGCCCCAGAAAGCAGCAGGAGGCCGCTTAACCCTAGCTCAAACCCAGGAGCAGCTGGACCACCTACGTGGAGACTTTTTGAACCAGGAAAGCATATAGCATACAAGCAGAGTAGATTGTAGATTAGCTAGCTACACTATAGCCGCAAGTAATAAAACCACGTGGGTAAACTCTCCAACCACCGGAAGTTCAAGTTCAAGTTCGTACCAGTTTTGCGCATGTCAAATAAAAGTTGAGATTCTTCGAGCTAAGTATAAAGAGCTACTATATAGAGCTACCTTCTCGCAGCAATAGCTCAATCTACACTCAACTTACAGGTAAACCCTGGTGGAATAGACTTGGATAAAGAAGCCTCCTCATCACGAGCTGCTGAAGAGAAGCAGTTGAAACAGGAGAATTTAGACATGCAAGCCATCTCAGACACCAAGGAGAAAGGAGAGGAGTTGATCTTGATCTTTCAGTAGTCAGAACGAATGAGGTCTCAGCATTCCAGTTTAGAAAGTGCCAAAATAAGAAAACCTATTGAGTGTGCCACGCACTGGGCATGTGCAGAACATGGAGCAGCATGTGCAGTATCAAGTGTAAGCCCAACCATTTCAGGAATTTACTGCCTGGCATATTATAGTTGATGCTATATTCCACTTCAAATTAAAGACAACATTTTTCTACAATGCAGGTTCTTTTTGGAGATAGCATAGTCAATATTTTACTTGATATTAAAAACAAAATTAAAAAAAATTTAAATCATTTTAAATACGACAATTTTTCATGTCCATTGACAGCTAAATTTATATAATTGAGTGTGATAACAAAGGTAAATTATTGCAAATCATCTCTGCAAGATGCCGGTTGATGAAGAGCTCCTGAAAAAAAAAAGATATACTCTTTCTTGCTATTTCCACCTGTGCAGGAACCTTCTCTGAAAGCAAAACATTACTACAAACCCTCAGTTGTAGGACAAGAAGTGATCAAGTTTCAACATAATGGGGAGCCTATTGAAAATGCAGTGGGTGTATAATGATTGCTACATGTGAAATGACCTTGAAGAATATATGATAGTTCAGAAGTACACAATTAGCAAGCTATTAATCGTGAGTACTATTCCAACAGAGGGTGTGTCACCCATGTGTACCCTAAAACATTGGTCTAAATGATAGTATGCTAAATAATGTGTAGCAACCAATTCTACACCCCTGAATACACTGCTACAATGGAAGTAACTTTGAGAAAGGGAGAGGAAAGAGGGAGGGAGGGAGGGAGGGAGGGGGTGTAGTATTTATTACTACTACTACCACTACTACTACAGTAGAACTTCAGTTATCCGAACACTTCAATTAACCAAACACCCGGTACCCAAAATCGAATAGTAGCACGTGCAGACATGAAAAATTGCTTGACCACGCCCCTTCATCAGTGCGTGATACTACTTTCTCTATGGTGTTCAGTTATCCGAACACCTCTCAGTCCCAACATGTTCAGATAATTGAAGTCCTAATGCACTAATAATAATGATGATGACACTACTACTATTACAACCTTTCTGATTAAGCTGTCTAAAGATTTCATATCTAGTGCTATATTTTATACCTGGCTCTTTAGTGGGCTTCAAGCCTCGTAATATGGGAGGAGCAGCACTTGGCAGATCTGGTAAAGGGTTACGTTCGGGAGGCTGGTTGGTGGAAAGGTAAGGTCCCTTGGTAAGAAGGGTCTCGACGATGCAACTGTGGGCAGCTGTATTCTCTACTAGCACGCTGCAAATCACACGACAAAAATACTGGTTGTAACACTAGGGTAAGCAGTTGAATTAATTTGTCAGAATAAAGTGATAAATATTAGTTCTCATCACTTAAATACATCACAGATGAGATGCGTACAGAACACTCTGATGACTGTTGACATCATAATAAAGGGTAATATTATTTAAAAGTATGAAATACGCACGCAACTCTTAACATGGAATTATATTGTATATAGCTATAATACTTATTGCATGAGTCAGTGTACAATATGTGGGAGATACTTCAAGAGCATGCATAATTTCACGAGCTGAAGGCAAGTGAAAATACAAGTGAGAGAGAAATGTCCCCCCTATGTTGTACATCAACAAGTGTAATAAACTGTTTAGTATACATTGGATATTTTCCCAAAACAGTAAACATTTGTGCTTCAAAGCAGTCGTTCAGAGGTAACTCTGCCATGTGCATGGGCACATATGCAGTGTTCAACATGGAGGAATACTGAACACTCGTGTGATGCAGATTCTCAAGCAAATATCCAATGTACATTAAGTATATATATATATATTTTTTTTTTTTTTTCAAGAGGTTTGACAGATATACAGGATGACTACTACAGTAGGAGTCAAAAAAAAGTTTCGAATTCCGTTCCGTAGTACGGCCCTAAAACGGTAGTTTTTTAACCGTAGTTTTTATCGTTGCGTTCCGTACTGTTTTGACTAAACGGCCGACACCGTTTACTAAAACGGTAAAAAAACGGTGAAGCATTTCCTTCGATTCACAGATATTTTCTAGCTAGAAACTCTTCTATGCTATATCAGCAAGCTAAGGCCTTGTATCGACCATTAAACGCTACGGGGATAGTGCAAAAAAGCTCGTATAAAATTTTAACTTGCTTCAATAAAGCTGCAGATTGAAGTTCCGACGGGCACAGAGCTATAACGAGGTCCGCACTTCGTAGATCTTCTGTTAGCTACTGATGGACCTCCAGTAGTAAAAAATCTAAGCCCGAGAAGGCCCTATCAGCGAGAAAACGTCGATACTGTGCGGTGGTCGAACTAACAATTTTCCGCGAGACAACTTCGAATAGGACGGCTTCAATTTTTTTAACCCGAAAAGCTCCGCCTCTGGAGCCTGTAAACAAAAAATCAGAACGTTTTATTGGATAAACGATTATTTATATTTCTTTGAGCGAGACATACGGTGAACGAGAAAGATTAAAACGGTAACGCGGTCGAACGGAACGGCCGTTTTTCAACAAACGGCGTACCGTTTTTTAATTTTGCGACGGCCGTTCTACGGAACGGAATTCGAAACTTTTTTTTGACTCCTACTGTATAACCCTCTCGCGCATGTGCGCTGAGTGAGTGTACCCGCTTTTCCTTAATGTTGTGTAAGATAAAGTATTTCAAAATATATCATTCATGCAAGCAAGACTAATATACATGCATGTATGTGAATACATATATTTCAAATTCTTACTTCATATCACTCTAGTAAATGAAAGAATGAAGTAACAATGCCCACTAACAACACTCGTTGTGTAAATTCTCCATGAATTGTGCTAAATAGTATGTTGGGTCAACTCTCTATCACTCGTAATTAATCTATGATTATGATAATGAACAGCAGAAGAGACAGTGCTGGGAAGGGACACGCCCACAGATCGATAGACTGACCTGATGTCATCTGAATAAGGGCGTGCCAAACATGGGCCGAATATCAGAGACAGGTTCCTGGTGTCCATCTTGTTGTGCTGCTTCTGGGCTATGACTGTAGCGAGATGGTTGAGGATCACTTCCAGTAGGGAGCGATGGTGCAGAGGCATCTGGCCTAGGAGGGTCATCAGCTGAGAATAGACCAAGTCAGTGTGTGGAGACCCTTTACCACACACACAGAGACGTAACAAAATCATAAAAAGCACTAGATTCTGCCATATTAACAAATCCTTTAAACCCAATGTGCTATTGATACTTAACTACTACGATGCAAGTTCAACAATTATTAGTCATGCCTTTTTCTTTAGCTCTGCACAATTTATCACAGATTAATAGTGCACAACCGGCCGGGTGTGGTTCCAGCATAGGATCGAGTGCTGTCACCTTTAAAGATACAAAAAATCTGGATAACCCAAAATTTGGCTTACGAGCTGCCTGTACGAACTGGTCGTAGAGGTCATACGGTATGACGGGAGTCGGCAAGTCTCTCAGGAAGAGCTTCAGAGAAGCCGCAAACACGTGGTGGTCCCATCTGGAGTCCTGCGCTGTCACGGAGTTGGGGTCAGAGTCCAGAGCTGCCCGGAGATGGTGCAATGCATGCAGTGGAGGGCTGACTCGATATATTCCCTCTGCTTGCAGTCCTGTCAAAGAAACACGATACAGCAACAAGGAATTCAATCCGGGGAAATAATAATAATCTTGATGTGTATTTCAATTTAATAGAGTTAAAAAATAAACAAATACATGCTGAAATTGAAATTACATTCCATTGTGATAAATTTCGTTTTTCTTTTTGACAATACATGTAATAGGACTAAATATTAACATGCTAAAGAAATTATTTTGAATGCAGTATTAATTTCATTCTTTTCCACATTATGAGATTATCACAATAATTAGTATTGCTATATCTACAGTTACTAGCAGGTCAGATCAGAAGACCAGATCTCTACTTATTGCATGTCTTATTCAGTTACTTTTCAACTACAGCACTTCTTGAAGAAGTAAATTATATGTGTAATTGTGTATAATTCGCCTCAATACATGACAGACGAAAGTAGAAATCAATTTTTACATATGTACACTTAGCTATGTATGTACTTGTTTTTAAGAAATGGAGTCAAAATGTTGAGCATGCTCAGAAAGGCAGCTGGGTGTGAATTTTAGACTTCTGTTAGCCACTAGTTGGCGAGCGAGCGTAGCGAGCGAGACACTTACAGGGGTAACACAATCGAAAATCGGGGATGTTTATTTATATATATGGACGTACGTATGTCATTTTGTACTTTGACCCTCCGTATTTTTGTGTGTTTGCTCGGCGTTCGACCCCGTCCCAAATTGCACTAAACAGAATCCTCTGGTTTAGCGATCAGTACCCGTATCACCCTAGAAATTGAATTGTTTACCGTTGCTTCTTGTTTTGCGGGTGCAGTTTTTCTATTCGAGTTAGTGGCGGTGATAAGTCAATGCGCTCTTTGTTATGGTTATAAGCCGTGCACAACAGTATTTACTTGAAAATACATTGTTCACTAGATTACTGCGAAGGTAAGTCTGTGTAGGTGCATGTCCAGTTGTGTCAAAGCATTGTGTGTTACAACCACTACTTAGCTAAAGAATATCACAAAAAAAACTTTTAAATAACGTGTATTGTTTTGTTGTTGTTTTCCTTCCAAGCAGTTGCAGAGAGTTGTTACTATGGCACTGAAATCCCTTTACCCTGTATGGTAAATTAAAAGACCTTATATTCAGTAGCTTCAGTGTTAGAAGTCAAAATCATTCATATAAAAATAGTACAGTCTTTAGGCTCGCTCGCCATTTGTGCTCAAGCACACCACTAGTTTATTTGTATATATGTATGGACGTACGTAAGGCATTTTTGTACTTTGACCCTCGCGTTTTTGTGTTAGTTCGGTTGTCGACCCCGTCCCAAACTTCACTAAACAGAATCCGCTGTTTATCGATCAGTACCCGTATCACCCTAGAAATTGAATTGTTTACCGTTCTGAATTCTTTTGCGGGTGCAGTTAAAACTTGATAACTTAAGGGACTTCCATTTCTATTCAGTTAGTGGCAGTGGTAAGTCAATGCGCTCTTTGTCATGGTTATAAGCCGTGCGCACAGTATTTACCTGAAAATACATTGTCCACTAGACTACTGCGAAGGTAAGTCTGTGTAGGTGCATGTCTAGCTGTGTCAAAGCATTGTGTGTTACAACCACTACTTAGCTAAAGAATAAACTTTTGAATAACGTGTATTGTTTTGTTGTTGTTGTTTTTTCCTTCAATTGAAGCAGTTGCAGAGAGTTGTTACTATGGCACTGAAATCCCTTTACCCTGTATGCTAAATTAAAAAACTGGACCTTATTTTCAGTAGCTTCAGTGTTAGAAGTCAATAAAAATAGTATAGTCTTTAGGCTCGCTCGCCATTTGTGCTCAAGCACACCACTAGTATGATAAGATAACACTGAAGTGTTAACATAATAGTTTAACATTTTGGCAAAATCTCATTTTTGATGGAGTGTACTTAAAATTTGATTTCTACCTGCGCCTGTCACAATTTATTATAAAACAAACAAAAACTCAAGGTGTTGTACTATGTATGTCATATGCCTTCTGCCACACCCACCATTACCACACATACCTTTTGTTTCTACAGCCTCTATGATAGTGATAACAACAGCAGGAGCGGATGTTTCAGCCACCACAAACAAGGATGACAACTCTTTACCAAATGACACTGTAGGAAAAAATCACAAGTGGTTAGTGTGTATGTGTACATGAGTGCCATGTATGTGTGTATGTGCGTATGTATGTATGTATGTATGTATGTGTGTATGTATGTGTGTATGTATGTATGTATGTGTGTGTGTGTGTATGTGTGTATGTGTGTATGTGTGTACGCACCACCAGTGTTGGGTCCATCCAGCCTCTTGCACCACGCCTCACAGGAAACGATCTCCTCCGTCATGCACATACGATGCACACTCATACCACAAACTGAGACAAACAACAACAACAACAAAAACAACAACAATAATAAAAGTGTGGGATCTTACATTCAGAGTTCAGGATAGATAGTTGGTAAGAACTGCCAGGTAACAGAATGTGTATAGGAATACCGGATCACTAGCTAAGTACCGGAACTAGCTAAGTACCGGAACTAGCTAAGTACCATACAGCTCATATTCATCAGTAGTAAAGTTGCCTGTCATGTTTGCTGACTAATTCTATTCCATCTGATAACTTGTAGCAGAGAGTAGGCCATTAGTACTACTCACAGTAACCAGGAAACTTGACAACCAATGTGTGAGGATGGAATTACATGCAGTCATTCCATGCTATTCCCATGGATACAAAATTATGAGAAATCATGCCAGTAGTAGCCAGTACTTACTGACCTACTGCTAGTAGTAGGTCAGTAAGTAAGCAAGTAAATACCAGAAATAATAATAGTTAGAGTTGCACCAATAATCTATCGGTCTATCGTTTATTGGTCTACTTTTTCGATATCGGTATCGGTCGTCAACACTACCCGCCGTACCGATATAATTAATCGATAGAAAAAATTTCGTACTCACTGCGTGGACACTGAACGGATGAGTTCCACTTGCTCTTAGACGGTGTAAAGACAAAGAAACTTAACTACGACGTCTAAAAAGAGGTCACCAATTTGGCACTACTTTGTTCCTGGCACTGAAGACTCTAGACTAGTACCATTATATTTCTAACTAGTGGTGTGCTTGAACACAAATGGCGAGCGAGCCTAAAACTACACTATTGTTAAACGATTGGTTTTCACTTCTAACATTCAAACTACTAAAAAAAAGTCAAGTTTTTAAAATTAGTATTATACGGTAAAGGAATTCAACGCCATAGTAACCACCCGCAACTGAAAAAAAAAAAAAAAAAAAAAAAAAGCAACAAAAAACAACAACAAATCACGTCCTTTAACCTTTTTCTTTGTGTAATAGTTGTAACGCACCATAACTGAACATACTTACGCAAGACTTTGCGTAGGGCTTATGATTAATAACTATCAACTTATCACCGCCACTAACTCAAATAGAAATGGAACTCCAGTAAGTTTTTGAGTTTAAACTGCACCGGCAAAATAATTCAAAGAACACTGAGCGAACTCGAAAGTACAAGAGGGTCAAAGTACAAAATGACATACGTACGTCCAAACATTATACAAACAAACAAACATCCCCTATTTTCAATTGTGTTACCCCTGTAAGTGTCTCGCTCGCTTCGCTCGCTCGCCAAATTATATAAAAATGAAATTTCAATGAATATATCTATCTGTTATCGGTATCGGCCTCAATTCTAGATACAATATCGGTTATCGGTATATCGGTAAAATCTTCTATCGGTGCAACTCTAATAGTAGTACTGATTGATTAGCACTATGATATCTTTTGCCTTTATAGGACTTGGCGATGCTATGCCTTTCTACCAGAGAGTCTCAAGAACATTGAAAGAAAGTTCTTAAGGTAATGAGATGTAAAAAAAAAAAAAAAAAAAAAAACTGCAAGCAGCCTCAAACCTCTAGGTAAAGCATCATCATGCTGTAGACGAATACAACATTTCCTGAAAATGTTATTTTATTGTAAGTATGCTGCTATAGATAAAGTGGACCACCACAACAGCTAGGAATCACACACGCTGCACATGCTCAACATGTGGGCAGTCTAAGCAACCTACGGTCTATGATAACAGAGTAAATAAGTAAGCCCTTTCGGTGAGAGGACTTTTATAACGACAGCAATTGCATTAGGTTAGAGAAAAAGAGAGCAGCTGCTTTAACAATCCAGACACTTCTTGAGCACACCAGGAATACATTTAGCATTCCACTGATACCTAAAAAAACCCTGCTTAGTCACTCCATGTAGTAAGCTTTGAATGACCCCACTGATATGGTGGCTTGAGTCTGTTTACTGCATCAGCTGTCTCATGGGCAACAGTGCGGGGGATTGGAGGCAGATACATATGCCGGCAATGAACTCATTTGTTGGTGGTCTGATGCTAGAATTGCATTGAGAGTGTTTCTTTTAGTTGATAGTGAAAGCAAAAGCAAGTCTTGAATGTTTGTTTTTGTTTAATCAAGCAGACAGTGATCTCCAATGTCTTCATGTTGAAAATATACACACAGCTAACTGAAATATACCATGTGTTTATCAAATACTTTCACATTACCGACTTCTTAGGCTGATTTGACTTTTATATGCATGTACCCACATGTGTGGCAAAAACACAGAGTCAAGCTGTTGCTAGGAACATATCACACTGTGGTTGGCACCAATAAAGCTAGGGAGGGGGAGGGGTAGGGGGTGCACGGGGAGGGGGAAAGAGAAAGAAGGGGGGAGGAAGGAGGTGCAGGGAGAAAGGGGGGAGAAAGGGATATAGGAGAAGGAGAAAGACATGAACTCCCTCTTACTTCTTCCCAACTACCACATCATCTTCCATAATCTCAGTAATGGAGCAGATGAAGGCCATCTTAAAAAAAACATCATCCTCTGACTAGTGACTTGAAGACATGATTAATTAATTAATTTAACCAGAGAAAATGCGTCTTTTACATTCACACTACCTGTTCAGGAATCAATTTAGATCGCCCCTATTTAATTAAGTGTCCTTATCCCAGAGTGTCTGACTAAAAGTACCTCACATGAACTGACCTTCACACTTCATGCCTTGCTTGAGGAGTCCCCACAGAAATCTGCCACAAACATCGCACCACTGGGCAGCAAACGTGTGCACCTCAAAATTGTGACCCGCTACATTTTTATCACCACCTACATACACCAAAGACAGCAAACACACTGGATGAAAACACTGTAACAGACAAGCAAGTCAAATGTAAAAGGTTGGTCACGAGCAGAGAATTTTAAATGGGAATGTAAATTTGTGAGTTTTAATTGAAATTATAAAAAAAATAAATTAAAATGGTGATTTGAATAAGTAATTGCAGATCTATGACAGGCCACTACTCTTCTTTCATGTGTACCAGACCACGCTTCCTAATAGAGTACACACCCTCTTTTAAAAACAAAAACCCACACAAAACTGAATAGTACTCCCATAAAAGATACTTGAAATAAGGACGTGGCTAATGGACCTTGTCCAAGCACGCTCAGTAAACCAATCACCCTCGACAACCACAAATTTATACTGGGATAGAGGCCACGATAGGAACTAAGTAAAAAGAGCTGAAATACGAAATTGAATTTAGTAGGACACAAGGCCATATCAGAGAGGTGTAAGGGACAAGTATGTGAGTTCAGTAGCACGTGCTAGTAGTTCAGCAGTGTGTGTTACTACAGGACGTATAGTAAGTGATATACTCAGCTGGAGCACTAACTCTCTAACTGCCACACCCATCAACTCACGCTGCTTGGAGCGTGACAGAGCGTTCAGAATAGACTGCACCGACTGGATAGAAGGAGACCGAGGGAAGACTTGACTCAAGCGATTGAGACCTCCATCTGGTGAGTCATCTCTCAAGCCTGCCGCAGAGACCTACCAACGGGAGCATTAATTCATAAGCACATGACACAACACAAGCTAATCCTTGGATGGACTATCATGAATATGACAATCACATAACAGCAATTCAACACAGCCAGTTTATATCCACGCATATATATACATACATAATATATGTACATATATACACACACGTATATATGTACATATATACACACATGTATATATGTACATATATACACACACGTACATATATATGTACATATATACACACATGTATATATGTACATATATACACACACGTACATATATATGTACATATAATTCAGTCATTCTCGGCTGAAATAATTATACTAATAGACTACTGGAGGTCCATCAGTAGCTAACAGAAGATCTATGAAGTGTGGACCTCGTTAAAGCTCTGTGCCAGTCGGAACTTCAGTCTGCAGCTTTATTGAAGCAAGTTAAAATTTTATACGAGCTTTTTTGCATTATCCCTGTAGAGTTTTATGGTCGATACAAGGCCTTAGCTTGCTGATATAGCTATAGAAGAGTTTCTAGCTAGAAAATATCTGTGAATCGACGGAAATGCTTCACCATTTTTACCGTTTTAATAAACAGCGTCGGCCGTTTAGTCCAAACGGTACGGAACGCAACGATAAAAACTACTGTTTGACGGCCGTACTACAGAACGTAATTCGAAACTTTTTTTTAACTCCTACTGTATGTGTCAAATAAGATTGAGCTGATGTTATTGGCAGGGGCACAAGTCTTGTATTACTGGTAGAGTTGGCTTCAAAGGTTCAGCTGATCTGATGGAACTAGAAGATGCCAACCAAAACATAACATGTTTATTTGTAAAGCACTGGCTGAAGATAACAATGTCTAACTAACACACAAACAAACTTCTTGAGTGGCTCAAACCATTTCATAACCACAACTCTCCCCAAAACCAATCCTACCATTCATTTTCACTTCCTTACTAGAACAACTTGCAAACCAAACACAATTAAAACAGCTCAAACAATTCAAGTACAGTGCATAGGAATGAATTAAACAAATAAATACATAAATAATAAACAAATAAACGATACATACATATGTACAAACATACATACATACATACATGCATACATGCATACTACATACATGCATACATACATACATACATGCATACATACATAGTACATACATGCATACATACATGCATGCATACATACATATACATACATACATGCATACAAACATACATACATGCATACATACATACATGCATACATGCATACATGCATGCATACATACATACATACATCCATACATAAATCAAGAGAACTGCAACAACACTCGACTCACCCGACTAGAAGAACCTTGAACCAGTTCTTCCACGCACTGGAGAATAGCCAGCCGATGGAAATCATCGCTGACACCCATGCTCATCAACTGATTGTCGTCTAGTGAACTCAGGTCCGCCCCAACCACCACGCCCCCCTGCTGGAAAAGATGGGTGTAAGAGGAGATCCCCACAGCATCCATCCACTTGACCAAGTCATCTGAACTCCATTCCTGGTAGGACTACATATTGAGATAACAACACTATGACGTGGCGTAGTGGCAAGTGAGAGAACTACACATGAAACTAAAGTAGCAGAACTATACTGGTATGATGAAGATGAAGATGATGATGATGATGGTGGTGATGATGATGATGATGATGATGATGGTGGTGATGATGATGATGATGATGATGATGATGATGGTGGTGATGGTGATGATGATGATGATGATGATGATGGTGGTGATGGTGATGATGATGATGATAGTGATGATGATGGTGGTGATGATGATGATGGTGGTGATGGTGGTGATGATGATGGTGGTGATGATGATGATGATGATGATGGTGGTGATGATGATAATGATGATGGTGGTGGTGGTGATGATGATGATGATGGTGGTGATGATGATAATGATGATAGTGATGATGATGGTGGTGATGATGATGATGGTGATGATGATGATGAGATAGTGGTGATGATGATGATGATGATGGTGGTGATGATGATAATGATGATGGTGGTGGTGGTGATGATGATGATGATGATGATGGTGGTGATGGTGGTGGTGATGGTGGTGGTGATGATGGTGGCGATGATGATAATGATGATGGTGGTGATGATGATGATGATGATGATGATGATGATGATGATGATGATGATGATGATGATGATGATGATGATGATGATGGTGATAATGATGATGATAAACCCTAGTCTCCTTTACCAAACACCGCCCCCCCATCCAAGGGATAAAATGTTTACTCGCTCATTTATTCACGAATATACAAATATTCCAAATCACCTGTTGTATGGTGAGTGAGTGAACCAGCAGAAACTGTCTGCCACAAACTACGACAACAAAGTCTAGTGCACACCACGGCCACCGCTTCTCTAATAAGTGCACACCACGACCACCGCTTCTCTAATAAGTGCACACCACGGCCACCACTTCTCTATTTCCAACATTCTCTCACCAACCACCAAAATAACATTCCTAAAATACAATTCCTTCGCCTGCTAGGAGAGAACACTTCCAAGTCCTTGATACTCTAGACATGTATACACTGCATGCATAGCAGCAATTACCCTCTCATCCTAACTTGTAATCCAATCTTCCCAACACAGCAACAAAGAATATGAAACTGAGAAATATGAGCAGCACACCACTACCACTCTGCCCTCCACCCACGACCCACAGCGGGCATGTTTTTAAATCACCTATCACCTGTGTACACCTATCATGTGAGTGTTCCTTTTTCACGTCCATATACGAGGCACGGCGGTATACATAGAAACACCTCTGAGGCATTAATAACTGACGAATAGCATTTGACAAACTCTGAAGCAAAATTCCAACTTATTAAATAGTAATTAAAGGGAAAGTGGAACATTTCCATCTACTGAAATTGAATATTTCTTCTTTCAGCCAAACTGTGATAAGAAAAGTGATCAATAATTCACAGAATATGTGAAAATACTATTTGTACATGTGTGTAGCACTGCACCAAGCATAGAACTTTACTATATACATACTTCATATATACATACATACACACTGACATGTACAACTTACACCAGTGGAGTGTGAGTGCTCTATTTCTGATGCTCGACCCGAGTCTTTCTGTAGAGGGAACACAGAAGTGCAAAATTTTTATCACAACTTCTTTCTCTTTCAGTTCATAATGGTGAATAAGAAGAGAACTTACTGAGCGTGTGCATTCTGTCTTGGCGTCTAAGTGCTCTTTACATGTGGAGTGGCATGTCATGAGGCATCCTACAGAACATGGAGGTAGATCACATGTGATGATATCCAATACAATGTTACAATATTATTATATATAGATCAGTACAAAGAGAAACACATCAGGAAACTCTCTTTTGATATTACAACCATATCTCTGAACTAACTTACTGCATCCTCCCATAACTTGATGTACTGTATATTATATGTGCCACTGAACTTCATTCTTTAAGGGTGGCCGCACACCGCCCACGCAATTTTTTGTTGATGGTTGCTATGCACGATTACTACTATTGTGTAGTTACAGGGGCTTCTCCACTACAACACAAGGACTAAATACCTGCTGAAGGTGCCTCACTAATTTTAGAGCGAATCTGGAGGAAATATCGGGGCCTGGTTATAAAACTTTGTGGCACTTTTTTGGAGCAGTGCGGTAAGTTAGAGCTCCGTTATTTGGTGCACTACTAGCCGAGCCGATACTCTACTGCAAGACAACGAGTTCTTTTCCATTTCAATATTACTTTATGATTTATTCACAATTTTTCTTTTTATAAGATATTGAAAAATTCAAGTTGTGGTGCAGTTCATTTTTTTAGGTTTACCCGTGTGTAAATTTTTTTTTGCTGTTCTCATTATTAGATTCCAAGAAAAACTGATACAAAATTTGGAACTTTAATTCCACTCGCAATTCTCAAGAAATAGCCCCACCCCATGTCTCGTACTACTAGTACGGAAGCAATTTTTTTTCAATTGGTTTTTATTGGTTCTAAAAAGAGCCCGCCTATATAAAGAGTAAACAAACATCAATACAACAATAACAAGAGAGTCAGAAGAGAGAGCAGTTTCTTGGAGGTAGCCCAAGGTGAGGTATTAGATCTGTGCAGCTTGAGAAGTCTTCGCTCCTCAGAAATCGAGCCTGCTGGATCCATCCACTTGAGTTCAGATGCGCAGAGCCACAGCTACAGGAGGACAGGTAGCCTCAGATGACATATGGAGTGTTGCTGTAAACGGCTATGAGACAACATGAAGTTAAACTAAAGACACCACAACTTTGCAAAGTGTACTTCTGCTACTACTGCGCAATTGATTCTGCTTGCGTATTATCGAATGGTGGGGTATTGGCGGGGAATAAATTAATGTCCGGATCTACAGGCGGTATGCGATGTGCGGCCACCCTTAACAGGTTTCAATTATTACATGGTTGCTATGCTGACAAATATGCTCTGTATACTGCTTCTAGGTTCCCATACATAGGTGCGCTCCATCAGGCTCACAAAAAAATAGGTCAACTCATTTATCATGTGATGAGAACAGAACACTCTCTATGCTTTGTTCTTTATGGCATCATCTTGCTTTACTTACATTTGTAAGTGAGTTCTCACTCTTCTAATCCTGCCCCTATTTTTTTTTTTAATTGTTACTGAGGTTTGATTACCATTGGTACATAGTGTGTGAGGCCCACGTTCTTAACTTGAAATTTAATGCAACCTATTCAGTCAGCCCCACCCACTCATCCAGCCCTACCCACTCGTTCAGCCCCACCCACTCAGTCAGCCCCACCCCCACACCTGCCTATGACTCACCATCACACTTGAATCCACAACTGTTAGAGCCCCAGATGTGATCACCACCTACACACAAATAGAAGAATGCACTTGTAAACATGGACAGAATAAGGTTCATGAATGATTAGAGTCTGTTTATAGCCCACAGTGTCCGGAGGAACCCAGTACTCACTGCGTCAGTGTTGCTATCAAATTTCAGTGTGAAATTAAATACCAAATACAGGGGAAGGTGCTATGTTAAATCTTACTAAACTCTGACTACTTAAAATTGATTCATCCATAAGTCACCTCAGCTACAGTATTGGCAGGTGTTTATTACACTTTCATTCAGCTACACAGAATAGCCTTATTGCTAAGTCCATGCTTGTAAGGTAGAATGGTGAATGATTCGGTTTCTTGTGTCAACTGTTCCACAAAAATTCCAGAGTTTAGGAGGACTAAAAGTCATGGCTGACTAACTGGCATTCTATTCGTGTTACCATGACTACCCTATAAAATGCTAAACTTGGGTTATAAACCATCCATTGTCACAAATATAAGACATAACAACTTCCTCAAGCAACTAGAGTCAGTATAGCGGTGAGCGAACACGGAACCAGAAAGGGGCTGGACCGCTAGGATAGGCGGAGATTTGATACCAATATAAGACTCCAATCAATGCTCACCATGAATATAAACTACAGCTCATTGTGTACTAGTCCTGAGATGGAACATTCTTTCTGCCTTATCTACAGAGTAACCATATTCACCCCAGGCACACTGCCCATACTCAGCCTGTCTTGCACTCACAACTCATGAATTTCAGTTGTGCCTAGCCAAAACCAGTCTAAGCCATAGCTACACATAGTATATGTATTCACGTACACAAAACTTAAAAATATCTTTATTTCAATGATTCAGTCATTCTCGGCTGAATTAATTATAATAATAGCAAATTTTTCTCGTTCTAACAGCCAATATTGTTAATTAAAACTCACAATATTGGCTGTTAGAACGAGAAAAATTTGCTATTAATATCTTTATTAAATGATAAAAATGATGCCTCACCCGCCACAACCCCATCCAATGGGAGAACTCAATCCTATGATAATGAAGCACCAAAGGTGTGAACCCTCAGCACTACTATACACTAGCTAGCTATTAAATCATTTAGTCAGACCAATCAGATATCAATAGCTGTGTTATGAAAATGGCAGATGTAAATGCTGTCTTTAAAAGAGAAGCCAAACATGCCAGGGACACTCATCAATAGTGTCAGCGTGAAACTCCAATTCCAGCACTCAGTCAACTTTTCAGCCATATGAAAAACTACTGCATACTGCATAATAATATTAGCTCACGTGACCACCACATGACGAAAGGGAGCGTTAACGTCTTCTAAAAAATCAGCCCAAAATTTTAAAAAGTAGCACAAAAAGGTCTTTCAATATGTGACTGGAGACACACACCCCCAACATGTGACTGAAGACACACCCTCCCAACATGTGATAGAAGAGAGCCACACCCTCCCAACACGTGATTGGGGAGTTGGCAAACCTTCTCAACCAACATATGACCAGACAATCAGACTGAGAGTGAGCGAGTGAGAAGGATGAGAAGGGATACTCGTTGTCTGCCTGTGGCATGTTAAGTACACAGATAATGTGCTCCGGTCTACAATCAACAATGAAACTTGAATGTGTTTCCACAGTGACGGCCAAAACGCCCACACACAACACACGCCCACACACACACAACACACGCCCACACACAAATCCATGTACAATAACGACTTGCTTGCATGGCTGGTACGGTACACACCAGCACAACATACGTTTAGTTATACTTGCACACACAAAACCATGCAGTGCCCATGTGATCAAACCAACAAATACCCTGAGGCTAAACTGAATTAAAATGAATCATGCCACTACTATATAGGATTAAAATTTGCATTCCTCTTTTACTCTTAAAAGAAATACACATCCTTTGATGGGAAGTTACTCCATAATTAAAAGAGCCAAGTGATAACCATTAGTTGTTCAATGAGAAGTGAATTGCTGGGAGAAGCAGCAAGTATAAACAAGTACAGTAGCGAAAGTAGTCCAATTTTATCTCCTGTTAATTCACAATGTGATTAGCAGCTCAGAGGGAATATCGCTACTACATCGCATCACTTGCTTCATCTACTCAAACAAGATCCGTTGCTGTATCAGACAAGCTCAACCATCACTAAGACGTCTAAACTATTTCCTAGCCATTTAGTGTCCTTCAGCTACTACATACACAAAACCCGCCATTGATTCTTAACAACAATAATTCCATATCAAACTGAACTATTGCAACCACAGAAAAGACGTCCACGGGGGGGGGAGAGGAAGGAGTTATGTATAACTGAGAAGAAAGATGGTGGAATATATGTACCCTAGAGCATCACTAGACTAGTATGTATGTTCAATCTAAAATTGTAAGAGTATTTATAATATTACTGTAGTCACTTAAAACAGTTTGCTAGCATTGTGGACACACACACAAATGCAAACAATTCTCTTCCTGCCGCTAGGCAGTCACGCCCACCTGGCAGAGCCAGGATACCTGTGCACTAAGCAGGCACTGTGAGCCGTGCAAGCAAAGCTCAGGCTAGGAACTCTCAGGAGAATAGCACACACACACACAGAACCTCGGATATTTCTAATGTGTAGTCAACTCTGGTGAAGCAGAGAGCTGGCATTATCATATCTAAACACTTACTGAGTCCTGAAGTCAACACAATATCATATTCAATTGTGTGTACTTCTTTTACTGTATTCTAGCAAACATTACATACTAAATAAGGCAGAGGAGGAGGAGGGGCAGAGGAGGGGGAGGGGCAAAAGAAGAGCAACAAGGAGTAAAATAACACATAATACTGAGTCACTCGCTTACCAGTATTATATCGGAGAAAAACTAAATATTTCAAATCATGACTCCGTATCTCCAATAAAACAACCCTTTTCCTAACCAGAAATGCTTATATACCACCCCTTCCAGACCAACCATTAAAGTTGGTCTGCTTTTCTAGCTGCTCAAACAATTCCATTACCTACAGCTCATCCTCCAATAAAAAAACAAAACAAAAAAACCATCCCACAAACAGCCCTTGAAAATCACTTTCAAAGGCAAACCTTTGTTATCATTAACCCTGAGTATACAAATGACAAACCCCCAGACACTTCACTGTGCTACATCTCTTACAAGATTCTGCAATACGGAAGACATATATACACTACTAATCCAATACAGACAACCTGCATAACAGTACAACACCAACTCAGTTCAGCTTTATCTTCAGTGGTGGCAGTGGAATAAAAAAATATCTACTCTAGAATTAGCAGCCAGCAAATGAACCCTTGAACCCTGTCAGAAGGCACGGCGGCGAGCTCGCGGTCAGTCAAATTATAAGATTCATACGAAGTCCCACAGGCACACCCCTTATCTAACAATCTTGACTGCCCTCCCTCCATTGATTTGGGTTCATTTCTTACCATACTAGCCAACTGAGAATACAGAGAACACACTTGAGGTAGATTAAGCATGTGCAATTAATTACTTCATCCACACAGTTGTCTTAGTAACTGGATGCACATTGATTCGATAGTTCAGTCCACAAGTCATGCCTTTTAAAGAAATTTTTTCAAACACCGAATAAGATGATGTCATCATGAACTACTGGATCATCTCAAATCATACACTGTAGACCCATCCTTTCCTGTCAGTTGAAAAAAATGCCAGACATGCACAGGAGATGGAATGCTTACAAACACACAACGACTGGCATTTGACCACAAACTTGAAAACTCCACAAATCCCTCACAGAGCTGAGCCAAAACTATTGGATAATGATTGGTGTTCCACATAACAACACTGAGTGTGCATTAGACACGTGTGCCCAAGAGTGTATATAATTCCACCAAATACTAAATCAAATACTAAACGAGTTATAGCTCTTGAACTAAAACTTAATGAGATCAACCAACTACTGTTGAACCTCTCTGAAGCACCTGAATGGCTCATACCAATGCCTGTCTAACATCTACAGATCAGTACATGTTGAAGAGAGATTACTTTTAGGGAAGTCACCAGGGAATGTCCCCACCCACCCCATCCTGAACCTGTTGTGACCAGCAATGTAGAGAAACTAAAGTCTATCAAATATTTGAGGAAAAATTGAGTTAGCTGGTTAAAACCAAGTCAACCTGAATGATATGACCTGATACCTGACCATCTGCTTAGCTGGTTAAAACCAAGTCAACCTGAATGATATGACCTGATACCTGACCATCTGATGCTACATCGACAATAGAAGAGGAATACATAGAAAGCTTGTCCCCAGCTTGTCCCATGAGCAGGGAAGCTCTTAACAGCTTGTTGGAAATAGTGAAATATTGCTAATAGGAAGACAGGGGGAGGGACAGAAAATTGTGACAATGTACTGGGATGAGAGAGATCAAATTAAAATAAACACGTACACACACACATGTGCATGCGCACACACAGACACACACACATGTGCATGCGCACGCACAAACACACACATGTGCATGCATGCGCACAAACACACACACACGTGTGCATGCGCACACACAAACACACACAGGAAGCTAGGAAGGATGCACTACCTAAAATATTTTCCAACAGTTGTCTTACATATACTACATACATCCTCACTCACCCTCTCTTACCCTCCCAACATAAATGCGCCCTCTTATAGCTGTTCTTGGATAAAGCCAACACAAACATGGACACAGCACACACATGGACACAGCACACACGTGGACACTGGCACCATCTCTCTCAAATTATACACATTCCTCACACATAGCACTTCCACAAACATGGTCACATTGTGTACGTCTTAAGAGTGTGCACGTGTGCATGCCCATAAAATATTTCACCATTACCACAATAGCTCTCACAATGTTACACAGCACCACCCCCCCCTCCCTCCCTCCCTCCACCCGTATCACAGTTAAAATTCACACCAAACAATAGTAGCTGTTATTATTGCTGTTTTATAATTAAACACTTGGTGCCATTGTGTGGCCTGTGTTGGTGGGCGGGGCACTTGCTAATAATGACTGATACTTGTGGTACAGAGGATTCAAATATAAATCAGCACTGAAAGGTCGGTCGTCAATGGTGACTGATGTGAAACACATCTGGACTTTTGCAAAAAAAATCCACTTGTATACTTTTGGTGCTTTTACCATATTTCATGGAATTCAGAACAGGATATTGACCTCAAGTGTAATGATGTGGCGATTCAGCTCCACCCACCCTACATGTCCACCCCCACGCTAAACGAAGCTGCCTTACAGCCAAGTATGGCGTAATCCACCTCACCCCATACCTGAAGTGCAGTCACTTCCGAAATAAACTGCTTGTAGCCATTACCACACTACCTCTGCACATGTGCACTGATGTCACACACGCACACACACACACACACACTGTGCATACTCTCATGTCTGTCTAGTACATTACATGCATGCAAACTTCAGCTCCCCACACACACACGACCACTGTATCCTGGATATGTGTTTCCATGACATATCACAGCACAGCAGCAGCTTGTAGGGAGGGAGAGAGTAACCAAACGAGTAGCCCTTGCTGATGGGTTGCCTAGTGCAATATCCATGGAAGCAACCTGTTGCTCTTATTGAAGTACACGAGACGGCTCGTCAATGGTGAAGACTACTACTCCGTGTGTGTGTGTGTGTGTGTGTGTGTGTGTGTGTGTGTGACATTACACATGAAAAAGATAAAAAGGAATTTTTTTTCTTAGAGGCCTAAAGGTGAATTTGGAGAGGATAAAGCGGGACGTAGGTAGTTCATTCAAATTATATAGTAGTGTAATGACTGCTTTTAAGGCTTTTAAGGTTTTTAGTAGCATATTTTATTGACTTCAAACGTTGATCTGAAAATATTTTTTTTAATTAACAACACAAGGAAAATATTACAGTATATAGAACCTCTGTGTGTGTGTGTGCGTGTGCGCGCATGAGTATGCGTGCATAAGTATGTGTGTGTGTATTAGTATGTGCTTGCTTGTGTTTGCATGGTAAGGTATGTACACTCATGTGATGTGTATGTATACAAACATGCATGTGTGTATCAAACTACGGTATGCATGTATGTGTGTGCGTGTGTGCACATGTATGTATCTGTTGGATAATGACCACTTAGCAGCAGGCTAGGTGGGGTTAATACCAGGCACGAGCAGATTTCCGCGAGGTAAGGGATTGTGGATTTGCACATGCCAAAAGGATGCAGTCAGCTCAACACGCATCTGGAGTAGGACGATGACTTCAGCTATTAGAGCTGTGGAGTAGAGGGAGGGAATTAAGCAGGTTCGAAGGGTTCACAGCATCAGCATGTATGCAATCAGATAGGCAACTGGTAAGTGGTGTGGGTCCCTGGCAGAGAAAGCCCCTCTGGCAGGGAGCCACTTAATCTGGCGGGAGCCACAGCATTAACAAAATTCAGAAGCAAATTCTTCTTTCATGCAAGCAAGACAAATATACATGCATGTATATACATACAACACTCCATATCACTTTAGTAAATAATGTCACACACTCATAGAAAGCCAACTGAAGTATCAAAGATTGAGGCATAATTTGACTCAGATCGTTTAATAGCATGAAGCCTAGCAACCACACAACATTGGTATCCATGACATCCAAGCTCATATTCAGAGCACCAATTAGTCTCCTTTTTCCAAGTTCTCCTACAATACCCTGAAAGCCCACCCACCATGTTCTTTCATGAAATTTCAAGAGGATAGCAGTAAAGGTAATAAACGTAGTTGAAGATAGAAGACTTCTTTAAAAAAAACAACAACAACAAAAAAAAAACAACAAAAAACAAAAACAAAAAAAAAAACAGAGACATTAATATTAATGTAATATGTTTGTTACAAAGCACAGAATGCTGGGTGTTGCTAAGTAACCCCTGGCCTACTGGGCATGTGCTTACAATCATATGCAATACACATTATGATCCACTCTCCAGTAATCCACACAACTGTCATATGAACTGAAATACGTACCAAGTACTGGCTTACTACTTGGCCTACTTACAACTGTTCTGCCTGCATAAGCACACTTTTTGAATAGCAGCAAGACCTCGCCATGAGTTGGTTAAAATGTACTGTATCAAGAAGGGACTGGGAGAATGTTTGAAGAGGAAGCTAAAAGAACGGGGCTTCAATAGTATAATGTTTGGCACTAACTTCCAACGGTGGTCTGCAAACTTAAACACTGACCATTCAATAAGCTCCTGGATGACGAAAACAGAAGTTTATCACCACCACCCTAGTTGAAAGGTAAGGGTTATGGAGAGGGTAAAATATGGAAGAGGTAGCAATACTAAGATGTGGAACAGATTGCAAAAGAAGGATAGATATCGTTCAAGGTTAGAAGAATCAAGTGGAAAGGTTCAGGAAGGGGGGAGGATGGGTGGGGGGAGGGGAGGACGCAGATTTGGTGAGCAGAAAACTTGGAGGGGAGATGGTGAGATGGGAGGTGTGGAAGGGGAGTGTCAGATAATATGTGTGGGTGGTACAGATGGCAAAACAAATTAGAACGACAACTGAGACAATCTTATATGCATTGTCATCTGTTGCACAAAATGTGTGCGCATGTCAACACACAGAGACATACATACACACATGCACACTCTTTGCCGAGTAACTCCACACAGATTGAGGAATTAGCACATTTTCCTGTTTCTCTGCAAAGAGTCTCCAGCCACTTCTTACCTAACCCTCAAACGTGCTTATCTATCACCTGTAAACACAGCTTCTTCTCAAACTGAAAGGACATCACCAGACCTGTTCCAACAACAGTGAACTCTAACAGTTGACATTTCAAAGCTAACCATACCATCACACAACAAGGAAATGAACGATCCAGCAGGATAAGAAGTGCAACTAAACCCAACAAGAATTATTCCTCTACTTCTGAGAGGGATGAGGGACAAGGGGAGGGGGAGAGACAAGAGGAGGGAGAAAGATAAGGGGAGGGAGGATGAAGGGAGTGTGACCTGATATTTAAATATTGTATACTACACTTGGCATCAACAGGGAATAGATGGAATGATACACATAATTATATTCATAATAATCTGCCCTCCTCTCAAGAGAAAGGAAGGGGAAAGACCTTGGTGATGCAGCACACACACACACACAAAAACACACACACACAAACAAACATATTCAGGTTGATGTGCTAACAAGTTGTGAAGTGTGCGTTGCTTGGCTACAACCAGCCTCGCCATAAACTTACTCCTCTGGAGTTTCACACAACAAAGCCCACCAAACTTGGTAGAAGAGAGTCATATCACACCTTTCTCGCTACTCCCACTTCCTCCCTCCCTCTCTCCACCCACACCACACATGTCTACATTAGATGCTTGACTTACATCCTGAGCATAGAACTGGTATCCTGAACGTGACACTGGACCAGGAATGCTTTCGGTCGCTAGCCTTATCCATTGATCTCCTGGGTGTTCTTGCCATGGGCTTTGGAGCCTTGGGACCTCTGATGTGATTTTCCTGAGCGTTTCTGATGTTACCACTGCTGCCGCCACCGCTGCGTCGAGGGGGTGGCGGAGGGGGAGGAGACTCGTCTGGTTCTGCATTATTGTAGGGTGCACCCGAGTCCGTGTTGGAGCCATGTCTGGGACTTGGAACAGGGACTTCAGGCTCTGGTTCCGGTTCCGGTTCCGGCTCCACAATGATCTCCTCCACAAACTCTACGTAGGCTCCACCTGGAAACTCTCCACTTTCACCTGTTCTCTCATTGTATCCTTGCATCCATTTTTCAGGTGGAGGCCAGGAGCCATCTGGGGTTGGCTGCACAATTAGAGTGTCTTCAGAAACCATGGAGAGCTCAGTGTCACTTCTTTTGTCAAAGCTGTAGCAGGCCTTATACCTGCGATAGTAAGCCATCTTCAGTCTTTGGTATTCGTTTCCTTCTGCTCTATTAACTGATCATTGAAGCAGGCCCTTCAATAGAGAATCAAATGCACCAGCCAGGCGGGTTTCCTAGGACGCAACAAGATAGCACTTTAACACCGTAACTTTAAAACAATGGGCGAAATAGAAATATTAGTCGCAGACCATTTGATAGGCGTGTCTTGTTAAAAAAAAGCTGCAGCTCCCCACTGGGAACTAATCTCAGTAGGGACCCCTCACAGAGACCACAGAACAAATTACTCACCGGCTTGTTGCAAACGGTGCTATTCGCGATAGAGACAAGAGGCGTTCGCTGTAACTGGGCGGCCAGCAAGCACACACAAACAGGCTAGACTATCTGAATTATTATGTGTGTAAAAGTTTACATAGTCACGTGAGACTCATGAATAATGCCATTACATACAGCCGTCCGAGTGTTTGTGCTGCGTGGGCGTTGCTTATGTGCATAACTAATAATTCTTATGGCGGCTCAAGGTACTCCGTTATGTATCAGGCTAAAAGGTTGTATCAGACTAAAAAGGTTTATGCTGTCTTCATTGTTATAGTCATTTTGGCTCTCAGTAACTTTACACAAAGCTGGGATAATTTCAATCAAAACTGTGACAATAATCTAGCTAGGTCCTTTTATATACATGTTTTACATCACATAAATAGCACTAAATTTATAGCAAAATCGAATTCAGTTCAACGTGTCAGCCTCATTGCTGTACTTAAACAAAGCTTCCATTTTCTAACTTGGACAATGTAAGGCTTGTTCCTAGCTATATATAATGCTGAGGTGATGGTGGTAGGTATCCCCTGTATTATTTAATTTCAAAACATCGACACTTTGAAGTTTGTGGTTGTGAAAACTAGTTGACTTTATTCTGATGTTAAATTTCATAATATAAGCTAATAAATTTGGCGAATCATGAATGCTACAGCTAGTGAGTCTCAGCATTGGAATGGTGTTCTAGGAGCTTTTAGGTAATTAGAAAACATGTAATTGAATATAGCAAGATGACAGTAAAGTTTACTCAAGTTCTAAGTTAATCACTTAAAAGAAGTTTACCAACAACCATACCAAAAGCAGAGCCATAAGAACTTTTCTGCAGTGAATAGAGCTTTGTCATGATAAGATTAAAACAAGCATGGATATGAATTAAAATTCAGTACAGTTTTGAGATTTGTTTCAGTTATATATGCTCTCATCCCTCCCTCCCTCCCCTCTTCTAAAACAAAACAAGAATGACAAATAACATTGCTTTCCGTATAGCTATTGTTTTTTTTGCACAATAAACAATGGCAGTAATCTGTGTGTGAACAATTATTTTAGTGAAGCTAAACAATATGTAGCTATTGTTTAGCTTCACTATAAAACAATCATTCACACACTGATAAATAATAGTCAGAGTGTAATTAAAGTGAATTTTTCACAAGCAGGCTGTATTTTCACAGAGGTGTTTTTTTTTCTTTTCTTGTTTTTTTTTCTATGCTAGATATCTTTACCACAAAACTCCTGGCTGTTATAGTTTGTCATAGGGACACCCCCAGCTGATATTTTAGCAGCTGCTCTGACAAGGTAGAGTAGGCTTCACTGAGAAGATGGTAGCAGTAAACCCAGAAAACTGGCAAGCTGCTATTGACCAATAACACAATACAGGGTGTGGCAAGGTATCAAGTGAAATATCTGCACACCTAAGAATACTATTTACAATATATCTAGCATGGAACAATGTCATTATAAAATATCAGAAATGTTTAAATTTTATGTCAGAAATGCTTGGAATCCCATTGTAGCTGGCAGACCTGGGATTGACTGAAGTAATCCAGGTGATAGGTAGCTCTCACTCATTTTGGGATCTTTAGTAGGGGTCCCACAAAATCAAATTTATGAGCTCCTAAAATATTCAAGTTGAAACTAGCTACAACATTAAGTTAGAAACTATAGCATCTCCTGGTACAGTTATAAGTATTCATTTGATGCTATTTTGAGTTGGTAGTGTTTTAAATTGTAGCTAGCAGTATGTAACATGTAGTTCGTGTATAATGTGTATACAGTAGAATTTCAAACTTCAATTATCCCAAACACTTCAATTAACACCCAAAATCTAATAGTAGCACGTGCAGACAAGAAAAATAGCTTGACCACGCCCCTTCATAAGTGTTTTATAATATATTTTCTATGATGCTCAGTTATGTGAACATTTCAGTTATCCGAACACCTCTCAGTCCCAACAAGTTCGGATAACTGAAGTCCTACTGTAGCTATATGTGATAAGTCAGCTCATTGTCATACCGCCTCATAACTTTTGAAGTTAGTACATTCTTCATCATCCACTCTGAATACTGCTTAGTATTGAGTCCAGTTATTTATGCATTTTATAGGGATTCAGATTCTTCAGTTCTTATGTCATCAAAGTAAACTTTCAATTGCCTGCCATAAATATAAATCTACAATTGAACTCAAGAAATCATAAATGTAGATATGACAAAATTTAGCAATATTCTAATACTTTAGCCAAAAAAGAGAGAAAAGAAACCCACATCCACCTGTGACTTTATCATCATGCCAATATCTATATAATAATTTCTTACATTTACAAGTATGTTTAATTTAATTTAATTAATTAATCTTTCATCCATTGTGTGACTGCTATATTATGTAATCTTTATTTTTAACTTTACTGGACATAAATAAAGATGTTCCAACACACTCACTATACAGTGGCCCTTTAAATATAAAATAATTGAAAGTGACATGGAGCCAGAGGAGGGTGACAAAATAAACAAGCAAGGTGTCATACAATAGAGATATAGGCGTAAATGTATTAACTTCATCTTTGTGAGGCTAGCTTGCACATGTGCAGTTCATATTTTAGAGTCTGGCAGTTTATATGCATTAAGTGTTATATAGTAAATAATACCACTGCAGTGTATATATGTTATATATATAAACGTGATTCGCTTTAGCTTTATATGTTCTTAAAATCATGTGGATTCTAGCCTCATACATTTTCAAGCATTATCTCTGACATAGGATGCTTATCATCCCTTATTTATGATACAGCTACAGTTACTTTCCAATTCATTCATGAAATAAAAATATAGTACATTACTACAAATATCATAGGTAGAATTAGAAAAATTTAGTCTGAAAGTCATCATGTTAAAGGCAAGTATTTATTCCACGCTAGATATCTTCACAATGATATTTTTATGAGCAAGCTCATTACCAGAGTAGTTATAGCAACCGGGCCTGGAGTACAAGAGTGAGTTTTCGCTAACTTTACACCTGAGTTACCAGCAAAACTACTCCAGTGAAGATATCTAGTGTGGAATAAACCACTTATTACACTCGTCGGAGTGATATGGCTAGATATTTCACTCTCAGGCTTTATTTTCACTCCCTTTGGCTCTTGAAAATAAATTAGCCTGCTGGTGAAATATTTCACCATATCACACTCTGACTCATGTAATAAGTACTATATATATATATATACATATATATAATATTAAATATTGAACAGAGCACAATATACAGGTAGATCAGTATACAATGAACTACATCTTTAGTACAATATTAGTGCAATGTGGAGGAAATGTCCCAAGTAAATTGCTGAACATTGAATTCAAGTTGATTATATTAAGTTAAATCACAATTTCCAAGCAGTCCTCATCATCAGGTCAAAATACGCATCATGATCAATAGAAGCACTGACTCCAGAGTAATAATTGAAGAACTCTTCTCTAGTTACCTGAAAAAGTAAGTTGAAAAAAATTGAACATAATTCCTGAAGTAATAGGTTTAAAAAAATATATATTATAACACTACATAGTTCTAAACGGCTGCTGCTTCAGTAATTGTAAATGGAAGATTAAGTCCCTATATTATTTGAATGCACACCACTATTTCCATTTCTGTTGTACTGGTAGTTACATGAATTTTATACTTGCAATTCCATACAATAGCTAATAGCATGCATATCTAAACTTAATATAATACTAATACCTGTCCAGCATTACATACCACAATCCCACCACCCTCACGAGAGCTTTAAACTTTTAGCATTAAAGCTTGGCAGCATGAATTAAGTATTTGCATCTAGTCACCATCTTTAGTTTCCTTTTGTAGATTTGTCTGTGCTACAGCACTTCCCATTGTTCATATTGACATTTAGAGCTACATTATTTTCAACTTTCATAACCCTGTACTTGGATAAACAGTAATGCTTTGTTTTTTAGTTACTTTTCCATCTGGATCTGTGGGAGAGTCAAAACTTTTCAGGAAATTCTTGAAGACTTGATCTTCAGTCCATTCTCCATTCTTGTACTTTTGATGATGTGTTGCATCATATACTCTGTGAAAGTTTACAGTCAACTTAGATACTCTAATATATAGCATATATTAATTATATAGTAATTCTTAATTAAACAGACTTAATCTTCATAGTGAATAAACTAAAACTAACAATGTCTGGAATCTCCATGCCACAAGAGTAAATACTATACCCCAAAATGAATGGGGCTTTGGAATTAGTTTTAGTGAACAAAAAGAACACTATCACTTATGTGGGGAGGTTTAACTAAGGGTAATCTCTATCCAAAATGCAATGCTAATAACTATGCTATGCATAGCCATGCTTGCACCTTTTTTATGTTAATGTCTCAAGTAAAAAGGGCATTCTTTTAATTGTAGATACCACAACTCTATCTCGCTAGCCTGGGATATTGGCATTTTCATGATTAAATTTCAGAACAGATATAATTTTGTAAAGCATCGTTACCTAAATCACATTATAGAAGGCAGGAAAGGTAGGGATTAAGGAAGTGACGACTATTGCAGTTAAAAGCAGGTGAAATAGGTGAGGAAAGGATGAAGAAAGTATCAAAGGGAAACATTTGACAAGGATAAGTCCATAGTGGATAGAAGGATACTAACAAATATTTGAGAAGCAGACAATGGTGAGAAGGGGATCCATGACTCAAGAAGAAAGATCCAAAGAGAGGCAAGGAGGGGAATGAGAAAAACTGAGAGGGCTCAGGAAGAAAGAGAGATGAAGAAGGAAACTGATGTAACTAAATCAAGTGGTAGAGGATAATAAGATGGAAAAATACATGATGCTACTGCATTAATAATTTGCATAAGTTGGTCCGTCTAGTGCCACAGTGTGGCAGGGTACTTGCTAGTCTATATGATAACACACTTGTGTATGAGTAACAGCGAGTGATGGTTTGTATATTCATGAATAGTTCATTAGCTGAATCGGGTTGGTGAAGCAATGCCACGAATTGAATGAGTAAAGTGACACTGTGAATTGAATGGGTAAAGTTAGGCCATGAATTGAATGGGTAATGCGAGGCCATGAATTGAATGGGTAAAGCGAGGCCATGAATTGAATGGGTAAAGCATCATCATATTCAGTAGAGGTGATTAAGGAGAAGACTAGACTGCTATTGTAACTAAGAGCAGGTGAGGATGGCCAAAGTGGATGTGATAGAAGCAACAAAGAAACTGAGAATCAGGAAGAGATAGGGAGGAGAAGGGAATCCATTTTGAAAAAGAAACAGCCAAAGGAAAAAATAAATAAATAAAGAGCAGGAGAGGGAAAATGATATAAAAACCAAGTGGTAGCTAGAGTGAATAAAAAATACTTTATGCTACTGAATTTACAAAGGTTTACCAGTTGGGTGGGTACTTGGTGTTATTCGAGCTGTCTTATTCTATTTGGACTGTGTCATTTTGAATTCGTAGCCCCCAAAACCATAAAAAAGTAAATGGTATTGCATTTTGGTAACATTAGTCAGCCCACTATGGGGAACAGCTTTATTTATATGGACTGAAAAAGTAGCTTATCTCATGCTAATTTTGAACACTTAACAAATATTTTAAGAATACAATCATTCAGCCACTTAGCAGACTTTCACAGTTTTGCGTACGACCGTCACGAATTCGTGACCGCCGTAACTTAACGCGTGCGTACGATGGTCACGAATCTGTGACACCGGGTGCGTCAAGAGAATATGGCTGTCACAAATTCGTGACAAGCTCTTTCCCGCTATGTTATTACAGTTACAGAGCGCATAGCGCGCTAAAACTTTCAGTAGCTGCTATTTACTTCTGTAGCAATATGGCTATGTTCTATTCTGCTGAGGATGTTTTGAAGGTAATGTCTGATGAGGATAGCAATAGTGACTGCTATGATGATAGTGTGACAAGTGAAAGTGATGATGAATATGCTGTAGAAAATAATGATATACTGTAAAAAATTTCTACACTTTGTGTCTAGCTATTTTCAAATAGAACATCTACTAACAAGTAAAGGCCTAAAGTAGCTAGAAATAGCAAACTAAAACTAGAACTTAACATTTGGGTGTGATTTCTCCTTTCATAAATATAAGCTAAAAAAATAGCTAACAAACTATGGCCTCCTCGATAATTCCAACTAAGTTTGTATTCAAAACAACTCTATAAACTATAAACTAATGAATTACCATAGCTACAACGCTAGAGGCAGATTATTTGAGGCCTAACACAAAAGAAACACTCGCCCGTTTTCTTTTTCCACGTGTAACTCCACTGGTAAAACGCCGTCTCAGGCAACTAATTGGTTTTACGGCGTGCACGTATTTAATTACATAATTGCTCGCCCGCGTTCGTCCGCAAAGGGTTAAGAATAATTATAATCATTCAGCCACTTAGCAATATAGACTTTCAATGTGATTGTGATGGTGCATAATGCTTACAATGTATATATTACTAAAACTACCTAATGATAATCATACTAAAAGAACATAGCACACATGAAGATTTGACTGAGTCATTATAGTTATGGTATGCTCTTACCCACGGAGGTCTTCAACAGTGACTTCGCCATCTCCATTCCTATCGAACTTCATGAAAGCTTTAGCTATAAGATCTTGCCTAGCCTTACTCATGGGAGGCTGGAAATAATACACAACCAGATGATATAATCTCATTTATTTGGTACAAGCTCTCTCTTGTCACACTTATCAAGTAATTACATAGTCAAATGACTCCATTATAGTGTAGTAAATCCCAAGAGTAGTACAAAAAATGAAAATATCTTCATTACAAGTAAAAGATTTATCTCAAAATTATCCTCCTTGGAGTCTGATACTAAGTATATATTTGTATTATTTATATACATATCTATATCTAATGGTGAGAAGTACTATGAATTAATGAACTCACTCGCAATTTTTCCAAGAACTCATTAAAACTGATAGTTCCATTTTTGTCCTTGTCCATTCTGGCAAATAGAGACTTGATTTGCTTCAAATAAAACATGTACATGTCATGAATAAAATGAGTCAGCTTGATAAGTACATGAAATGAAAACAAAGCAACGTGTATAATCAGTAACATACAATCAGGCTGCTTTAATAAACAGTAATGATGCTGACAAGCTGATGATAAAAGCTGCATTTTCTTTCTTTTATTTTTTATTTTTAAAGCTTCAAGCATAAAAAGTTTTGGCTGTCACTGGGGATTGAATCCAAGACCACTTGATTGAAGTGGTCTAACCACTGAGTTAGGACAACCAACGAGCAAGACATTTATTGCAAGCTAGCCATAAAAGATTAATCAACTGTTTTCATACCGATTCTTCCATCAGAAGACCAAAGTCATGAATTCCTTTTGTGAATTCGTCAATATCTAGACTACGGCTTCTGTTGTCATCCATGTTTCTAAATACTCTGGATTACAAATAACAATTACTAATTCAAACAGCTGGAAACATGCTATCCTAGAACACCAGAATAGATTCATTTCAAATATTTTATTTGATGATGCTATATTATTTCTGGGACAAATGACTTTTTTTTTTTTTTAGCTCCTGTAGCAAGGGTCTCACCTTCCTAACCCTTTGATGCCGTGGGCACCTCTAGATAGACATTTCAGCCTTAATAGTTCTAATGGGCCTGTCGCTTTCCTAGAAGCCTTCTCGCACTTCTCCTTCAGCTCTCTCTCGTGTCTGTGGGTAGCAGCCATGATCCGCGGCTACGAGCTACACCCCTCAATTATACACTTCGCGTGTTATTGATTTGAATACGAGGACAAGCCGCACCTCCAACAGAAGTAACCACACCCCCAACATATCCGGCCACACACATCAGCCACACCTTCAATATACCCAGCCACACCCTCAATACGTCCGGCCAGCCACATATCCTCATACGTCCAGCACACACCTTCAATATACCCAGCCACACCCTCAATACGTCCAGCCACACATCATCCATTTGCAGCATTTCACGCGCGCGCCCATCTACAGAATTCATTTCTCTCACATGCTGCTGGAGAGTTCGTTCTCTCTTCTATTTCGCGTCCTCTCTGACTAGCCCGGCTGCAATGGATAAAGTGAAGGTGAGCTGTAAATAAGAACACAATTGACTGTTGGTAGCCGTTATGTTATTATTATTATTATTATTATTTTATTTTTTTTAGCTATTGTGTGTGCGTGGGGTTTGCTGGCAACTGTACTATAGCATTTATTCGCACATGCGAATCTCCCCAACGCTCTACTTAAGGCCGTTTAGGCGGCGTACAGACATGTACTATAGCACTAACTGGCAAGGATCTGACTTATTTGATAGTCAATAGTGGTCACCATCATCTGAATTGTCAGGTGGCGGCAATGAGACAGATGTATGTGTCTTGATGACTAGCTGAGAGTCCATCTTGTAGTTGTTCTAGCCTGGTTGTTTCCATGATCCTTTACCATTTTTTGCATAACTCCTTAAGTTAGTGATTCTGTCATGAGTGTTAATCAATTTAATGTGCACCACCAATTGTCATTATAGAGTAGTGGCGACTGTGTGTGTGTGTGTGTGTGTGTGTGTGTGTGTGTGTGTGTGTGTGTGTAGATTGGTATTATAGGAGGTACTGGGTTAGATCAACCTGACATCTTACAGAATCGAGAAGAAGTTGAAGTGGACACCATCTATGGCAAAGTAACTACTTCTACAATGATTGTTACGATGGCACAGTTCTACTGAAATGAAGATATATAGAGAAAGGGTTGGCTTACAATAACTATATGACTTGGCATATAAATAATCAGGCGCTCCATAGAATAGTGGGAGGAGTCATCTATTGCTGTAGTCTTAGGGATGAATGGCATGAATTAAACTGAACAAATAAAATACTTTCACCGTGGTTACTTAACTTGCTAAGTATCACTATCCAAACATAGGCAATTATTTTGGAGAAAGAGGTATAGAACAGATGAAAATATATCGTTAGGGTGTATTATTGTGTATGCTGGGCGTGTGTATGTATGTGTGTGTGTGTTTTTGTAGCCGTCAGATAATCTCATTACTGGTACAGTTGAAGGCGTGGCATGTGTTCTGTTGGCAAGGTCAGTAATAGAATGGATGATACCTCATTCTTAGTTCTGCCATGTAGCGTGTTAACTACTGGGTAAGTGCCCAGATATTAATTATTGTCAATTATGTGAACTGGAATCTGGTAAAGCATCATCAGCATGAATGTCAATATGGAGATCCCTTACTGCCATAAATAACTAGGTCTACTGGCTTTGAACCAAGAATGTTGATGAGAATAACTGAAATTCAGAAGACCTTCAAGGCTTGTTTTTTTAACAGCCCGAACGAAAGTACTATCGTCAGCAATAAATGAGTAGGTAAGGTAGTAACGCGCCCTGTGCAAATTTTGTTGTGTGAAGATTTATTAAAGGAATCAAAATGACTACTGGGTAAGCAAAGCACTCACCTGGGTAAACGAGGTTTCCCAATAAACTACGGTTTATGATAATTATGTACACAGTCTTGTCTGATGTTGCGTAGATGTGAACATTTAGGGCACTGTTTTGGGCTTTTTGAAAAATCCATTGCAAACTGTTTTTAAATTAAGTCACACTCTTATTTAGACTTCTCTCCAGAATGGTTCACTCCATGCTGCAGTTCTAATACGCAGGCTCTCAGTTTAGTTAGTAGATATTTTTGTAAGAATAGAGGGAGAGTTGTCCATTAGAAACATACAAATAAACCAGTGGGATTGCTATCCATGGAGATTTTAATCACAAGTCTTATCAAAGCTTATCTTTCAGAAGCCAAGTACAACTAACTAGTTGAGTATACATGTACATGTATACCTGGCAACTAAAATTCATTAGCTAACCATTATGTTCTAATCTGGATGAAGTACATATTTTTATTAGATGTGCTTGAGCAAGTGTTCCTGGGTTCAATTCCCGGTGGCGACCAAATATTTTTAATTCTGTATTGTTTAAAAAAGCCTGTGAAAGAGAGAGAATACATCTGATGAGTAAGAAAAGGCTGAGAAAGAAATTGTGAAGTGATACACATTTCTAGTCTGAATTTTTTCTTGCATCAATTATAGCAACACATTAAGTAGACTCGCTTTTTAAAAACAGTTTAAAGTGTTATAAGAATATTAGTTTTTGGACTCATAGTTGTCCTCTTTCTCTATATGTTCCCCAGGCATGGCCGAAGACACCATGTGATGCCGTCTCTCATCAATTACCGTGCCAATGTAGAGGCTCTGCGACAGCAGGGCTGCACACATGTGCTCGTCACCACGGCATGTGGATCCCTCAGGGAGCACATTCATCCGGGGGAACTCGTTATCATTGATCAGTTCATTGACCGTACGTATAAGAGAGAGGGAACTTTCTATGATGGGAAAGAAGAAAGTCCACCAGGTTAGTTGTTCAGTTAGACTAACAGACATTCTTGAAAATATATTTTTGTTCTAGAAAATTGTTAGTAGCTATTCATTTATCTGTACATGTGTGTTGCAGGATAAATATGAGTAATTTTATTAAAATTGTACTAATTCTACCTTTGGTAATGCTTCTACAAAATTATTATTAACCCTCAGCATGCATGCATGAGAGAGTTATAGTAGTCGTCCTGTCCGTTTGTCTGTCATGCTCTGATTTTGGAGATTACTGACTATAAACTGTTGATTTAGGTATGAACTTACTCAGAACGTACGTGACAGGGTTATAGTAGTCATCCTATCTGTTTGTCTGTCGGTCTGTCATGTTTTGATTTTGAAGATTACTGGCAGTTAACCAGTTGAATTAGATCACGTAGGGTATTAGCTTTTGTGGGAAATCCCTCTATTGTCATATCGTAGTCACATGAGCAAATAAGTTCTTAGTTATTCGCTCATTACTGCCCCAGTAGTTTAGCTTTATGCTGAGAATGTATGCTAGCAAGTGCTGGAATTGGAGTTTCACATTGTAACTATATACCGGCAAGTGTCTTGCATGCTTAGCTTTATTTATGAAGACAGTATTTATACCTACCGTTTTCATTGCGCGAGCTATATTGATGCCTGATTAGAAATAGCAAATAAATTATTATTTTGGTCTGAGGAATGACTTTGTACTAGCTAGCTAGTGCATTGTAGCACTGAGGGTTCACACCTTTGATCCTTCATAGAAAACTTATTTGGGAGATGCACTTCGTTAGCTATTTTGTATTGGTCAGGCAAAATTTTAAGTACAACATAAAAAGACATCTAGACGTAAGGTAATTTAGTGAGAATATTTAATTATTAATTAAACATAAAGTGTCCAAATATTTTAACCCTGTGTTCATTGCCACTATTGCATTAGAAATAGTTTGTCTAAAACATTTAGTCAGGTGGCCACCTGTTCTTCCCCTCTCCCCACTGAATCTGTAGTAATAGTTATCTTGACCACTACATGCTACTTGAAATGGGTCTGTATTAAAACTAATCCTCTTGTTCAATAACACAGAATAGCTACAAACTTGTAGCTACCTCAAAACTGACCAAGTCTTTGAATGGTATAGAGCTTAAAAATAAGCTAAAGAAGATTTGACAGATCAAAATTGTTGGTCAGAATCACTGAAATTAAGTTTTCAATCAAACTTTTTATTAGTAAAAACTTTTTAAAATTCAGTTTGTGCATTCGCCATTGAAGCACAAGCACAATTAAACTTCATCTACAGTAAGTGCTAAATTCATTTTATTGTGTATGTGTGTTCTCAGGTATCTGTCACATGCAAATGGACACGCCCTTCTGCCCACGGACCAGGCAGATCTTAGTCCGTGCAGCGGACAGCCTTGGCATCACGTGCCATAGCAAGGGAACTGTGGTGACCATTGAAGGCCCCAGGTTTTCTACCAAGGCAGAGAGTTTCATGTTCAGAAGCTGGTCATGTGACCTGGTCAACATGACAACAGTGCCAGAGGTGTGTCTGGCCAAGGAGGCGGGGCTTTGTTATGCCAGCATTGCATTACCCACGGATTACGACTGTTGGAAGGACGAGCCGGTAAGGCTATTTTATTTATGATCCTTCACCTTGTTAAGTCTGTATGCTCATTGGTTTAGTTGATAAATACACAAAAATTGCATAACTACTATGGAAACGGTTTGATAATGTTAAGATGTTTGTTGGATGCTGAAACTTGAGGGATAATAACTAATACAGTGGGAAAGTCAAAAAGACAATTGTAATGTTATAAACGAAGAAAATTTCTTAATTGACCATCTTGAGACTCTGTTGTTTGTTATGAAGGTCAACGTACCCATGGTGATGAAGACCATGAAGGAGAGTGGAGATAAAGCTCTGAGAGTCATTCGAACAGCTGTAACTATGATAGCACAGGAGGACTGGACAGATACTATTCAAGAACAAAAGGTTATATTAATTTAATGTGTCCATACATGAGCGCATAAGCGTAATTGCGTGCATGTTAAATTTTCCTTCTGTAATTGTTTAGCAAAATCTAAAAACATTTTGATGATTTAACTGTTGTTGTTTTCCCTCCCTGAATACATTCTTCACTGTCAATTATTTTAAGGCTATTGTAACTAAATGGATATGTATGTTACACTACTCTCTCTAAAAGGGTTTGCATTGATGTGGATACTACAGTGCTGCAGTGGAAAACATTGTGTGTTTTACCTGAGAGGAAAGATTCAGTAGAACTGTTGGGATAGAATGGGTACTAACCTCTGAAGCTCCATGTTCATTTGAATAATTGGAAAAGAATATTATATATATATGATTCAGTCATTCTCGGCTAAAATAATTATAATAATAGCAAATTTTCTTGTTCTAACGGCCAATATTGTTAATTAAAACTTCACAATATTGGCTGTTAGAACGAGAATAATTGCTATTATTTTATGTAGTTAACATCTTACCACCGTGTAATATAATTGGCAACAAAGTTGGTCAAATTTTTGTTCATTTTCTGGTCAATAATAGTGACCCTGGTTAGCTAACATTACAGTTGCTTTTATTGTTGTACAGGACTTGGTTAAGGCGTCATTGATGTTGCCTTAGTGACTATCATATTGCTCCAGGCCATCGTTAATATATGAAGCTTGAACACACTGCAACTAGATATGTACTTAATACCAACATGTTTCATTCCAGTTTGAATTATTATTATAATGCTAATTTATAGATTTCATTGTTTAAGTGACACCAAAAGTTTGGAACACCTTCATAATCTATCTATATTCATGTGGATTCAAACCAAATAGTGGTTTTTAAGAATTTGTTTGTATATAGATTCTTAGAAATTGAGTGACTATAGCTACAGGACTGAGACATGGTAAGATATATCCTAAGAATCTAGTGGTTTAAATTGTGTGAATATCTCAACGCCTGAGGGCTATTGTGGAAAGAATGGAAAGAATGATTTTTTTTAATTAGTGCTTTTTATGAACTAGCTAACTAATGACATGATGGCTTTAAGCTCAGTACTGATTACAATTGATAAGTTATTGTTAAATGGCAAGAACTTGAATTAAGCTGAGCTTTAAGAACCTGGCATTAAGAATTTGGCCAGCAATGAAAATGCCAAGCCATATGTTGGAATTAACCTAATTTAGTCATTCTCCATTGAAAAAAATAACTGATTTCTATAGATATTATGTTGGGTAAGTGCAACTTGTATACTTATAAATTTTTTTTTTTTTTTTTTTTTTTTTTTTTTTTTTTTTACAATTTATTGAAGCTATGTCTACTTAGAGTCAAACCTTCAATAAACACTTGTATCTCTTATCCCCGGAGAAATAGACTAGGTTGTAAAAGCTATTGAACTGGTTACATTGCATATATCTTGTCATAAACTCATAATGATATAATTAACAAAATAATTACTAAGAGGTAATTAGAAGTTTCAAGTTGACAAAAGTTAATTGATTATAGCAGATACACATCATATGACCAGATACAGTCGAGAACTAGTGAAGCCATATTATACATTCAACTATAGTTTATTTCTAATCCTGCCACTTTCTCACTATGTTGTTTTAAATCTGCTCCATGATGCCCTTCAAGGCCGCAATAATTGCATTTTTGATCTCTTTGTTGTGACGTAAGATCACCAAATCCACCACAACCAGGATAAAAACAGAATGACTCATAACAAAGACATAATTTTAATTACAACAAAATGATTTGTAAAATAATGATGCTTGCAAAGTTAGGAGGATAACTGGTTATAAAGATGGTGGCAGTTGCTGTCTTAGAAACTTTATTTGTGGAGTTGGCTGCAGCAGATGAGGGAGAAGTCATTCTCTTTTTACGTACATTGCCATGAAAAAAATGGTAGGCACACTGTAAAAAGGAGCATGCACAATAAAAAAAAAAAATAAAAATAAAAAAAGTCTGTGACACCTAAAATGATACAGCTGGTTAAACCATTAGAACTCAATCCTAGCAGTTCAAGACTCCAGGAAATCCAATGATGCGAAACTGAACTTTTGAATTGTTCTCACAATTGATTCCACAAACCCTAGAAAGGAACAGCTATAGACTCCAAACACCCATTTACGGCTACAACATTCACAAGAACGGGAAAGACGACAAGTGAGAGCTATCATGCTTATTAGAACAATCTGAAGAGATATCACATAGTCAATATTATGCATCTTCTTGTGCCCATGAAATGGCCCACGTTATAGCCAAGAATACTACCCAGCAGGAACAGCAAAGTAAATAAATATAGAAACTGCAGCAATCTTACTGCAACTATTCCATAGAAAGGTAGTGGTAGGTTGAAATAGTCCTTCTGAGACCTGGTAGCACGAAGTGAGATAGACTCGTTGAAAATACTCCTCCTTGGTAAAGTTGTAAGTGCTTCATCAAAAAGTTCTCCTGTGTTCATGACGTTTGAGAAAGCATCAAAGCTGTTGGTAAGTTTCTTTTTCTTCCAGGTGTGCTTGTGAGCACAATGTGTCATGTACAGGAAAGGCTTCTCCTGTCATTCTCAAGCTGCTGTGGTCACACACGGGGAAAGTATGTACAGAGAGAAGTTGATATTCAGATTTCTGCTATGTAGCTATGTACTCAGCCAGTCACCCTCATACATAGATTGGCCTAATGCTCAACTAGCTGCATAGTTTTAGGAGTCTGACATTTATTTTAGTTGCTTATTTTAGAACTGGCACACTCCACTATCCCTACCATGGTACACTCAATCCTCCCTTATCCGGGCACCTTGGGACCGGGACCTGCCCATATCTCAGATTTGCCCGTAACTGAGAACACTTCATAATAATTTGAAACAAATTTAAATAGATTTAGTGTTTGTATGTTGTATATATAAAAGATGTCTTATGTGTTAGGAACACTGCAATATGAAAGTAGGCTAGTTTGCCTCAGTGATTGACTTTGGATCCTGGAAGCTTCATCACGCCACTTCGTGACCATCAAGAGGTGATTAGGGTTGTCATTTCGTTGTTCAAGCCAGCGAAGTGTGACTTCAAGGGTCTGAAAGGCCTGACTTGCACTAACACTGGACTCATTCACTATCTCCTCATGTTGTTCAGTTCCATCATCTACCATATCAGCCACTATCTCATCGTCATCCATATTTTGATGTCCAGGTTCACCAACATCTGTTTCCATCCAATGAGTGATATCATTTTCAATATCTTGGCCAAGCTGAGAAGCAATTTCAGTAACCTCAGTATGGGTCACTGTCTGAGCTGCACTCAGGAAGCAACTTCTTCCATGATTTTCGAAGAGAGTCAGGTGAAGCTTCATCCCAAGCTGAAGATATCCAATAAACCACATGCTTCATATTGATGCCCTTCAAAACTTCCGGAATTGACTTGCCTTCTGACTCGCTCTCTAATATTACATGGGAAAGCAACTTTTTTTTATAGCGGCGTTTACATGGGTCAAGGACACCCTGACCTAAAGGCTGTATTGATGCAGTGGTGGGTGGCAAAAATATAGTCTTGATCATTTCATCACCAGATTGCAAGGTTCTGAGGAATGGTGAGATGGAGCATTATCTAGCAGTAAAATTACCTTCTTTTCTAGCCCCTGTGCCTCACAAAAACTTTTAACCAAAGGCACAAACTCCTGGTGGAACCATTTCCCAAATATCTCGCAATTCATCCATGACAATAATAACTTACTGGTAGGCTTTTCATATCCATATGTTTAAAACATCTTGGCTTCGCACTTTTTATTAATTAAAACTAATGGTAACCGATAACTGCCAGATGCATTAGAGCAACCCAAAATAGTTACTCTGTCTTTAGCTTTTTTTAAATTAGCTGCTCTGGTTGTACCAGAGTGTAATGAACATGATGGTGTCATTCTCCACCACAGTCCAGTCTCATCTGCGTTAAAAATCTGGTCTCGAGTATAACCATCTGTTTCAATCAAACTCCTTAGCTCTTCATAAAAAGGCTCAATAGCAGAAGCATCAGAGGACAAAATCTCTCCCCTTAGTTGAACATTCCTTATTCCATGCCGAAAATTAAACATAGTCAGCCATCCAGTACTTGCCTTAAAACTTTCAGGGGTTTCATCATGGTACAGCTTAGAAAAAAACTCCTAGCTTTTTTTTAAGCAACACACCAGAAACAGGGGCACCCTTAGACCTTTGCTGGCAAAACCACTTCCAACAAGCTTCATCAACCAGTTGAAACTTCGGAGGGCGTACAATACAACTGTTATTGCAGTAAAATGCTGGCGATTCACTTGAAGAAGTAGCGGCTGACAACTTAACTCTGTCTTTCCAAATGTCAGCAACGGTTGACTTCGCTACACCAAACTTTTCTCCTACAGCTCGCTGAGAGATTCCTTTCTCTAGTTTTTTCACAATATTTAGCTTCTTCTCCAGCGTAAGCACAGATCTCTTTCGCTTATTAGCAACAGCCGACATTTCTATTGCAAAAATGCAGCTTCTTATTTTACCGCGTGACTGGTAAGTATCGATATACTCCGGTAAAGTTTATACAATTTGCCGGTAAAGATCGTCAATTAATATTTTAAAACGGTGCCCGGTAGATGGACGTGAGTTTCCAGCTTAACTAGTGTCTATCCATCCATTTGCTGGTCAGTCCTCAATTACTTCATCATATCTGTCTGTCCTTTCCAAAACACCAGAAAGAAGGGAAGGAGAAAATTCCTGGGAGCCCATCTCCAGGGTAGTGGCCTGGCTGGTCCACCCAGCCCTACCCACAGGGCACCAGCAGCAGCACTGCTGTAGGAGTAGGCTCGAGATTGGGAGTCTAGAAATAAATTACCCCTTCTCCAGGTGAATAACTTGAAGCCAGCTTGGCCACAGTGTTAAGTAGTAGACTATGGAAGAACCTACAACTTTGTTAACCTATACCTAGTCTTACCTTGCTGGTAAACTTATGCGTGAAACTTGTGTAATTTTATTCTTTATGGCTTCATTTTTTCTCCATTTAATATCCTGTCTTACCTGCATATTGCTGAATAAAGGTGACCTGAGTAATGAGCAAGTGTTGATTAAAAAACAAATTATGATTGCTACATATTATTATTACCATTATCATTATTATTACAGTATAAAAGGCAGAATAGTCTTTCTAGTGGTTAAAACCTACGCTATACAGTACTTAATAGCCAGATGATCCGTTACCAGGCTTTATCTCTGGTGTGATTAAACCATTTGATAATTTAAGAAAGACTAGAAGTACGTAGTGGCCTCAAGTATTATCTATTACTGTCATTATGTGGTACAAAGTGAAAGATGTGATACTACATACGTTTTTCTCTCTTTCTCTCTAGTCCCCCCTCCCACCCTTCTTTTGTCCTTTAAATATACACATACTGCCCAACATTTTCTTGGAGGCCACTTCTGCTTCTTTTTTTTTTTTTCAAAGAGGACTATAACAATATGCAAACAACAAGTACACATTTTCTCCACTTGCTTTTTTTCTAGAAATATTCCTTTAACTACCTAGAATGGCTGTGTCTGGAATTGAACCACTAAAAATATTGGCAAATCACCATCTGTTACTGTTTTACACAACAGTTTTGAGATTTGTAACACTATTATATAGCTGGTCTAACCCTTCAATTAATTTTTACAGGGTTAAGTTGATTAAGTTCCCTGCAGGAGGAGATGGGGTTGGGGTGGTAGGGTAGGAGAAACCCACTGGACCACACTTCTTGTTTGGTTAAGTGCCCTCAGAAACAACATTTGTGGTAAGGCGGAGTGGTGTCAGTGGTTTTACTGGACAAACTGGTAGGATAGGTTAACTGCACCATTAAATCCTAAATTAGTTTAGGAATTCACCAATGGTGACAAGAGTGACCCATAGGTCAGTTAGCTACCTCTGGAAAAACAAAAAAAACTGAAACAAAACAAAACAAACTAACAAGAAAAAAACAACAAGAAAAAACAACTACAAAAACGGTCACTATGAGTAGGCCCTGTTAAAAAGAATACTCTTTTTAACTTAAAATTGCAAAGTTATATTTTTAAATAAATGCAATTATGTCCAGATTGATACCAATCCTACATTATTAAATTTAACAAAAGTGACCTTAAGAGTGACAATATTTTTAAATATGTTACATCCTTGCAAGCTAGGGATGATGTGGCAAGTCCTTGGTGACAGCTAGTAATTATCATATCCCATAGCATTTTGTTAGCTGTACAGTTCATTATTTTGTCATATTTCAGTACAGCTTTATTCATATAATTTGTAATAAACAAGTCAACACAGCATATCTCTACAAAAAGTGAAGCCCCTAAGGTGTACCTACATTGATACCACATAGTGTAAAGAGATTGTTCCTACAGTTCCATTGTCTTCTGTACCTGCTGATATTTATGTAGAGTTTTATGGTATGTGTGTGTATGTGTGTGAGTAGTGCAATGCAGTATATGCTACTTCAGATAAGAAAACAAAAAGCAGTCTTTCACGTAATTATATATGATGTATATATGTATAATAATATGTATATAATATATGTATATATATAATATGTACATAATAAATAATATACAATACTTATTGCATGAGTCAGTATACACTATGGGTAGATATTTCAAATGAACATGCAAGTATTATCATGAGGCATAACACAACTCTTTCATAGCATAACATACAATGTATCTCTCACTCATTGTAGCAATGGGTGAGGAGAAGAGAAGCGGAAGGAAGAGGACATGAAATAAAGGAAAGATGTTGCATTGAATTTATACTTTGCACGCTAACTAATGAGGTACAAATACTTTTTTTTGTAATGTGAATGGAGTATTCTGAGCAATTGATCTGAAGGACAAACAGTCCAACCTTGTAAGGAATCTATTGACTGCATTCACATGCGAGCTTCGGCTGCAGTGGATGACAGGAGCAGGAAGGCGCATGCCCATTCAATGAAAACAATGAACGTAACAAAAACTTAGTTAGTCATACAACCAGAGAACATCATGTGATCATGTTTTTTTCCCTCCCCCCTGATAAAATAGTTGTTAATTGCACAGTTTCTTTAAACTGCAAAGCATAAGATAGACTAACTGATTTTCACCTATTACCTTCGCAGTATATACGACCCGCAGCTATTTTAAAGCTGTACTTATGGAAACTTTAGCACTGATGACCTCATTCCAAAGGTATTCTCAGCGTGGTTATGAGGAGACATTTTTGTGGCACTCAGTAATATAATTGTCACTGGTCCACTCTCTGTAAAGTCCCTTATCTGCAGCAGCTAAGCGATGTCTAAGGCTTCTCTGACTCCTCAATTTCTAATTATTCATTCATCACTTCTCAGTAATCAAACTGTTTCCAACTTCAACAGTTCCTTGTGATACAAATAACGCCCAATTGAAAATTTAAATAAAAAATAAAATAAAAATAAAAATAAATAAACTATTGAGTAGATTGTCTAAGTATAAGTATTTTAGAAGTCCTGGAAGAAGCCAGAAGAGATGTGGCTGTCACCAAGAAACCACAATGTGCACGGGTCAAGGACTGCTTAATTCAATTTAAATCGAATAACTACTTATACCAGGAGTCAAACAGGCTGCCTTCAACGCATTAAAAAAAGTAAGTTTGAATTGTCAATACCTACCTCCATGTTTAAGATCATAAAATATAAAAAAGGGCAAATGAATAGATAAACACAAGAAATAAATACTCACTATTTTATTATGATGATAATGCTGGTATGTAGTCCCAGTCAGTCTCCACTGGGCTCACTTCATCCTGCCCCCTTGCCACATGCAATGCCAGTTAGGTTGGTTATCTAATCTGCTTCTTCTTAATCAGATAAAATAGCAATAGACATGCTCCACAAAATATATTCCCCCTGGCTGAAAAATAAACTCCATTAAATATAATTACTTTCCACTTCTGTAAGTAAAGAGTTAGTAACTATATAATAACAAAGCTTAGATGCAATGACAATTATAATGTAACATGTAATTTGTTACATGCAATCCCTAAAATATTAGTGTTTTGCACAGGATATTTATATTACATATAATTATACAAATATATATATACACATTATACAAATATACATTACTGTTAACAACTTGGAATGTCACATGAGGGCATGGACTAACCTTCCTTTTAAGCCACGCAAGAAGTCCGTCAATTTTCAGAGTACATACAAGTGTAGAAAATGTCTCCTTGAGGCTAGAGCCAGTGTCCACAAAACACCGGACCACCACTCTTCTCTCAAGGCACACAGCCACCAGAAAGAAGTAACCTTCCACGAAGACAAATGTAGCACTTGCCAGAAACTAAACTCAGTAGCTCTTCCTTAATGAAAACCTAGGATTCTCTAGAAACCCAAGCTCTCCAAGCTTCCAATTGTCAGCACAGAAGGGAACCTCTTTGGCCAGTGTGGTACAAGTCAGAGTGGTGGGCGATGTTCTGTGGACCCTGAACCCTGCAGAGAAAAACTGACATACAGCCACTAGCAAATCGTTACCTGAGACAGTAAAAACAAACAAACAAACAACAACAACAATAAAACACACACAGAGAAAACAACAACAAAACAAACAAACAAAAATCCTGATCTAGTGTCCTAGATGTCCAGGTGAAACTAAAGCCACTATATAATGGATGAATACTCTTGTGTATGGATTCAGATTGTTTTTGGCTTCAGGTTATATTTTTAGGACAAGCTACACACACAGTTGATTTCAACAGAAACTATATAATACCATGTATTAATGTCATATGCTATTAACTAGACAGAGTGATGGATAAAAATGGCTGATTTTTAATATAATACTAGTAGTACGTGATGCACAATAACGGAGTGCATAATTGCCATAAGAAAAATTAGTATATAATCTGTCATATCTAAACTAGAGGAAAGTTGAGGAATACTAGAATTAAAATAACACCACTAGAAGAACAAATCATGTAGCTATGAGTATCCCCACGGATATTTTTACAGCTATAATGCAGTAGTAGCTGAGGTATTGTATAAAGTAGAGAAGACGCTCTATGCCATGGCAGTCATATTTAAAATCTCTATTTACTTACTGGTCACAAGTTTCAAAGCTGCTCATAAATTCTTAGCTTGTTTTCAAATACTAAATACAAAACATTCCAAGTCTACAGCCAAATTAAATAAAAATAAAAACAACAACAACAAAACAATAACAAAAAACAACAACAACAAAAAACAAAAACAACCCAGCTTTTACTGGTGGTACAATTAACTGATTTGGTTTGAAATGTAACACATATTAGGTTCACTTTGTCTTCGCCAAATATTGGAAGAATTTGGCTTTTTTATCAAAGTTTTTTTTAAATTTTTTTATTTTATTTTATTTTATTTTTAAAGCTTGCTATAAATATTTCACAATCACAATTAGCAATGATTTTACTCTCTATCTTCGCAAAGATGCAATCCAGGAAGGTTGAAGTACTTGACGACATTATGTCATGGTGGTTTCATGTATTCATTAAAGTAGACTGCATAGGTTTGTGTGCTTTAAACTGTAAACTCCGAAATTAATGTTGCACCTGACAGCAAGATGAAGAATTGCATTAGATATGCAGATTACTAAATATAAATTATGGAATTAAGTGACTGAAACTTCCGACCAGACATTTAAAAAAAATTCAATAAATAGAACTGAACTGGTTCGCTACTACTTCACATTATTATTATTAGTTCGGGGAAACGTATTGGGAACTGAGCACAAATATTTTATCTCAAAACTTGGAAGGCAGGGTAAGTTTTTTGTGGCTTGAATATAACTTTCATCCAAGATAAAAAGTAATTCAGCATACCTTGCGTTTTTTGCCACACAAGTGGTATTAAAACGTATTTTTATTTCTTGACCGATCTCATAAAAAAGAGTTGACTTATTAATGGTGGCATATAGCCACTAGTAACCTGTGAGCTACACCTAAGAGAGATCGAACAAAAACATTCAACCAGAAAACTGGGCAATAAATGGAAACATATTTGCCCAATAACTTTTTATGTACTTTCAAAATCATGTAACACATAAAGATCATCACTATAAAACTCCCAATCAGTTATTTCATAGTCTGAAAGTTTATCATTTTAAGTATTTATATATTATTTAGAGTAAATGAGGAACGTATATAACGATACATAGAAAAGTTATTGCACTGGAACTTAGCAATAATATTTAGTCACTATTCCTTGTGTCAGCCATTTTGTGGTAACTCGTTATATTTTGACTCAATAAGTTTTATTTTATTACAATTTAACTAAAAAAAGGAATACATATGAATGTATGTAACATACACGTATAACTGAGAAAGTCATTTTCTCAAGAATAAGGAGACCTTTTCACCTAATTAGTTGGTTTCTGCCTGACAAAATGGCTTCTGCCTGACAAAATGGCTTCACAGAAATAAAACTTAATGTAACAAATTTATTGTTATGCCGATGAGGCCACATAGACTTGCTGGTGAAGCCACTATTGTCTCATCAACAATTTCATTGGTAGATTTTTCCCCACAATACAGCAACCTCTAATCCTCCCAGAACTCAAAACTTATAACAAAGAAAGATCAAAGGAGACTCGTGAAATGCAAGTAATTATGGGGACTGCATATCAGGAAGAAATTTTAGCAGAATAACACTTTGGTAACTCAATGATAGCTATAGAATGTTTAATCACACTGCAGCATCATAAGCTCTTGTCAGCTTTAGTACAAATCTATTTATATATGCGGGTTCAGTTAGTAAATAATCTAAGTGGGGGCGAGATTGAGCTTGTGCTATCTCCAGAGGGTCACTCTTTCATACATAATTAAGGTAGAAGAGGAAATGGGCTTCAATTACCAAGACAATAATTAGAGCAGATATAAAATTATGATTTAACTATTTGCAATCACCTTCATTAGTCACTTTTTAACAAAAATTTTGCTTATAAAATTTTAAGGATATTTCAAGGGGAGGGGGGGGGGAGAGGAAAGGGGCGGGCGAAGTGACTTCAAGAAGAGGGGGGCAAGTATCCCCTCCCCCTTAAATGAACCCCTGATATGTAATATACCAGTGCAGTATTTTTTTTTTTATTGAAACCTGGAAAGATTTTTGTCACCTGGAACAAAAACGATCTTTGAATACTTAGCTAGTTCTGCTCTAACTGACTAAGATCACTTATGTTTGCAGAATGCAAAAAAATAAATAAATAAAAAGAAAACAAAGAAAAACAACAATAACAACAAAACTAATAAACTCCTTTCTGAACCATCCTTCTTCTCTTACAAAAATGCCTAGTAAAACTTTGTATTTGCTATCAAATTCATAAAAGACTACTCTCAAAACCGGTTCATCTCAAGAAAGTGTCCTGGAATCTTTGGATCTTCTAAATAAAAAAATAAAAAAATAAAAAATAAAAAAGGCCAATACTTGTCTCCCCACAATATTGGGAACTGATGTTTGAACAGCTGAAACAGTTGCACTCCATTTTGCCATCACTTCAAATACACTTCTACTAGCTTGTCAAGACACCAGTCTGACACAATGAAGCTCTTCTTGATCCAATGCGAATAAGTTATGTAGTTCAGTAGTTGTAGCCCACAATCACTGAAGAAAATTAGTTCATCTACCAGAGGTGCCAAAAAATCACAACGTGCTGCCATGGCAACAGAAATAGTTCCACCTACGTTGCACCATGCACACGGAACTCTTACAATAGTGAGACTAAACAATGACTTTCTTAGAAAACCAAACAAGAAAACAAACAAAATACAGACTCAGACATAGCATACTCTGCATTAATGTCACGATAAAAAACAAACAAAAAACAACAACAACAACAAAAAAAAACAACAACAAAAAGAAAAAGCACATCGTTTTAAATTAAAAAAATTGCGTGCCATATAAAACCATTCCTACCTGTAATGTGGCAAGCCGATGCTCAAGCATTAAATAGAGCAGTGATCTAAAGAGTGATGATAACGCTATTAGCTGAGAAGGCACCAACTCCTCATCAGTGTATGACGTGACACTGCTTCAGAGATTAACCACCAATTATCTATCTATCACGACTATTCTTCATGAGATACCATGCAGGTTATATATATATATAATATAATGCCTCAAGAATTTAAACTGTGTAGTTCAACTCGTGCGACTGGATCTTGCCAACCCACAAGGAAGTTTAGTATATGTGAATATCATATTACACTAAACCATGGCTATTTGGTCTCGTTTAATCAAGGAGAAAAAAAAAATGAATTGAAGACATATTCATCTCAAAATAAGACTAGACCCCAGAATTATATATATTACATATTCATGAAGAAGCCATACATGGCTATACCAAACACAATGACATTTAATACGACTGAGTTTCAAAGACTGAAGAGATATCGGTTTTACAGTTTAGATACATTAATACGACCATGGAAACTCTACACTCTTGATGCTATGGGATCTCTGATTCTTGAGGTTGGACTATTGGTGGAGTAAATGGCAGTTGAGATTCATTACAAAAGCAACCACAAGATAGCTACTGCTCTGTTTGTGTTCCCCACAAGTGGTCTGGAAGTTATGCCATCAGAGTTGTAAGAGCCAGCTCTCTCTCTTTCTTTCTCTCTCTCTCTCTCTATATCTCTTTTTCTCTCTGTTCCAGCTCACTGAGAATTCCATCAATACACAATGATCAGTCTAATGCAACTAAACCACACAGCAAGTAGTTTGAGACCGTAGAATTATTACAAACATACCATACCAACATGATTTGGAGGCATTTAAAAAATGTTGAATAATATTGTCATCGTTGTTAGTGAGCAATGACAAGAATTTAACACAAGAAAAACAAAACAAAAAACAACTTTAAGAGAGAAAAAATAAAACAAAAACAAACTCAGAGACATAGTAATACTCACACCTGGTGTGTTAGTGCTCTGACTACACAGTGGCCACTTTAACCAGCTGGGAACATGAGAGAGAAGGGAAGGAGGAAGGCCAACAACTAACAATACCCAGACTTGCAGTGTCCCTTAGGCTCCACCTTAGCTACCACTGCACTATCAGAGTCAATCCTGGACATGCCCAGACCAAAATCTGCAACCAGGCTTCATTTAGTAGTTACAACACAGAATTTGTCATATTTAATTATTAGTTAAACAGTTTAAAGAAAAGGAAGACATTTGAACCCCATTACAAAACAACAACAAACTATTAAGATATAATTATTAATAAATACTAAAACATTACACTTAACTACAGACAACTATAAATCATGAATGCTGCTTTTAACTACAGGTAGCTACTGCAATAAAAACGTGAAAGTGACTATGCCCCCATTATACGCAGAATACAAGTACGATTTTTTTTTTATTAACATTATAATACAAGTATAAGTTATTATTGAAAACAAATTAAAATACCAATTCACAAAATTCTACAACTTTCTCACTCCCCTGAAAATTAGTCCTATAACGCTCTTTCACTACTAACATGACTTTTCCACACCGTTAAGCTGGCTGTCGCAGCACTGCGGCAAGCACTCCGGATGCCTCGCACATTCAGCCTGCAAACTGGCTGCATTACGGATGAGTAGCTTATCGATCAGAACCTATTGTTGTTTTATAGAGAAGTCAATTAAACCCCCAAATCATTTTAACGCGCGTAATATTTTGTATATTTTTAGCGAAGGCGGCGCGCGTTAGTGCATCCTAATTAAGCGCGTTTAGAAATTTTGAACCGAAAAATAGTGGGCTAACTCTTTTAGTTAAAAGTTACTGGTGGTGTTTGTTTGAGTATGGAAGGACGAGGTAGAACGAAAAAGGCTACTTCAGCAGGTGCTGACTCCGTTTATGACAAAACTTTACCCTGGAAGGCGAAACCTGAAGTAAGGCGAGGCTATGTTTACATGTCGGGGTGAATTGCAGAGTGCAAGTGTGACAAGAAAATATATTTTTACTAAAGCTATTGGGACTTCTCAGGCAGAGTGAATGCTCCAGTTCCTTTACAAATGCTCTTCTAGAAACACCATACATGCACACTTCTCTCTTGTCATGGGCATATTTGGGCATTAATGATTAATGAGTGTTGTTGTTTGTTCCCAGTCTTGTTTAGACCAAATAACTGTGGAATTGCATATGCTGGGCTATGTCAAGCTGTGAGGTAACACTTCAGGAATGTTTGTCAGCTATACAGACAAACTGTTATTGTCACCTAGTGCCCATTCCTGCAATTATTAAAAAAAAAGAAGAAAAAAAAGCGAATTTTTGAACATTCAGCCGTATCTATGGAATTTTTGGCATTTGCCCAGCTTCCTTTAGTTTTTTTGGCTGAGGGGTTGTGTAAAGGAATGCATGACTTGTGTGTGGGCTAGATTGACATATTTGCACCCAGTTCTAAAATGCTCAGAAATCAGTTCTGGAAGTCTGTGTTGATGAGCTTTAAGATAGTACTGTGGGGGATAGGCGTATTTCATCACCAGATTTTACTTTATTTGGTTGTTTGTGAAGCTATAGAAGCAAATTCAACTTGATGCAACACATTTAAAATGCTAACCTTTCAAATAGAAATGTAGTTTCAGAAGTCTAATTTTTCTTGGGCAATAGCAATACTTACATGAAATTGTAATAGATGATGCAAACGATTAGTCTGAATCATGATCTAAATCATAATTTGAACCAATTAATCCCAATGTAATGAAATTGCATTGTATGTAGTATTTATGTATTTTTATGTCTATACATTTATCGACCATATGTAGTTATGTGGCTGTGTGCGACAATAGGGCACAACGCAGACACCATAAAAAACTTTTTTTTTTTTGCACCTGCACCATCGTCAGCAACCAAGTAAGCTCTCCAAGTTTTTTTGTAGTGATAGCTTTAACCGTCGCTGACATACAGGATCTAACCGTTTCAATCTACAGCCTTTAAAAAAAAAGATGTATCAATCTTTTCCCGATATTACACACTCTGTGTTGTGTCAGATTTTTCCTGAGTGCAGTCACATATAGTGGCACCTCTTCACATCCACGCACACACACACACACATACACACACCTTCTGTTACTAAATAGTAGAGCTGATTTGAGCACCTGAATTGAACAGATAGGGGAGTTCTTGCACAAATTGAATGTTTGCATCGCTGAGGCCATGAAAATGTGAGCTGCAGCACTGTGGGTCTACCACACGTTGTATAGTCGCTTGATATCAAAATCGGGCACTTTGTGGTTTTATAATGTAATTGCATGTGGCAAGTGAGCCCAACTACTGATTCTTTACATTACTATTGTTAATGTTACTATTATTATTATTGGTATTACTATTAATAATATTGATTATTACGATTGATTACTTCTATTATTTTTTTGTGCTATTGGAAAATCTTTTGGATGAAATCTTTCTTTGAAATAAGGGACTTTCTGCATTGGGCAAAACCTGTAAATATTGCAATGTTTGTAATCACACTGATTCCATTAAGTTAGTTACAATGTTCAACATCACTGGAAGAGTGAAGTAATATACACATTGGCTAAGTCAATAGGGAAATTTTATATCGAATGAATGAAGACTTTCATCATGTTAAATGCAAGACATAACTACCACCCACCCAGTTCTAGAGAATTAAAGTACGACATAATATGAACTTATGGTGAAACTGGTGGAACATATATATAATATGTGTGTGTGTGTGTATGTGTGTGTTTATTTGTCTAGTTTCCTTGCAATGCTTCAGTCCCCTCCTTAAGTCTATGCATTTTCTATGACTCCGCCAACAGCCAGTTTTCGGGTTCAATTCTATTGCCTAAAAATTCATTGACGGTATTTATCTTGGATCATGTTACGGAGGGTGGCGTACAAGAAGAGTGAATCTATGGCTGACTGGAGAAATGTGTCTGTCATTATAATTTTAAAAATCTTTTTTTTAAATTTTAGATCAACATGAGCACTTTCGCTTTCCTGTTTTCTGAGATGATCCAGTACAACCACAGCAGGGTCACTTCTCTGGCTCAACTTCAGGAGAAGTAAGTTAATATTAAGTTAACGATGGTTCATTCTCATAGCATCACGCTAATCCTGAACAGGCGAAAGAGAGGTCAAATAAGAATTTTAGAGTTAAGTCTTCTAAGATGACTTATAAAGAAATTTTTTCCCCAACTAGGAAACAGTCTCCACTGAGTTTTAATTGAGTTCTAATGTAACATTTTTTAAAGGATTGGAACTAGACCATTCATTCATTATTTAGTTTTTGATAGGATTGAGTATCTTCAGTGCTTGAGATAAGATGAGTGTACTTGGTTATGTATATGATATTGTGTACATGTGTGTATATTATAATGTAATGCATGGAGGGTTTTAACTTTCATGGATTAGCACTTATCAGAAGGGTGGGAGTTCATTGTATTGTGTTTAACTTTTGTCCCAGCTCCAAATTTCTCATTACAAGTAACCCCCCAATCCTGTGCCAACGAAGCCGTGACCGTCTGTCTGTCTGTCGGGTGTTCATGTTGGGACTAAATTAAAGGGTAGGCTTCATTGGGGAACCCAGTTGTGAGTAGAGGGGAAGAGAAGCAGATGTAATTTGAGTCATATTTCTGGTGAAGTTGGGGAGGATTGTTAGCCACATCACAAGTTGTTGCCTGTTGTGTTCTGGGTGTTCCCTGGCCCATTGGCTGGCCTATACCTTGTGGGTTGTTGAATGGATGGAGAGGGTTGTGGTGAGAATTCAACCTGGAGCCAGGTACAGGACAGTTCATGTTGGCACCTGCCTGGCTGGGTAGCCACCACACCCTGCCAATAATTAGCAGGGGCAAGCATGGGAAGTATTCTCAAAATAACCTGGGTAGAAATGTATTGGCTTGAAACAATGCCATATCAGTGAACGCACCAGTTTTTTTTTCTTTCTTTCTTTGCTATATCTGGTATCCATACTTGTAATGGCTGAGGACCTGTTCACCATTTAATGCCTGGTTTCTCTGTAAGTGGTCACAATTACAGAATTGAGGCAGAACGTGGGAATCTAGTGAGACATGTGTATGTGTATTTGTATGTGTGGACCAAGCTTGACTGCTTTGGAATTTGTCACATCAGTGGGTAATCCAGGAACTGTAGCGTCTATTTCTGACATTCCTCTAACCAGTGAACTTCTATTAGAGTGTAGTGTGTGTAATGTACGTCTTGTGTGTCTGTTTGGTATTGAGTATTTCAACTCTAATGCATTTACTTTAATTTAGAAGGGAAAATCAAATTCAAACGAAAGAGTAAGTGATTAAACATTAAAAATAATCATAAGGGTAGCAAGCTTCACAGCTTATATGTTTTTGTGTACTATTACCTCTGCTGGTTTGATCACTTCTTGTTGATAAGACGTTTGTATAGCCATTGCTAAAGTAAGCACTCGTAGTTAGCTAAGTGTCCTGGAAGTCTATTACAGTCACTGGATTTATTAAATCACAATTTTTTTTAGCTGTTTCTGCTCAATATTTGGAGAAGTTTATCTCATTAGTGACAATACTTCATCCATACTCACTTCACAGAGCAGCGGGTGTAGGAAGATGTTTCGGTATGGGGCGGTGGGTGGGTGGGGCTCTAAAGGCATGTTTTTTTGTGGTTTAAACGTGTTCATGTGAGAAATCACCTTGTTAGATTGTGCCCCAAAATTATGGGGGGACTCCAGCTCCCGGACCCCCCCTTCCTACGCCACTGCAGACTCATTTCAGTTTTGAGAGAAGCCCCCTGCTCCCCTCTCTCTCCTCCTTTGAAGCTTCAACATAGAGGGTGTTGTCCGGCAATATCAGTTACATAGAACTAGGAAAGGAGTTCATGCTGTGTTCTATCTGAATGTTAGTTCAAAACTGAATGATAGGGAGAAGGGAATAGACTTTAGATGGGCCCTCTAGTATTTGCTGTGTATTTACTAGCATATGATAGACTAACTCTCCTCTAGTATTTGCTGTGTATTTACTAGCATATGATAGACTAACTCTCCTCTAGTATTTGCTGTGTATTTACTAGCATATGATAGACTAACTCTCCTCTAGTATTTGCTGTGTATTTACTAGCATATGATAGACTAACTCTCCTCTAGTATTTGCTGTGTATTTACTAGCATATGATAGACTAACTCTCCTCTAGTATTTGCTGTGTATTTACTAGCATATGATAGACTAACTCTCCTCTAGTATTTGCTGTGTATTTACTAGCATATGATAGACTAACTCTCCTCTAGTATTTGCTGTGTATTTACTGGCATATGATAGACTAGCTCTCCTCTAGTATTTGCTGTGTATTTACTAGCATATGATAGACTAACTCTCCTCTAGTATTTGTCATCACTATTTTTGCTGATGTTCTTTCCTTGCAGACTCTCTGAGCTTGGGCATCATGTTGGCTTTCGTATGATTGATATCTTGTGTCTGCGAGAAAAAAATCCAAAGAGAGAAGTTCGTCTCCTCAATATCCTATGGTTCATACAGAAGAATGTTTGGAAGGTGTGTAACGAGGGTGTGGCTCTATTCTCTGACATGTGTATGCTTTATTATTGTTATTATTATTATTTATGTTATTGTTATTATTTATTATTATTTATTTATTTATTATTATTATTACTATTACAATATTATTACTCCTATTATTATGATTACTCAGTGAGTGGGTGTATTTAGCAAAGCTGAACTTTAGACGTGTTCAATAAATATTTTTGGATACAATACCAGACAATTCTCATTAAGAGTAGCTATGGATATTGTATGTGTGGGATATATTAGGATATTGTATGTGTGGGATATATTAGGATATTGTATGTGCGGGATATATTAGGATATTGTATGTGCGGGATATATTAGGATATTGTATGTGTGGGATATATTATATTAGGATATTGTATGTGTGGGATATATTAGGATATTGTATGTGCGGGATATATATTAGGATATTGTATGTGCGAGATATATATTAGGATATTGTATGTACGAGATATATTATATTAGGATATTGTATGTGCGGGATATATTAGGATATAGTGAAAGTAGCTAATGCTTGCTATTTATTACTAGTAGTCTTTTCAAATGAACTGCAGGTCTTGAGATTATTGATATTGCAATGGCTTCTGTTGATAACAGTTTCTTTTTAATGTTATCTACATACTTATTTTATTGTTCTAGCTAAATTATGCTGGGTCACAAAGATAACTAATTGATGTTGAGCAATGCTAGACTAACATTGGCATTACGTTAGAAAGACAATAGTTTATACATTGTACATATTAGCAAGGAACATGCCGATGAAGTGACTTGCTATAATTAATTTAATGCTTGTGATATAAATCTTCTGATGACTTTAGCATTTTTACTTTCTTCATTGTATTTTCATTGTATGCTATCATGATAATGAAAGTTGCTTGCAGTAGGTAGTTCAGTAGTCTGCTCGCAAGGAGTGGTTAATAAACATTCTTTTGCTATAATTTTCTGCTTTTTTTCTCTAAAGCAAAAAATTAACCATTTAGGAATGTTAACATGCAGTTATTACTGCAGTTATTACTGCAGTTATTACTGTGGGTGATACTAATTATAATTCTAGAGTGTAATGTTCATGTGGATGGTAATATTGGATTAAAAACTTGCTCTCTATTGATGTGAGCTGAAGCAACCACTAGTTTTGGTTAATATTTTTGGACATGAGGACATGAATTTTGTGATGTTTTAATGTTAATAGAGTTACCAAATAGGGTTGGGTAATATTATATAATATATAGTATCATTTATACAGTGTAATAATAATAATAATAATGATAATAATATATAATACATAATATTGCATGAGTCAGCGTACAATATAGGGAGATATTATATAAGTACGTGTAAGTATTTTTACGAGCCAAAGGCGCTTGAAGTACAAGTGTGATGAAATGTTATCCCCACTGCACCTACGAGTGTCCTAAACAGTCTATGAACTGCTTCAAGCTAACTCGGTTGTCCAGAATTACGCACGTGTGCATTGGAGCATTCAATATGCAGTAGTGTTCAATATGGGAAAATATTGAATGCTCGCATGATGCAGAAAATATCCAATGTATAATAAATATATATTATATTAGGAGGTATAATAACATGGAAAACTGGTATTTGGGATTAATAGCACGAGTGGAGCGAGAAATTTTTCACAAGGCGAAGCCAAGTGAAATTTCTCGCCGCATGAGTGCTATTTATCCAAATACCACAATTTTCCATGCTGTCATATGTGACCGGTTTTGGGAAAATCCGCCTAAACGCGGCAAACAATTTTTTTCAGTATCTCCGGGTCGATTTTTTTTCAAAAAATTTTTATGGCAGAAATGGATAGGCACCAGTTAGCTCTAGGCTATGACGCAGTTGTAAGCTCTGGTGAGCTCTAGAACTCACGCTATGAGGCTAGAAACACTAGCCGGTTGGACTCGTGTACAGCGTTGCTAAGAAATTATTGGCGGGCTTTTCACTAACAGCGGGAAAAAACTGTAGCTAACTAATTCACTTACTATTCTGCATAATCCAAGTACTCACGCAATTCTCGCCATCATAGTTTCTCGAGGAGCCTTGCATTAGGCCTTTTCGACTTCTTTCAATCCGCCTGTAACCGGTTTAGTCTGTAGTGTCCCAGAGACACGCGGCAATAGTGTACGGATGCAAGGCACACCCCCTTACCTTAGCAACGCCTTTACCAGGCGTTTTTTCGAAATCAGCAATAATAAGTTTAGCAAAAATACTGAAGTGTTGTAGTGCGTAGGGTGAAGACGTCTTGTGCTACAGCTTCCAAATTAGGAGGACGGCATCCCAAGGCCCCGTGCAACCTACTGGTAGAATAAATTAGAAAACTTTAGATGCCGCGTTTAGGCGGATTTTCCCAAATCCGGTCACATATGTTAATACTATAGCCAAAGATCACAGTTCATTTCTGCAGCTAAGAAAACCATAATCTTGTATTTATTTTCATAAAAGAAAATTTTCATCTTATTCTTCTACTATTCATACTTGTCTTACCATTGCTAAATAGCATTGCCCAGGAATTTCGCCACAATATTGCCTAGTGGATTTTGCGAAGAGATTGCTGCGACCAATCAGATCATCATTTCAGTTTTCCACTGCTGTGGTATCTCAAACTAATACCACACTTTTTTGTATTAAAAAAATTATTTTATATGTATGCAAGTGCTGTCAACTCTGAACCCTGTTTATATGTAAAGTAAGTTGGTGGAGTGTAATAGTAATTTGGGTCAGATTAATAATCTAATTTAGAGCCATATGTGAGGGGTAACTTAGTTGGTGGTTTTCCTGGAGGTTTGAGCATGCTTATCACCTTCAAAATATTTTATATGCTGTCAAACCACTGGCACAATATCTTAGCTTGGTGTCAAAAGACCCCCCCCCCCCCCCCCCCCCCCCACCCTCCTCCTTCCTCTGCAATCACAATTATCTACAATATGATAGGCTAAAAGAGACATTAAAATTTTTTTTATTTAATCAACTCCTTTGGTAGTAATTTAGTAATTTATATTTCAGTATGTTCATCCCAAGCTCTGAAATTCTACTGTAATTTCCAATCATTCAATCATGTGTTCTGATGTTATTCCTGTCTAGAGCCTTCATCAGGTGTTTTGCTAATGGTGTTTAAATTTAAACTTCATCAAATGGAACCATGCCCAATATTTTGCTTTCTTAGGCTATAGACAGAAGTTACACAGGTTTAAAAGACTAAATCTACCATTATTTATATTGCTTCTTCTCTCTCCCATCCATGCTGTGCCATGTGACATTTGAAGTGTTAAGCACTATCCTTCCTCTGAAGCAATATTATTATTAGACTAAGCAAATTATGTCATTATATAGAGGAAATTGCTGAGTTAGTTAGTCCGATAGCATTAACGCAAAGTGAGTTAACTCACCGAGCTTAATGCACACACCCCACGAAGCTAGAGCAAGTGTGCTGGGAGATGTTCACCTGTATCTGTTAAGTTAATATATGAGTTTATGAGCTATGAGTGATCCCGGCTGGTTCTGTTGGGTTATTAGTTTATGCACTTTTGTCACTTAAGCTAGATTATCACACTTAGAATTATGGAGTGTAATTTAGAAACTGACATAGTCAGCAAATTAGTGGCTCTTGGAAATTTAGAGTGTGTCCTGATTGATGTGTCTCACTAGCTGTGTGTGTGTGTGTGTTTAAAATTTAAACTTGGAATTTAGTCCTCTTAATGCAGATGGATCATTTGTGAATAATATTATAGATTCTGCCTTAAACTCCTGTTGATAAGCTCATATAAATACAATTTAAATCTAAGCAAAAACAAATAAGCAAAAAAAAAAAAAAAAAAAGGAACTGTAACACACGTATTGCCATATGTAGTTATAAAGAAAACTATTTCAAAAGTGTACAATACTATTAGATATTTTTTATGGACACAAATATACTTGTTTGTAGCTTATATTGTTGATATTGCAAAACTTTAGGTGTTGGAAGTAGTGAGTTGTCGTAGCTCAGTGACTAGAGCACTGGTGGCTAAAGCCAGGGGTCCTGGGTTCGATTTCCTGGGGACAACTGAGATTTTTTCACATTTTACCTTTGCTTTAATTAATTGAAACCCCTTTAAGTGAGAAAGATTCAATCTAAGATACAATTTATCTGCTATTACCTCTATCAGATCTCCAAGCATCAAGCAGAGCTTGAAGTCTTGCTGACCCTTAGTTCATGTGAAAACATCATAGCATGGGTTTACAGAGAATTGTAATTGTTCTTATGGTTGTCCCTGCCTGTGTGTCAGTGCACACAACTGCAGTGCCTGACCACCATCTCTGCAACAACCAGCTTACAGCCAACCACAGGCCACATGCATAGCACTGACTCAGTTCCCTTGAAAAGGTCATGCCTACATTTCTTGAAGTAGTTGTGTAATAATTGCTATAATTGTAGTTTCATCACCCAGGGATATTTTTAGGAGGGCATTTTGTCTTTCCTGAGAAAAGGTTTTGCCCCTGAGAATTATTATACCTTCTGTGATAACAGTTGCTACAACATTTCATCAATTTCACCAAATGAGAAACCCCCTCCCTCCCCGAAATTTCAAGTGTTGATTTGAGCCATCTCAAGTGTTGTTCTAAAAAAATACCCTCACCATTTATTTTCTACAATGCACACTAATAACGGATCATTAAAATTTGAGTAAACAACAATTAATATTGTTTGTATCTGATGAAATATTATGTGTATTATTTTATATTTCAGACTTTATTCGGTAAGGAAGCAGACAGATTAGAGCAAGCCACAGCTAATGAGTCTACCTGTATCCTTGAACACAGAATTCATACAAGTTGTAGATGCCTAAGTGAGCTGATCATTGCTAAAGCCAACATTTCCTCTTTGCCTTGTGATATTACAATTATGTCTTTCTCTTATACCCAGATTCAATATTTACTAATGTGGTTGATATTGTTGGAAAATTTAGAAAGAGAGTTAGTTTTGTAATTTTTGAGGACGATAAATTTATATTTCAATATAATATATTGAATTTGAGTGAAAGTGTGTGCAATGAATGTGGTAAATACTTCTGCCCTTCCATCAGCTCACTCAGTCTACTGGCCTGTTCTTTCTCCTTCATGCACTCTTTCATTCCAATTCACATGATGCATTACATAATGAATTTCTTTTAACGCTTCTATAATGAGCTCTGATGTACTCTTCTAAAGTAGTTGTCAGTAGTGTGTGGGGCAGTGTGACTGCATGTGACTGTTGTACTGCCACGCACTGCTGGTAATACAAACACACGTGCCTATAAAGAGCTTCAGTGCTTCAATTGCAAGATTATTGATGAATCCTGGATATATAAACTAGCCAGAATATTGAACTGGTGCTTATATATATATATATAATATATATATATTATATATATATTGCAGGTAGCAACTGCACATACTTGCTTTTTAAGATTCAATATACAGTTATATGTGACAATTTGATAATAGTGTGACTCTTCCGTTGGAATATTTAAATTACCATGTAATATTAATGATTTTTTTTTTGGTGAATTTTAACCCACAGTGATACCTGAAGCACTCCAAGATTTTGTAGTTTTTATAATTGGCTGTACAGTTGTATCTATAGATGTATATATAGGCTTAAAAAAAGAAAAGAAATCAAATTAGTAAAAGTATTTAAAATGAAGGAAAGTGGTGTAAGAAACATGAAGAGCATGATAGTTAAATACTAGGCTTGAATGGTCTGTGACACACAGTGCTTCATCATCCATCAGAATGAATGTTGGACACGTTAGCTAGCTAGCTAGATAGACAGATAGATAGATGTGTAACAAAAACCAATGTACTGCAAGGATGATGGAAGCGTGTAGTAAATACAATTATGTGGGTCATTGAGGGGTTTATGTAACCCAAGCACTGTTTTCCTATACTACTGTATACTTTAAGAATACAGAGGAAGTTTATTGCTTCCTGCTGTCTATGGAATTTTTTCGTTGTGGCTGGTTAGTTTCCCCTAGGTCTGGTCAAATGTAAGCCACAGTGCATACTGAGGTTAGAGGAGGAACTCTTGACAATATGGAGGAGGAAGGGGAAGAGAGAGTTTGTGGGTCTTTTGGTTTTATTCCTTCTGAATATTGGTGACTTAGATACTGTCATATTGCTTGATACCTAACAGAGGAATTGTGTGGTGGCAGGTCCTTTTCTTCTAACCCCCCAGTGAAAATGTAAATAGTGCAACATTTCGTCAGTTACCCTCTTTATAACCAACTCTTAATAGTTTGAAATGTGCAGTGTCAGCATTTAAGTTTATGGGAATGCTATGTTGGCCACAATTGCCCTCCACTTTACTCCAATTACTTTGCTGGCCTTAGACTATATAACAACCTTGTGGTATAAAAGAGACTATTGTATTATGCCAAATACAAGTGTAATGGCGTGAGTTTGCTCCCTTGACGCGTGCCATGCATTTAGACTATTTATTTGAAGACAAACCATTAGTTAACAAATTCATCTCTGTGCCAAAAGATCAAAGTAAGTCAAATGTTAAAGGATATAGCAATGAGCTATACTTCCAATAAATTCTATTATTTTCTGCTAGGTAGCTTGAATTGTGCTGCCTTCGTTGCTGGTATTATTGAAGCGTTTCTCAATGGAACAGGATTTGTGAGTGCAGTGAGATGGGATATTTGTTTTCTTTTAGTATTTAGTTGTTTTGTTTGTTTATCCAGCCTTGTAAAGTTAGGGCCTTCTCCATCAAGGACCAGAGCAGTACAGTTGCATTTGAGATCAAATTTGAGGACTCAGTAATAACCAGGGACAAACTTCTGGAGACTATGAAATAATAATTTCTATTTATTTTCCATTTTGCATCAAATTGTGTATTCAGCAAGCAAATTCATATCGTGCACTATCTTTTGGACTTCAGCTTTCAAAAAACAAAAACAAAACAACAACAACATACTCTCCAGAAAAATCCTGGCACAAGCCTATAGTTTAGTTTTGAGTGAACCTGAACCACTTGCAGTTACCTGACCTCATACCAATCTAATTGAACTAACTGGTGAGTGGTATTGTTGGCCACAGGTTACCATGGGCCTGCTGGCCACTATGGGATAGATTTAGTCACAACCACCAGGTTCCAGCAGTTAATTTATAATTTATAATGAAGTCAAGTCAGGAAAAAGTTATGGAATACAATAAAAAGAAGGGGAAAGAGAGCTGGGGTGAAAAGATATAAAAACACTGGTTAAGGCTGTCAAAATTTATTGGGATGCTTTTGTGATTAAAAGCAAAAAAAAAAAAAAGATATAAGCACACCTAAACAAGTTTGGACCTTATAAATCAAACCCTACGTTGTAGACTGACGAAGCAGTGCTTTCCCTAGAGTTCTCTGGGTAGTTCAACATCTGCCGACCTGCTAAACCCTGGCGTGCCACTACGGCAGTGACCTGTCCATCAGCACCACCACTTGGACAACCTTTAATGGTTCTATCATTTACCAAGGCTTCTTTGTTAGGATCAGTTCTTGTGGTCGTCTTTCCGGTGCCTTCTGCGTTTTCTTCTACTTCTTTGCAGCCATTGATTCTGTCTTCTTCGTTACCTTCAGAATCCCTCTCCCTTGGGGACTCCACCATAATGTTCTCATGCCTTTCCATGCTCTTCGACAACGAGTGCAGCTTCTCCCTGAACTTGGTGGTGTCACTGGTGCTGCTTCCCCTGCGATGCATCTTGACTCCCGCCAAAGGCCCGGCACTTTGAGAAATGCTGGTGGTGCTGTCACCAGATTGGTTGTCCAAACTGCAAAAGCTCCCCCTCCTGCTGCTGCAAGCCGAGGACAAGAAGTCTTCCTCTGAAAATGCATCATCAAGTTGAGGCTTGGCTGCAAAAATCTGAAGTATACATATAGTAAATAATAAATAATAAATATTTTTTTTAAATAAAATAATAAAAAAAAAAAAGAATTGCTAATATTTGATTTAGGCACCCTTCAAAGTTTGACCAAACTCATTAGTAAATTAGTAATAATAATAAAGAAGACCACAGAAGCCAATTAGAGGATTAAAATGTTTAATTTGTCTCCCTGCTCCCATACACAACAACAAAAAACCAACCCATAAAAAAGTAACAACAATAAAAAAAAAAAAACAACAAAAACCCAGCACATTAGAAAGTTATAATTAGGGGCTATTCAGTCATTTAAGTCATGCATGGTAATGTAGTAGTAAATAGAGGGGGAACATACTAATTAGCTACTTGGGACAAATTCCCCTCCCCCCCCCCCCCCTACCCAATTTTCCTCTTGCTAATTATCAATTAAAATGCAAGCCTTGATAATTAAATTAAGAGAGGATGGTTGGGCTAGGATTTATGGGCTCTGTGTAGGAGAGCTGCAGAGGTAGGAGAGCTAGCTGCAGAGGTCAATCCACCTGCCTGCTGCCCTGGGGTAGCATGGCAGCTACACCTAACCACAAGTGGGAAGACCAAAGATAATGGACTTAAAAGATTACTGCAGAGTTGACCACTATGTGATAATAAATTGCACAGCTAATAATTCTATTGAAGGTAGAATTAAAGCTATTTCTGATGAACCCCCCCTCCCCCTCCCCAAACCCCACAACCAATAAAATGTATAAAAAAAGGAAAAAAAAGAAAAGAAAAAAATTCCAATACTTTGGGTGGGTAATAAATAACAATTATTATTTCATTTTATCATTATTATTATTATTAATGTATTAAGGGGTAGCCCCAAGCTTAGATTTAAATTGGCAGCACTTCATATTGGTCCTTCCTTTAAGAGTATATGTTGAGTCAGTCATGAATGAATTTATGGACATACACATCTAGAGATGGTGTCAACAGAACAACTGGCCCAGTCTTATCAAAACAGCAAACGTCTTCAAAAATGCTCAATCAAAATTAAAAGTGAGTATAATTTTTTTTACCAATTCTTTCATTCTTAACAAACTGTGCTTACCGTGGCAAAATTTAACTTTTCAAACTTGGTCTGTATAAACCTCCGGATATTGAGCTTGAATTGGTAGCTAGAGAGGAGCTCCATTACCTTGGAGTACAGACACACATCCTGACTCAGGTGAGGATACTTCTGAAATAACCTACAAAACAGCATTACCTACTTCAATACAATTACAATAATTTAGAAGATAATTTTAGAGTATAATTAGAATTGAGAACTCATCCTCGAATATATTTATCCTCTTTAACTTGTAGTATCAACTAAAGACTCTGTTCTAAAATATTATCATTATTATTATTACTACTACATTAAAATATTTTACTACTTATTTCTAATATATTATTCATTGGATTTTTTAAGGGCATGTAATAAAGATGAACATATACATGAGAATTTCAAAAGAATATTGTAAAATAATAAATAAATATATAATAATGAAATAAATGACAGAATACGACTTCAATATGTAATAGTTAGTTAAACCATGCATTTGAAGAATCATCGCTACCATCCTGATTCCAAGGGCAAAGCCAGAGTGAGAGGGAAGTTATCTAGCGATAACTCAAAGAGTTGCCGTGATTTAACCATTTCACACCCTAGTTACCATTGTTAAATTTCTGAATTATCGCTGACAACTGTCCCAGTAAGAGTGCACACAACAAGGGCAAATATACAATGCCAGTGGGAAATTTACTGGGGAATACCATTTTAAATCCATGGTTGCTACCGCAGCAACTATAGTACAAGTCATAACTTAACCGACTATTACAATTTGTAATTCCCTTTCTCACATTTTTTTTTGCACGATTACTTTCTATTCAGCTTCAATTAGTTCCCCTTAGTTCAATGTTTGTGTTGAGATACTTTCAGAATTATACAATCTAGGTTTAAGCATAACTTCCCCCATTTGTAACTAGTTGTATGATTTGAATCACAACTTTCCAATGTAGACCGCACTAGGTCAAAATATCTCGGCTTAGCTTTCAAAACACACCAAGTGTATTTTATACTATAGATGTTAAACAATAGCAATGTGGTAAAGTGATCCCGCCCTTTTCCTGATACATAGCTGGCTATCTGAAGTATAGGTGAATACCATTATGAGAAAGTTGTGAACCGCCACGTTGTAGGGCTGCATATGTAAGCATAACAAGTGAAAATAACAACAACACAGCAGCAATAACAACAACACAGCAGCAATAACAACAACACAGCAGCAATAACAACAACAACAACTAAAAACAATCACAAGACACTAAATATATAGGCTTAAATGAGGGAAAGCACTCTATCACATTAACACACACATTTCCTCATCTCGTCACTTTACTAATAGAAGCATAACTATGTGACTTAAGTACTGCATGTAATTCAGCATGATTTAATTATCACAGAATATTGGCCTTTCTCCTGCGACTTTTTAGCCCGGCTCCAAGAGCTTTGCTTGCATGGCTCACAGTGCCTGCTTAGTGCACAGACATCCTGGCTCTGCCAGATGCGCGTGACCACCTAGCGGCAGCAAGAGAATTTGCAATACGACTTTGTTTGTGTGTGTGTGTGTGTGTGTTATACACTCCTACCTAGGGCAGAGTAAACTAAGGAGTGTTATATCACTCGCACTCTAGCACACTTATTGAAACAATGTATATTCCTCCATTTATCACGCAGTCATGATATTAACCCTTTACTTGGTACATTCTACTAGCCTCGTTTGCCTGTACATACATCGCTGCTGTGTTTGTGATGTTTTAAGCAATTTAGACAAAAAATGCCTGTACATTTAATAGGAGAAACCGGAGCAACAGAGACACACATAAGAACATGTGTAGGCACATATCACAGCATAATACTCCAACAAGATGAGAACAGCAAAGTACAGATTCCAGGATATATCCCTTGTTAACATCATCTTTATTGTAATATATTTACTGCCAAGTGAGTTTTAACACCTAGAGTTTGCCGCATTATTAGTTTGGTAACATGCCAATTTAACCTCTTTGTTTTTCCAGCCCTAATCTCTCTGAAGTGACACTGCTATTGTCCAGGTGTGTGTGTGTGTGTGTGTGTGTGTGTGTGTGTGTGTGTGTGTGTGTGTGTGTGGTTTATAAGTTGTTTGTACAATAAGTGTGTTCACATGTTTACATGGCACATGTCACACTCCCCCAGTGAGCAGGTCTGATTATCAGTGGTCACCGTGGCTTACCACTGTCTCTCCTACTGATTGTTGTATGTACAGAGAAGAAACTTGCACTGTAACTGGGATAGTGCTGTACAACACCGGGACAATCCACTTCCAGAAGTCCTCTCAGTTCAATCTTCTCAGTTCAATCTACCAAACACTGGAGGCTATAGCTAATTCTATTCCAAGACTATAACAATAATACATATGTGTTGTAATGGATGTGAGTGGTACATTCGGGGAGGGAAAGAAAGCCTATCAGTACAGGCTATCTCCCTAACACCTTCTCTTCAAACAAACTCAAGTGAAACTGACATCTTGCAGAAGCCGGGAGTGAACTCAATAAAATTGTGAACTCAATAAAATTGTGCTCTTACGAGAAAAGAGTCATGGCTTCAAGCAACCAAGCCAGTAGTTAATGGACAAGACAAATACAATCTTTATGATAAACCACTTAATTTATAGGCAATGTGATATGGTCATACCACACTAGCCCCACGTGGCTGAGATTGCCTGTCTATGGGTGGACTACTAATATACATATCAGTGAGTATGGCAGTTCATTACTTTACCTGCGTAGGAGGAGAGGAGAGAGGGTGGGGTATATTGATCAGTTGGACCCACCCACTCATTGGCTCTGCTGAATAAAGGACTTACGTATTGAGCATGGCGGTATTCTTGCGGAGACTGACGTCACTGCTGAGGTTGAACACTACCTCTAGGTACGCTCCGTGGAGACGAGACACATTGTCACCACCTCCGAGAGAACTCTGGCTCAGAGACGATAAACTTCCTGTCTCTCCAGCTTCCACTTTGCTCTTCACACTTCCCTTACTCTTCACACTTCCCGTTTTTGTTCCGGCAGCTTTGCTTCCTGTAGCGCTGTCTTCGCGACTGCCAGGAAGTTTGGACAACTGCCGATCACTGGACTTGGCAGGGACACTGCAACCAGAAGAAAATTATTACAGTCACATCAAGTGAAAACGCTTGTAGAAATTAATAGTTTAACGAAGGGGAAGAAATAATAAATTAGCATAGAGGGAGCTAATGAATAATTCATATTGCTGATGATCTTTCCTTTCTTTCATTGTTGCGGTTTCTCCCATGTGGCATTTTAAAATTGACACAAAAATGATTTTCAATTCTCAGCAATATATGGTTTAAATATTGCATATAATAAGTAATTTTGATAGTGTGTGTATCCTGCAATGCATAGCTGAACTCTACACAATCTTGACTAGAGTAGTAAACCGATGATGTTAATAGTGTTCGGCAAAACATCATCATGTAAAAACTCAAAACGATCATTCAAAATTTAAAAATTGTAAACAATCAGATTATGTATATTTTAATATTTTGTGCCATACATATGTTTGGCTTCACAGAAAAAATGTAACTGATTTCTGCCTAAAGCAGGTATTGTATAGATTGAGTGCTACAATTACAAATACAGAATAAGCAGGTTAAATGGCTTTGAGAGCACAAGTTTGAAATGTTCCATGGAAACTTTGGCATGTCCACTTTCAGCCAAACGAACTCAACACAAATGTTTAGTCACCTGGTTATACCCAACTCATCAGTTACGTAATAACAGAAATCAGTGGATTTGTGAAGACTATGAATAAATGAATTTACAAGATGATGCCGGTGATTGCTAATACTTGAGGAATTTAATCCAATTACCTTACCCCAAAAGTCATAACTGCTCTCTATTGCTGTAACAGTGTGTGTGTGTGTTGGTGAGTGCTTGTTGTTATGAGCACATACTGTTGTTGTCTTGTTGCTGAAACAAATTGAGGTTAACAGCACTTGAGTAAACAAAATCCCAACCATGTTTGTGTCGTGGGGAATGTGTGTTTAGATCTCGAACAATGCCGTGAATGGAGCAGGTGTCAATAGCTGGCGGTGTACTCAAGGCCACCAATACAGTAGCACGGGAAATAGTACGCTAATTTCATTGTTAGGTTAGATTCACAGGCAATATGTTAATTTCATTGTTAGGTTAGATTATTCCTTCATATAGAATAACACCGGCAATTGAATGCAACAAAGATTCAATCTAATAACTTAAACCCCCTTCCTTTCCATGGGGTATTAAACAAGGTTTGCCTTGTGCAGCCTTATTGAACCCAACCACTAATAACTCCAAATCTATTTGTCAAACATGTAGGGAAAAAAAAAGCCCATTGGAAAAGAAACCAAAGGATAGGATAGGTAACCATAGGATAGGATAGGTAACCATAGGAACAACTGGAATAGAGATATGAGGAATTATAGCTTTCTCTACGGGTTAAATGTCCCATACTTCTGCAAAACCCACATTTTGGTCCTTCAATAGCAATTCATAATAGCTTGTGTTTCATAGTTGTGATTTCACCATATACACGCAGTCGAACAGTATTTTGAAACTCTACAAATCACACCCCCACCCCCTAACGAAACATCACGTATAAATCCCTACTATGTAGTGTTAATGAGATGATGTGTTGGAGGCGTGTGTGTTTGTAGGAGTGCGAGGAAGAACAAGAAGCTTCTGCAGAGAGCACAAAGATTATAAAATACAAGGTATAGTATACACAACTGCAACATCGAGTAATTACTGAGAACTTAGAAGTTCAACTATCATCAAAAAAAAATTGGTCCTTACGCCACCTTAAAATATACTCTTCCTGACTGCCAAAATAATGTATAGAGCGATGGAAACAACAAGTAATTTCAAATATTAATATTACAGAGAAAAGTATCGCTAATTTAGATCGTATAAATTATTCCCCATGTCAGTCAATTTTAGACGGGATGGAGTGACCGTTCACAAAAACTTAGTTTAAGTTTTCCTGTTTTGCTGAAGGACTACAACCCATCAATGTGTACCATCTTTGTTAGTGTATCTCACTATATTTTGTCAATTAAGTTCCTCTGTGTTATGCAATTAAACATTTTTTTTTGTGGTAATAAGTTATGTTTTGTCTGCAGGCGATTTTGGAGGATGACATCATTCTTTTTAGGATGTCACTTTCATCACCTGGCAGTTACTAAGCAACTATGGTGTAAATATATAATAATACATACCTAGGCTGTATGACGTTAATCAGGACATCCTGATGACCTTTGACCTTTCCGTCCTTATCCTCTTCTAATACTCCCCTCGACGGACTGCCGTGTGCCTTGCTCTCTCTCTCCTCCTTCTTGCTGTCACCTGAACCACCACACCCTTCTGATCCTCCGTGTGTGCTATCTTCATGTCTAGAACTAGAACTCGATCCACCTTCAGATTTGGAATCAGGACTGAGTGCTTCATTGAGTTTGGAACCAGAACTCGACCCAGAACCAGTCTTGCCCAGGTCTAGCCCCTCGCTGCTTACGTGATGTAGACGAACTAGAGGAGATCGGTTTCCATTGGCGGCTGCACTTTTCCTTTCACCGTTCACGGGGCTTTCCCCACTGGTCATGCTGCCTGAGGATTTAAGAGCATCTTGGACCAACCCTGACTGGGGTGTGTTGGGGGTGGAGTCATCTCCAGAGGCTAAGCTGTCCGTTGTAAACGACCGAGAACGAGTCTCTGGAGAGAGACTGTTTGACGAGCCAGCTTTGAAGAGCTTTCCTCCTCCTCCTCCAAAGTCTAAGTCTTCATTGCTGGCGGAAATATCTCCTTGACTACTGTGTTGGTGCATCTTAATTAGAGAAATGCTGCATTCCAAGCACTTAAACTTGTCGTGAGGGAGGTCGTCTTTGCTGAAGTCAGGAGAGGAGCTGAATTGAGAGGAGAAGCCTTTATAAGGAGGGTCTGTGAACTGCAGCACAGACAGATATGCATAATATGACATTTTAATGTATAACAAGACAGTAAAGAAGGCTTGTGAACTGTATGTGTACCAACAGATATATACAACACAACATTAATTAACAACAAAATATGTACAGTAGGCAATGGTAATGGGTACGATATGTGATCAACAGTACCCTTACTTCAAACATTTTGGGAAGATCCATGGGCAGACAGACTCCAAGGTAAGGAGCAGATGAATACGAGACAGATTGGCGGAAGTTAACTTCAGAAAAGCTCCTGCATACACATACACATACATAGCAAACACCTTATCATGCACTTCTAATAGTACATAAATACATCTATATAAACCCAGAGTGCTCAATAATGTTGATAAAGTGATTTAAGGAAACAGAGTAGTGACTCCTTACCGAAGGTAAGAATCCGAGTCGGCGGTGCTGGGAGGTCTGCTCTTCCTCTGGTGCAGAGGCTGGTGTTGCCTGGGAGTCGGCTGCTGCTGCTGGTGTGATATTAGTGAGATTGGAACGTCGTTGGGTCTGCTTTTCACGGACTCCGGTTTCCTGTCAGTTCGTCCGTAGCTCGTACGAAACCTCGAGGCATGGCTTGGTGCTTCCATGGAGTGACTTTCTTTGATGTTCTTGAGGGGCGGGGTTCTGGGCATGACCGGAGCTGACTCAGATGAGGTGGAGAGGTCTCTCGGTCTCGGCTGGAACTGGGGTTGGCTTTGGTGGCATTTGGCTGAGCTCTGGAATCACAAGTAGGAAGGTATGAATTGTCATGTAGATTAGAACTACAGCTTGTATATACTCAAAACCTCATTATTTTGATATGTTTGTCCAATCTGGTGAATTAGTAGGTCCCAAATGAGTTGGACAGCCCATATCTCCATGACTCTGAAATTAAGCTATTTCAAGAAAGAAAAAAAATCCCCTTTGTGTAGAGAGTGTGGCTAGAACAGCTGTTCAAACAGTACTTCTATATATCATACCTTGTTGTGAATGACCCGTACAGCAAAGGGACGGCCAGTTGGGCAATGATAACACAATCGAATAAAGCATGGTCATTTTATTACGTTTTATTACTTGCCACATGATGAAGTTAAAAAAAAATCAGATATTCAATTATGAATACTCCAATGTAGTTTACCTTCTACACAACACCTCAGCCTGTCCTATTATTACACATTTACAGTGTATCTGTATGTGCAAAAAATGTTTGTGATGAATTTAACTCCACCCCCCCTCTACTTTTATGCACCCAATTTGCAACTAATAGCAACGTCACATTACAAATTAAACTACGGCTTAGCTACATGATATGCGTAGCTAACCACAAGCTTTCAACACCGACCACGCCTACGAACCATTCATAACTATACTAGTGTGTTTAATATTGCCACTGTGTTTAATATTGCCACAAATTAAAGGGGAAAAAAAAGGAAAAAAAAGAAAAAAGAAAAAAAAAAGATGATGATAATAATAAATAATATGACTAATAAATAACTAATGACACTACTACTACTACTACTACTACTACTACTACTACTACTACTCACAACACACCGGCCTACCTTCATTCTAGGCATTGTTCCTGTGTGAATGGACGTGGAGGAAGCTGACGTCCCTGTAGCTGTGGCCAATGACTGAGCTCCCCGACTAGGAGTGGTGGCGGGGGAGCTAAAGTTGTACTCGACCCCAGTGGACGGCAGTCCCTGGGGGTAGGCCAGGGGCCACTTCTCTGCAAGTGTGTGGCAAACTGTGCTCCAGTTCTGCTCCAGGAGTAGCTCTGCGCCCCGAGGGGTCTTGGAGATCAGACACAGTGCATAGTAGGCAGTCCTGCAGTATTGGACACAGTGAGAGAGAGAGAGAGAGAGCAAGAAAATGATTATGAAAGAGGGAACAGAGCCATTGATTAATTGGCCCCAACTAAATTAGATTCTGATAAAACAAAATGTGGGTTGAGAAAACTTTTGCAATAGCTGTGGGTATATAAATCAATCTTATTCTCTAATACTCCCTTTTTACTATATTTTCTGTAACTCTCCTTGATTTATATGTAATACGTTAAAAATATTTCTTCAATGGCTACATGTGTGTCCCCCACAATACTAACATTGAAGATAACTGAGTGAGGCTGGCTTTAAGCTACCCCCTTGAATAAAACAACAACAACAAAAAAAACAACAAAAAAAACAAAAAACAAAACAAAAACAACAGCAACAACTCTTGGCCAATAAACTTACCACACTCAATAAAAAACCAGGAGTTGCAAAAATGTATCTTCCTTTTCTTTACACCTTTAATGCCTGCTTGATCGTATTTAGTAGTTCTCCTAATTGCAGGGGATAACTTTAATTTAGTACAGTGACAGGGGCTTTAAAAAATATGTTATTCTACAAAAAGCACAAATACCAATAATCAAGTGTTTTTCATTAAAAAAAAAAAAAAAAAAAAAAAAGAAAAAGAAAAACAAAAAAAAAAATAAAAAATCAATAAAATAAAAAACCCGGAAAGAGTTGCTCTCACAAAGACCGGATAAATGGGGCATAGCTAATAAGAGACTTCGTGAGGAGACTAAGTTCCGACACCACAAAAACAGAGCAGCTGGAGAGAGAGGGAGTTTTTCTTTTACCACCTAGCCGAGCAGTTTGTTTTTTGAACGACAGGCAGATAAGAGGATAATATCATGTGTCACCAAACCTCCCGCCACAAAGATGATTCTGTGGCCGCTGCAAAACCACCCAAGGAGCTCACACACTGAAACTGGTGCCACACATGAAAATCAACTCCTTCCTCTTTTAAAAAAGCCCCAGTCTGACCACTTCAACAGTGCAGAGAGAGAAAAACACAACAGAGAGAAGGGACAGATTAGGCCTTCACTGTGATCTGGCCGTTCGTGCATGTGTAGCTAAGAAAACACAACACTGAAGCCACGAATTTTAGTTTCACAGATACGTACATGGATGGATGGACGAGAGCTGGAAACACACAGGAGTTGGGACTATCTCAAACAGTGCCGTGGCCAGGATTTCTTCAAAACTGAGCTGTCCTTGCACCAATATTGGAATACAGGAATTATCTCTACAATAGACTGTTGTTACAACCGCACACTTGAATCACAAGAGTGGAACTATAGCTTAATTGTGAGATTAACAAACAGAGATAGCTAAAATAGGACTTCACGGTAAAATGACGCAGCTATCTTGTCACACACTAGCACATCCACTTCATGACACCTTAGCTTAGGTCACTCTCTCCTGTCAGTTCGAGTACTGCTGAAGAAATTTTAAGGACCAAAACATTCTAAATTTTTATTAATTCTTTATTGTGTTCAATTGCTGAATAATAATACTTATAATTATTCTACGTACATAGAAATGAGCCTTTACTCTATATCTGCTATTTTATGTTTTGTTCATGAGCACCACAATCAGCTCACATGCAATGAAAGACTAATACCATCTAGTTGTGTGCCTTAATATAAATGGTGAGCAGGCCATGAGGATAGCAAGTTATAAGGACTTATTTGAGAAGGCATTCAGTTTCATCCAGTCTCAACATAAGCATTACAGAGATAAGCCTACCATCTACATATTTCAAAATTCAATATTTTTTGTCATAGTATTTCTCACAAAGTCAAGCTCCATTTATATGAACTCTAGTTTTCTAGAAACCTACGAATAATATTTAGCAGCACACTGAAAAAGCAGTACATCTGCCTCTTAACCGCAAGCTGAAGAGCAGTAGTGCAATTGTTTAGCTGTTCTCTGGTGCTCTAAGATAACTCATGGTCATGATGCAACAGTTGAAAAAATGTGAAAGTTCGTCTAAATTCTGAAGGGCGTGAAATCCTTACCTAGTGGTCATTAATTAATTATTCCATCACATGTGCTACGAACTTGGCATGCATACATTATGTATATGAAAGTTTGATATTCCACTAATAAAGTAAAAGTGTTGACCTTCTACTTGTCTGGAACAAAACAAAAGCTTATATTAATAATGTTTCTTCTAAGTTTTTTATATTGAAATAATTCCAATTTTAAATAGTACGATTTTCTTGCTCTTTAGGTGAACCAGGTTAGAGAGTGAAATTGGTACCACTTATGAAGCTAGCAACTGATGCAGGGTACGTTGGGAAACCCCTATCATTAGAATCTAATACTGAGATTACCTTACCGACCAAGAATAGACCAAAGTTAAAATTAGGATTTAATAGTCGTGGTTTTCTTACCCCTTCAGTTTGTGGCGACGCTTTACCAACCCTTTACCAACCCAGCACAGCTAATAAACTATTTATGAACGCACACTGTTGTTGTTGTCACGGACGCACAAGAATTTCATTAGATAGTTATCATCTTTGCTATTATAAAATCTTTGGGACGGGATGGGGAGGGGGGGGGGGGGAGTTACAGTACTATCATATTATAATGTTTTGTTTCATACAATAATTGACCCGGCACCATCTCCATGCTTTAACCAGAACTAATAAAACCACACACTATCTAAAGCCAAATCACAACATTGAGGTATATACGCTCCATTCAAACCCCTTACCAACGCACAACCAGAAACAAGACCGTACTGAAAAAAAAAGTTAACTCCCTTAACAATTAATGTATTCACATCTACTATTCCATTGCCAATCCCCTTTTCCATTGAGTTGGTTGTGTAGAACAATAAGTATCAGGCAAGACAGTAACTCAGTACATCCAATTATACACCTTACATACACATGAACTACAATTCACCTTATAGGTATGGTTACCTGATGCCATCTTCCCAGTCTGAGCTGATGCGAGTCCGCAGTCATGTGTGCAAATGCTTATTGCGTGAGGCAGCAGTGACCTCGGACCCCTCCCCCCCCCCCTTCCCTGTGTGACCTTGGGGGTGAGAGACTCGGTAGGTCAATGGCAATTAGCATTAATTGCCCTGCATCGCCGGAGTCCCCCCAGCTCAAATCACATCCAAAGAAACCGGATGGAGTATTTCTAGCTATTTTCTCAATTAGGGGGTTTGTAATGGGGAGGCGGTGGGACTGAGAACAGTGGCTACCAGTGGCTGCTACCTGTCAGGACAAAGACACTTGTGTCCATGTGCCACTGCTTCACACCAGCCAGCTTTGCGTATGGTCGCAGTTCTTACATGTCCTTCGTCGACCCTTATCTGCATGCACATGATGCATGGCCTACATCTATGTACGTTAACTTAACACACAAAAATGTAAATTCTCTTGCACGCACCTGGCAGAGCCAGGATGCCTGTGCACTAAGCAGGCACTGTGAGCCGTGCAAACAAAGCTCCTGGAGCCGGGCTAGGAACTCGCAGGAGAACAGGCCTTTCCTCAGAGCAAGTGGTGTGGGCACCCAAGTCCCACCTGGACCATTGCTGTTTCATGAGAAAAGGCCTTGAATTTGCACCCCAGGAAATACCAGGTACCCAATCACAGCTGGGTGGACTGGTGGGAGGCAGATGGAAAACCAAATGGAAAATTGCCTGAGTGGGGCTTGAACTCTGGGACCTCACGCACACACACGCGCGCACACACACACACATACATACACACATACATACACACACACACACACACTAGCACGTGACACACATACACACACACATAAACAGTGCCTGTCACACTAACTTGCACAAATGGCGAGCGATCTAGCTTAGGATTTACCAATTCCTTTATTTAAAAACTTTATTTTTATGTTTATAACCAGAAGTGCTATGCTATGCCTGGCTATGCTGCTTTTCAAGGCCTGAAACTTATATTGAATGGTTGACAGGTTCGTTACTTTGATCCCTTCATTTTATCCACACGCTTTACTAACTTACGTAATTAGTCACATGGGTGAAAAAGGGGGTCACGCGCACCATATAAATAAATAAATAAATAAACATTGCGGACTTGATTGTGATATCCGAGAATGTTTCAATCGCTTGCCAACAAAATGGCAGCAAAAACTACACTAACACCTAACACAACAATAACAGCAAGCAGAATGCAGCCACAACACTGAAACTAATGAACAACAAAAACAACATTAACAACAAGAATGTCTATTATGAAAAATTGGAGGAGCTATTAAAATATAACACACCTAACATGCTAAAACTATATATTCTACACACAACACACACACTAAATGCGCAATGAAAAAATAACGCAACATCTCAAGAAATGTCCATCTGCAAATCTTAAGTTTATTAGCTAGTGGTTAGGTGCTGATACATTCAAGTCAGTATGGGTAAACCTGGGACATACCCACATCTGTAGGTGATGGAGACAGTCTATATCTTAATAGCAAATTTTCTCGTTCTAACAGCCAACATTGTTGTAAATTTGCTATTATTATAATTATTTCAGCCGAGAATGACTGAATTATTCTATATCTTTTAGATATCGTGAAAAAGTTATCAGACAGAATCCCAAGTGTAGGACTACTTGATGTACGACTAATAACCTCCTGTCCCCCTCCCCCTCCCACTTACAACTCCTCCCACCTTACCCTCTTATGGACAAGATGGCACAGCTCTCTGCCAGCTCCACCAGGTCAGCTATGACGTCCTCCTCTTGCAGTAGCTCCAGACCAGCTAGTGACGAGCCTATGTGCCCCAGCGCCCACAGAGCAGCCTTCACTTCCAGCACCTCACAGCAGGTGGGGGCCTCGAGAGCTCCACGCACGCACGCAGCACGATGGACCACATACTTCTACAAGGTAAATGCACAACTCTCTGAAAGTGGACAATTTGAAACTAAATGATTACATAAATAAATGTCAATGTGTAAATAGACTGGGGAGAGTAACAAGTCAGACGATGAAGCAGATAAAGATAGGGGAAGGGAGTTGGCATGCAAAATCCTAGGCATTTAGTTGACTCTAATAGCAATTAGGCTTTCAACAGGACAGCAGGAGAAATAAACAATGTTATGAGGAAAACAACAACAACAACAAAAACAAACAAAATTAGAGGATTATCGTAAGTGAAAAAGAATCAGTAAAACCATATTTCTCCAGAGGTAGTACAGCATGTAAATAACGTGACAAGTAACAATTATGTAGCACTATAACTCTGAATGGTTCATTAACTTGTCTACACACTGATGTACTTTTTGGAAAAGGGTCATCAGTAGACCAGCCTCTAATGTTAATAGGTTATCACAACAATGATCCTTACCCCTTTGTCCAACAACCGGCAACCTTCATCCAACTGGGCCAGCTGGCCATAGAGGTGAACTGGAACAAATGCCTTAGGATTAGTGATGCTATACACACAAATAGAAACAGCTCAACAGAAACCGGTAAGGTGATACTCAGTAACAGTGATTAGCCCTCGTCCTAAAGGTGATCAAATGAATTCAATTTAAAGAAAATATGGTAGGGGTCATCGACATATTTTTGATGTAACAGCAAATAATTTAGACCCAAGTCATTTTCACTGAAACAATTCTGATTTTTAAGACACATCTGATGAAAATTAAGTACTATAGTTTTGTGAGTACAATGTATACTATAAACACTTTATTTAGGGTAAAGTTGCCAGCTAACCTGGTATTAGTCCTCCTGATAAATTCCTTGTTCTGGGTGTGCTGGAAGGTTGTCAATGACTCAGCCAATTTCTCTTCAACAATGTGGACATACAGCTTGTTGTAGGACTACACACACACACACACACACACACACACACACACAATAGCACAAGATCTTCATACAGTAGAACTTCAATTATCTGAACTTCAGTTATCCGATCTTCAATTATCTGAACTTCAATTATCCGATCTTCCATTATCTGAACTTTAATTATCCGATCTTCAATTATCTGAACTTCAATTATCTGAACACCTCAGTTAAACCCCCAAAATCTAATAGTAGCATGTGCAGACATGGAGTGAGTAGTGGTTGACCATGCTTCTTCATTAGTGTTTTATAATACATTTTCTGATGTTCATATCTGAACATTTCAGTTGTCTGAATATTTCAGTTATCTGAATATCTCTCAGTCCCAATGTGTTCGGATAACTGAAGTATTACCGTAATACAGAACCCACCCATCGACCCTTGCCACACCCACCTTATCCCACTTCTCCAACATAGCCTCCAGATATCCCAGTCTGGACATCAGAGTGAACCCTCTCCTGACAGAGAAGAAGCGAGTGAGCAGAGCTGCTCCTTTCTCCCCCAAGTGGAGCAGCTGAGGCTGCAGTAAAACCAGAGCCTTCAGGAAGTTGTCCCCTTCACACGCCTCATCCAAGATGTCCAGAGCTTCAATGGCCACTTCTCTGTCCAGGTCATAGAGCTGGTGTGTGGGATGGAGACAGACAACAGACACATGAAGAGACCAAACAGAATACGTAAAAGTTGGAGAATTATTTATAAAGGTAGATTGCATGAATTCTTGATATCACATGTGTGCATGTGTGTGTGTGTGTGTGTATGTGTGTCAATGAGTATATATAAGTGTCATGATGTGTGTGTGTGTGCATGTGTTATTCTCTTATGTCGTCAATACTGATACCACGAACTTGCAAGAACACTGTGTAAATATAAAGGTTTCAGCAAAGGGCAAGTCTCACACAGACACATCTCACATGCAATCACGCACACACACACACACACACACATACGTTCATACATGTAATGCCTTCTCATTCCTTCAATAAATGGCCATTTGTCATTCTCATTTGTCTGGTAAAGTGGCAGTTTCCATATGGAAAGTAGACACCTCATTAAAGACCACACCCACTCATGTCGGGTAAAAGCTATGACAGAGGAATATTCCCTCCCAAATTAGCCTTACTTGCGTGACCAGTAGCTCCAGCCCCCAGCTGGTGAAGAAAGGCATCTTGGCCCTCAGGAGCACCCTGAGATGTCTGGTGGCATACAGACGCATCTCCTTCTCTGTGCACGTCAGCACCTTGGACAGGACGACCTGGGAGGCATGGTCATGGGAGAAGTCCAAGGACGAGATCATCAGCTTCATGAGGTCAGATCTGTTCTGGTAGTTGCATATGTCCATGAATCTGGGAAGGAGACAAAGTAACTCATAATTATGATGACACTTTACCATATACAAGCAATCTCAATTAGCCAGAAAGCAATGAAGCAAGACACTATCAGGATTCAATATTGGCTTTTAAAATTGATGAATGTGTGAATTTAAAAGTACATCCACTCTTCCCCAGTCTTCCACAACTCAACGGATTCAAAAATTTTAAAAAATTATTAGTACGTTGGTAAGTTGATTGCTACCCATGCACTCCAAACATTATAATAGTATTAGGAAAGACGTTCAGTTAATTAGGCACTCTAAAGCTATACACCCCTGATAACATCTCACTTGGCTTGAATTGCTTGTCAATTAAATAAACAACAAAACGGCTGTTCCTTATAATCTGTCATGTGCGTGAAGTTCCTGCATTAATTTAACGACCCGTACCAACGGTTTTGTGAGAAAATGATAATATTGTGCAAATGCAATTGAAATATCACTTCGCGATGTCAAGTTTTTATCACGGTGCAACAATAGTATATCGCCCAGCTCTAGTTTTTCATTCGTGACGTAACATTGACTAGGCTAGAACTCCCTCCCTCCTTCCAAGCCTACAAGTTGGTTCTCTCTCTCTCTCTCTCTATATATATATATATACATACGCGCCATAAGCCTTGCACTGCTCCAGTAGAGTGGGCCTGTAGAAGGAAACTGTGCCCAGGAACAGGAAGTAGTCCCGGGACAACTTGTGGGACACAGAGGTGTGGCTGAACACATCCGCAGTCAACTTAGACGCTGTCACTTGGCTAAGCTCATTCACAATGTCCATCACTAATTCAGATAGATAGCCCGTGCCAACCTGGAATAACAACAATAACAACTCACATTATTGTGACCACAATTGTATATTGTATTAATGTAAAATTTAAGAGCAGTAGCGTAAGAGAAAAATAACATTACAATGAACAAAAATAGACCAAAACTTCATCAGAGAAACAGAACCACAGCTTGGTTTAAAAAAAACAACGACCTCACCTCCTCAGCACACAGGAACTTCACCAGCTTCTGTCCGACAGAAGAGAACAGCTTGGAGTTGACCTCTGAGTAGAGGATGACTGAGAAATGGTGGTTGCTGGGTTTGAAAAAGTTGTACAGTCTCTTGATGAACCTGCAGAGGAGCACAACAAAGTTAGGAGTGGTACGACTGCAAGGCAGTTCAATTTATTACTGTACTAACTTCCACAGTTGTCCGTGGGTCTATACTACCAGTGCAAATAGACCTAAACCTCACTCTTCACACATCACATGGCAATTTTAACAAGTTGGACATTTGAGACGACATTAACCCGATAATGAAGTGAGTTAAGTTAACTTAGCCTGATATGGGGCGAAATATTTTGGTACTCGGGCCTAAGCACACTTAAGTACAGGTCATACAGTGCTCATGAAATACTCAAAATCCTTTTGGTAAATTGAGTAAAAATACTTGTATTTATAAAGCACTTTATGTTTGTATCAATACTGCTAAGTACTCTTGAAGTACTTGTAACCAGTCTCATAATGCATAAAGCAAGTAGTCACATGATGCTAGAAGTGCTAATAATATCACCAGCTGCTTACCAACTCCACTAGGGATATCAGGTGGTCTCCATTTTTATTCTGAAAATAGCTGACAGTGACAAAGGGAACAATTCCTAGCATTTTGTATCTTCTTTGACAAGAATTTATCCAATGACTGCTGAGTGTTCTCCCACCTTAAAGGTCACTTCCAAAAGGCCAATGAAATGCATACAGAATTTAGATCAGTTTTCCCAAAACCAATGATGTACTACAATTGGTACTTAAAGGGTAAATACAGTGGCCACTCTTAATATCAGTAAGAAACTTAAACAGACTGACATTGTCTTTGTGTGTTTTATAACATCCAAAAGCTATGCATTTCTTTCCCATTGTACACCAGTAATCCACCACAATACCTGCACTACAACTACTGGGAAGGCCCCCTATTGCGTAGGCATCCCTAAGACTAGATTTTGAAAGAATTTGCAGGCTTTTTTTCCCGACACAGTTCCTGCCGAAGGAGCCGCTCACTAATTTTAGAGCGAATCTGGAGGAAATATCAGGAAATATCGGGGCCTGGTTATAAAACTTTGTAGCAGTTTTTTGGAGCGGTGTGGTAAGTTGGAGCTCCGCAATTTGGTGCACTACTAGCCGAGCCGATACTCTACTGCAAGACAACGAGTTCTTATCCATTTCAATATTACTTTATGATATATTCACAATTTTTTCTATTTATAAGATATTGAAAAATTCTCGTTGTGGTGCAGTTCATTTTTTTTTGGTTTACCCATGTATAAAATTTTTGTGCCGTTCTCTAGATTCCAAGAAAAACTGTTACAAAATTTGGAACTTTCATTCCACTCGCAATTCTTAAGAAATAGCCCCACCCCCATATCTCGTACTACGAGTACGCGAGCAATTTTTTCCTATTAGTTTGTATTGGTTCTAAAAAGAGCCCGCCTATATCAAGAGTAAACAAACATCAATAGAACAATAACAAGAGAGTCAGAAGAGAGAGCAGTTTATTGGAGATAGCCATAGGTGAAGGTATTAGATCTGCGCAGCTTGGGAAGTCTTCGCTCCGCAGAAATCGAGCCTGGAATATCCATCCGCTTGAGTTCAGGTGCGCAGAGTCCAGAGAACGGCTACAGGAGGAGAGGCAGCCTGGTGCACCTTGCCGCGTGAGCTCAGACGACGTATGGAGAGTTGCTGTAAACGGATATGAGACAACAAGAAGCTAAACTAAAACACTACAACTTCGCAAAGTATACTTCTGCTACGACTGCGCGATAGTTTCTGCTCGCGTATATCAAATGGTGGGGTATTGGCGGGGAATAAATTAATGTCCGGATCTACAGGCGGTGCGCGTTGCTATGTGCGGCCACCCTTAAGCTAAGAAGGGCCTGGACTTTGCAAGTAAAGAGAACCAGAGATAAGTGGGATGGTCCCAATGAACACTCCACACTATGCAGCGACCACTTTACTATTGACTGCTTTGAGTCCATGTCCATTCTATCAAAAGAAATGGGTTTACAAAGGCAGACAAAGCTCAAACCAAATGCAATACCAAGTATTTTCCCAAGACCTCCTCCTGCTTCTGTTCCTTCCAAGCGTCCAAGGTCATCTAGGGCACTTGAACAAAGAGAGAAAGCTAGGGTAAACTTAGCAATAATTACAACAATAAAACCAATTCATTGCCTTGCATTGTAGATATTAACTGCAATCTGTTCAGAAGCCAGTCCCAGTGTACCCAGTTGTGCTCCAGAGATGAGCAGAGATGTAAGTACACAAATAAAGTAGACATTTGTAAAATATTGTTGCCCTTATACAAGTAGCCATTGCAAACTTGAGGTATTAATACTCATACCCACTCACTACAAGTTTACAAGTACTTGTAACTTTTCAAAGTACTTTGCCCTATCACCTGACTTTAACGAAGAATTGAAATTTTGAACGTGTGTGGTGAGTGATCACATTATTTCGAACAACTATCACATCGCTAATGGCGGAGTTGGTCTGGTGGAGTTTGTCTACTTGTAAATTAAAGACAAACGTACAATTTAATACAATTGTACTGATGCATTCACTAGCTGGGATAAGTTAAATGCATTATTTTTGCTGACTATCAATAATACTGAATACAAACACACTCTCTATTAACATTTGACAAAATAACAGCTAATGGTGCATGGATAGAAGACTAGAGATGAATAGGACATGAATTACTAATAGATTTGTATAAAAATAGCAATCATAACTAATCATGTATTGTCAAAGTCCTTAGTCTAAAGTAGCACTACTTCTAAATAATGACCATGTCCACTCCAGTGTGAGGTATCTCATCTCAATCACTTGCAAAATTGGCTCAATGCATGTCTAATGTCTACCTTGAACTTCTCACAAGCTAGTCTAGCATCGGCGTTTCTTAGTATTATAACCGGATCCAATATGAACACCACATCGAATAAGAGGGTGATAAGTGATTGAACCAAGTGAGAAGCAATGCCCTGCAAATGTCGTCTGACAAATACAAGAATTATAGGAAGAAAGGATACGATGAGGAACGATCCAAATAATAGGGAAATAGTTTTCAAAGCTCTCCAATCTGAATCTGAAATAGTCTTGTTAGACTGATGTTGTAGTTTAGACTCGCCTTTCCTTATCCTTCTCCCTTTCACGTACAAAACAACGAACATTCCTGCAGAAATGAACGTACATGGAATGCCAACGAGATACGCCCACATGCTGAAGAATACCCGGCAACTTTTACCGCACTCAAACACTACGAAGCAAGCAAACCTCGCATCAGTGAAGCCGTAACAGTCCAACAATGGCGGAATAGGAAGCAAGCTGCATATGAAAGTGACAGACCAGGTAAAAATACAAATTACTGATATGATCTTTACACTACGTCGCGGATAGCAGAAGGGATGGAACACAACAGCAAAGCGATCGAATGAAAATATGAAGTACAGAACCACTCTAACTGTTGAGCAAAAGAAGTCGAGAAAAGCAGCAAGTACACAAGCATGTGCCCCTAAAATCCACCGGCCAAAGATGTTACTTATTACACCCGCAAAGTTAGTCGTGTTAGCCTCTACTATGTTGCATACCACTATTTGAGCAGCTATGGCAAAAGACAGATTGTGCAGCTCTTTGTATCTGACTATCAGTGTCAGAGTTAAGATGTTTAAAAAATTTCCCAAAAGAAGAATTAGTTCTGCCATCACTACATTGACAGCTCTGACTCCAACATCCACGTAGAGGGAGACATCTGTGCCATTGAGAGAGTTAGATGACAGTGCCACACAAGTAGCAGGAAGAGTAGAGTTGTCTCCATCCAGTGCACCAGAGTCTGACAAGTAGGGGTCCATGGTAAGGAAGAAGCTTAAAATATGTCTACTTCAATACAAGTTGATATTGTTTCAAAGATTCAACATCTACTTCGCAAGTTCTTCTGAACAATCACCTCCACCACACAGCCCCGGATGTGGCATGCTAGCCAACAGTATTGGGAACAACATGGAATACTACAGATACTGTTAGTTAGTGCTATTTAATAATTTAAATATTCTGAGTTTTCTGTATGCCTCACTTGCATACTTTTCTATTGGTTTGTGAGCATGTGTTCACATACACTCAACACAACACAGTGGAGACAATGTCTGCTACATACACCCAACACAACAGTGGAGACAATGTCTGCTGCATACACTCAACACAACAGTGGAGACAATGTCTGCTACATACACTCAACACAACACAGTGGAGACAATGTCTGCTACATACACCCAACACAACACAGTGGAGACAATGTCTGCTACATACACTCAACACAACAGTGGAGACAATGTCTGCTACATACACTCAACACAACACTGTGGAGACAATGTCTGCTACATACACCCAACACAACAGTGGAGACAATGTCTGCTACATACACTCAACACAACAGTGGAGACAATGTCTGCTACATACACTCAACACAACACAGTGGAGACAATGTCTGCTACATACACCCAACACAACAGTGGAGACAATGTCTGCTACATACACCCAACACAACAGTGGAGACAATGTCTGCTACATACACTCAACACAACACAGTGGAGACAATGTCTGCTACATACACTCAACACAACAGTGGAGACAATGTCTGCTACATACACTCAACACAACAGTGGAGACAATGTCTGCTACATACACTCAACACAGCAGTGGAGACAATGTCTGCTACATACACTCAACACAGTGGAGACAATGTCTGCTACATACACTCAACACAACACAGTGGAGACAATGTCTGCTACATACACTCAACACAACAGTGGAGACAATGTCTGCTACATACACTCAACACAACAGTGGAGACAATGTCTGCTACATACACTCAACACAACACAGTGGAGACAATGTCTGCTACAGTGAGAGAAGACATTCTGTACAATATTATTAACATGAGCCATTTGGGAATATGGAAAAAGAATCTCTTGCTCCGAAGTATTGTTGATTTATGTCATAATACTTTACCTACTCTTTGACATTCTATTATAAATTGACATGTTCCTACCAAAAGGAATCATTGTCTCAATATAAGAACATATAATTCTTTCAAAATTGTACAATTAATAATTTTTCAGTGACACAAACATTTGTCGTATCATTATCAGCCGCAATAAAAAATTGTTAAATTTTCAAGAGCTCGCTAACAACTTCCTAAGGCCAGAATCAGTAAAACAATTTTCAGCTTAGCAGTAGATGGGTGTGGCCTTATACCAATACATATCCTCAGGAGTAGATACAGTACATGTGTCCTAAAGCAATGATATTTATTATACAAACTCAGTTACCACAAGAAATAACCGTGCAAATGAAATAGAAGATCTGCAAGTCATAAAATAAATATTGAATGTTAGAATCTACAAATCTCATTTTTTCACATTACACAGTTGTGTTGCTTAATTATAAATACCTTCTGGGCTGCTCACAAAAAAAAAAAAAAAAAAAAAAAAATTTACCCAGGTAGCTAAGTGTGTGTATATATATATGTGAGCGGGTCTGGGAAAAGGGACCTTATGGCGCAAAAATTGAAATTGAGATATAGGCTCCGGAAGTAAGTCATCGGAAAATTTCTTTCTTTCTCCTATTTTTGTTTTTTGCAGAATTAGTCTTAGTGACCCTTACTCTACGTCTATGCCAAATTTCAAATGTCAAAACAACTTAAAAGACCCCAAGCGTGCCGTGGAAAGACAAGCTACTTTTTTATCTCTCTCGTTCTCGATTTACAATAAACGGGGGATGGGCGGAGTTTCAAAGAAGCAGCTAAAAAAAACGGCATAGCTTTGAGACTATTGCATGCACTCTACAGCTTACCTCTGGCTGAAATTTTACCGCCACAGCGTATAGAGTAGATAAGGATTCCGACAAGACTGGCCGTAAGACGCTTTGAAAGCTAAAAAGAACTCTACGCAAACTTCGTTAGTCGCCGTTAAAAAGCGGCTGTAATTGCGTATGCGGAGTACGCCGTTAAGTATACGGAAACGTTAATTATACCGGAAGTGGAAATTCAATTTATGTTTTCTCGATTTCTAGTTCAATTGCTTTGCTGAATACAGCCCAGTTCAACTGCCAGTTTCTCTGCACGTCGAAGGCTTTACCCTCCAGCAGTTTAGCACTAAGTTGAGATAAATTGTAGCTTTTTATTAGCATAAAAAAATCAATTTTTTTGGTTTGTTCCATAAGGTCCCTTTTCCTAGACCCACTCACATTATTGTGCCTATGGTAAAGGGTTAACACAAAGTGTTATTCACGATTGAACAACATGATTCTCTCTCTCTCAATGATTGCAGCCAGGGCGACAAAGACTAATGAGCTCAAATTAGATTGGTTTATAATTATTTAAAGTGAAATGATTCTTCTGGCTGCCACCTCTCCTAACTTTCTTCTCTCCCACAATCTCACCTTTTACCTCAAAATTGCTAACTTGACAAAAAAAAAAAGGAAAAAAAAAAGAAAAGAAAAGAAATAGAAGTAAAAATACTAGAAGTATAAAAACAACAACACAATATTAGCCCGACATCTTGAAGACAATGACAATGTTTGAAAGTACGTTTTTGATCTCAAACGTTTCCTCTATGCTTATTGTTACAATAGCTCCACTTTTCTCTTAATAGCAGCTTTCTGCAGACATTCCTGGCATCAACATTTCTTAAGATGATCACGGGATCCGTGAAAAATACCAAATTCAGCAAAATTTCCAAAAATGTTTGAGCAAACACGTAAGCTGTGTCGTGCAATATTTCAAGGAGTGGCCACAGGAGAGCAGGAAGGAAGGACACGACGAGGAAAGACCCCAACAACACTGACATAGTCTTCAATGCTCTCCAATCTGAATCTGAGATAGTCCTGTAAGAAAGACCCAGCATCTTAGACTCCTTTCTTCTTATCTTTCTTCCCTTTACAAACAGAGCAACAAACAATCCAGCTGCTATGAAAGATGGAACAATCACCAGGAATATCCACAACCTCAGAAATATTGTACAGCCTTTGCCACACGCAGGAATTAAAAAACATGAATAAATTGAAGCATGCAGTCCATAGCAGTCCAGCAATGGAGGAATGGGAACCAAGTTGAGAAGAAGACTGATAGACCAAGACAGAATACACATCACCGACATAATCTTTCGACTGTATCGCGGATACACAAAAGGGAAAAATACGACAGCAAAACGATCCACCGAATACATGAGATAAATAATGCTTCGAACTAAAGAGCAAAGTACGCGAAAGAAAGCTACAACAATGCAAATATGCTCTCCAAAAATCCATTTACCGAAAATGTTGTTCACAACACCAGGAAAGCCAATAACACATGCTTCAATAATGTTGGAGATAGCCAGTTGAGCAGCTATGGCAAACGACAGATTGTGCAGCTCTTTGTATCTGACTATCAGTGTCAGAGTTAAGATGTTTAAAAAATTTCCCAAAAGAAGAATTAGTTCTGCCATCACTACATTAACAGCTCTGACTCCAACATCCACGTAGAGGGAGACATCTGTGCCATTGAGAGAGTTAGATGACAGTGCCACACAAGTAGCAGGAAGAGTAGAGTTGTCTCCATCCAGTGCACCAGAGTCTGACAAATAGCGGTCCATGGTAAAGATAAAATGAATAATGATGATGCTCAGAAAGTTATAGAAAGGCACAACAACAATAACTATACAACAACATGTTAGTCTATTAGAGACTCGTATAATAACGAAATAAATATCAGCAATTGTGACGAGCTCCAGAAAAAGAGTGATATCGGAGGATTTAAGCCTCTATCTGGCACTCGGCAAATACTACTAGTGACATAAATAGTTATGAAGTTTCTTCTCAGTATTCAAGTCAGTAAGTGACAGATAATTGGGAATCCATGAAACCCTTACCACATTCAAAAGCTTGAAGTTTTAAACTAGGCCTCGATCTCGACACAGCTCTCTTTGCTCGATATTTAAAATCCATAAAAATAGCAGCAAACTTGTCTACATGGGTGTTAACTAACTGGTCAGCCAATGATATGACCCGAGTATTTTACAGAGCCACAGTGAGAAGTGGATGGACCAACGAGACAGCTTTATGGAACGAACACACACACACAAACATGTGAGAGAAGTCCCTCACCCTCATCAAACTCCTCTCACAAGGAGTCGAGAACTGTTTTATCAACTTAATTACTTAATTGGTGGAGTGGCCTTGATTGGTGTTCCCTGGCTATGTTTCCATGTAATGTTACCAGTAACAGCGTTTGGCTGCTTAGTGATTTGATTTCTATGTCATGCACATCATGATACTGGGCACGTGCACAGTTTTCTATATTATGGCTTTGCACATGTCCAGGGAGTTAGTCTGCATTTATTGGGTTTTTAATAAGTTAACCTGAGACAACCTGGTGCTATCTAACTGTGCCTTAAGAGGCCAATAGCTAGCTAGACCTAGTCTTCTGTGACAAGCAGATTCTGGTGGCAGCAACAAACACTTTGTTGCCTCCACTGTTAGTTGGCGGAAAACCACCCATTCCAGTCACAAGTGGTGGCAGCGGTGGGATTCCTTGTTGCGGCAAGTACAAGACAGGAGTCCCCGTACCTAGGAACTTTGACAGCAGTCAACTCGACCGGTTCGAACTTCCATCACAAACCAGTGCAACTGAGAAGTCACAAGAGCAAGCAGCAGCAACGCAGCGCAGTTCGACAGAAGTGACTAGAAGAACGGAAAGAGCAGGAGTCAACAGCAAGAGGCGGCTCCACTCGACCTGTAGCAAGGACATTGTCTCCCTACATCTTTTTGAGTTTTGTAGAGTTGTATCTCCTTGTAATTTTAATTTTTGTAAGTGTCATTATTCTTTTTTCTTGTTTTCGTATCACAGCCAATTCCGTGGGACGAACCCAACCACTGTATGCAGGCATTGGCTAAGGAGGTGGCAGGAAGAAACTCAGTGACTGTGAACAAGACAAGAAGGCTCCCGAAAATACCAAAGACCAAAGACAAAGGCTATTACCCAACAAGACAAGCCAAGACTTGCACCAAGAATTCACCTCACCGTACCAGATCATACACAGCATCTGCAGCAGCGGAAGAGGAAGCTGGTGAGTGGAGTGTGGCGGCAGAAGAGTCCATAGGTGTTGATTGGGCATTAGGCAAAGGTGCTAATAGAATGAGCGAAGGTGAGAGCCAGGGCAATAACACTATGACAGAAGCAAGTAGGGGAAGCTCAGACATGAGCATGGCTCAGATGTTCATGGCAATGATGCAAGAGCAGCAGAGGCAGAGAGAAGAGGATAGGAGGAGAGAGGAAGAAAGAGAAGAGAGGAGGCTGCAGGAAATGAGGCAATTTGAGGAAGCCCGCATGAAGCAGGAGGCGGAGCGAGCCAGGGAACTGATAGAGCTAGAGAGAGCAAAGATGGAGGCTGACAGGGCCAGAGCAGAGATGGACAGGGAAAGTAGAAGAGAGAGACTACAGGCGGAGGAAACCCGCCGTGAGGAGTATGAGAAAGCCAGAGCAGAGGCTGACAGAGAGAGAAGGGAAGCTGAGGCAGCTCGCCGGGAAGTGGAGAAAAAGGAGAGACAGAAAGCAGAGGAGTTGAGAGAGAGACTGTTAGGATTGGGGGCGTACAAGGAAGGTGAAGACTTGTCCTCATTTCTCAATCAGTTTGAGTATGTTATGAGAGAGAGCGAGGTAGACAAGAAAGATTGGGGTGCTAAGTTAGTGAACAGGTTAACACCTAAACTGAATGAAGGTGTTAGGCCCAGATTAGAAGTAGGAGCAGAGTATGATGAGTTGAGGAATTACTTGATGAACTCAGTGGGAGCTACGGTAGCAGCTTATGGTCATAGGCTATTTGCAGTTAACCTAGACAGTATAAGGAAGCTAGATTCTACTCATCTTGTAGATCATCTCACTAAGATTTGCACAGGCCTGTTCCAGGAAGCAAAAACTGTTGAGGAAGCCACTTTCACCTTAGTCAAGGCTTTACTCAGAGAGCATCTTCCTCAGAACGGGAAAGTGTTCCTGGAGACCACCGACACCAGCAGCATGGCTGAGTTGAGAAGGTCTGTGGATGCTTGGATGTCCACTAGGGCAATAGGGGACCTCACTAGAGTCCCAGGTTCTAGCAGCAAGACAGATAAAGTAGAGAAATCTCACAGAGATGCACATAAGTCAGGCAAGACTGATAGCAAGGAAAGAGACCATTGTACAGTGTGTGGCAGGAAGGGCCACAAGAGTGAGAACTGTTGGTATAGGCCTGGGAGTGGCACGCACAACTCCAGTGCGGCACCCAGACCACTAACTTGTTTTCTGTGTCATCGTGAAGGGCACAAGAGTACTGAGTGCCCAGACAGAGGCAAAGGCCCAGAAGCACTCAAAGGGGTTAAGAAAGAGCACAGCAGTGTAAGTGCTAGAAGGGCAGCAGTAACATGGTCACAAGGAAGGAGGAGTAATGTAGTTGAAGGAGAGTTGAATGGAGAAAGGTGTGATATACTGATTGACAGCGGAGCGGAAGTGGGAGTAGCTCCAGTCAGATGGGTTAAGAGGCAGGACTTTACTGGTGAGAAAGTATGGGCGAATGGTGCAAGAAAAGGATTGAAAGAGGTAGCCTGGGTTGAGTTTAAGTTTGGAGGGAAAGTGTTCAGGAGGAAGGCAATGGTAGATATGGACAGATGCCACCCACCAGAATGCTGGTTCCCACTCAATCTCAAGGATGCGCAGGAAGTAACTTACATTGCCGGACTGTTCCAGGAGCCAGAGATCCAAACTGCGAAAGTTAATCAGGTGACCACCAGGGGACAGGCCAAACAGGAAGCCAGTCTCAAGAATGATGAAGGTGTGGTGACAAAGCCACTAGACAAGGCCCCAGCAAGGAGGAGCCAGAAGCAAGGAGGTGGCGCCCCATCAAAGGAGCAGACCACAACCAGAAAGACGGAAGCAACTTCTGGAAGCAGAGTACCAGAAGCAGGCAAGGCTGCAAGTTCCAAGAAAGGAGCACGTAGAAGCAAGAAGAGGCAGTCAGCTGCCCAGGAAGCAGTAGGAGGAGCAACACCTCCATCAGTGGAAGTGACGATCCAGTACCCAGCAGAGGAGGAGTCAGTGCCTGAAGCAGGGGAAGAGTCCGGAAGTCCAGCAGTAGACCAGACTGCAGCTAAGACTGTCACTGAAGAGGAAGAAGAAGCAGAGTCAGCCCAGGAACTGCCAAAGCAAGCAAGTTGTAAGGCAGGGGTCGTGGTAGTGGAGGAAGCCAGCAATGATAGTAATGAGAGTAGAGGTAGTAGTGAAGAGGTAGAAAGTAAAAGGGTGGAAGATAGTTGGGAGAAGTTAGTTGAGGCATGGAAGCCAATAGAAGAAGGAGAAGAGAGAAGTGCTTTTATAAAGGAGGTCGAGCGAGATGAAAGTTTATTAGCAGTGAAAGAGTTTGCACTTAGAGGTGAGAAAGGCTATAAATGGAGAGGAGGTGTGTTGGTTCAAACTAGGTTAGTGGATTGGGAAGAGTTTGCAGATGTGGTGCTGGTGCCAAGGAGTTACAGGAAGAGGCTGATGGAGATTGGGCATGACAGGTGTGGACATTTTGGGAGTGAAAAGGTGCTTGGGATTATTAGGAGGAGGTTTAGTTGGCCTGGGATGGTTAAGGATGTACAAGACTATTGCCAGAGCTGTGAGACTTGTAAGAGACACTCCAATTATGGTCCTAGGAGAGCTCCCATGATGCCCCGCCCTGTGCTCACAGAACCCTTTGAGAGTGTGGCACTTGACATAGTTGGACCACTAGAGAAAGGAAAGGGAGGCTGTCAATACCTCCTTACCTGCATTTGCCTGGCAAGTAAGTGGCCGGATGCAGTGCCCCTAAGAGTAATCACCACCAAGTCAGTAGCTCATGCAATGTGGGAGGTGTTCTCCAGGATTGGCATACCCCAACAGATCCTAACAGATTGTGGGGCCCAGTTCATGGCCAAAGCCATGAAGGAGTTATGCACACTGATGGGCGTGGACAAGCTCAAGACCACACCCTACCACCCCGAATCAAATGGAAGCATCGAGCGGATGCATAGGACTCTGAAGTCCATTATCAGGAAGACGATTGAAAGCAGGAAGGACTGGGTCCAGCAAGTGCCCTATGCTCTGTTCTCACTCAGAAGCCTGCCACTGGAGGGTCACGGATTCACTCCTTTTGACCTGGTGCACGGCTTCCGGCAGAGAACACCTCTGGAAGCTGTGTACCACAATCTGGTGGAGCAGCAAGGAGGACAGCAGCAGCAACAGTTGTTGGTGAGCGAGTGGGTAGATAGAATGGCAAGTACAATGGAAGCCATGAGAGAGACAGCAGCACTAGGTGCAGCTAAGTGTGCAGAGCAGCGCAAGAAGCAGCACGACAAGAGCACTAGGCTCAGGAGCTTCAGTAGAGGGGACCTAGTCTGGTATAGGATCCCTGGGATGCACAATAAATTGGGAGAGAGTTGGGATGGCCCGTTTGAGGTTGTAGAAAGGAAAGGGGATGTGACGTACAAAATCAAGAGGAAAGGCAAAGTTAGGGGTGAGAAGGTTATACATGTGAATAATTTAATGAGGTATTGTGTAAGGAAGGATGTGTGCAGGATAGATGTAGTTTTGGATGAGGAAGAGGAAGGGAAGGAGGCAGGTGCTAAGTTGAGCGGTGAATGTGTTGGGTACAATGTGAGAGATATTGAGGACTTAGTTGAGGAGTTTGATGGTGTGTTCTGTGGTGAGACAGGAACAACAGATGTGGTGAAACTAAGAATGGACACCAAGGATGCCCAGCCCATTGCACAGCCCCCTTACTCTGTCCCCCTCAGCATGAGGGAAGATGTGAGAGCAGAGCTAAAGGCTTTGGAGGAAGCAGGGATTATCCAACGCTCTGACTCTTCATGGGCATCACCATTGGTGCCTGTGAAAAAGAAGAATGGCAAGGTTCGACTCTGTGTCGACTACCGGAAGGTGAATGCCATAACCACCCCTGAACCCTACTACATGCCTGGGTTTGAAGAAATGGTAAGTAAGATTGGGGAGGCAAGAGTGCTCTCTAAACTGGACTTGGTGAAGGGGTTTCACCAAGTTGAGGTCCATCCCGATGACATAGCCAAGACAGCATTCATTTGCCCCTGGGGAAAATGGGAGTATAGGAGAATGCCCTTTGGCTTATGTAACGCTCCAGCCACCTTTCAGAAGCTGATGAATAGGGTTTTGAGTGGCTGTGAAGAGTTCTGTAACGTCTACATTGACGATATTTTGGTGGGTTCATCTAATTGGCTGGAGCACTTAGCTCATTTGAGGATAGTTTTTAACAAGCTGGAGACAGCAGGCCTCACTTGCCAGGTAACCAAGTGTGACTTTGGGAAGAAGCATTTGGAGTTTTTGGGGCACAGGATTGGTGATGGCGAGATGTGTGTGCCCGAGCACAGAGTTACGGCATTGGTGGAGTACAGTAAACCTTCCACCAAGAAGTAGTTGCGAGCATTTCTGGGGACAGTCAACTTTTATAGGAAGTACATTCCAAAGATACACCAGTGGACGTCCAAGCTGACGCCTGCCACCTCTGACGCCATGCCAGCATCGGTCAAGTGGGAGAAGCCCATGGAGGAGGCATTCAGTTATTTATGTAAGTCTCTAGTTAGTCATGTTTCTTTATGTATTCCCACCTGTAATGATGAGTTTGTAGTGGAGACAGATGCTAGTGCTACAGGTGTGGGTGGAGTTCTGTCCGTCAGAAGGAAACAGAAGCTACATCCTGTAGCGTACTACTCCAGTCAGCTCCAGGGAGCTGAGAAAAACTATGCAGCCCAAGATCTGGAGGGGCTAGCTTTGGTGAAGACGATTCGTCACTTCAGTTTCTTCCTCTATGGGAGGCCATTTGAAGTCATCACAGATCACAAGTCCCTAACATCCATCACAACGGGACCACAGAGAAACAAGAGGATTTTGAGGTGGGCCTTGGAGCTTACTAACTATATGTTCTCAGTAGTTTACAGAAAAGGAGCAGAGAACATGGTGGCAGACTGGCTGAGCCGCCAATGTGGAGAAGATCAAGAGATGAATCAGCCAGCACAGCAGCTGTCAGCAACAAGAGCAACACAGACAGCTGACACAAGGGGGGGAAGATGTGAGAGAAGTCCCTCACCCTCATCAAACTCCTCTCACAAGGAGTCGAGAACTGTTTTATCAACTTAATTACTTAATTGGTGGAGTGGCCTTGATTGGTGTTCCCTGGCTATGTTTCCATGTAATGTTACCAGTAACAGCGTTTGGCTGCTTAGTGATTTGATTTCTATGTCATGCACATCATGATACTGGGCACGTGCACAGTTTTCTATATTATGGCTTTGCACATGTCCAGGGAGTTAGTCTGCATTTATTGGGTTTTTAATAAGTTAACCTGAGACAACCTGGTGCTATCTAACTGTGCCTTAAGAGGCCAATAGCTAGCTAGACCTAGTCTTCTGTGACAAGCAGATTCTGGTGGCAGCAACAAACACTTTGTTGCCTCCACTGTTAGTTGGCGGAAAACCACCCATTCCAGTCACAAAACATACACACACACACACACACACAAAGATATTAGCAGCTGGCCAAATGATTGGATTAGTAAATTTGTTTGAGCAGCAAATTCATCAGACAGAGTGTGGTTTTGCCTAATCAAAAGACATAGTCCAACACCTCACACCTTGGGTCTGTCAAACCTTGGGTCTGTCACACCTGGGGTCTATCACACCTTGGGTCTGTGGTGGGAGATGCTACATATTGTCTCAAAGATACAGCATACACAACTGAATATATAGATTATTTGTTGATGTTTTATTTAATATGGTCAAAGAGCACACTCTATTTGGTACTGCTACTCCAACTTGTTGTAGCCATAGAGACTGCATAACATACACTGACCAGTTGCCACATCAGCACCTAACAGTGATGTAATGTCCTCTTCCATGCACCTAAGAGCTTAAATGGTGACCCCTGAAGAGGACTTCGGCAAGAAAGCGAAACGTCGGGTTAAGTTTTAATTCACAATTGGCTGTTTGAAAGAGAAAATTTGCTATTAGTTTGAATGTAGTACAAATGCTTCAGCATAAATCTAATAGGACCTCTAACAGTCCTACTTCAGGAGAAAATAAAGCTATGTATGAACTTACTTGGCAAATACTGCGTCTTCTAGTATGTGAGCCACTCTGATGCCCGGGTGTTCCAGTAGAGCCAACAGGGCACCCCACTTCCATTCCTTGTACTCCTTTGTGCTTAATACATTGGTGTCCCTTACCAGACTACCCAAGGTCGCTTCATCCAACTCCTAGACACACACACACACACACACGGTTGTTGTTTTTAAGCGGCTTGCAATTATTCTGTATAAAAACTACATCAAACAAAGCAAAACAGCAAACAAGTCCTAATTGAATCTGGGGCTAATAATAGCATGTAATTACATGACTAAAGCAGCCGGTCTCAAAACAAATGCACACCAACAACTGACAGTCTGCCACTAGTCAGTTAATTCATAAAGATTGTAAACTGTAGTCTCATTGATCAAACACAAGCATTACAACAATCACACAAATTTACAGATCACATGCACTCTGCATTGTAGTAACGAGACCCCAGTGCGCATTCTCACCGCTGGAATAGCCTGCTGGTCGTCTTTGGTCTTCATCTTGGTGAAGTAGCCGGACTGATCTAAGATGAGTTTGAGGTACTGACTGGATGGCTGTACAGCTTGCTTCTTCAGTTGGTGCACACGGTCAAGGCAGCTGATGACCTCAGATGCTCGACTACACATCATGACAACAACAACAACAACAACCGTAACTGATCATCACTGGTATGACTTCCTCCAAGCTAATGATTTAAACCTAGTGTGTGTGTGTGTGTGTGTGTGTAAAGATCACATCAGTTGTGTACTCATAAACATTTTTTATTTCTGTTGCTGCTGTCGTTACCACAACTGTAACCATGTGATCTTCACCTCACACTATTTACTTTAGCAGCACAATCAATTTAACCCATTCCTTCCGATAGACGCTTTAAAGCGTTCCAAGACCGGGTCAGCTTCTTCGATTTTTTAGAGACTTAACGATTAGGTTGAAGCTTAAAATTTGAAATACATGTGCCCAGAACATTACTAAAGCTAGGAAAAATGTTTACAGACCAGGTAGCTTCGAGAGTATTTCACAACTTTTGTGTTTATGCTTAGGTCGGTCACAAATTTTTACCGCAGTCTCTATGAAAAATTATATAAAAAGTTACCTCAGTCACAGAAGCTTTTTAGATGGCTTAGCTTTTTCTAGAAGCATTATAGAAGCTGTAAAAAATGTCTTTGAGCCCGTGAGAACCTGGTAGTGTATCAGACTAACTGTTTGTTTGCGGTCGAACACTCTGCGGTTGAACAAACTGACTTCTCCGATTTTTATAAATTAGCCATTGCTATATTTAGGCCTGTTATTTCATAATACGTCATTGGAAGCATGTGACTTTTACAGGAAAAAAGTGTGAGCGCTGTGGGACCTTGGCAACTTCGGAAAAAAATATTGTTTTTGCACCATCATGTTCAAAATGGCTTCAACGAGTTACAACGCTGAGGACGTTTTACAGTTGCTTGAGGAGGACGATTCCGAGTTTTCTGATTCAGTTTCAAGTGGAAAGGAAGGAGATGAGGTCTACCCTTACAGTGGACCTAGTTTCAGCGCCAATGAATCAGAATACAGCAGCTCTGACTCCGAAGTTAGACGGAAACATTTCTGACCCTGGTAAGCTCATATTTTAGGCATTTTTTTAAATCACAAAAACAGCCTTCTTGTTAGCGTAGCAAGCAAAAGAAAGGTATTAGCTTCACTATGATATTTTTTATATGTGTTATTCTTGAGTAGTTTTTGAATTATACACCTATAACTTTTTTTTTTGTGACCACATTCAAATTTTCAAAAAAAATTCAAACTTGTGTATGTACTATACCAGTGGGAGGAGATGCTAGCTTTTTAGGATGTGTGTAGTACATATTTGGTTTGGTTTACAATTCACAATAGCTGAACAACAAATTTGTTGTGTGTTGGAGTGTTTTAGGGGTGTATACTGACGGGGGTAGCCCTGATGATGTGTTCCGACTTGGCGTCGTACAGGGGTTGGACGTACTTCATATTAGGGTAAGTCGAGTATCATTTGTATATGTGTATGTCTTGGAAGGCCGTGTGTGCATGTCAGTGGTAAAATACACTAATAGCAAACAAATACATTGTGTTGTGTTTGTATTGTTTTAGAGGAACGTATTCATACAACCTTCGTGGTGATCTTTGCCGACCTAGGGTGGGTTGGTACTAGGTCTCTGTATAGTCTTTTGAATAGAATTTCACTTTGACATTCACATTTGACATGCATTTGTATAATGTAATAGTGCTGTATGTGTATGTTTCCAAATTTATGCATAAACAACGCTGTTATTGTGATCCTAGATAATTTCGTGCATTACACTAAAATTTGGTGTTTTCTTTACCAAAAAAACTTTTTTTGAGTGTCCTTATATGTGACCGTCTACGGGAAAACCGGGCACAACGCGGCGTGCGTAATATCGAGAAAAGATCGATCGATTTCTTAAAAATGTATTGTTTCAAGCCGACGGAAGGGAACGGTTAGGTTTATTATAGCGGGAACGACTTAAGCTACGACGATAAAACTTGGAGAGCTCAATATCTGGACGCCGACAACTCCGTAAGTGCAAACAATTTTTTTTTGAAGGGTGCCGCGTTGTGCCTGGTTTTCCTATAGACGGTCACACACATATATATATATATACGGTGTTGTGCTTCTGTAATTGTCATCAAAAATGTATATATGCTTCTAGGAAATTCTTATTGATGTTTTCCAAGTTGATGTCTGACGCAGTGATGCTCTTTTTGTTCCTGAGATGACAATCACCCCTGTGCCTGAGATGACAGTCACCCCTGTGCTCAAGTTTTATCTCACCTATGATGAAAGAACAGAAGATTTATGATCTATATCATTGTAATGATATATATTTGCAATAATAATTATTTTTGTCAAGTGTTTATATTTTTTTAAATTTTTTATGTACAAGTATATACAAATATTGTCTACACTTTTTTGGTAGCTCAAATGTATGGAATTCTTATGGGCAGTAGAATCACCTAACAGTCTCATTATTTATATCATTGGAAACCTCAAAGCAAGCTCTATACGGTAAAAATTGTTTTTAAGGGTTTAAACGAGCCAAAAAAATGATATAAAAATGAAACGGTAATTAATTTAATTAACCGTCGTTGCCCGAGGTCGTCGACGCGCGGTAAAATTAAGTCAGGAAGGAAAGAGGTTAAATACTAATTCTTAGGTCAACTGTTTCAGGACATTGTTTACTGTCTAATTAGCTGGAAGTGTGCATGAAGCTGATGCAGCAATGACCAAGATTTATAAGCATTAGGTGCATGTTATGGAGGCTGTAGTGTCATACGATGATAGACAGTACACATGAACGTGTACACATACATGCAGAGGTCACATGACCGTCACATGCACATGGCACCCTCACATTCTCTCCATGTCTGCCAGAGTCTCGAAGTCCAGGGCAAACTCCACCAGTTTGGGCAGGCAGTGGGCGTTGTTGAAGTAGCCAGTGGGGAGAATGACGTTGATGAGGTGAAGAAGTTGCCCCAACAAGATGGATGCCATCACCATTACCTCTCGCTCGGACTTATGCACCGTCTCCACTAGAACCTAATAAATAATAATAATAATAAATAAACTAATCAAAAATTTTATTTGTTCGGCTAACAAATTTTGGGACAACCCTGTATCGCCGAATTACGCGTTTCCGCGTAAAGCACGAGGGTGCTTCACAGTGCGGGTTACACATTTTTGCGTAACCGCCATTGTACCTGCTTCAATTAGCTACCAGCAGCAATCGCAAGTGTTTCAAGAGCTCCATCAACGCCGTAGCAATTCTCCTGTGAGGTAAGTGTAAGGGAGGCAAGGTCTTAATGACCCTTGCCATAGAAATTTTTATTTATTTGTAGATTGAAATTGTAGCACTGTTTGTGTATAAAGAAAATCAAAGTTACAAAAAAAAAAAAAATATGCATATAACTAATAGACAAAAATATATATCAATTAATATGATATAAAGTTGTCAATAAAATTTAAAGACTGCCAAGAAGTCTTCATAGAGGGCAGTGATGAAGAATTTGATGATCTCAAAGAAATATAGATAGAATAAGGCAGAAGACTTCTCAAGTGTAGAGGTCCGTGGCCAAGAAGTCTTCATGGAGGGCAGCAATGAAGAATTTGATGACCTGGAAGAAATAAAGGGTTGAAAAAGGCAAGCTATTTTTAGCTTCGTTTGTTCATACACAGAGGGTTATATAGATTTTGAACAACACCAACCACAAAAAGGTCAAGTTATTATTGCATCGGGATACAGACTTTCTTCTGCCCAGTTCTCCCCTACTTGAAGGTGCCCATAAAATGGATTTCTTAGGAGAAAGTTGCTCAGGTATGAAAAGAAGGATGTGCAATCTATGTCAAGAACAGTAACAATAGACACATCATGGTAAGGTACAGTGGTGATTATGGGGTGTGGCTTTGTCACCATGGAGTTCAATCGGACTGCTTCATAGTATTATCAGAAAAAAAATCCTAGAATTGCAAACACAGTAGTCTATATAATTGCTTGTTATGTTATATATTATATTATCCTAGTATATGGCTCCCACAAAAAAAATAAACAGCCAAAATCAATAGTTGCTGAATTATTTCAAAGCAAGCGGCTAGTGAACATTTAAAACAACAATATATAGCTATGAAACATGAGGTCTTAGCCTAAACTTTTACAATACTGATGCTAACAATGGTATACTTATCTTGAAGCTTGTAGTTTCCAATGAGTGCACACTTCATACGCGTCAAACGCCTAGAAACTAAACAAAACTTAGCCCGCGGGTAGAGGAGGGCTTTAGCTTCAATCTGTTAATACATCGCTGTCGGTTACTTCGAAGCGTATTGCCTCTAGACAAGAAAAAGCTCAGGTGTTCAAGCCTTGAGGTGACAAACAATTTCGGAGTACGCGCACGTAATCGCGAATTTAATTTTAGGCGATAATCGGTTAACAACGGTATTTTTTTTAATTTACTGAAAGTGAATGAAAATGTGTTCTTCAAGAAGTAATTACTTCAATTTATAACATATTCTATACATGGTTTCTTTTAATTGGCGAGCGAGCGAAGCGAGCGAGACACTCTCAGGGGTAACACAATTGAAAATCAGGGATGTTTGTTTGTTTATATGTATGTTTAGACATACGCATGTCATTTTGTACTTTGACCCTCTCGTATTTTCGAGTTAGTTAATACGCTATTTGTAATAGTTATAAGCCCTACGCAACAGTATTTACTTGAAAATTCATTGTCCACTAGATTTACCATAAAGGGTACATAAGTCTTGCGTAAGTATGTTCAGTTATGTGAAAGTATTGTGCGGTACAACAATTACTAAGAATATCCCAAAGAAAAAGTTTAAAGAATGTGACTTGTTTTTTGTTTCAATTCAAACAGTTTCAGGGAGTGGTTACTATGGCATTGAATGCCTTTACCGTATAATACGTAATTAAAAAACTCGACTTTTTTTTAGTAGCTTGAATGTCAGAAGTTAAAACCAAACGTTTAACAATGGTGTAGTAGTACGCTCGCTTGCCATTTGTGCTCAAGCACACCACTAGTTATTAGTTACCAGACTATGGGATGTCAAATATGAGCTATGCTTTGCTCTGCTTTAAGCTGGAAATAAACCTTTAATCAAGTCTTTCAATCAAGTCCATATATATATCTATACTGATTATAATATATATATATATATATATATATATTATATATATAATAATATATCATATATAATCAGTATAGATATATATGTGGACTTGATTGAAAGACTTGATTAAATATGCACATACACATCAACTCTGTAAAAGTGTTACAGAGAGCGTAATTTTTTATGTGCATATGGATTAAGGTATCTGGACTGTTTATCAGAGTGTTAGGAGCTTTACAAATACTCACCATCATGCACAAGACTCAAAAACTAAATGTACATGATAACAAATCAGGATCTCTGGCCAATCTTCAGATCTATGTAACCTTGATTTAGTGCAAGAACACCTCTCACCCCATCCCTATGCCTCCCCCCCCCCCCCCAATCCCTATGCCTCCTCCCCCCTTCCCCTTCATTTTCCTTACCTCCAACAAGTCTTCCTCTACTAGTGCGGCTAGCAGTAGAGCCTGGTAGCAGTCTATCAGGTTGGTGCGATCCACAGTGTGAGGGGGCAGCAGGTCACGCCCCTCTTCCACGACAAACCTTTCAGACAAGCCCCACTCGGTCTTAGGCTGGGTTGGGTCTACAAGTTAAAAGAAGTTCACAATTATTCTCACTACTGTTAAGAAACAGCTCCAACTGTATTGTAAAATTACTGCCAGAGCATACGCCCACATCTTACACCTAAACACTGCTTGCTAAAGCTTGTAATGTGTATGCAATAGCATGGTAAACTTGTCATTCACAATAATTATAATTTTCTTCGAACAGCAGGGGTTCATAATTTCTATCATGCACAAATTTTATTTTCTGGTGACACAAACAGTGCCTAGATTTATTAAAGGGCCAGTAGTAACACCCCCCAATGCCTAATTAAACTAAACAAACAAAAAATAAATAAATAAAATCATGCAAAAATATTTTTAAGCCATTCTATCACATTTTTTTATATTTTTTATGGACTACTGCAGGCAAGTAGTTGTGACCTGATGTATCCAGCAATACTTGGCAACTGTGGAAGTGTTTGTGTAATAACAATGTGCCAATATTTTTCATCACGCAAGACAGCTTTCTAGCTACTAAAAAATTCACACTCTGGTGACAACTACAAGGAACGATTCATTTCACATGTGAAGACCCCTTACCGAGGTGTACATTCTCCTTTAGTCTGTTCTACATAATACTAAAAGTCCGACCTTTGCACCAGCTACAATGATGGCTACTGCTCTCCCTCCTTAACTCCACCCACTAGTACAGCCCCTTGCCCCTCCCACTCTGACCTATGCTGACGATAGCATCATAGTAACTGCTGGTCCACTCCGGGACCTTTAATTGGAATACACCATAGAGGACATCCAGGATCTCTCTCTGAACCTCGGGCTTGGCAAGGGGCAGCATGTTGAGAAGAGACGTCATGCCCAGGTTGCGAGGATTGCACAGGCAAAAGATCCCCGGCCAAGTCTTCAGCAGCGATATGAGCGCCATCTTTGTGGCTTCCACTCTCTGTGTGACCTGCCGAGATGCAGTGGAGCCAGATTTCATGTTGTCATTGATGAGGGGAAAGTATTGGAGGTCCGTGATGGGGGCAAGGAGACTCTGCCAGTTAAAAAAAAAAAAAAAAAAAAAAAAATTTTTTTTTATTTTATATATGTGTGAGTGTATGTGAGCCATGCTCGTAAGTATGTACATGTATGTATTGACAAATCATATCAGTGAACCTCAGAGTTGCTTCAGTAAAGAAAGGAGGAGAGTGAACAGCTGGATCAATTTGTGAGCTACTTATGTAGTTCATGTAAAGAAACAAACAAACAAACAAAAGTTGAAACCTAAAATACTAAAATATGCTCATCGTAATTTCTAATAGAATTCTGCTAGCTTATAGTTGCTTGCCAACTGTTGAGAGCACCACTAATAAAAAAAAAAAATGAAAAAAAATGCACTGCCCGGGAATCGAACCCGGGTCGCAAGAATGGGAATCTTGCATGATACCACTACACTAGCAGTGCCACTTCAGCACTGGAAGAATTAATTACTTACAAATATCTGAAATAATTTATATATTCCCTGACCCATATACCATTCAATACTACTGACCTCAACAAGCAACCAGCCTGACTCACCAGCCTGGCCCACCAGCCTCACCTCAATATCAAACTGAGAATTGATGTACTTTCTTGAGGAGGGAGTGTTGAGGAGATGAGAGAGAGTGAGGATGACTGCCTCTGTGATTCTGAATGTTTGACACTTGAGTAGTCCACAAACCAGGCCATTGATAGCTCCTACCTGGGCGGCCAACTCCGGATTGTGAAGAGCTAACAAAGATGAAGAACAAAAAAGGGGTGGGGTGACAACGTGACATAATAATGAATATCATGGGGAGTGCATATTATTAGACTCTAATTAATTAACCTATGGATTAGTTAAATACATCAAATTCATTTTTTTCTTGATTATATACATATGTATACTTTTGTAATGATAAGGGGTTTCAATGACCATATTAACCAAAACCATTGTAGCTATTAGAACAACAACAACAACAACAACAACAACAAAAAAAAACCCAATAAAAAATGAAGCACTAAAGGTGCGAACCCTCAGCGCTACTATACTCTATAGCTAGCTACTTACGAAATCATCTCAGACCAAAAGAATAACATATTGGCTATTCTAATCAGGCATAAATTATACAGCTCGAGCAATGAAAATGGTAGATGTAAACACAATCTTCATAAGAGAAGCTAAACAGACCAGAGACACTCATCAGTACATATGTGAAACTTCACTTCCGGCACTCCATTACTCTACTCCGTTACTCTACTCCATTACTCTTCCTAGTGTAAAGCAAAACTACCATAGGCAGCAAGTAATCATTTGCTCACGTGACTACGCTGTGACGATAGGGGGGTGTTACCCACAAAAGCTAGTACGTACCTATGGGAAGCTGAAAGCGTCACGTTTCTCAAAAATCAGCTCGAACTTCAAAAAAGTTAAAGGTCTTAAATCGTTGTTCTGAGTAAGTTTATACCTAAATCAACAGTTAATTGTCAGTAATATCCAAAATCAGAGCATGACACACAGACAAACAAACAGACAGGATGACTACTATAACCCTCTCGCGCATGCGTGCTGAGGGTTAAAACATGTATTCCAAAGGAATTGCTGCACAGTTTATAGTTTTACCCTAAATGGTGACTTTCTTACTACTGCAGTAGCCGAAAAAGCTGTGTAAAGGCAGCTAATATGTGTACTTGGTAGTTGTTTACGTTGTGCTATTCTTTAGCTAAGCAGTAGCTGTAACACTCTATACTTCTTCCACACACACATTTGTTCACTGGATATACCAACACAAGATTTACTTTCATGACTTGACTATTGGACAATGGATTTTTAAGTAAGAGCAATACTGTTGCATAGGGCGTATAACTATGACAAATAGCACATTGACTTACCACCGCCACTAATTCGAATAGAAAATGAACTCCTAAGTTTGTAAGGCTTAACTGCGTCAGCAAAAAATCAGATATGTCAGACACAACCTAATTCAATTGATGATATGGGTAAAGATCGATAAACTAAAGGATTCTGTTTAGTGGAGTATGGGGACAGGGTCGACCAACAAGCGAACACAAAAACAGAGGGTCAGAGTACAAAATGACATACGTATGCCCACACATAAATACAAACAAATATCTCCGATTCTCAACTGGTTACCCCTGTATAATGTCTCTCTCTCCAATAAATTGTAAGTAACAATTTAAATTTGTGCATTCAGAGACATTGATTGAGACAGATAAACCACTAATCCTATTTGTTCAGTGTCTACATCTCCTGCCTCACCTAGCTCACACAGTGTTGCTATGGATGCCCAGGTCAAGTTGTCCTGCTGCTCCGCGTCGTACATTACTATGGAAACAAGAGGTGTCAAGAGGCAACAGGGAAAGTCCATTGGTGATAGTGTCAGGGCCTGTCATAAAAATAAACATTTTAAATCAGTTAATCAAATCAACCAACCAACCAATCAATCACCTGATAGATACACAAAGTAGCTTGTGACTTTGCATCAAAGGATTAAGTTACTGCACATTATTTTCCCCTTCTGAAAAATTGGATTCTGATTATACCTACAGTTCAGGTATTATCACTATAATATACTGTTCAATGTTTAGTAGTGAACATCATAGCCAGGTAACCTGCAAAGTTTCTTTCAGAAAATACCAACTATAGATGTGCGTGGGGCAGTTTTACACATTTTCCTTCTTAAGCAAACCGACAGCTTTCTCTTAGAAATTCACCAAAATGCAGATTTACTTTGTAAGTTCACTCAATGAGAAGCAAACAAACAACATCCCAATTATGGCTCTGTATTTTTAAGGTTTTCCTGCTCTCTAAACAAACTCTATTGATGATCCTTACCTGCCTGACAAACCGAACTGCTTGCAGTCGTTCTATTTCCCTGCTGGGCGAGACATCTAGGGACCGTGCTACTAAAACTTCTATGCAGTGTTTCTGCATGACCTTGAAGGCCTCCAAGGAAGTCAGTAGATACCTGAGGACGCGCAAAGCTCCTGCTCTCACTTCCTTGACACCACTGAGCAGAGAGAGGCGGGCACTGGAGAGGGCGGGGGGAAGGAGGGGCAACAGTGCAAAAAAAAAATAATAATAATTAAAAAATTTAAAATAATAAATAAATAAATAACAGATAAGCCAAAACCACAAAAACAAATTAACAAACTAAGGAATTGTTAAGGACAAAATAAATGTAGAATTAAGTGCATAGGCGCAGATGGTAAGTGAGCCAGCCAGTCACATACAAAGAATTCCTTTTAAGCAATTCCCATGTATTCATATGCATAAAGATTAAATTTCCATATGTAATGACTAACCAGACAAAGCAAACTGTCTTTATAAATGCAGAGTAAGCCAGTTTATAATTTCTCTCCTCTTGAACCTCAAGTGAAATATTTAGCAGCACTAAGTGTATTTGCTTTTAAATCACGGTGAAGTGGTATATTCAACATTTAATCACACATACAAGAGAAGCAGTGTTGATTTAGGAACTCTTTAGGATACATGTAAAAAAATATGATGCGTTTTGGGTCTGCAAGACTTGAAAATCTTTACAATCTTTACCAAGTGTTAATGGCAATAAGCACTAGCTAATGCATTCTATAATATAATTTATAGCTGATGTTTGTCTAGTGTCTTAAATATCCAACAGCCCAATGTACAACATACCTTTCAATGATCCTTTCAACTGGGTAGTTCGGCTCTATGATGTGACCAGCATACTTGATGACCTATACCAACCAAATCACATTGATTCACACACACACACACACACACACACACACACAAAGAGAGAGGTACATCCACCTATCTGATGTTGTGTTTCCCAGCTCCACCCATATCCCCTCCCTTCTCCACTTCCAACATTCCCCGACAACAATCATCACCCAGCACATAGCAACAGACTCACAAATATATAATCACATGCACACACACACACACACATTATATTCACCCACCTTGGCGAGGTCATTTAAGTATCGGACACGCTTTGAGGTGGAGCAAACTCCATCAGCAACACACACGATAGGCAGCAAGTGACGTAAGTTATCACCCACATCTGACGGATAAATTGGTGAATTTAAAATCAGATTAATCAGACTTAAAAAAAACAAGAACAAAAAAACAAAAAAACAAGAACAAAAAAAAACAAACATTATTATTATATTTATTCATTTTATTTATCTACATGATAGATAGATAAAATGAATATATATAAATAAAAAATAAATAAATGAATAAATAAATAAATGTTACTAAAACAACTAAAAACAACAGAGGAATGGGAAAAACGATTATATTAACCATTTAACTACCCACAAGGCACTCAGTGTTCGGTTGGCAATTCTCCGATTTTTAAAAATTGAATATCTAATAACATACCTATTTTTGCTTATACATTGCTATGATGTCAAAATTGAAACAAGAGCACCAGTATTTAGTCATTTATATGGTTAATAAAAAAAATATATATGGATATTGGAATGCTAACCATTGAGCATCTGTCTACCCGAAATTATTAATAGCACGAAGTTCAGAAGCTCAGAATCCATGGAGTAGAAAGTGAATAAGCCAGTGTACTCTGTCTGAACCTCGTAGCAACACTGAGACTATCAGATGAGTTTCAGTTAGTACTGTTGGTAACGGTAAGTCTAAACATTGAGCTATTCTCTGTGCAGATTAATGCACTATTTTTTTTGCATCATAATAACCTGGTGGTAAAGGGTTGAAAGTGGGAAAAGGAGACTCCAGTGGGAGGGCGCAGTGTATGATTGAAACATTAAAAACATAACATACAGCATTAATGCATTGGTCACGGTAATAATTGGTAGGGGTACACAACTAACAGCCTCACCTCCTCCACGAATACTGTCCGAGGACAATCCCACCACATCTTCTGCAAACAATAATAAATACATGAACAACAATAAACATTTGTATACTCAATGGAGACAACAATTACTCTGAATAACTTACACATCCCTTTAACAAATATTTAGTACACTAGCACAATTTAATATTTAAAACAAATCTTCTTGATTGTGAGCTTTCATATGTACTAATATCAGGTATCCCACTATAATTACCATGTGCTCTACTCTTAACACCACTTGGTTGCGTTTCCTACTGAGTCTTATGTCAGCACCACTTACCCAACCTGCTAGCATAACATGTTGATCAGGCAACTTGGTCAGTTAGATTCTTACAAAATACATATGCAAACTTATTTCTGAAAACATACATTTTGGAATTATGTGTGCGTGCATGCGTGTGTGTGTTTGTGTGTGCACGTGTGTGTGTTTGTGTATGTGTGTGCACGCGTGTGTGGTTACTTCTGTCTAAATTATTGTAGATTTTTGCAACATGTTCCAGATGTCTGAGCTTTTTTTATAAAACAATTTCTTGGTTCTCTAGTGGATTTATAAACATACATACACGAGGGCCGAACACTGAACACACACACACACCCTAAACTTAAGGTTGGTAAATTCTAGCGGTATTTTTTTACTAGTACATGATGGTGTGAGATTGTGAATTGCATGAGTAAACTTATGATAGAATGTGTGGTGCGTACATGTGTGGTGTGCACATGTGTGTGGTATGCACATATGTGGTGTGCACATGTGTGTGGTGTGTATGTGCATATGATAGTATTTGGACTGCAATTATAGTGGGTGCCAAGATGCTAGATAACAGTACTCAAGACGTTGGGCAGATAAGCAAAAGCTAACGAAAGGCGAGGTCATTCAGGTCCATGCCAGACTGAGATTCCTGGATTAGTGGTTTCACTCAGTATGCAGGAATTATTTGTCAAGATCATCCACAGAAAGCTGTGGCCCTGTGGGGTCACCTGGTAGTAATTACGTTATGCCAGAATCGTTCAACTACTGGATAGTGAAAATGCTAAGACCCGTAAAGATGAGCAGACCATGCGTGCTTATGTCATGCACACATACACACACACACATACACATTTGTATACACGAGTATCCTCCTACAGAATCAATACTGACATCATTGCACAGCTTTGGATGAGAAGGCCGCCAACCTGAGCGGAGTTCAGTGCACTATGTCAACAAGAAAACTAGCAGTCTACTACACAAACCATTAGATGTAGAGCCACATCGTTTATTTAGCTAAGCATCACTCATTGAGCAACCACCAACATGAGCTCTATGAGAAATACTTAATTTATACACCGAAAGTAAACATGTTATAAAATAAACACACGGCAAATGGCAACAGCATGGTCCCTTGATTTCTGCCAACATATTTAAAAAACAACAACTCGTCATGTGGATTATTTGACATCGGACAATAAAGGGGTGCACTTATCATCACATGCGAGATTCCTGACACTGATAGACTGGTTCACCGGCTCTTACACTCCTATGCATCAATCCCTAGCCATTCCTCCTTCCTACTATGGGTTATGCAATCCAAGTGGCTTGTGATGGAACCTTCAAACAACTGATCCATTCTTGATATGATGCCACTGATTCAGGAGGGAGGGAGAAAATTGTAAGAAACGGAGTGAAAACAACAACAACAACAAACAATAACAAACATAGGAATGTTACTAAACTTGTGCTTTCCATTGCTCCAGTTATATTTAATAAACAAAATGAAGTAATAAAAGAAAACTTCAGAATGATTCTTAAAAAGCAGCCAGACAACAACAGAAACCAATGAACTATAGAAACAGACATTACACACACTGAGCACTAAAGCCTGTCCCTTTGTGAGACCAATAGAATCCAATTGATGAACTGCCACCTGCCACAACCAATGACAGCATGCATCTTATAGAGTCATCAGAATTCAATGCATACGTTGCTGTATATAAAACCACTATTGACTATTTTTAGAACCAAACTTGAACGGGGTCAAAATGACATTTTTGAAATTTTACGGGATTTCCTCATTTTTAAGAAATAGATGAAAATTGTCACCATGAAGGTCATAAACATTTACGGGGAAGGGGGGGAAATGCTTCCCTAAATAGGCTTAAAAAAAGAACTGGCTTGACACCAGTCGAGGGACCTATGCAATAGATATCCCTGCAGCTACCTACAGCTTCTCTTCCCCAAGTACAACCCAGTACCTGGGTGACCCATCCAACAAACAAACAAGGATTTGATTATACCCACACTAATGAATTAATTACTACCGTAGATAACGAAGCCTGAAGTAAATATGTACGGAATTTCTGACACAGTTACGCAAACACAAGGACTGCTGCAGAAATTAAAGTATAAGGACATAGACACGAAGAACATTTAGCCAGACCACACCGAGTACCACAGTATTACGGCAGAGATTTACACAAAATTAATAAAGGGATGGAGTTATCTTACACTTGGCTGTATCTGCAGTATTGTACGGAAAGTCACTTACACATACTGCAAACTCCTCAAATATATATATATATATTACATGTTGTGTATATACATACAAGAGATTCCAACTGAGATAACAATTAAAGTATTATGAAAACAATGTTTTAACTTTCACTAATAGGATTAAAAAAATATAAAATGGAATTTCACTAAAAAACAACAACAGTTATTGAGTAAATTATTATATCTTAGATCTTGATAATAGAGAGCACATGATTGAACGAATGACTGTTGACTTCAGTAGTACAGGACTGCATTGAAAGGGTGTATTGGATTCCTTTAGTGACACTACTACTACCGCTAGCTCTGACGTAAGCCCCTTGGAATTTGGACTACAGCACTCACGCTATTTCTAATTGCTGAAACTAATCAGGCAGATGCTGGTGTCTGCATGACTGGTACAGTGTGGCAAGTGAAGAAGAACATCACGCTAATGTAAAATATGAGCCAACACACTTCAATCTCTGCGGTAGAAAGTAAAATTTATTCTGAATGCAAGAAAATCAACTGGTGTCAACAAGAATCCAGACTTGATATCAATTGAGTCATAATATTGACAAGAAATTTCTTAGGAATAAAAAAATAAATACAGATAGAGGACTCATTGTTATTACTGAATGCAGTGGTTGAATTAGCCAATAAATTAGAAGTTATAGGTAGGGGCACCCTAAGATTCACCTCCCACGCCCCTCACCCACCCACTCTTCCCCCTCAGAATTTTTGGAAACTAAGTACAATAGCTAAATTTGAATTCTATGAGTAATAAAATGGGTGTACAGCAGTGTGTCCCCCACCCGTGAAAAATCCTGTAAGTAAGACACCCTGTAATACATACATCCTAATGACATATTTCACCAGATGAATAATTATCTAGGGGCTATCCTGAAACTTAAGCAAGTTCTTCTTGCAAAAAATGAGCACATCTTATGTAGAACAATGAAACTATGCCCTGTATGTGCATTCAGGATATTGCACATCTTATGTAGAACAATGAAACTATGCCCTGTATGTGCATTCAGGATATTGCACATCTTATGTAGAACAATGAAACTATGCCCTGTATGTGCATTCATGATATTGTTTCAGTTTGTAGGTTTTTGCATAGATAACTAACGGTATTTTCCTGATGGCTTTATTCAAAACATTGATATTATAAAGTGATAGCAACTGATTTACAGTTACATCAGAACACACTTCCCTCCCTACACTACAGTCTGGTCTATCTAGCTGATCGTAGCATTAGCAGATGATATATTTTCATCACAGTTAGTCTACCACTAGTCTTGACAGCATTCTCTTACAGTAGATGTATTGGACAAGATAAAACATCAATTAACTGACAATTTCACGACTGGTCAGGTTCCACCACACTACCATCGTATCGAGCTGAGATATTGAACTGCACACATGTCAATTATGTTCACTTTGTAGTCTATGGCCAGGGCAATGTATTTGTAATATTACCTTGTCCTAATAACCAATAAAGAGAGCAAGATAAAATAATTACATAAAAACTTGACTTAAATGCACCTCACCATTAAAGGTCCATGTACAATTCTAAGCCAGACTGGTTGATAGCAATGGCTAATGATATTGCTTAAGTCCAGACATTTTTTTTTTTAGTAGAAATGATTCTGGAGTATTTGGTGTACCACACACATCAGTATACATTAGCTCACAGGCTTAGGAAATAGCTGTCAATCAACAAGCCATTACCAGAAGTTACATTGAGACTATAATCAGCCAGTAGAATTGGTTTGAATATGATTGTTAGGGATTCACACTGGGGGCTGAATTGTGATAGCTACCACTTTAATAATGAATGCAGCACCTGCTTTCATAGTTATGATCTTATATGCCTGCAGAACAAATCCAATTATTGTCTAAGGCTCTGTGCACTGGCAGATAGCACACCGGTGTAAGAACGTGAGAAGGCTTTCATAGCTACAGATATCTCTCTGCACCAATAATAGTTGGTTTATAAACATTTACATTAGCTAGCCGCACAATGCAAAATAAATCCCCACGGACTTAGCCCGCACTTACCGCTGCCCTGCTCTCCAGAGTCCGACAGACTACGCGGGAAAGTAGACATCTCCAGCACCCCAGCGCTTAAAGTACCGTCACGGTATTAGAACATCTGCAGCCCCATTGCTTTCACTCCTTGCAACTTTTAGCACACCAGCCCAGATCAGCAATTGTGATGTTATGAGAAACAGTCAGCTGACAAACGCTGAAGTCACGTGACAAAAGTATTTGTTTTTTTTTGTTTTTTTTGCGATGGCAAATAGCGCAAAAAAAATGAAAGGGAAAAAGCGTAAAAAATGAAAGGGAAAAAAATGCAAATACTGTCATTATTATCATTGTGACACAAAATGAACAATGTTTCAGTCTGATTGCTGCTGCTGAATATGTTCGAGACTGCTCATCACCTTAAGAAGTTGCTGTTTCTCTTTTACGATATTCTTCTCTATGTCGGCCAACTGAGCTTCCAATTTGTGTTCAGACATCTCTACCACTTCTCCTTCTGCAGAGCCTCCCTGTCCAACCCCACAGAGCTCCCGGCCAGGTGAGAGCTGTCCGTGCAAGCAATTGTGTAACAGCTCCATTCTCTCTTTCCTTAAAGAGCTCTTCAAAATTTCCCTTTTGCTCTTTTCAATCTCTTCTTCAATTACTCTGCTTTCTTTCAGTAACAGTTCTCTACTGGCAGTAGAATGAGCTTTACCACTTCTAGAAGAATACTTTTGTTCATATTTTTTTGTTTTTTCCTTGTGCCTGTCTCTCTTGTGCTTGTGTTTATGTTTGTGTTTGTGAGTGTGGTGATGATAGTGATGGTGGTGTTGCTTCTCAGACTCTGAGTCACTTCCAATTATTATGGGACTATGCTGCTTGTATGACTTGGCTGTCTTCTTCTTATGATCATCCTTCAAACTGCTTCCTAATTTACCTTTACCTTTGTCTCTTTTCAAACTTATAACTGAAGTTTGGGGCTTAGAGTGGCTACTGCTACCATGGCTGCTTCTTGACCGGCTTCTGTCTCTGAAGTTCTCTTTCTTATCACTTCGGGAAGACTGTGTGTTTCCTCTTTCACCATCCACATCTGAAATGTCTCCGAGTCGAACTGGTTCATCCTCCGATTTCCTAAAGCATTTCTGTTTCTTGGAAAGTTTCTCATCTGCCCAGTCACTGCCTACTTCTTTATCACCTCCATTTGCACAATCAGCTTCAGTGGAGCATTTTGTTCCATTTTCCCCTTTAAATTCCTCTTTAAGTCCATGACATGCCAATCCTCCCACTTCTTTAGAGCTGTGCCCTGATGGTTTTTTCATAGTGTTCTTCCACTTGTCATATCTAGACAGTCTTTCAGCATCTCTAGAATATGCCCCTGCATCATCTTCTGTCACAAACAGCTCAATTTGGTCCACGGAGTCTGCCGGCTCCTCCTCCTCCGCAGGTTGCTTAGAGTCGAGACTTGTGCTGTGTTGGGAAGACGGTGCACCAGTAGTGCTGCTACTACTGCTGCCATGGAAACGTGTCCTTTCACTTGATGTATTGGCTATTGCATCAGTCGACTCGTTCTGGATGGTTCGTAAATTTGTTGGAAAAGATGAATCTCTATATAGCTAAAAAAAATAAAAAAAATAAAAAATGAATTACATAATTAAATCTACACACACACACACACACCACACTCTCTCTCCTACAATACCCACTACAGTAGGACTTCAGTTATCTGAACACGTTGGGACTGAGAGGTGTTCGGAAATGTTCAGATAACTGAACACCATAGAAAAAAACACTAATGAAGGGGCATGGCCAATCACTTTTCCGTGTCTGCACGTGCTACTATTACATTTTGGGTGTTCGGATAATTGAAGTTTGGAGAATTGAAGTTCTACTGTATTCATAAATAGCACAAGTTAATAATACACTATAGGTAAAGTATCTTGCATTCAACAGGAACCATTGCTTTAATTTATTTGTACGTACACCTAAAAAGTGGCAAGATGAGATTTCAACCAACCCTCTAAATTTAACTCCACCCTCCATACTTGGCCGAAACAAGTTCTAAACAGTTCACGTATATCCTAAGCAAATCCATACTTATGCCAGCCAACACACACTATACTGCCAGTCATCTCACAGGTCCGTGCTGGTCACCATCCTCCTCTTCAGAGCTGGAGCCGTGGATCATAATAGGGGAGTTGCAGAATTGAAGCGGGCTGGAATGGGTGCTCGTCATCCCTGACACACCCTCTTCTGAAGTGAGCTCCTCGAACAGTCTTTGCTGGACGGCTCCTGGATCAACACTCACCATAGACGCTGCTCCTATGGGGGGGTCATTATATGAATTGATTATAGGCACTTAGGAATCAATTTAAGAGGGGGTGAGGTTGAGTTTGCGTCATCTCAAGGGGGTCACAACTTTCATACAGAACTAAGATGAGACAGGAGATGGGCTTCAATTACCAAGCCCCCCCCCCCCAGCTGTAGATATACTCACAGAAAGCTAAAGCTACAAATGCAAGCAAACACACACACACACATACATACCACTGCTGGAAGCAGCAACACTACAGAACATTTATGACATAAAGTGAAACTACAAGATCCTATTTTATACCTTGCTAATCTCTGTTGTAGAATGAAGAAAAGTTAAGTTTGGAGAAAAAAACAACAACAACAAAAAACAACCATCCAATCCATAGGTGTCCAGAAATGCCGTAAAATGTCCATCCCATCCCACGGTCCCATATGGGATTGTGGGACATTCCCTGGGATGTCCAGTTGTCCCTCTCACTCATGCATATGTATCCCACTGCCCATCCCATGATCCCATGGGACCATAGGACATTCCACAGGATGTCCAACTGTCCTTCTCTCAGATGTGTGTGTGTCCCACAAACCATCCCATCCCATGATCCCATGGGACCATGGTATTCCATGGGACATCCAACTGTCTCTCTCGCAGGTGCTTGTGTATCCCACTGCCCATCCCATGATCCTATGGGACCATAGGACATTCCACAGGATGTCCACATGTCCTTATTGCAGATGCATGTGTGTCCCACTGTCCATCCCATCCCATGGGACCATAGGACATTCCATGGGATGTCCACCTGTCCCTCTCATAGATGCATGTGTGTGCCACTGTCCATCCCATCCCACTATCCCATGGGACCATAGGACATTCCATAGGATGTGCACCTGTCTTTCGCTCAGATGCGTGTATGTCCAACAATTCATACCATCACACAATCCCATGGGACATTCCACGGGATGTCCAACTGTCCTTCTCTCAGATATGTGTGTGTCGCACAAACCATCCCATCCCACAGCCCCATGGGACCTTGGGACATTCCACGGGATGTCCAACTGTCCCTCTCTCAGTTGCGTGCGTATCCCACTGCCCATCCCACGGTCCCATGGGACATTCCACGGGATGTCCAACTGTCCCTCTCTCAGTTGTGTGTGTATCCCACGCCCATCCCATGATCCCGTGGGACCATAGGACAGTCCCTGCATGTGTGTCCCACTGTCCATCCTATCCCATGATCCCATGATCCCATGGGACCATACGATATTCCATGAGATGTTCACCTGTCCCTTTCACAGATACACGTGCATCCCACTGTCCATCCCATCCCACTGTCCATCCCATCCCACTATCCCATGGGATCTTGGGACATCCTATGGGATGTCCACCTGTCCCTCACACAGATGCGCGTGTATCCTCCTGTCCATCCCATCCCATGATCCCATGGATTGTGGGACATTCCACGGGATGTCCACCTGTCCCTTTCACTGATGCGCGTGTGTCCCACTGTCCATCCCATCCCATGATCCCATGGAACATTCCACAGGATGTCCACCTGTCCCTTTCACTGATACGCGTGTGTCCCACTGTCCATCCCATCCCACAATCCCATGGCCCATTTCAGGAGATGTCCACCTGTCCCTCTTAATACATGAGTGTCCTTTTGTCTATAATTTCAATGGTTTCTAAACACTCCATAGGATGTCCACTTGTTTTGTGTACTATTCATGTACATACTATTGTTGGTAGGATTGCTTGATCACACGATGAATTTTGACTTTATTATACATTATACAAAATAGATTATCAAATTTCACAGGCAAAAAACACATTACAATAATGAAGTTCTGTTAATTTTATTTTCTTCCCTTATGTTGTGTAGTTCACATACATAAAGCAGAAAGAACATAAATGTGCTTTGGGACATCTTTGAGTCATTCTTCCATACCGCGACAGCCAGGAAAACGTTTGTTCACAAACCTCAGTGTCAACCTATACATACATAGTAATGAAAGTAGGATCTCTCATTACCCTAATAATTACTAACTTACATTAATTAAATCTGGCTTTTTAATCGGGTCGCAATGTTCTTTGCACCAACTGTCTATGTGCCCTCTCATGTGCATTTTATCAATGACAAAGTCTTTTTCAGCTAACAGTGAGCATTCATAGCTTACGTTGCACCTAGCAAAATTTTTTGAAAATTTTGCTAAGTTGCACCCATCATCGTAACAAATGTATCCTGCAAAGTCAACACACCAAGTATTGTATTTAATTGGCTTTACTTGTAAAACTTACTTATATTTTTTGCAGTAAGTGGTGCAGCTTTAAGATAACTATGCAAAGCACCATGAACTTGTGTTTTGGATTCTGCTAAGAAAAGTTCCGATAATAGGCTAATTATGCCACATGGCCATATACCTGCTAAGATTCCTAACACAACAACAGTTGAAATGTGAAACCCTTATTAGTAAAATGTGAGGCTAATTACACAAATTAGCACCTGCATTTCGACTAGTTTTTGGTACACTCTTGTCCTTCAGTGTGTTGCAGGATAAATATATTTGTTCATTTTGAAACACCCTAAAGCACTAAACAGCAGCAACAAATACTAAAAATTGTATTACAAAACATCAACTAACCCAGTAGTCTCCTCCAGTACTGGTCTAGTGATTCTGGGCTGCTTGGGTGGTGGACTAGAGCATGTAGTTGTGGTGAAAGTGCAGCTATCCACACCATACGCTGCTACATGCTCTTCATGGGCAGTTGTTCTCATGCCATCCTCAAAATTGACTATAACTGAAATAGGAAGTCCTCAAAATTGGCTATAACTGAAATAGGAAGTCCTCAAAATTGGCTATAACTGAAATAGGAAGTCCTCAAAATTGGCTATAACTGAAATAGGAAGTCCTCAAAATTGGCTATAACTGAAATAGGAAGTACTTCGGCTACTTCCCAAATGGTATGAACTTCAGAATACCCAACCCACAAAACCTATCATTAAAAAAAAATAATACAGTTCACGGAAATGCAGGTAACTTTTTTTTAATATATACTTCATACAAGGTTTTATTGTGCAAGGTTTTCTTGTTCAGAACTGATTCCACTATTGGGCCACCAGCTGCATCTTTGGTGGTAGAGAGCATTGACTGTGGAAGGGCTTGATACAATAAAGTAGTGGTTAATAATACAATACAACCAATACTTTATTTTTTACCAGCATCACTGGGAGAGGCAGTGGGGTCACAGGACCTAATCTCATGACTATAGCAATACTTGGAGCCATAGCTGGGAGTCTTCATGCATCCTGTTTTGATTTTCCCCGGTAATCCTGGATACTCAACATACCCTGCATCTCTGGCATTGCAGACAACTCGTCTGTTCTTCATATTCCCATCCAGTACTAATACGGTAGAACAACCAGGAATCTTGCATTTATGAGCTATATGACATTAAATAGTAATGATATTCTTCTGTACGATGTTGCACATCACTATTTTCAGTTTAGGGTTATTGTTGAGAAAGAATGAATGCTTTATATGTACAAATTACTGAAAGTATTATTCCATTGGCTCTTAAACGAGTATAAAAGGGCGTATCCAGGGACGTATTTTGCGACAAGTGGAAAATGGCGGCTGCTAGTTTTTGTCACCAACTCTCTGGAGACCACTTTATAGAATGCAGAACATCACGTAGTGCTGGGCGATATTGAATAATGACAGGCGATACGATATCATTTGAAATTATCACGATATGGCGATATATCACGATATTTCTTCTTTTAAAAATTTTTTTTTATAGTACATCATACATAAAATTAATACAGTCAATTTAAACATTTAAGGAAATCGTTAGTTTAATTTGAAAATGTTTAGAAATGAAAATATCATAGTAGCTAACTAATCACAAATTTTTTGCTAAAAAAACTAACATGTTGATTTTTCTGGCTTTAGGCACGATCTTCGCTTCGAAACAATGTGTCCAGACGTGCTAAAAACACGCTCCGAAGAAGAACTTGATGCACATACACACAAATATTGCTTAGCCAAGAATGAAAGTGCAGGAAACTGCTTACAGTGTACTTTCCACCACTCAAGTGGATGGGACGTTGCATCGGCACGGGGAAGTTTTTCATAATGTTCAATTTCTTTTTGCACATGTTGTAGGCTGGTCAATGATGATGGCTCCCTCTGATCATCATCTTGAGCACTTCGCCTTGCTTTCTCAAGCCAAGCACCAAGTTTTCGTTTCTTTGATGGAGGTGGGTTACTTGGTGCACACTCCTCACTAACGGACTCAGATGAGTTCAAACGACTGAGCAGTAATCCTCCTTCTTCAATAATCATCTGTTTCACCAATTTCCTTGCATCATCACTCAGGTACACATCACAAAACCGAGGATCCAGATAACTGGCTTTATTTAGAAGGTTTTGGATGTCAGCCGGCTCATACTTGTCCACAAGATACTCCATCACAAACTTCTTAATATCCTTGGTTAATGTGGTATCATTTACTGTATCCACTTTTAACACATCTGTTTCAAGTACATGTAAAACAGCTTTAACTGAGGAAGCTGTGACTTCTGATTCACCCGAAAGAGCATCAGTGAACTCGTCTAATGGACCGAATGCACTTTTGATAGACTCCAGAACATCCAAATCTTGCCATGTTAGTTTCAAGTGCTTAGTTTTGCTGTCTGCCTGCAGCACTTGACGAATAGCATCCTTCTGTTCCAAGATCCTGTCAATCATGACTTGTGTTGATCTCCATCGCGTTGAGCAGTCGGACTTGAGGGAATGTAAAGGGAGATTCAGTGATCGCTGTACTTCTGCCAAATCTCGTTTCTTCTTCCAGCTGAAAGAGAAGGCACTAACAATCTTCCGGCACAAACCCAAAGCTCTGTTTACCTGTCACTGAATTAGTGACCGCCAAGTGAAGATTATGACCAAAACATGGTGATCGTGGCCATGCCAAAGATCTGTTTAATCTAGATCTAAACAATAATGAACTGAATGAATTAATGTGATATTAAATATGTCAAGTAACTATAAACATTGTTTAGCGCTCACTGTGTAGGGTTTACATTATGGAGGGATTGGCAGTTTAGGTTTCATTAGTCATTTTTATTTCAGATTATATACATGTATATTAGATTTTTAAGAGTCTAAATAATTCCACAATTATGTGAATTTCTCCCCTTACCACTTTCCCTTCTCCCACCCTCTGACACACACATACACACATAAAGAAAAGGATTTTGTTTGTATAAAACTCTCACTGCCCCCAAAAATTAAAAGAATATATAAAAAATGCTCATGGTGAGTAAAACTCTGTGCTCTTCAATAATAAGATAACTAGGACTTTCTTACTTGATATGATGAGTTCAAACTCCAATTCTCAAGAGTAGATAATAAGGCGTCTGCAATGTTACTTGCAGTGTGGTCCACAGGTAAGTACAATGCCTGCAAGCAGTGCGTTCGCAGTTTCCATTCATTGTCTATAAAGTGAACAGTATATGACAAGAATGGTTGACCCGTCTCACTAGACCACATGTCAGTGGTAGCAGCAGAGTTCTTGATCAGGCTTAACTCTGCCACAACTCTCTCCTTTTCTTGGTTGTAGAGCTTAGGAATTGCAGTCTCGGAAAAATACTTTCTGGATGGAAGTTGGTACTGCGAGTCAAAAATTTTCAACATTCGCTGAAACCCAGGCTTCTCTACTGTGTATATTGGAAGCATGTCCTTACACAAGCAAAATGTGACAGAGTCTGTCAAGTCTTGCCATTTCTTCCCATCTCTATTATATGGCTTTAGCTTGTCCACGACACTTACTAGCGTAGGCTGAGATGATGAAGATGACTGATGGCTGGATGACTGATGGCTGGACTTCGCAGGTTTGCTGCTTGCAGACTTTAAGTAAGCATCATCCTTAGGGTGATGATTTTTGAGATGGCTGAAAAGATTGCTGGTGCTGCCTCCCTTTGTAGATGTTCTGCTATTGCAAAGTCTACAGATTGCTATCTCCTTTGAAATGAGCTTGCCTTGTCCATCTGCTTCCAGCCCAAAGTAAGTCCATACAGGTGAAACAGTATTAGCTCTAGGTATTATCATCACACTTGCAGCCATAGCCAGCTAAATTAGCACTACAATTGCTAAGCGGTGCAGCAAGCAAAAAACGGCTGCTCCTCAAAATTGCCATGTGCGCGGTAAGCCCGCGTTCAATTGACGACCCGTACCAACGATATCGCGCGAGTTACCGTTAACCGATAATACCGTCTGGATTAACAGCAAATATCAACTCCGCGATATCAACATTTTTATCGCGGTGTAACGATAATTCCAGTATATCGCCCAGCACTATACACACACATCTGTGAGAGGGACAGGTGGACATCCCATGGAATATCCCATGGTCCCATTGGATCGTGGGATGGGATGGACAAGAGGATACACACGCATCTGTGAGAGGGACAGGTGGACATCCCATGGAATATCCCATGGTCCCATTGGATCGTGGGATGGGATGGACAAGAGGATTCACGCGCTTCTGTGAGAGGAACAGGTGGACATCCCATGGGATCGTGGGATGGGATGGACAGTAGGATACACCCGCTTCTGTGAGCGGGACAGGTGGACATCCCATGGAATGTCCCATGGTCCCATGATGGGATCGTGGGATGGACAGTAGGATACACGCGCTTCTGTGAGAGGGACAGGTGTACATCCCATGGAATGTCCCAAGATCCCATGGGATCGTGGGATGGGATGGACAGGAGGATACACGCGCATCTATTAGAGGGACTGGTGGACATCCCATGGAATGTCCCTTGGTCCCATGGGATCGTGGGATGGGATGGACAGTGGGACACACATGCATCTGTGAGAGGGACAAGTGGACATCCCGTGGAATGTCCTATGGTCCCATGGGATAGTGGGATGGGATGGACAGCGCTTCTGTGAGAGGGACAGGTGGACATCCCATGGAATGTCCCAAGATCCCATGGGATCGTGAGATGGGATGGACAAGAGGATACATGCACATCTGTGAGAGAGACAGGTGGACATCCCATGGAATGTCCCATGGGATAGTGGGATGGGATGGACAATGGGACACACATGCATCTGTGAGAGGGACAGGTTGACATCCCGTGGAATGTCCCAAGATCTCATGGGATCGTGGGATGGGATGGACAGGAGGATACACGTGCATCTGTGAGAGGGACAGGTGGGCATCCCGTGGAATGTCCTATGGTCCCATGGGATAGTGGGATGGGATGGACAGTGGGACACACGCGCTTCTGTGAGAGGGACAGGTAGACATTCCATGGAATGTCCCATGATCCCATGGGATCGTGGAATGGGATGGGATAGACAGGAGGATACACACGCATCTGTGAGTGGGACAGGTGGACATCCCGTGGAATGTCCCAAGATCCCATGGGATCGTGGGATGGGATGGACAGGAGGATACACACGCATCTGTGAGAGGGACAGGTGGACATCCCGTGGAATGTCCTATGGTCCCATGGGATAGTGGGATGGGATGGACAGTAGGATACACACGCTTCTGTGAGAGGGACAGGTAGACATCCCATGGAATGTCCCACGATCCCATGAGATCGTGGGATGGGATGGACAGTGGGACAAACACATGCACCTACAAGAGAGTCAGGTGGACATCCCGTGGAATGTCCTATGGTCCCATGCATGAATGAGAGGGACAGGTGGACATCACATGGAATGTCCCACAATCCTATGGGACCGTGGGATGGGATGGACATTTTACGGCATTTCTGGACAGCACTCATCCAATCAAATACAACTCATAATTGTAAAATGTACATTTCAGTGTGCAGTAGAATTAGTAAACTGGCTGAGAGAAAGGCTTCAAGAAAAAGTCACAATGAAATTTTGACACATCAAACTGAAAGCCCCTAAGTGGTCATTCATTCACTTACTAACGCTTCATACAGCCTTTCACCACCTTGCAAAGAATTATGTGTAGACATGTATTGATTGCTAAATCAAGGATAGAGTTCAGTTATCCATTTGTATTATTAGGGCTTCTATTTCTAGCATTGCAATAGTATTAATTGAAACAACACTTAGAGGCAGTAGGTTGGTTGCCTGAATTTGAATGTAACTGTTTGTATTGCTAAATAGTATAATCTTATATCATGCATTATTATATTAAAAAAGGCGAAAATTTTACCAGTGGGTTTAGTAGAACTTAACTTGCTTGTGTGCTATCTCTAACCTGATTTAATACTCTAATATTTCATTATCTTACTCTCATGGAGTAAATAATAAATAGACAACAAACATTAGCAACCTTTCTACACTGCTGGAGGACAAGCCACTCCTCATGCAGTCTCTACACAAGCTGCACTTCTACACGGCACACCTGTATTTTGTGCTGCAATACACTATACATGCATATACACTGACCATTAGAAGTAGAGGGTAACTCGGAGAAAGGTAAACTGGAAGAGGAAGAGGGTGTCCCTGTAATCAGAGAGGACGACCCGCCAGTTCTGGTTTCTAAGGGAACACCATGTGGCCAGTCATAAACAACCTTTTCGTCGTAAGCTATCATATCGTAGGGAGATTTGGCGTAGGAGACAAACTCGTACATGAAGTGACTTGTCCTGCTGTCCAAGAAGTCGTACAAGTAACCAGCAAACTCTTCACTCTCCAAGTCCACTCTAAAGTAGAATTAGCCATATTAATAAACATCCCACCCACCAATGGTGAGTTGTATATGTATGTATGCATGCATGCATGTATGTATGTATGCATGTATGTATGTATGTATGCATGTATGTATGTATGTATGTATGTATGTATGTATGTGTGTATGTATGTATGTATGTGTACGTATGTATACAAAACTTCCTTCTCACCTCTCTATAGTGGACATAATAAGTTTGGTGATGAAGCTGACATGCTCTGCTCCCAGCAAAGCTTCAATTTCTCTGTTAAGCCACGGAACTAGTCGGTGAGAACTGGCCGGATTGGTGTGGAAGAAACTGGCACCTAACAAAACCAAGCAAACAAATTTATAGTAGAATAACTTAATTATCTGTTTCAAAGGAGAGGATTTACTACACATCGTGCTACACATGTAGACTCTAATATAATAGCATTCACCCACACAGAGTTTACACAACAACTTGTTCACTAAAGAGGTATCATTTCTCACATTTATACCAAACTTCTTCCCCCCCCCCCCCCTCCCCACCTCTCCACTCAACTAAGCACTCACCAACCCTCCCTATCACAGTTTTTCTTTCTTTATTTGTTTCTTACTGATATCCCTGACTCTCCTGGCCCTGCCATTTGTAGTGGCAGGCAGTCTTGCCTTCACTCCAGTGGAATACACACATCTAAACAAAAAACAATTATACCATACTCACACACATATGAACAGAAACAAAAGCAAGATGGTCATCATCTTACTACCCCCATTCATGTCTCACGAACACCAAGAAAAACAACAACTGTGGATAATAAATAAAGTATACTCACCATACCACCCACCATACCATACCTTACTTTGTAACACTATTACTATTTTTCAAGTCAAAAGATTGTATGACTGTATGTATAATCAGAAAATAATTTACAAATGGTTTTGTTGTTTATTGTCTGCTACTGCCACAATGCTGTTACTTCTGAGGATAGAAGACACGTATGCTTTGTATGCGTCTTCATGTGCTTCGTGGTTTATGATTGTCAATTTCACCATATTTATGCGTCCTTCACTATAAACCGGCCAGCACTTTGTTATTGCATTACTTTGTTCTAATTGAAGAAATGTGTTTTGTAGCAACTCAAAAATTCAAACGAAGTTAAGTTATTGAAATTCATCTGAACAAACAACTTAAGTTTTCACATTGCTAGAATACCTGGAATTTCTGACGTGATTATTTCTAGCAAACAACTCCACACTCTCTAGCGGTGCATTTACAGACTTGAAAATTGGACCTAACTACATTTGTGATATTGAGTGGCAGTTGAAACAGCATTTCAGCAGAGAAGACTGAATCAATCTAAATTGGTCAGTGACAATATGTCTTATGCACAAGAACTTATATGAAGTAATTATAATACATGTTTCTAATTAGTCCCTACCACACATGTGAAAGCTTAGATGACAAGTTCAAGTAACTACTACTGTTAAAACCTGAAGGAGACAACATGTAGATTTACTACAGCTAATAATGCAGGGACTACAAAATAGGTGGGGAAAAAAAAGTAATTCTTTCAATCCAAACATTAAGGAAGAGGTGTAAGGATCATCATTCTCCCACGGAGCACGTATTCTAATTATTCCACATCACCAACCGCCTCATGTGTACAGACGCACGCCTGCTAGATCTCCCTCCACTTCTATTCATGGCCCTTGCCAGACTTCTTGTAGCTTGCGTTCTTGCCCTCAGGCTGTCAGTGCTACTAGTACATACAAAAAAAAAAAAAAAATACAGAACAAAAAATCTTGGTCTTTAAAAAATTTTTTTTTGTATAAAAGATGGTACATGCTAGTAACAACACAAATATTGGCTATGAATGCATATATACACAGTAATTATGCCTGATTAATTGCATTTTAAGCAATAAATAAATAATTGGCACTGTGTTAGGTTATAGTTAAAGCATGAGCGCTTAGTTTCTAGTCGATTTATTGCACGACAGCCCGAGGGCCGTAGGCCCGAGGACTGAGTGCGATAAATGTACTAGGCACTAAGCGCTCATGCTTTAACTAGTTTAAATACCGGGCAAGTGTTATTGCACACTTGCCAAGTTATTACACCTGACAACAATATAGCAACGGTATTTAAACTACAATTATGCCACCTGGACTAAATTAACTTTTTAATGTACTTTCTCATTTATCGGCTTGTTCATGTTTTCTAGCAAAGGAGGATTCTTCCAGACTTACCTCACACTGATTTCTGCTGAGCTTGGATCTGGAGGCTTCTGGAATCTAGATATTTTATGCTACAACGTGCACATAATTTCAATAAAAAAAATTAAAAAAAAATAAATAAAAAGAATTCTCTTCTATGGCTGTTGAGCATGGCAGACTATCCGTAATCTGCCCATCATGCCTATCACTTGCCTTATTCAATTCTGCTACTCTAGTTGGGATAGAGGCACCCAAAGAAAAAAATTATAATAATAAATAAAAAATAACGACAATAATAATAATAATAACAATAATAAAAGATAGAGAGAAGCAATCTGGTTTGGATATTTAATACTACCATTACACAGCATTCATTACACAATAATTGTTCTTTAGAATTAATAAAAATTTTAACTATAAGCTGCAATGTCTTTTGTGGGACAATTAATGAATTGAGAAGACATTAAATTCTAGAGCTGTGACTACTTACTATGTCATAGACATCGTTGGCTCTCACATTATGGATGACCTTGAAGAACTTCACCTTACACAGTGGACACAAGTTACCCGTCATGGAGGCTGCCCTTACCACACACTCAAAACAGAAGGCATGTGCTTACAGTTAAGGAAAAACAACAAGTAATCTACAAGGATGGGGAAGGAGGCACATCAGTTTCTAGCCTCTTCTAACCCCACTTTATCTTACTTCTTCTAACCCCTGCCTTTTCTTACCTGTTCTAAACCCTTACTTTTTCTTACCACCTCCCTGAGTTTGTCTAAAAATTATCTAATGTAATTAAAATTCTATTCCCGATTATTATATCCCCTACTCAGAGCTGTACTAGTAAAAACAGCTGTTATTATGTTGTTGTCATGAACGATGAAATGCTTAATGCATGGTAATTACATATATGTATGTCTCCTTACTAATCTGCACACACTATCACTTATATGAACTAGGCAACTAGGCCACAGTGTATCTCAGCTCCCTGTGGCAGCTGACTTCAAGCTAGAGAGAACATGGGATAATTTTCACATTAGTATCTAGGGGATATGAAAGCAAACAGTAATGAAGGCTTTGTCACTGTACTCGTCCAAACATATAGGACACTTGTCTTCCAGAGAGGAAGCAGCAGCAGGTAGAGGCTCACTGGCTCCAGGATTGCGCCCTGAAGTCGAAGAAGACGACTCCATTACTGCACAATTAAGTTTTCCCGATCGGTTGGGTAAAGGGTAGAACTTGCTACACTAGGTAAAGGGTTTAACGCGCGATCGTCAGCGTTCGTTCTGCGCAACATACCGGCGCAGTAAAGCAGTTTTCAGCCGCTTGTGCGTATAAAAAGGTTAGTTTATAGATATCGCGACTCTCTACACAATGTACAGTGTCTCCTGCAAATATGAGTTCACTTTGTCGTGGAGAAATCAGTTTGTTTCACGCTATTCCATACCAACTTTTTCCTAACGACTCGAGCCGAACTCCCAATGAAATCACTGGAAGAATGGACGACCCAATCCGCTTGTGGATTCACATAGGCCTGGTAGGCTTGGGATTCCTTGTATTCGTGGCCAGTCTTATCCTTCAATGCTACAAACCTCTACCCTACGGCAAGCTCTCAGAAGTGGACGGATACTGGATGGTTCCCTTGAGGTTATCCTGGATATTAGCACATATTATCCCAGGCTTTATTCTCTTCACAATCACCTATTTCACTGGAGTGCACTTTGATTTACCCATGAACATCACTTTGTATTGCATTTTTGTGGTCCACTACCTCATTCGTGGAGTAGCAAACCCCATTGTGTCCCGATACAGTGAGAAACGAATAGCAGTGTGGGTGCCAATAACGATACTCGTCACCAATGCTTTCTTCCATTACATCAACGCCGAATTTATAGGTTCTGTGCAATATTGCCGAGGATATTATTATGATCCGAGATTTATCGTTGGAGCTTTGGTATTCATAACGGGCTTTGTATTAAATCGTGTGGCTGATTTCCAACTGGTATGTTTACGCAAGAACAGAAGCGACCGTGACTATCTCATTCCGAAAGGAGTCTTGTTCAGCCTGATATCATGCCCCAACTATGTAGGAGAAGGATTGCTATGGCTGGGCTGGGCTTTGATGACCTGGTCGCTGGCAGGGTTGGTGTGGTGGCTCTTCATGGAAGCCTTGCTACTGTCCAGGGCAAGACATGCTCATAACTGGTACAGAAACAGCTTCAAGAACTACCCAGACCACAGGAAGGCTCTTCTTCCATTCATATTTTAATGTATTATTAATGTCCTCTGACATGAGAGCTGGGTTTAGGAATGGCCGGCAGGACTTCAGAACAATAATTATATCTTGTTTGCAGTTTTTGTGTATTGAGGATTCACAGCCATTCATAAGACCATGTTAGTGGAGTTTGCATGTGTCATGACCTGAAATGATCTCATAGCATGATAAAATTTTACTATATATATATATATATAACTTATTGCACAAGTCAAGAGTGTACAATATGGGGAGATATTTCAAGAGCACGTGAAAGTATTTTCCCTTGCCTGAGTGAAAATAATGTCACCTTCAAATTGTATAGTGTATACATTGTTTATTGCTCATTGGATATTTTTCCAAAACAGTAAAATGGAACAATTATATTTGCACTTGTAAATATATTATAGGAATTGTAATAACTTATTTATAGTTACAATTATAAGTACTTTGAGGAATAGCTACTTGTATCTAAGGGCAGCACACACCTTTTCTGTTTAGATGGAAATGATTTGCTATTGCTTTGCTTAGCAGAAGTAGACACTTTTGATTGGGGTGAACTAGGTGGGAGCCCAGCTGCTGTAAATTTACTGTGCCCTTTACTCAAACGGACAGCTGTAAGTTAATTCTACAACTCTCCATAGTACACTGTATACTTGAAGAAGACCAGCTGATCCTCACCACTCCTATAATGCAGTATTGGGGTGCCCCGAACTGGGGAGTCCAACTGGGGAGGGGTAAGGGGAGTTTGAGTATATAATATACATTATATATATACAGGGTTTCATACAATATTTTTTTTCTTGGGGGGGGGGGGGGGGGGGGGAGGGAAAAGAGTTTAGGAAAGACGGGGGGGCCCCCACACGTTTGATTGACCACACCCAATTCTGCTGAAACCACACCAATTTAATTAAAAATCCGTCTCAGGTCTAGAATTGGTGACACCAATCTTGGAAGACTAATGTATATTGCAATCGAAGGACCTCAATTAACTGAAGTGAACTTTCACCAACTATTAGATATATACAAACAACAAACTCACAGAATACCATTATAAATCATAACCACAGACCATTAAGTAGTAAATATTATTAATTTATTTCATGAAATTCTGGGGGGGGAGGAATCCCAGGGCGCCCAGCCCCTACCTCTGTATGAAACCCTGATATATATAAACTTAAAACACAGACCATCTTTATCTTACCATGGTCTCTGCTAAATCTTATTCTACACCAATTTCTCTTTGAAATTAGGGAAACAATGGAAGACTTCAAAGGACAGATGGGAACGACATAAAAGACTGCCAAGTTGTAATAAACATAAATACAAGAGTAAAACATTTCTTCTTACATTAATCAATGTACCGTATTCTCTTTATCCTTTTCCTCCCATTTTATAAAGGTCACCGTCAAGAAGCCATATGAAGAATATTTTCATGCTTCCTCTAATCAATCCATATTCACAAAAACACATATTATAATTATTTTGACTGCACAAAAACAAACATAAATAAATGGGTTTAGACTCGGCCAAACATCTGAAATGAACTAAAGTTTGAGTTTTATCGCCAAAGATTTGTCTGCAAATAGAGGCCAATACTGTACCTACTGAACTGGCTGAGTGATTATCTGAGCCTTGGGTCGTCTTCCTATAACATACACACATACAAAGAAACGAGTAAAAAATGACCGTTCTCTTCTATAATAAAACTTTTTTTAAACAAAATGACCCAGGATAATGACAACATTTTAAACAAAAGCTTGTTCACATCTATGGATTGTTAATGGCAATTGTGTTACTACTTGGTGGGAAGTGCCTGTAGTACAAGTGAGAGAAAACATTTCACTCACGTATTTTTTTAATTTTGTATGGACATGTTCAACCCACCACCCAATTGTTAGCATGATTAGGCCAAGATCCAGGAACACTCCACACCATGTGAATGATCCATCATGTATTCCTCCCACAACAGAATCCTCTGCCAAGCGTCAGGCATTGAATTAAACACCCCCACACCTCTCCCACATAATACCACAATAGTCAGCTTCACCATTCATGACCCCTGACAATGTAAGGAAGCAGAGTGCAACAACATGACGTGCTCTCAGCTCACAAATAAGTGAGAGTCTGTCAATGATATACATTTTCCTCTACCATTTCTAACAGTTTGGCTAGTCTACTGAAGTTTAACTTAAATATTCTTCCACACCTAACCAGTTTATACTCTGATGAATACCACACACCCCTACCTCCTCCTCACCCCCTTAAGTAAAGTCCTTACCTTAGCATATTTACACCATTTCTGAGACCATATATGCCGATAAGGAGGCACTGGTCTTCTCTGTAAGGAATAAACCACACCAATAATAATAATAATAATAATAATAATAATAATAATAATATAATTCACTGCAACAATAACCTCAGAGATCACAACCATGTCTTACTACAGAAGATGTCGCATGAGAATAGAACAATTAAGCAATTGAGGGAGTGGCAAGATAAGGACTGAGATGCAGTTAATGCACAGAAAAACTGAGACCCATTCACATTCAATCATATTTGTTGATTTAATGTTGTTTTTTGTTTTCCGCTTTTAAATCCAGAACTACTCATTATTGTGATGACAACAGAAACCTTAGCAATTAGCCAATCCCTATACCAGCACCAGCCCCTCCCCAGCAGTTCAGTCCAAGTTCACCCAAACAATGCCCACACAGACAGCCAGCGCATGCACATATCACAGTAACAGCAACAACAAACTCCATGCAGACTCATCGAATCCTTTCAATGAATGCAAACATCTATGATTCCTAATGGGAGGCTGGGTCCCAGTAGTGTCTAACTAGTACTAGTCTCTTCAGTCCTTCAAACGCACAAGGACATGCCGGGGGTTTCTTCTTACATTAAGCCATTCATTTCTTTGCCCACCATAATATTCCTGACTGTCTACTTGTGCCATCTAGTGGGTATACCAGACAATTGTCTATGTAGTTCTGTGAGAAAGCAGAGTATAATCCTTTAGCAGGGTGTTATTTTAATCTGAAGTGATAGACTTGCTAAAAGAAACCACCACCTACACCTAACTCGCCCTTGACACTACCGGGAAATCAACTTTTCCCCTATTATATGTGAGCAATGACACAAAGCTTGACTGGTGTGACCGATATATCTAGTCGTATCACGAATGCACTCATATGGTGATCCTTTACTCAAATTGTAGGAAGTGGATATGCAGTGTAATGCTAAACTTGGATGTTTACACAAAACAGTATTAGAATACACAATTTGACTGCCATGCATAGCCAGACCCTTTACCGCTACATGGGGAAGGAAAGGGTCTGGGAACATACCATACAAGAACTTTTTGTAGCACCCGAAAGGGTTCTTTAAATTCCAACTTGCAGTAGTCTAAGAACTTAATAGAAAAGAACATGTGCATTTTCCCATCTCTCTGGGTGTAATGTGATGCCGCAATGTATATCACAAGCTAGTTAGGATTTGATAATTCGAGCACCCTTTGGTTGGTGCTGCAAACAAGTATTTGTACGATATAATTCAGCAGAGCGAGCGAAACTGTATACTAAAGAGTTCGATATATATATATATACACATAATATATATATATGTCCTCAATTCAATTTGTGTAGGCGTATGTGGACCCTTTTCTACTAATGTGCCTGCACCTATTATAAAGTTCCATGGCAATATTTAGCTACACTTTATTGCAGGGTATTCGTTGAACACATTAGAAATGATCTGCACAAAAGAAATAACTAGGGAGGTTAAAAATGCTAGAAAATGGGCACACAGAGTTCCCCAAACACCAGAAGAAAAGACAAAATAAATAAATAAATAAATAAAAGACTGGGCTTTCAAGAGGAGCTAAGAAAGCTTCTACTGTAGAGCAGGCAAGATATGTAGTAGCTATTGATATCAAAATTACAATAGCTAACTTACAATATTTTATAGCTATAGCTTTTCTTTTAGCCTAGCCCCTTAGTTCGCTCCGCTGAGTTCAAAATGGGGAACATTTTCTAGTATTCTTTACTTCACTGCGGAATAGTTGGTAAAGGGTCTGGTTAAGGAAGACTATCCAAACACAAAACGATATGTGCTCATTGTTTACTTGCCTCCAGTCTGGATGAGATGTACCATCCAACTCCACAAAGTACCCCTAAACCAGCCATGGCAATGGCGGTATTTCTCTTCCACCTTCTAGGCTCACACCACCAGCCTCCTGCGGGAGACCACACATACAACGGGTAAGGGAAACGCTTCGTTCCTCCCTGCACAGGAGAATAAAGTATATTGGGGCGTATAAAACGTGAGTCTATTTACCATAGTTTCAATGTAGTAGTTCCTACTTTCTTTTCTTGTTTTTTAGCTTTTCCAATTCATCACCAGAATCAAACCACTCCCCACTTTTGACTCGCGACCTGGACGACCACTACCTAACGATTTGCCGCCAATTTGAAATACGGTAAAAGGTCGTAGTGTTTACGTTGGTGATGGCGGTTCAGCAAAGTTTAACTCACGCTCAGAGAGTTTGCAGGCTTTACAGAAGGATCTTAAAGAATCAGCTGGACTGGATAATCTACAGAGATGTGTGGCGAGTACATGCGGTAGAACTGAGGGCGAAGTTTGATGCCAATAAAAACGTTGACATGGAGACAGCTCAGATATTGCTAGAGGATTCAGAGAAGGAGTTAGAAAAGAATATTCACCCAGATCCTTACATAGGTAAGTCAAGTAAAGGTTATGATAGGTTATTTTGCATTCCCAAAGTCGACTAGGCCAACCCTTTACCAAACAATTATTTGATCCAACGACAATAGTGCGTGAAGCAGCTAGAAATTTAAGCTTCTCAATATTTTCATATGTTATGCTCACACTTTCTGATTTATCTTACTCTGTATTGTCTAATTGGTGTCAAAGTTGCATGCAAGTTGATGTGATAGCTGCAACTCACAAAATTTATAATCTCAATTGGCATGTGCAAGTTATTTTGTAAAAGTCTGCCTAAATGTGGTTTGCATTATCTATTGTTTTTGGTCAACCTGGACATGGATTGTAAACACATTGTAAAGATGAAGATTAGTTGGCAGCTTTTCTTGTTTGTTGTTTGGTAACTTTTTCTTGGACTCCTGTTTCATATATTTACCTTTTCTACAATTAGTCATATATAAGTGTCAATGTAATAAAATAATACTTGAAATTTTTTTAAACGTAACAATGTAGCTCCAGAGGCACCAGAAGGAAGCAAGTGGGAGAGAAATATTCCTCCACCTCCTCAAGTGAGTTGTTCTCGAAATCAGGTTACTATCATTCAGAACCCTCCACCCTCCCCACCCTCTGCTCCTCTTCTGTCCACTCAATTTTCCTCACTCTTTTTCCAGGTATTAGAATTATTACCGGAAGAGAAGCTATGGCTGGATGAATGGAGGAAGTATGGACCAAGGTAGAGAGATATTTGTTCAGTGAAATACTCTATACTTTTTCATTTCAAATCTAGCATCGATTTTGTATGTCACTACATTTAGCTTTCAATTATTTGTGTTCACATGATGCAGGTTGTAACATTAGACTTGTGGTTTGGCATTGCTAGTTATACCAATTGGAGAAAGGGAAAAAAAAAACAATCTGGAATTAAAAAAATAAATATTTTTCAATCTGTTAATTTTTATTTGTGTATAAATTCAAGTATAAGATTATTAGTAATATACAATACAGCATGTGGTGGTAATGAAAGTTGAGTTTGAAGGATATACGTAAGTGTGAACTCGCTTTGTTGCTTCACTTCATGTATTTGTCTTCCTGCTCAGCTAAAAGTTTAGCTGAAGACTTGGCATCGAAAAAAAGTTCCCCTACTTCTTCCACGTCAGCCTTGGTCACGGTCTCCTTGCCGTTGATCTTAGCTAGCAGACTTGCCGGTGTCATCAATTGAACGGCATACCGCAGTGTCGTCTGCACTCCAACTTCTCCCAAGTTCTGCATCGCTTCCTCGTCGATCTTGATCCCTTCCACCTGCGCCCTGATGTTCAAGATTTTCACCACCTCGTCCTTGGCGTAAGGAAGGGTGCGGATGATCATGATACGATCCAACAAGTCCAGCGGCATTCCGTGGGGAGAGCTTATTTCTGTCCCTCTTACCGTGCACGTCCCACGGTTTGTGGCGAATATGACAATAGGAGACAGGGAAGACTCCAGCGCTCGGTGGAGGTATGTAAAGCACTCAATGTCGAGCATGTGCACTTCATCAATGAACAGTACTCCAGGGACTAGCTCTGCGATTCCTTGATCTATGTAGCGGTTCACGACCTTGTTGATCTCTTTCCGAAGCTTGTCTGTGATTTCAGTCTTCTTTGGCTTCAACAGTTGGCCCATCATGCTCATTATGTCTTGCCCTCCCTGAGGCCTGGCATTGGCCACATCAAGATCATGCAGCGTCACATCCTGGATGACTTCCTTCTTCTTGTGAACATCTCCTTTTGGGATAGGAACATATTCTTCTGCCTCCAAGTCAAACTCGGCAGCATATGTATCTGACCTCCCTTGCCGTTTCACGGCACCACTATTGGATTCGATATATATCACGTCTCCAACCATCACTTTCTCCTTTTGTAAACTGTCGTAAATAGAAGGGTCCAGTTTCAGTTGCTTGGTACCCTTGGATGTCTTCAATCCTATGACTACGTGGCTAACAGTCTTGCCATAGCCCCCCAAAGGATTTTCTGTTTCACATGGACTCAATTCTGTCACTTCACCTTCGTAAACCTCCTTTGTCTCTTTAATACGCAACCCTATGGCCCTTCGAAAGTTTTCCATAAGCACTTCAGTCTTTTTCACTTCTGAGGAGTACACTTCGCTTCCAACCATAGGACAGAAAGGTACTTTTGGCCCCAGCTCCTGAGATACTGCTAAAGCTAAAGCAGTTTTGCCAGTGCCTGGGGGTCCGGCCAAAAGTACTGCCCTACCAGCCATTTTCTTGCTCTTGATGATATCTACTACCACTCCTGTCCCTTCTCTTGCAAGTTCCTGACCTACCAATCCAGCAGCAACTGGCAAAGCTGTTCCATTCTCATCCAGCCCTAGCCCTTTTACGTGGCTGTGGGCAGATATACGAAGGGTTTTAGTGGTGCTTTTGACCTCTTCAATTTTCATCCGAGACATGTTAGACGTGCTTTTCTATTTCTTTGAATCGAGGTGCTGAAAACCCGCCTCCTCGGGCTCACTTCTGGTACAACGTGTGCGCCACTACAACAATGCGCGTGCGCAGACTGAGCCGTTACCAGGCAACAACAGTCCTGCCTAACACACACGGGGCTAGCGAGCTACCGGGGGACCTGCGAAGATGTCCATCGCTTCAACACAGCCGAAGTACTGTTTCGGACTCAAAGGAGATGTGGAACGGAACATCTGGTACTTGGATGAGCAAAACATTCTCTATCCCAGTGGGGCCAACCTGATTGTTTTCAACATCGATCAAAAAACTCAGAAGTTCATACCATGTAGCCTTGGAAGTGACGGAATAACCTCCCTGGCTGTGAGCCCCAACAAGAGATATGCTGCAGCATCAGAAAAAAGGACAGAAAAATCTGTCATAGTGATCATAGATCTCACCACCTTGAAGAAGAAGAAGACTTTGGTTCTGTCGGAGTCTTCCAGCTCAGCAGACGTTGTTAGCATGTGCTTCTCTCCTGATTCCAAGTATCTTATCTCTCAACTGTCACGACCAGATTGGACACTGGCATACTGGCATTGGGAGAAGAGCAAATGCATGGCTTCAATCAAGAGCAATGGAGTTACTAATTATGCTATAAGTCATGTAAGTTATAAGGTTGTAATCAGCAACAAATGTGAATAATATAAACATAAAACATAACCTCACCTTAGGTTTCTTTCAATCCCCAAGACAACACACAAATCTGTGTGGTGGGAGAGAAAACTTTCAAACTGTTTCGCTATAGTGAAGGACACCTCAAGCAGTTTGCCTTTATGAAAGCAGAGCCTTCAAACTACATATGTCTGTCTTGGATAACAGAAGATCGCCTTGTAGTGGGGACAGATAATGGGTTAGTTCAACTGTTTGAAGCTGGTGAACTGAAGAATGAGTTCAGCATATCCCAAACTGGACGAGCTACACCTGACCCAATCACATCCAGAAGATCACTGTGAGACCTTAGACTTTGCAATAAATTCTGACTTAGATTATTATTTTCATTTTAATAATTTCAGAATGGCTTCGCGATCATCTGCCCGAGAAATAGATTCTGGAGAGAGAGTAGAAGCAATAGTCACCTTTTCCAAGGGGTTCATCTGCTCTGGGGGAAGTGGGATTCTACACATATTTGAGAGAACTGACAAATACATATACAAAAAGTCTCGATCAGTGAGCGTGTGGGTGGACCCGAACTCCACTCTCATGGCTCAGTCTGCCACTGGTACAGATGTACCCGTGGAGAATAATGACATTGTGAATATTGCACTGAGCCCTAGTGAGGAAAACCTCATCTCTACAACTAGAACCAAGCAGCTTTATAATCTCATGCTGTCAGCTGTGGACTTGCAGGGAAAGGTAAGGATAGTGCCATAGAAATAATAATTATGGTACAAATTAATATTATTGTTATTCTTTTTTCCATTTAGGATGTCAGTAATGCAGCTTTTGACTATCTCAGTTTCTCATTCCACAAGGGAGAGATCACTGGAATGGATGTTTGCCTCAGAAAGCCTATCATTGCCACTTGCTCCCTGGATAAATCTGTGCGAGTATGGAACTATGAAAACAAGTAAATTTAGTAATGTCTACTTCATAGAAATGTAGTGCAGCACCAATGCACAGCAATTGATAGTTTTAATTTTTTATGTCTGCAGCTCACTAGATATTTATAAAGAGTTTCAAGAAGAGGCCTACAGCGTGGCTCTGCATCCCAGTGGACTCTTCATTCTAGTGGGATTCAGTGAAAAGCTTCGGCTCATGAACTTGCTTATAGATGACATAAGGCCATTCAAAGAATTCTTGATTCGAGGTTGCAAAGAGGTAAGGCAGGAAAAAGATAACATCAGATCTTTTATGAAACCAACTTTAGCAACAGGAAGGATATAATGACAGATATACAACAGAGACTGAACGAATTTGGTCTAGTACCTCAATTGTTGCTATAGTTATGCAGTGGAATGTAATTTTGTTTTTCTAGTGTGCTTTTGCCAATGGAGGTCATATGTTTGCTGCGGCCAATACAAATCTTATCCAGCTCTTCTACACATATACGTTTGAGAACTTCAACAACTTGAAGGGACACAATGGGAAGGTGTGTTTTGCAAACAAATTCAAACAAAGAAGTATAATGTTTTAGTTTTTAATTGCTGAGCGAGTGAAGTAAGCGAGACATTATTAGGGGTAACACAATTGATAATTGGGGATTATTTTTTTGTTTGTTCATATGTATGTATGGACATACGTATATAATTTTTGTAGTTCAACCCTCGCGTTTGATAATTGGGGATTATTTTTTTGTTTGTTCATATGTATGTATGGACGTACGTATATAATTTTTGTAGTTCAACCCATCTCATACTCCACTAAACAGAATCCTTTTTGTTGATGATCCTTACCCGTAAAATCCAATATTTACCCCTTTGAATTAGGCTGTTTCTGAATGTTGAGGGGCACAAGTTTTATAAACTCACTGGGGTTCATTCTTTAAATTAGTGGTGGTGTAAGTTAAACGCACTGTATGCAATAGCTATATAAAATACGTGACGGTAGTGTTCTTACTTGAAATTCACGAAGAGAATAACTAAGTAGTCTTGTGTTGGTAATATCCAGTGATCAAGTGTGCATGAAACACACCCCTTCACTATCTTTTCTCCATTTCCTCCAATAGGTGAGATGTATCAAGTGGTCCCCAGATGACAGTCACTTGTTGAGCTGCAGCATGGATGGGGCTGTCTATGACTGGTCCGTTCAGGTAGGCAAGAGAGAGAGGGAGTACATTCTGAAGTCCTGCAGCTACACCTCATTGGCTTTCACAGCTGATTTGAAGACTACATTTGCAGTAGGGACAGATAGAACTCTGAATCAGATCAACCTGCAGGACTCGAGTGTAAGTATTAAATTGTTTCAGTTGTTTTTGCCATACTTTTTATTTATTTATTTTTTTGTTATTGTTGTAGTAGTAATTTTTTTTTTTTTTTTACTGTGCGCACCTCCTCTTCTTATAGTTCTGGAGTGGGTGTGGTCATTCAATTACATGGTACTGTTGACAGCTTATTTTTCTCTTGATTCAATATACAGTGGTTTGGTGGAAGTTGTGATGGCACTATGAATTTTAATAGTATTTATATCGATGTTCAAATAATTTTGAAACACATATGTGACCGGCTATGAGAAAACTGATTGTTGTGGAAAAAATTCAAAAATAATTTTATGCAGTAATCCGGTAGTTATAACAAGGCAGAGGCACTCACTGGTTGTTCTTTAGCTTGAAGCATCTCCATAGGCTATATAAATGCTCAGAAAGCCACGTGGTTCGCTCCATCACAAAAATTAATCCTTTTACTGGTATGTTTTTGACTACCAGTTGGGTAACATGTAAAATGTGGGAATATTTTCATTTTTGTAAAGACGCTTCAGCAAGAATTGCTGAATAAGCTAGAGTTTTTATTGTAATTCTTTCTTTGGCCATTTTTTCCTTAAGCTTGCATGGGTATAATCATAGAAACGATGTCCCGCATTCTCCGAATTCAGCTGGGTGCCATTAGAACGGTTCACTGCCATAATTAAAACCTGTTGTTGTTGTTGTTTTTTTACCAAAGAAGCTTTCGCCCAAATCAGCCAAAATTTAAACCTTAGGAAGTTTGATACTAAAGGTTTCAGAAAACTGTAAAAAAAAATTTTTTGAAAAAAATCAGGTAAATTGACTTTACTGTGTGTTTACTCAATTTTAATTTATTGTCACAACGGTCGAATTTCTCATAGCCAGTCACATATGTATATTGTTTGGAGCAAATGCTGAATTTGCTTTTGAAAAAAAAAAAAGATGTAAAGCTTACTGAAGGGGTAATAGCTCACAAACTTCACACACTTACTTAAAATGCATTGAAATAGGGAATAAATGATTTAAAAATTTTCACATGTGGCTGGCTGGATACATTCCACTACCAAACTTAATCTAATTATTATTTCTTGTTGTTATTGTTATTTAGTGTTTGCGGCAATTAAATTTTGACAACTCTGTGCTGACTCAAGTAGTGATGTCCCATTCTGGTAGAATGTTGTTCACTGGAACAGCCACAGGCGCCATCAGGGCAGTCAAATATCCTCTGACAGAAACAGGGGAGTGGCAGGACTATCAGGCTCATGCATCTACCATAACCAAGGTGAGGGAAGAAAAATACCAATAATGATTTAGTCATTCTCGGCTGGAATAATTATAATAATAGTAAATTTTCTCGTTTTTTAGAGCCAATAATATTGTTAATTAAAACTTGACCCGACATTTCGACTTGTTGCCGAGAAAATTTACTATTAATACCAATAATATATAAATATTATAATGTGCCACTTCTTGATTTCTATACATGTCTAAGATTTCATCATTTTTATTGATCAGTTTTTCCCTTTGATTTCTGCAGATCTGTATGTCTTATGATGACCAGTTTTTATTCTCTGTGGGTTTGGATGGCACTCTGTTTGCATTCAGAGTTGTAGACAAAGAAGGAAGGGGACTGAAGAGAGAAAAAGACATAACTTTTTCAGAGGAAGTTTTAGTCACTAAATCAGACTTGGAAGAAAAGGTACTTTATTGTACTATAGTATATTGTCACATGTAGGTAGATCTACCATCTAGGAAACTACTCATGAAGTTTATTATGCTCTCTAATAATTACATACAAAATTATTATTGTGCTAGTGAAATTTGTGCAGACATAGAGCTGAGGAATCAAATGTATAATATTATTATCCTTATTAGAACACATTGATGTCTGAACTAAAAACCCGAGTAGAAGAACTGAAAATGGAAAACGAATATCAGCTAAGACTGAAAGACATGAACTACAACGAGAAGACGAAAGAACTCACAGACAAATTCTTGCAGGAAATAGAAATGCTTAAAGCTCGAAATGAGGTATTACCAAATCAAGGTGATGTTTATTGCATATTACCATGTCACTTGTATATTGCTGTCCAGAAATTGATAACTGAAAAAGAAACGGATTCTGCAAAGCACCAAGAGAAAATTTTAGAAATGCATGAGAAACAAGCCACTGAACTGCAAGACATTGGTAAAGTTGTGAGATTATGATTATGGTTTGTATGTGCAAGATTGAAAATAATTATTTTAACAGATACGGCCAACAGCAATAAATTAATGGCGGAGTATGAGAAATATCAGGAACTACAGGCCAGAAGTCAAAGATTACAAGAGGTATGCATGTGTGAACTAAAAGGACCAATGGGTCATTTAGAGATATATACACATTATATTATAGATAAATTAATATACAGATAGATATGTATACTGTTTTGTAGCAGACTGAATTACTGAAATGCTAACTGACTTATAAGAGAATTTTTTGAAAGTCCATTAATGTAGCTAATTGGAATTGTGTAGGAATATGAGCAACGAATAGCCAAGAATGAGACAGAGAAGGACCAAGCCCTACAGCAGCTAACAGCATTTTATGAAGGCAAACTACAGGAGAAGAACATGCAGCTCGAACAAGCAGCACATGACCAACAACAACAGCTCAGGGAAGCTGAAGAATTGCAGAGACAGACAGAAGAAGATGTGGATAGAGAGATACTGGACCTCAAGAATCGCTACGAGCGTCAGCTTCGGCAACGTTGGGAAGAAAACACGAAACTGAGGGGTGAAGTCGGAATACTCACTAAAAAGGTACATATAGACACTGGAATAGATTTGAATGATTCAATCACTCTTGGCTAAAGTAATAATAATAATAATAATAACTAGCAAGTACCCCACCACATAGTGGCACTTGACGTATTGCAAAGTTAGAATACAGTAGCACAAGTTATCTTACTCAGTTATCATTCTCTACCATTGGTTTTAAATAAGTTTCTCTCTCCTACTCTCTTTTTTCTGAACTATCTGAGCTATTCTTCTACCTACCTCTCTTAACTTCAGCTCTTTTTCTTGAGTCATGGAGCCCCCTTTTACTTTGTCTATATCTCCTGCTTCTGAATTTCTGCCCTGAGAAACTTTTGTCTTTTATTTCGTACTTTAGCCTTTCTTTTGAAAAACTAAAAACTAACCCCCGCCTTTACTCATTGATTCCACCCGCTTTTTAGTTATAATTAATCGCTCGCCTTTTTGCCTTCTCTTCCCTTCCATTTTAAACCTACACCCCTTAACTCGCCGATTCCATCCGCTTTTCAGTTACGAGTAATCGCCTTTTACCTTCTCTTCCGTACTTTCGCCTTTCTTTTTGAAACCTACGCCGCCTTCCATCGTCAATTGCACCCGCTTTTTAGAAGTAACCAGCACGTTCTACTGATTGTGGCGATACTGTACCTACCATGAATGAATGATGCTTTACCGAACCATACAAAGCTCATGAATTATTCATGAATACACACACCGTCGTCGTCGTTGTTACTGACACACAAGCGCATTATTATATAGATAATAATAATAATAATAATAATAATAATAATAATAATAATAATAATAATAATAATAATAGCAGTATCTCCATTTTTGCAGCCAATTTATTATTTACACTAGCCCCCCACTCCTTTCCCATTCCCCAACAAAAATAAATATAAATATAAATAATTGGCCATAAAACATAAATTGCTGCTACAAGATAATAGCAGACATTAAATAAATAATAAATAAACAATGTTACTACCTCACAATTGTCAACTATTTTTTTATTTTATTGAAGTATGCTGTTGTGTTCAATTTAGGTTGGGAGTCTTCAAGAAGATATCAAGGGCCTCAAAGATGAGATTCACAAACTGAAGCAAGAAACCAGGAAGAGAGATGGTATTATAGCATCTTTGAAAACTGATATTGAAGGTCTTAAGAAAGAAATCCAGGAAAGGGATGAGACTATACAAGAAAAGGTAAGCTATGCATAATATTGCAAAAATAAAAGAATTTCACTTTTACTCTTCTGTAGGAAAAACATATATTCAGTCTGAAAAAGAAAAACCAAGAATTGGAAAAGTTCAAGTTTGTTTTGGATTACAAAATAAAAGAACTGCGTCGACAAATGGAGCCCAGGGAAAATGAGATCAAAAGAATGAAGGAGCAAATTCGAAAGGTATAAAAAGACAAATGATTGTAGGATTTATTCATTGATAAGGAAGTAACTTGAAGTAAAAGTCTAAAATTCAAAAACTTCATATTCTTTTGCATGCTATGCATTTCTCCAATATTAGATGGAAGGTGAACTGAGTGAGTTGAGTAGGGACAAGAAGAAGCTGGAGTTAGCAATGACAGAGAACAAACATCGTCTGGCCGCTACCACCAAGGAGATGATGAATGAGAGGGAGCAGTGCCACAATCTGAAGGTGGAGCTCAGAAATGTCAAAGCTGGACTCCATAACACCTCACGATTCATTCAAGAGCCCAAAGAACTCAAGGAAGCAGTGAAGGCTCTTTACAAGCAGCATCTTCACGACTTTGATAAAGTAATGGTAGTCTATATGATCAATAAATTAATGCAACTAATGTGTTATGGTGCATTTATAGACTGCTCGTGCAGAACAGAAAGCAGAAAATGACATGCAATCTGAGTATGCTCGACAGAGGGAGCATTTGGAGAAAAGTGTGGCATCATTGCGTAGGAAGCTTACTAAAGACAGTGAAATTCATAGAGCAGACACAGTTAGGGTCATGCAAGTAAGTACTAAATACAATGTGCACTAAAAATTATATGGCTCAATTTGAAATGAGAATTTTCAGTTTCTAAACAGTCATTTTTTTTACTAAAAATACATTTGTCTCCATTTTCCGGATTCATGACTTGATATCATCATAATTTCTCTCAAGTTCAAAGATAATGATGGCACATTCAAAATACAATATATACTAAAGTTACTGATGTAAATACTGAATTGCAGGAAAATGTGGTACTTCTAAAAGAAATCAATGACCTGCGCACTGAGCTGAAGAGAACTCGCACCCAGGCCCATGATCTTGAAGCCACTCTGAAGATAGCCAGGAAGCAAGGGTTTGGTGATCACATGAGCAACACTACTTCCACAAGCACAAGCTACCACACCAAGTCTCACAGTTCTGCAGCCAGTCAGCTCATGAAGGCAGAGCCTCAGGATGAATCTAGGATCATAGAGATGCAGAAGATAGAGATTGGAAGATTGAGGACCAAGATTAGAGAGTTGAGTGGAACAGAAAGAAGAGAATTTGCATCTAGTGCAGGGAAACTCCCTCCTATGCCAACTCCTGTTAATGTACAATGATGAATATTATTATAACAATTGAATAATTCTTTCTTCTTTTTTCCACGAAAGTTTCCTTTGTAGATTGTTGTCTGCAATCACAATTGATACATTACATTCAAGTGTTCATGGTAACTAGAGCTGGGTGAGCACTAGACCCAAGAGAGTAGAGTTAAACACACCACATCCATTCTCAAATCACATTTCGTTCATTCCTGCATCCAAGCTGCAGTGATATGATACATTAATGGGTGTGATGGTAGGTGCAGTTAGTAAATCGCCAAATTCCCAAAATTGGGTGTGTGTGTGTATGTGTGTGTGTGTGGCTGTGTGGTGTAGTGATTGTGTCCTGGGCTCAGGGCCCGCAGTCCTGAGTTCAAGCCCAACTCAGGCAATTTTTCCATCTGATTTTCCATCTGCCACCCACCAGCCCCACCAGTCCACCCAGCTGTGATTGGGTACCTGGCATTTGCTGGGGTGCAAATTCAAGGCCTTTTCTCATGGAACAGCAATGGTCCAGGTGGGACTTCGGGTGCCCACACCACTTGCTGTGAGGAAAGGCCTGTTCTCCTGCGAGTTCCTAGCCCGGCTCCAGGAGCTTTGCTTGCACGGCTCACAGTGCCTGCTTAGTGCACAGGCATCCTGGCTCTGCCAGGTGCGCGTGACCGCCTAGCGGCAGCAAGAAAATTTGCATTTTTTTTGTGTATGTGTGTGTGTATGTGTGTACATGTGTGTGTATGTGAGTGTAGGCTTGGTGGTGACCTCTTTCCTGTACCATTCCATGCATTTCCTCAAGGTCTATGAGAGTCGAAATGTTTGTGTGTTTCTTGCTCCCTCTATTTTTTCTCTCTGACCGTACAACCTTGAACAGAATGAAGTAGCAGCATTTTATATAACAGTTAGGCTCTGCCTCAGAGGGAACTACCGTTTTTAGGGTCCCAAAGGTCCTAGGCTGTAGTGTCCTGAGCGCAGCGAGGGCATTACTTAGGGCCTGAAGGACCCTAAAATGGTAGTTCATGATGGCTGTGCAGCGCCTAACTAATCTAGAATGTAGTGACTGCTCCTAACAACGGGACACTAAGCACAATCGGAGGGGCACTAAGTTAATAGTGTCCCTCTTTGAAGGACCTAAGCAGTTTACATTTCCTCTGTCACAATACAAAAACTACAGTAGCTATGTTCTAAGAGACTTTTTAGTTACCTACATAGCACACACATAGCACATATATAGTGGAACTTATGATAATGAAGTCTCTAATGAGCAAATTGCCTCTATTTCAGCTAGCCCCCTCCAATAAAAATGTATTGTGTATAAGCAAACAACCTCTAATTTTTGAACTGAAAGCTCTGGTCCCAACTGGACTGTAGTCAATTCCAGTAGCTGTACTCTTCAAATTAATATGCATTTTACAAAACTAGAGTTTTGTTGCAACACAAATGCGCACACACACAACACACACATACACGCACTAAATTCATAACTATTATCGTCACCTGGGTTAGTCAATTGGTACCTGTACTCTCTAAACCATTGCTTTTGTCACTCATAACTTTACTCCTTTAACCTCTGAAGTCATTCAGAAAGTTATTCTTTAGAGAAACATAGTATAGTAGTGAAATTCAAAACAGCTACTCATACCATTGCCCTAGCCCTTACCAAACTGAAAGTTCTAACAAAAACATAAGATAGTGTTAATGTACTCATACTGCTGCTTTTCTGTTAATATTTCCATACCTCTCATTTTTGTTCTCAGAATATTGGACAGAAATTCAGATAGGTGGGTAAAAATATTGAAAGTCACATTACACATAACAAAATACAGACAACAACAAAAACTAAGAATTATAAGCAGAAACATTTGGTTATTTGCCAGTTATGGAGCTAATTTAACATAATACATAGTTTCACAACTACCATGCTCATAAGTAGAGACAGAAACACCATTGTTGTGCTAGCTATATCCAAAGGACAGTAATAAAAATGTGTGTAATGTCAAGACAGACTTGCTCAGTACAGTTTCATAGAGAATACAACAAGAGCAATAGCTATAGATGAAGTAGCATAAGTACCAATTGTCTTGGTACTCTTTCCGGTTACTTCCTTACTGGTTATAATGGTTGTTGAGGCTGCCGGTGTCGTGTTCATCACGCCATTTATTGTGGTAGCAAAAGCCTCTGGTGTGGTAGAATTGGTGAATTCCACTCCCGTAACTATGTTTATATTTCTCAGAGAGAATATTCCAAATGCACATCTAGTGAATGGGGCAGTAAAGTCGAATGTAGTTTGACTACACTGTTCTTCTAATAACTGATTTTCTATATGTACAGTTGGACTTGGTAATAGAATGTGTACATTGTCCCATAAAAGGGTCCCCCTCGCACCAATAGAAACCATTGTGTTGACTACTACTGAAGGAATCGATTCTCAGAGTAGAGCTTACCAATGCGCTTCCAGTCACAAGCATTATACACTGTAAAAATTAAAGCGTGAAAATCCACCAAATTCACACCAAACTGGTGGTGTGAATGCCCACCACCTATGCATAGTATGTCCTTCACACTTCCTAGTGTGAATGCACACTTAGTGTGAAATTCACACTCAATGGAATCGCATGGACCCTTTACCGAACATTAATTATATTCATGTGCAGGCAAAAACATTGTAATCTACCTTATAAATGTTTTGTACACTTGTGTGCCAGATAAGAGAGTTGACTAAGATTTCGTCTGATTGATGAGATCTGGGATTACACCAATCTCTTTTTGGAAAAAAAAATGTTGATATGTAATACTAGAATCAATGTAACTTAAAATAATTCAGCATTAATGTAAGTATGAGTTCATAGTGATTATAGTGAGAATTTACACTAAATTTGGTGTGTACTTCACACCCAAACGATGAGGTGTGCGCATCACACCATATTTTGGTGTGATTATTGTTACAAGTGATTCACGCTTAATTTGGTGCGAACTACACACCTTTTGGTTTACAGTGTAGTTCCAGTGAACTCATTGTTTAGACTCATCCCAGCTTGATTTCTGTCGGAGGTGTAATACCAAATAATGCTAACACCTCCAGGAGTAGCCATCTCGCAAGTAATTGTAACTTGTCTTCCTTCCATGCTGCAGTTCAATGGAGAATTACTCAGTGCAGCAGGAGCTCTTGTGTAACTAACAGAACAATCTTGATAGGATCTACAAGATTGACACTGCAAGGAGTGGAACACAGCCACTAAGGAGAGCAGACTCAGAGCCCAGGACACACTCATTGTGATTGACAGATGAATGCCACAGCTAAAAAGATATATTTGTCTCAACTCGATCAACGAAACACACTTCTAAGGTATTGATGCCCATATTTAGCAGAAAATAGTAGTAGAAGTGCTTACACATGAATGACACAACACATACCACACACACACACACACACACAATTGCAAAAAATGCAATGCAACTTCTCTAGCTGCCGCTAGGCGGTCATGCACACCTGGCAGAGCCAGGATGCCTGTGCACTAAGCAGGCACTGTGAGCCGTGCAAGCAAAGCTCCTGGAGCCGGCTAAGAGCTCGCAGGAGAAAGGCCTTTCCTCACAGCAAGTGGTGTGGGCACCTGAAGTCCCACCTGGACCGCATTGCTGTTTCATGAGAAAAGGCCTTGAATTTGCACCCTAGCAAATTCCAGGTACCCAATCACAGCTGCATGGGTGGACTGCTGGTAGGGCTGGTGAGGCTGGTGGGAGGCAGATGGAAAGACTAGATGGAAAAATTGCCAGAGTGGGGATTGAACTCTAGGACCTCAGGCCCTGAGCCAAGGACACAGCCACTATACCACACAGAATTAGACACAGACACACACACACTCACACACACACACACACACACACACACACACACACACACACACACACACGCACATACAAATACTGTACACTATTATCAAAAAAACGTAACAATAACAATCAAAATGACAATTTTTGTGGTAGTCTGCAATGGGTTCAGAGTGATGACACAGCTGGGTTGATATTAAGAAATACGTTAAGATAATATAATATTAAGGTATGACACAGCATAACACTGCACAACAATGATCTAGGGATGGTGGACTCTAAGTGAAGCATGGTTTTTTTTTGACATTCTTTCCAAACATAATTTACTTCATAGATAAATCTTGGAGCATTTTCAATGGTATTTTTATGAGTATTGGAAGCGAATTAGACACAAAAGCACTAAAATAAAATATGTACTCTACTTAGAAGTGTCCAAAATTAATTTGGTATGTTCAATAAAACAAAATCATGAGCAAATCTGTCTAAGTTAAGTCAGTCAGTAGCAAGTGACTTACTTATACTTAGCTGACTAACATTTGTGATTACCAATATCTCACCTATTGAGAACATTATGACTTTTCATGCTTTCATTGTAATATCACCCCATCTGTCATTATCACATCATTTTATGCCTAGTCATGCTCTCATTTTATTGAGTTGTATATCAGCACCAGAAATTGAAAGTCAGTTCAGCTGATGTTCTTCACCAGTTAGTGCAATTACAGTTAAACTCTAACTATAGCCAATATTCTCTCTGCGACTGCGCAAAGTCTCTAGAGGCTAGCTATCGTAAGGGAGGCTGGGAGATATCAATTCTGGTGGCAGTAATTACTACGTATTGTTGGCACTGAAGTATTTGTGAGGAGATTAGTCTCTGATCCTCAAGAAATACATTTATTCATGGTTCCAGAGGCATCTGGTGCCATTTGTTTGCTTTATTTCTACCCAAATTTCTTTTAGATTGAAATATTGAATGAAATGAATGAATTCCTAGTTCTTAACTAGAGTCTATGTTCTGTAACTCTGGCACAAGTTTGCATCATTACTCAATCTCTGCTGCCTTCATGCTAGCAATATAGCTAGCTTAATAAATGGCTGATGGCTCGTCTGATTTAATCAGCTCCTTTACATAGTAATGTATAAAGGATCTGTGTATACTGGGTTCATTTAAATTAAAGGTGAGTTTCTTTTTTTCCAAGTACTTTATTACTCTAACCTCCCTCCCTTCCGTCTGGCGAGCCACACCTCTCCTTCCCTTCCTTTTTCTTAGTTTTCACATGGGCAACTAGCACACAGAGGGAAGAAGGGCTGGGTTGCGAGACTAAGGAGGCTGAGGGTGGAGACTGGACCCCCCCCCCCCTCCCATAGTTAAAATACTGCTGAATATGTAGATAACTTAATCATAAGTGGACAAGAGAAATATCAAACACACACCATGCATCACCAAAGCGTGCTGGATAATGGCCCACTCAATTGCATGTTATTTTATACTAATTCCTTTACCTCAAGGAATGTAAATTACACTACATTTGTTTAAACAACTGAGCTTACAATATGCTTATATTGTCATCACATTATTCATTTCAAACATCTTGTCTTGCATGAGGAAAGTGCTCTCACTGGGATCCTTAGAATAACTGATGTCCATTTTGCTAATTGCAAGTTGATACAGCTCACCACAAATACTTGGGCCATGCCCAGAACCAGGAACTGTAAACTGTTGCAAGCACACCCATATATCTCTGACCTAAACATTCATTTACTGATGCACAGTGAGTCCTACATCTTTCTCATGCAATTAGCTGTACCTTCTCACTCACCCAACTAACCTCATGTGTTTACCCTCATGGCACTATTTCATTGGTTAAAATAAGCTCCGCCCATCACATAACCCTTGCTATGCAACCACACATCACCTGATCCTATATACAATCACACACACTTCTTTGTCATTGTTTATGCAAAAGACATCTTGTCTTTAGCTATTTCTTTTTGTTTTTATAGTCCCTTTAATGCGTGTCTTCCTTTGGTTAGTGTGCAGCATTGTGGTAACTTTTTTCTGAGGGTGAACTATGATCAAGGTTGGGCCTGACTGATAAAAGGAGCCCATCACTTGCCCACATAAGCTGGTAGAATCTTTGATAATCCATCAACCCGCAGCAGGGATGTTGTCATGATGCAACTATTGAGTCAGGTGTAGAGTTTGTGGATAAATAATGTTGTGTGCTGTCTCAACACACTCAGGAAAATGCATTAAATGCCACAATGAACTCAAAATGATATAATTTCATTATTTCAATACTAGCCTCATCAAACATACATTTAAAATACATTTCATACTTCAGTAAATGTATCACTTCGCATCAATTACAACACAGTACACAACTTACTGTTGCTTCTGTTGTTGTTGTTGTTGTTATTTGATGTGGTTTGTTGTTGCTTTCTATTTTGTGAATTATTTTATTGCTTTTTATGACAACTGTTTTTAAAAATTTGTTTCTTTGAATTGCCATAATAGCTAGGCTATATATTAAAAAAAAACAAAAACATTCCCATATTATAATAATAAGGACTGATAATACCATGAGCTATGGATATTAGGTTTTATTAAGTACACTATATGCAATAGTATAGCTATTAGGTAATAAAGGTAAAAGTTGTGAAATGGACTATCTTAGCTATGTATAGCCAAAGTAAAGTGATATGGGTGTGGTTGTGTTAATTGTATAGCCAAAGTAAAGTGCTATGGGTGTGGTTGTGTTGATTGTATAGCCAAAGTAAAGTGATATGGTTGCCATTTGGGACCACGGGTTTCTGTTCACAAATAAGAGGTTGTTTGCTTTAAGAGGGTGGTATATAAGACAAACAGAAGTTTACTATAAAGGTAATTTGCTTGTTAGAGAGTTCACTATCAGAGGTTCCACTGTACCGTTCTGTATTTCAGCTGGCAATTAAAGAATGCAAAATCAACCACGTAACATGTGATATCTTTCCTCAAATTACCCTTCTTCCGGGTTGGAGGACCGATGGATGGCTAGTCAAGGGAGAGAGAGAGAGAGAGAGTGACTTGCCATGCTAGTCTGATGCAATCTTATTCTGGATTAAGTTGACCAAACATAAAATTTAGACTAAACATTTTAAAGCATTAGTAGCTAAGTCTGTGTCTGTTCTTCTCCTTTGGGTTAACTGTTTATTGTTACAAAAAGACACAAAATGACCATGTATTATAATTATTATATATATATATATATATGTTAAGGCAATGTGCAGTAATGTAATGGTGTTAGCTATTATAGCTTAAGTCAATAGATCAATAAAAATGCATGGTTTATTCCACATTTTTGGGGTTTGTAAGATTTACTTGTTCTGTACTTTGTTTTAGATGGCAATGAAGAGCCAATTGGTCTATGGCAACCTCCTGTAACATGCAATATCTAAAAAAATTACTCTAATTACTCTTCCTCTAGTATTCCTAAATTGACTAATTAGAAGCAGGATAAACTATATCATATCATCTGTCCTGCCTTTTAAGTAATCCATTTTTTCTTCCAAAATACTATCTGCAGTTGCCTTACCCTACTCTTAGTCCACTGGAGTAGTGTTTATACTGCTAAGGTATACAGGTACTAGTGTTGTTGTTCAGGAACAACCAAAAAAATGCATCTGGTTACAATGTTTCTTTCTTCTGATGTTCATATTGAGTTAACTACAGTGACTTAGCCTGATTTCCACTGACAGATTCCTCTTATCCATTCACATTTTGGCGGTGTCATGAGCCGTTGGGGGTGTGGCGTCAATCTGCAGAATAGAGTAGGCCCCACCGACTATCTGCAGCCGTGGGGGGCTTTTGATGAGCCCAAATTGTAAGTATCAAGGGTGTTAATTAGTGCTAATTGTGTCATGCCCGCATTATTGGGCTCACCATACCTCCAAGGGAGGGGGCGCATAGCGGCCACTACCCCCCAAGGCTGCAAGTAAGTGGGAGAAATATACATATATACATGATGTCAAAATAAGAAAAAGGAACTGAGGACCCTTTTGGTAGCCTGTGACATCCTGCTGGACTGTGTATCACACCCCTCTGCCCCACTTGTACCGCCTAATCAATCAACCCTAGCTACTCAACCTGATGTCACCTAGTCCCCAAATACATCACAATTGCCCCCTAACTCCTACCCCACTTCCCCGTCCCCCCTACTACCAGTTGAGCCATAAATGTTCACTTTGATTAACTTATCATTATTATTATTTTTTTTTGAATACATATGGATGCCTGCAATGTCTGACGAGGAGACCACGAGTCATGTTTCATACTGTCTGCAGTGTGAGCGAGGACTCCGTTAGCATGACCTCTGACCAACTGCTAGTCTGTCCGAGCCGTCCCTAGGCTTAGGGGATGGAACCTGGCTCGCCAGTGTGCGTGACACATCTGCCAGGCTTTCTTTGGGCATCCTAATGTATTGCAGGAACGCCGAGCTCTGCCACCTGCCCAATGTTTGAATGGTCGAGTCTGCAATCCCTGCCTGCGCTGCTGATGTGGCTGCACCTATTCTAAAACTGTGGCCTGCGTATTGGTCTTGCGGGAGTCCCAGTGTCCTCAATATGTGCCTTATGATGTCGACAAAGTTGCATTTCAGCCACACTTTGCTGTCGCTGTCTGTAAAGAACGGACCTGGCTTTGACCCTCGATATGCCATGAAGCAGACCAGGGCAGTTACTGGGCATAACTCCTGGTGGGTGCGACCCACAATGACATCTGCACCTTTCCCAAACTGGTCACACTTCGCTTTCTTGAGGTGGAACTTCACCATCTTTGGAGTTACTGGGTCATCCACAGTCACATCACCCCACATCAGAGAAGTCGCCGGATGGGCAGATGAGCGGTTCTCAGGGAGCAACTCGCCTAATCGGAAAAAACCAAAGAATGCTGCACATGCTACGGCCCAGATGAGGACCTTTTGAGGGTGGTTTGACTTCTCTAGCGTGTCTCGAATCCTCAAGAGTATGCTGGCTGTGATAGGCAGCCGGAGTCTGTTCTGCGCTCGATTATGTAACCGGGCCCTCTTTATGCCTGCTTGCACCCTTTTGAGAGTGGGCAGAGAAGACGCTTCTCTAGGGTCCGAGAGGCCAAGGGAGATCTGCATATTCCGAACCGCCGACAGGTAAGACGTCCCTGTTTGTGGTGCTAGCCCCTGATCCGCAAGGTATGAGGCAAAGCAGCATAGGAGGTGCTCTGTAACGGGGAATGGCTGGAGGACATTGTACAGGGTGAAAAATTGGTTAAATTTTCTTGCTGCTGCAGCATAGGTCTTCTGGGTGGCCGGTGCTAGGCCGTTCTGAAAATATGCCGAAACTGATGGCGCCAGTGCGGAGAGATCCAGTCTGCTTGCGTGTTGCAGAGTAGTTCCATAAGGCCTTCTGGGATTCGAGCCGGCACTGGGTGAGCTTGGGGGACCTTTGACAAAAAAGAAGAGGCACGGTCACGTGATAAATCGTCAGCCAGGTGGATCCTACTGGTACTAATATAGACACACACAGGTTACTGTCTCTATTATCAAGTGACTCTGTGTTCATGTTGTGATTTGTGTGTGTATATGTTCTCAATAAAATTCAGAGCATTAGATTTATTTTCTTTCATTGTTAATGTTTTTAGTACTTTTTGTGTTGTTTGTCAGGGCCAATAAAGACAGTACTAAAGCTTTTTTAGTCTTATATTATAGTTTATTTAATGATAGTGCAAGTAACATAAGTGGTACAAGCCATAAAGAAAATTGTTGAAATACAAAGAATTAAAGATAAAGTGAGAAATTAAAAACTAGTGACCACTACAAGTTCTACTATTATGTCCACTTTTTTTGCATATGCTGCAGACTCGAGACTTTTTTGCTGAAGGACCAGCCAAGCTATCGGCTAACCGACATCCAAGTACCGACGGAACATTTGAAATGTCTGCTGAGTCGGTTTGATCTTCATCAGAAAGCGTGGGTGTACTTGCTCGGCTTGTACTCAACTTGGGGACCGATGGCTCTGGGCAAGTCAAGTCTTGGTCTTCATGGGGACAGAATGGGCGAATCTTTTCAAACAGGTACCATTGCCGCTCTGGTGACAAACCCTTTGGGAGCACTATCATTGGAAGTGATGAAGGGTTTGGTTTCCATGTTGTCTTCATCAATTTCTGCTTAATCTCTGCAGTGTCCCATTGATCCTTGACATACACCACACCTGCTGGTTCTGCAGATGAAAAACAAAAATGATGGTATTTCTTTATTCCAAGAAGTTTCTTCATGTGAGGCACAAAGAAATCGGCCCAGTTGAAGATGGGTACTATTGTAGTGCAATCTTCTGCAGTAACTAGCTGTGAAAAGTTGCAGTGAGCAGAGTCATTGACAGCTTTTACCAAATCTTTCAGACTTCCGATCTTACTTCGTCTGTACAAGCGTTTGAACAATCCGAAGCACCAATCGGGAGAAAATTTAGTATGCCCTACTACTAAGAAACTCAGGGTAATTTGGGTGTGTCTACCTGTCATTACCCGCCATGCCAAATACCATAGCATTATGTTATTTTTGTTTTGGCCTGTACAGTTGTCTGCATGCAGGAAAACTTCTGTTTCACCCAGGCCATGGTTTTTAAAGAAGTAGTGAAGCTGGCTTATGACGGTATTGGAACCATTGCCACAGTCACCAGCTTCATCACCAAGGAAGTTTATCTGCCGAGGAATAGCTTCACAATTCACACCAAAGACACTGCTTTTTCTTGGTGTGAGAAAGTAAATTGGACCGGGTTGCATCGGGTCTGAAGGAAAATGTGCTTGTTGTGCAAAGTCAAAGGAGTAATGGACTCTGATAGGGTTAGAATTAGCAGGAACACATGCATGTATGGGAGGGGGCATGAAATTGTTGCCACTACTAAAGAAATCTTTGATTTCATGCTCGCATTCTTTGCAGATTGTCCTGTAGTGAGATCTTTCTATCTGGACAATACGAAAATGTTCTAAGGCTTCTTCAATCCTAGCCGATTTGACACTGTCAGAAGAGTTTGCAGCACGTAAGATCCCATTACCATTCTGCTGGCACATCCAACACAAGTCTGTCATTGGTTTCATCAAAATGATATAGGGTAACTGAGTCCTCCATAGGCGGCAAAACGTAGAGTAAGCTATTACACGTGTTTCTGCCTGTTCTGCAGTTTCCTTGTAGATTTTCCAAATTCGTCTTTTGGAAGTGCTGGAAGGAAGGAGTTTGATGTCAGTGCGGGAGTAACCAGGTACGCGGCCTGGAAGGAGCAAAGCATGTTTCTCACAGTGATTGAGAAGAAAAAGTATGACATTTTCGACATCCGACATCCTTCATCCTGGAGGCATTCGTTTTATGTTTCCATGAACACGGGGTGCTATCCCATTCATTTGTAAGGATTTCATTATGTTTTTTAGTCGTTTTGCACCAACAACATGAAGAAAACGGAATGTTTCTTTACAAATTGGACGCCCTTGGTGAAGAAAATGTGTATACGACCGTTTTTTATCATGGGCTGGGTTGTGGTTATCGGTTGCAGTGTGTTCTCTTGTATTAGTGCATGCTATCAGTTGTCCTATTATTATCAAATCAAGCTCAACACTGGTTAGGCCCATGCAAGAGAGGCGCATCTCTTTAACATATTGTCTGCTGAAGTGAGTATAGCATGAGTTGTTGCAGGAGCATCCGGTGGTCATGAACAGGTCAACTTTCTGATCTTCGCTGATATCACTCAGCAGTAACTCAAGACCAATATCTGATTCAGGTACACGTTGAGTAGCTTGCATAACTAAAAATTCAGTGTCATTCTCATTCCCATTAGAAATCTCATCACCATCGTCCTCATCACTACACACCTCAACTGCACCAATTTCCCCTCCAAGACTGCACTCCTCAACTGCACCTGTTTCCTCTCCAAGACCGCACCCCTCAACTGCACCAATTTCCACTCCAATGCCGCACCCCTCAACCTCACCGATTTCCACTCCATTGCCATACCCCTCAACTGCACCTATTTCCACTCCAAGACCGCACCCCTCAACTGCACCAATTTCCACTCCAATGCCGCACCCCTCAACCTCACCGATTTCCACTCCAATGCCGCACCCCTCAACCTCACCGATTTCTACTCCATTGCTATACCCCTCAACTGCAGCAATTTCCCCTCCAATGCAGCACCTCTCAACCACAAGAATCCTATCCTCTCTAATTGGACAATCTTCGATAGCACTAGTACCCTCTTCCATGCCGTATCCCTCCAAAGTCTCATTATTAGTTCCACAGTTCCTGGCTTCAACACTCCCACTGCCACATCCACTACGGCATCTGTCGCCTATAAATTTTAATGAAAGCATTATGCAGGAACTATAAATTTCTGAGCAATTATACCCATTACAAACTCTGTTATTTTTTATACTGGTATTGTTTATTCATTTATATTTTTACTACTTGTGACTTATAGTTAAAATTATCCTAGATTGTTATCCTTGATTATTGTTAGCCTTGATTATTGAAAAACAAAGTTGACAACTTTTTAGTCATTTCAATGAATGATGTTAATGGGAATATTAATGTGTAAACAAGCTATTTACCTCCAACTGATGGGGGGGGGGGGGGGGGGGGGGGTTGTCCAACTTGGAGTAGTGTGACTCAGCAATGAGGTCATCCTCATCACTGCAATCTGTGTCACTGCTGGACTCATGCTGATTATTCATGGAGTCCTCACAAAAATAGTCGAAGACCACATCAAGAAGAGCTTCCTGGTCTGCAGAGTCTAACCTCATAACCTCATTAATTGCAGAGGCAACTTGTCTTGCATCATCATCCATTGTGGTGGTTCTCACCTTTGCATTAGTGCACACTTTATTACAGCTGTTTAATCTACACCCACGCGGGGTAAGTGTAGCTAGGAAACATATTGAATTTACCCGCGGGTTTTCAATTAGCGGTATCTGTTACCGCGTTTTTCCATTTCAGGCGGGCTTGATTTCCGTGTCACGCACGAAGGTCAATCAAAGAGTCTGTCTTCTCATGGGGCGCTTGGCCTCTTATAGTAAGTTTTAGGCACTCACATTTTGTGTCCGTGTAGACAAGGGATAGAAGTAGCTAATAAGTTTAAAAAAAAAAACTTTAAAAAAAATGTTTTCAGGTGTTGGACAAATACCAGACTCTCCTGTACATTTTTGATTTTACGAAAAAGGTCCCTTTTCATAGGCACTGTCACATATATATTATTGTAGAAAGAACATTAGTAAATAAAAGTAATAATTCAAATTTTCTTTTAATGGTGTGCAAATATATATATTATTCTTCCGTCACAACAGTAATAGGGATAGAAAAAAAATAGCACCAAAAATTCCTGAGTAGTTGAAGTTAACACACTGAAACTGCTTCTAACTTCTACACGCTACACCAACCTTCTATCAAGCTCTCCAAAAACACCAAAGCAGATTCTTACTTCAAGTCGCAGCTGTGAGCCGTGATATATCTATTCTAAATGAATGACTCCAGGCGCCATTAATATGCCGCCGTTTCTTCATCGTCTGGGATTCTCCAGTACATTCCAGAAGTCTTATACTCTTCCCCGCGGGTCTCACTCGCACAGTAACTCTTCTTTTATTTTTGCTTACCAGTTCTAATTAGAGCCGCCACCACCCGGAATTTTGCGCACAATAAATTGCGCGCTCAGAGTTGGGGGGCGGAGTTGAAGAATCAAATGAATATGAATCAATAGTTAGCTTCGTACCTAAATATCGAAATTCAGAAGTACTGGATGGCCAGAATGAACTCATATTTTGTACACGGGGTACAAGCCACATTTAAAAAAACATTACGACGAGTTTTTTCTTTTAAATAGGATACAAAAAAAATAATATAAAAATAGTTTTAAAAATGGAAAACAAATACTAGTATCAAAAATATGGCGTGGTAATGTTGTGGGGAAGCCCCTAGGCTATCGCGGGAAAAAAAAATCGACTTCGTAACTGCAACGGTCGCCGCTGAATAGCCTTAAGATTTGTACCGTTGTTTCTCCGTTCCTGGTCAGTCTTTTTTCTTGAAACTTGGTTTATAAGAGCTGTCTGTTGGTGTCTGTTTCAGCTGCAACAACAAAGTAAGCATACATTGAACAGACAACGAGAAATAAATACATAGCATAACTCCAAGTGGTACTGCACCCTTAATTTCCACAATGGCAGCACAGCATCTAAATCAACCCTTGGTACTTATCGGATATCTGCAGATATTGTCAATCCAGTATCAGATGTATGTCATATCCTACAAGTACAACACTACCTAACATTAATGTGTTTGTCAATATTACATGCAGGAATTACACCAATGCCACCTGAGCCAAAAAATTTGAAAGATTTGACAACAGGTCCAGGATCATCTTATCGCAAAATATTGCAAGTCATGAACTGGTGGATGGGATGGACGACGGATGATACTACTCTAATAGTGTAAAAAAGAGGCAGTTACAATGGCAGAACTAGCGTGGTTGAAGCTAATAATAAGTGTGGTTTTGGGAGCCAGATAATTAGTGAATTAAGCGTTCTTTACCTCATTTATTGGTGGTGAGAAAAACGACAAATAGCTTGTTTTCATATTGGTTTGTGTTAATATATTAGCACACCCAGTAAGCCTTTTTTTTTGGTGCCATACTCTTCATTAATATCCCGATTTCATTGTGTGCTCGTTAGATGCACGTAGCACACGCGGGCTATTCTACGCTATCGGCATCGGATGGTAAATAAATAACTATCTGCTCAAGTAGCCAATCAAGACAAACACATAGACGTGGCACAAACTGTTAATTTATTAACAAAATCAAACCAAATTGTTGGCAGAGCACGGACTATGGCAGAAACATTATTACATGGCCATGAATTTTTGCCTGGTGGCTTCTTGAAATTGTCCATAGAAAAAATTGACCCCGAAATTAAGCCATGGGAAGGTATTAAAAATGATGACATGGAAACGTACCTCATTGCTGGCTGCATCACTGCGTGGCCTGTGGAACTATTATAGAGCATGAACCTGAAGACTATTTGATTATCTGTCTTTTGTCTTTAAATTTATCAGCAACATCAATTTCCTATGTGTTCATTATTGGCTAATTATTAGTTCTTGTATAACCATAATTGTATTGACCAGTAATAATTTATTGTCTATTGTCATTTTATTAGAGGCTTGAGGAACTAACCCATTGGCAGTGAAAAAACAAAACAAAAAACTGTGCCACCTGTGTACTATATGTGACCGGATTTGTGAAACCCGGCTAAACGCGGCATCTAAAGTTTTCTAATTTATTCTACCAGTAGGCTGCACAGGGCCTTGGGATGCCTTCCTCCTAATTTGGAAGCTGTAGCACAAGCCGTCTTCTCCCTACGCACTACAACACTTCAGTATTTTTGCTAAACTTATTATTGCTGATTTCGAAAAAATGCCGGGTAAAGGCGTTGCTAAGTCAGGGGGCGTGCCTTATGTCCGTATACTATTACTGCGTGTCTCCGGGACACTATGGAATAAACCGGTTAAAGGCGGATTGAAAGAAGTCTAAAAGGCTTAATGCAGGGCTCCTTAAGAAACTATGATGACGAGAATTGCGTGAGTACATGAATTATGTAGAATAGTATAGTAAGTGAATTAGTTAGCTACAGTTTTTTGCCGGCTGTTAGTGAAAAGCCCGCCAATAATTTCTTAGCAACTCTCCGTACACGAGTCCAACCGGCTAGTGTTTCTAGCCTCCTGGTGTGAGTTCTAGAGGACGCCAGAGCTTACAACTGCGTCATAAGCTAGAGCTAACTGGTGTCTATCCATTTCTGCCATAAAATATTTTTCGAAAAAAATCGACCCATAAGGCTTTACCCGGTGATACTGAAAAAAATTGTTTGCCGCGTTTAGGCGGATTTTCCCAAATCCGGTCACATATATAGGGCCTGCCAGAGTGTAATAAAGATGAAGAAAATGCAAAGTAGTGATCGTAAATACGGAGTAAAAATAATATGCAATACATAGCTAAAACTAAAGCATACATAATTATAAAATTTGTAAGGTGCCTGTGCTGCACATCACTGAGGTGCTATTACATCAACAGACAGACGCTGAATAAGGAAATTAGTTGATTTGGATTCACCAGTCACTGTTTAAGTATGGTAAATTGTAAAAGAGAAAAGTTATTTATTTGGACATCTTCTGGCATTGTGACCAGGTTTCCTACAAATGCCACAGTGACGTTTGGCTTTAGGACTGGCAGAGGGTAGTGAATCTGGTAATGACTCTGGTACTGAATTAAGCCTTTCAATAGTTACAGCTATTTCTGGATTTGGATTTGGAGTTCCAGATTTCGGAACCGCAGGTAGAGGACATGTTGTGTCTTTTTCAGGATCGGGACAAAAAGTACGTATTTTCTCGTACAAATACCACTGTCTCTCTTGCGATAATCCATTTGGGAAAATCTGCTGAGGTGATGCTGATAGAGATGGAACCCAATCATCCTTCAGTAGTGAAATTCTAATTTTCTCCGAGTCACAACGTTCCTGAACGTGATCAATACCTGGACAAGAAGAATCAAAGTGGAAGTGGTGAAAACTCTTAATCCCAGTGATTCGCCTGAAGTGGATGGCAAAGTAGGATGACCTGTCGAATGTTGGAACGATCAAAGTTCCATCGGACATTCCAACCAACTGGACATGGTTACATGTAGCAGAAGCATCCACACACTTTGCTAGTGAATCAACGCTACCAATGTCTATCTTTCGATATTTTTGTTTTAGTAGCCCAAACACCAGTCTGGTGAGAACTTGGTGTGTCCCACTACAAGAAATGATAGCAAAACTTTTGTGTCTCTTGGTCATTATTCTCCACATTAAATACTGCATCATGATGTTGTTTTTATTTTGCCCGCAGCAATTGTCTGCGTGCAAAAAAACTTCTGTTTCTCCAAACCCGTGATTTTCAAGAAAGTGATGCAATTGACTGATGACGACATTGGCTCCCTTGCCACAATCAAATGCTTCATCTGTTAAGTAGTTCACTTGTCTTGGAACTCCTTCGCAATGGATGCCAAAAATACTGCATTTCCTGGGAACAAGGAAGTACATTGGGCCTGGTTGCAGGGGACTAAACGGGTAGTGAACCTGTTAAAAGGTAAAAATAAAATTAATTTAAATTTTGGTATAATGTGTGCTATTGAAGCAAGTAGCAGGTTATTTTTACACTGTTAAAAATGGGATGTTAGAGAAACCATAAAAAGTTGAGAGGAGGCACTACGTTGACACCTATGTTTAAACGTGAATATCTTATAAAATTCAAGATGGGTCGATGAACACCTGTAATACCCTGTACAAATGGCAATTAGGTGTCGACACAGCACCACCACTAAAACACTTTTTTGGAGTTTCCCTAACACCCAGTGATTATAAGTGATTATATCAAGAATGTACCATTTGAGCATAATCGAAGGAATAATGAACCTTTATTGTTTTTGAATTTGCAGGGATTTTGGTAGACAATGGTGAAGGTTGAAATAAACCATTCGAACTGAACTCAGATCGAAGGGAAGTAGAGCAGTCATCCACAATTTTCCGATACAGTGATCGTTCGGCAGTGACAATTTGCAGATCCATCTCTGCCACCCTCTCCATTGGGAGGAGCAGGCACCATCTCTTCAAGCGACAGGTCTGGCTGTACCAGCATACGGACCTGGACGCCCTGAACGTGGCTCTAGAGGATTCTCTCCCTCCTCCCACGGTTCTCGCCGGTGGCGACGTGGACAGCACCTGGCCCCTTTTTAGGGAGGCCTTCATGAGCACCGTTCAGCGCTTCATTCCATTCAAGGTGATCACGTGCAGAAGCCTGCTGCCTCCATGGCTCACGAAGGATTCCGCCGCCACCTCCGCAATCGAAACATGGCCAGGACAGCTGCCAAGCGCCTCGACACAGTGGCCTCCTGGAGCAACTTCCGCAGACTCTGAAACACTGCTGTTGATGCCATCAGGCGCAGCAAGAAGGAGTTCTTCTCTCAGCTTGCCAGCAAGATTCGCTCGCCCCGGGACTTCTGGAAGGCTTACCATTCGCTCTCCAAATTCCGTCCAACCTTACCTAACATGATGACCTTGGATGCGCCCCCTTTCTTGTGAATGGGGGTAATCCTGGAGATTTTCCACTCAGATGGAACTTTGCCGGAGGTGAGAGAAGAATTGAAAAGGAAGCCAGCTTCTCGGAGATGGAGGACGAGCAGAATTTAAGCATCCTGGAGGAGATGCAGTCCGGCCCGGAGGCTGTATTAAGTCTCAAACAAGCGATCGCGTGAAGGACATCGCACCCAGAGAACTCCAGGTCACAGAGACTCTGCGGGGTCGGATCGCGGATGGGGTCAGCTTGGTTGAAACATGTTGCAAAGAACTAGTTAAACAAGTTGGCTCTACCAGTGGAGGAGGTGGAGCTTTGGTCCCCCAACATCGCCAACTATCGTCCCATCTCCCTTCTCTCCCTGGTGGGCAAGCTCCTGGAACGCTTGGTCCACTCGGCCTTAATGGGCTACCTACTGGACCACGACATCTTCTCGGCTTCCCAGTTCGGCTTCCGGCCAGGCGGCTCCACCCAGGAAGCTCTCCTGTTCGCCTCGCAGTTCTGGCACTCGACCATGGAGTTGGGTGGCAGCAATGCTGTCGTCTTCCTTGACATCTCCAAGGCCTTTGAAACACTACACAACCAACGGATTGTAGACTACCTCAACTCTGCGGGCGTTCAGGGCTCGCTACTGCAGTGGTTCGGTGACTACCTCTCTGGTAAATCCCAATCGGTGGCCATTCACGGTGTCTCCTCGGTCCCCTCCACGGTTCCCTCTGGAGTGCCACAAGGCTCTATCTTAGGCCCACTCCTCTTCCTGCTCACTTTCGATGGGATCTTCAAACTGACCCTCTCCCCTCACTAATCCTTGGTCGGCTATGCAGATGACTGCACCTATTTCAAAGTCATTTTCAAGCCCGAGGACTACCTGTCAGTCGACAATGACCTGGCCGCCATTCTACTCTGGCTCAAGGATAATAGCTTGTGCCTAAACCTTTCCAAGGTTAAGCGCTTGCTTGTCACGAGATGCATTAAACCCCCAACCGAGCCATTTCCATCGAGGGCCACGCAATTGAGCAGGTGTCTTGCTTTAAGCTGCTGGGCGTCACGGTCACTCAGGACTTGTCCTGGAGCCACCACATCCGGGACGTCTGTTCCCGCAGCAGGAAACTGTGCGGTTTCCTGTACCGAAATTTCTCCCTCGCTGGTCCTCACTGCCTCAATCACCTTTACAAGGCACTTGTCCTGCCGATTCTAGACTGTTCCTCTTCCATTTGGGACCCTCACCAGAAATGTCACGTCACTTCACTAGAAAGAGCCCAGAACTTTGCTGCCAGAATAGTCTCTAACGACTGGACTGGCAGCCCTACAGCCACCAAGGCCCGCCTGGGCTGGCAGGCTCTGGTGCAGCGACGTCTGGCACAAAAGATCTGCCTCTGCCGACGAATCATCTCTGGCTCCTCGCTGTTGCCAGCCGACACCTTCAAGCCACTCCCCAGGCCCAGCTCAAACCACAGGAACTCATCCCCTCTCTACAGGCAATTTGTCAGGACGACCCACCATCGCCATCACTTCACTGTGGACGTGGTGGACAAGTGGAACAATATCCCCCAGGAGGTGGCCTCGGCTCCCTCTGCTACTTCCTTCAAACTCAGACTAAAGAAGTAACTCTATGTTTAACCTTGTTCACCCCTTCTGTTCTACCCTCTGTCTTGTCTTAGTTCTGTTTCACCCTCTGTGTAGGCTGACCTTGACAATAGCCCTGCTAAAGTATGTCCAAGTTGAGTTGGCACGACCTCAAGCGCGGTAATTGAGGAATGCATTTAGTACTTTACTGGAAGCAATTTAGTCATGTGAATCCAAGTCAATTAAGCGCGCAAACGTAACCGTTGTACGTGAAAAAGGGGCGGTAGCACAGGTGCGCATTAATACTGTAACAATTGAAAGAAAGAAATTTAGTGAAGTTTATGGAGTTTTTCGGGCACTGTACAGCTCATTTCGTCTGTTTTCAATGATATTTATGTTTCTTATGCGCAGATAATGTACAGCAGATGGAAAACGCAAACTGGTGGGAGTTCTTCTAAAGAGACAGGATTAAAATCAGTGGATTCTACCTACTGTGTCCCAAGAAATATTCTGATGTTCACAGCATTCAGCAGTACAGCACTGTAAACTTGTAGCTAAAGTTACTAGACTTTCATGTTAAATAAAATTATCAATTCTTTCATTTATTTATAATAAGGTATATGAAAATTGATGAAAATGATAGAATTTAAGTAGTACACATACAAAAAATAGTTGTGATCCGAGTTGAAGGTGAGTTCTGCCTGAATTGGTCCTAATTCTTACAATAAACGGCATCTATAATAGTGAAGAAAAGGAATTGGCGTAAACACGGCTTTGACAAGCACACAATTTAACTGCAAACAGCGTAAGTGTGGCTGTATTACAAGTTGCTAGCTAAGTGATAGCTATATCACTGAAATATATTGGCTATATGGCATTTGTTATTGAACAGGTAGACAAATAATCATACCAACATCCTATCAGGTGGTCCCGTACCCTCTGCAACAACAGAACACTCCGTCTATCCTGTTTCCACACTCGCAACCTAAGCTAATCGCGATATAAAGCTAGAACACAGCAATCTGAGAAGAAGCCGCTCATTGTTTACAAAATTCTTAATGAAGACAGTCCGCGTGATAAATTGAGCCATACCGCGTGACTAAAATCGGGCGCGTTTTGAGCGGGAAACCTGTGGTTTTTTCTATTCCCATAGACTTTTGTATTGAGTTTTGGAATAGCACTTTTTCTCCGGTTTTGGAGTTTACTGAGGGAATACTTTTAACCGCTTCGGCGCGAGCTTTCCAATGGTGCAAACCCCGGATGCGTAACTGCTTCCGTTCTAAAGTTATTCAAGTTTTTCTTGCGGCCAACTCAACTTGGACATACTATAGTTGGTCTGTCCTGCCTGTCTTGTATGGTGCAGCAAAGTTATAAAAAATATATATATATAAAAAAATAAAATAAAAAATACAAAAAACTTGTTTATGAAGTGTTTCCATTTTTAATGACACACCACTGAGAATCTCTTACCTATCCTTCTTCATCTGTATTCATAAGTAATTTGTTACAAATGGTAATAGTTCTAGTTTTAAGTTATTATAATTTGAAAACAAGTTGTTAATTTTCATACCCTCCAACTTTTCCAAAGGAGCTTCAGGGACCATAGCCACGCCCGCCACTAATTAACTAAATAATTACGATTAAGACTAATAAATAGGTGTAGCATTTAAATTATATTGGATTTTTGAAAGTTTAAAAAATTTTCTGTGGAAAAGAATAATGAATTTTTTTCATTATCAAGTGCTTACTCAATGAGGACAGAGATATTGCATGGAACTTTATTCTAGTTAATCTAAGTTTTACGATAGTTGTATACAACTACCTTAAACTTTGGAAGAGATTTACATTTGATGTATCAAAATATATATCCAATATTATTCCCTGCACTAAATGACTGTTCATTGTAATAGTAAATTGCTGTTACTTTTGTTTATGTATTTATTTTATAGTCATTATTATACAAAGTTTGTTGTGCTAGCTAGGGAGTAGTAAATAACCACTACTTTATTACTGCTTTTTACCTTTAGAGCTTCTCCCTATACCAGGGAATTGTTGAGGCCAGCTAAAATCAAAACGGCATTGCCTTCTGGCTCGTTTAGGCTTAGGAGGACCGCAATCACTCATGTCAACCTCTACAATAACCGTGAATCTACTCCTGCATTTGTGATACTGACGATCTTTTCCCATTTTGCATAGAGACACCCTTTACCTTTTGCTGGTTAAAATAACTTTCCGGGACAAATAGTAGTCTCTTCCGGGACTGGGGACAAAGTTAACAAATCCGGGACGGTCCCAGACATTTCGGGACGTTTGGAGCCTATGAATTTACCTGCCGTAGAGTAGGCAAAGTATTGCTGAAGTGGAGTTGGTGGTGAATAAAGTTAGCTGTACTTAACTCATGCCTTCGTTCAACTTCAGCCAGAAGGAGAGGAAAATTGAAACTGAACCCATTGTGTGCAACTAGAACTATAAATGTGACAGGCTCTGGGAAAACCAGGAATTTCTGGCAAACCAAAAAAAATGAGTTTTTTATAAAGCTACAATTTATCTCAACTTAGTGCTAAAATACTGGAGGGTAAAACCTTTGACTCGCACAGAAACTGGCAGTTGAACTGGGCTGTATTCAGCAAAGCAATTGAACTAGAAATCGTGAAAACATAAATTGAATTTCCACTTCCGGTATAATTAACGTTTCCGTATACTTCACGGCGTACTCCGCATACGCAATTAAATTGTGCAGCCGCTTTTTAACGGCAATAAACGAAGTTTTGCGTAGAGTTCTTTTTAGCTTTCAGAGCGTCTCGGAGCCTGTCTTGTCGGAATCCTTGGCTACTCTACTCGATGTAGGAGTAAACTTTCAGCCAGAGGTAAGCTGTAGATTGCATGCAATAGTCTCAAAGCTATGCCGTTTTTTTTAGCTGCTTGTTTGAAACTCCACCCATTCCCCGTTTATTGTACTTCGAGAACGAGAGAGAATAAAAAGTAGCTTGTCTTTCCACAGCACGCTTGAGGTCTTTTAAGTTGTTTTGACATTTGAAATTTGGCATAGACTTAGAGTAAGGGTCACTAAGACTAATTCTGCAAAAAACAAAAATAGGAGAAAGAAAGAATTTTTGCGGATGACTTAGTTCTGGAGCCTATATCTCAATTTAAATTTTTGCCCGAAATGCCTGGTTTTCGCAGAGCCTGTCACAAATATAATAATAATAATGATACAACAATAATAATAATAAATGTGAATTTTTTTAAATACACAAACAAATATCCTATTGGATGGTGCTGAAATTTTATAAATGAGCATTGTGCTTATGACAACAAGCACACATGCACATCAAGGCAGCATGACAAAGGGTTGGGGGCAACACATAGATTTTTCATAATGTAAAAAACTCAATTTTTTTGGTTTGAGTGAAGTGCCCCCTTTTCCCATAGACTGTCACATATAGTATGCATATGACAAGCTCACTGCCATTTATGCTGTACTGTATAATATAGAGGAATAGTACCTGGGTAATGTGATGTCTTTGTAGCTTGATTTACATAGGCCACCGTGGAAGCTACCCACTCAAAAAACATTGGCAGAACTGCAGATAGGGGCTTCTCCTGTCTCAGAAGAGCCGTGGTAATCCCTTTTAGCCTCGAAACTATTTTATACACCATTATGACTATTTAATGATTATGATTATTAAATTAATATTCTATTTTGTAATTTACCAACAACAGAAATTGAGCGTCCATTTCTCACGAGGCTTGAAAAACTGGGATTACTCAATTGAATGGGACAGTTTGACCTTGGCTGCTACTTCAGTGATGTGGTCACGGTATACACTGAGTCTAGTAGACTAACAATCATAAAAGATTATCAGAGGTTTCGTGTGTTCAGCTTCACACTCCAACTCATCATCAGCCAGTGGGCTCTGATTGTCAAGAGCAGTAGCTGGAATGTCTACTCCCATTCTAGCCAGGCAAAACGCTCTCCACCCAGGACCTAAATTCTATAATTATACATAATGTGTGCATTTTAGTGATTAATATTATAACACATGTTCTTATTTTATTACCTTATGACAAATTGCCATATTTGTCTTGCATGTGTAATGCAGTCCGCTTGTCACGGTACATTAGAGTAAGTCCGTGAAATCCTTCTAAGGTGTTGTTAGTCATCCTACCGTGGTCAGAGTACGCCTTCTTCAGTTCAGTTCATGTACTAATGCTATTTTCGTTCATGAATTGACTTCTCGGACCCGTTGCCTACTATAACTTTGTTTTATTTTTTCTCTATTCGATATTACTTTTTACTTATGGTATGTGCACGCTTTATTAGATCTATATTTTTGTGAAAAAAATTTTTGTGAAAAAATTGTAACGAACATTTTGCTGACTAGACTCTGATTGGGCTCTGTTCCAAATTTGAAGTCATTTCCATTCCCAATTCCTAAGATAAAATCCAAAGTAGTGTACAGAACAGAAATTAAAACTACGCTAACATTAAAATTAAAATTGTAACGAACATTTTGCTGACTAGACTCTGATTGGGCTCTGTTCCAAATTTGAAGTCATTTCCATTCCCAATTCCTAAGATAAAATCCAAAGTAGTGTACAGAACAGAAATTAAAACTACGCTAACATTAAAATTAAAATTGTAACGAACATTTTGCTGAGTAGACTCTGGTTGGGCTCTGTTCCAAATTTGAAGTCATTTCCATTCCCCATTCTTAAGATAAAGTCCAAAGTAGTGTACAGAACAGAAATTAAAACTACGCTAACATTAATTCCATGCACCCCGCCCCAATTTTAGCCCCGCCCTAGTACACGGAGGAGGTGAAATCTTTTGTTTATTCTCCTCTGAGAAGAGCCGGGCATGAAAAAAATGCTGAAGCAGATATCGGCACTGCTGGAGCCCGCCGGAATACAGCGGAGCAGTGGGGGAAACTACTTTAGCAGGACTTGTGAAGGGCCTTTGTCAGCTTCTCTCTAAACGGCTTGCTCCTCACTCCTCGCTCCTTCAAAGCTGCTTGAAACGCTTCTGGTCCTCCACACCGAAGGAGTGACAGAGAGTCGAATGTGAAGCCCAGAGAGTCCAGCTTCTTAGCCTGTGTAGAGGTAAGTGTAGGCTTTCCAATGGCTTTGATCAGCGATGCTGCTCTCATGAAAATCCTGTTCTGCTGTATCCACAGCTTAGTCTGCGCATGGGGGAACCTAATGGAGAGAGCTGCCAAATGTGGTCTGATGTCTTGGTGCTTGAAGACTCTCTCTATAGCCAATACATCAGGTAGGGCCCTGTGTGCTCCTACAATTTATACAAATAACTATAATTATTAGGCTTTATATTTAATTTTAGAGGTGCCTTGTCTGTAACTTTATCTCCGGTGACTTTTTTGTGGAGTTTCTCCAAACCTAAAGGTGAGCCTTGTAAAATGACTTCCCCATCCTGCTTCATCTGCCATAAAGCAAATTAATATATAAGTGCATGTACGTAACTATCTAATTTTAGCTACAGTAGTAGTAAAGTACCTTACTCAGCAAAGGAAGGGTATCACTGAAATGCATATTGGCTGATTAAAAGAGGGTCAGCTGCAATTCTTTCTGTTCCACCTCAGCCAGAAGGATAGGTAAGTCAAATGCAAACCCATTGTGAGCTACTAGCACTAATAGACAGAGACAGAAATATTTTTTTCTTTTAAAAAAAATTGATATAGTTATTTTTACCAGGATGATGAGGTCTCTAAGAATAGCGGTAGCACCACTGAGAGAGGATTCTCAGCATGTTATTTGTTATGCCAGTAACCTTGAAAACTATAGCGTTTAGCCGGGTTTTCACAAATCCGGTCACATATGTCGTTGTCATCGTCCTTGATATCACCCCTGCCCACTCTGATGTATTCTCCCACGTACTTTCTCTGTCATTTCTCACAATGGTGTTATATCAGATAGTTATTTATTTATTGGCTTATTGTGTGTGTCAATAAATTATTTTTTTAATTGGTAGTTAATCATGGCTAGAATAGTATTACACTTTTTTTTATCATTTAATCATATGACTTACATATTAAACTGCTCAGGTCCTCAATCGCAGGGATTGCTGAAGTTGACAGCTGGACTCCTCAGCAGAGGTCACACTTCCACCAAGCTGGGTTAAATCTGTAGCTGTGAGTGTGCTCACTGACATGGTGGTGTTCATAGCATCACCTTCAGCGTTTGCCCTTGGTGCTACAAGGTCAAGCTCAGGAGACCCCACTACTGCAATTTTATTATTTGGTGTATTATAACAAAGTATATTTTGTTGTGCAAGCATAAAATAATTTTTTCCCTATATTTTGTTATATGTTTTGTTGAGACAAAAGTAACAACAGTTGTGTGCTTGAAGTATGAAGCAGTTTCCTCCTTTTGGTGGCTTCAGCCAGTTGCAGCTTCTTTTTGGCAGATATTGTCTTGGGAATGGTTGAGCAACAGCAACCACACACAGTCTCCAGAGACAGCAACCACACAGTGAGTAACAGTAAACCAGCAGAGTTATTACAGCAAACCACACGTGGTGTAGCTTGGTTTCCAAGCCGCGGGAATAGTTAGAGAATATCCTGACCACGGGAACTCTCCCCACAAAACAGGATGCTACATTACTGTGGTTAAATTCACGGAAAAAAGTGCACGCGTGTTGCTATGTGCGAGCACCCTTAAGGGTTACGCGAAAGATTAGTCTACTTGCCGCCATCAGGCTTTAACAGTCTGGTCCTTTGAGCGTGGCTCTTACTTTGAGCCACACCCTCCATCTATTCCACTAAACTGCTCGGGGCCTTACACACCCCGAACAATTGGTCCTTCGAGCCGGATATTCGTCTTGGCGAGAAGCATCAGCGACCTACTCATCATCTACAGTAAGTGCATATCGAAGGCACTTTGACGCGCCCGCTTGTCTCGCCTGAACAACTTCTGGTGAGCAGCTTAAAGTGGGGTCAAAGCCTAAGGGAGACACCACTGATCTCTCTCAAAGTCTTAGCCTGAAAGCTTTCTCTAGCAGTGGGGTTCCTACCTGCTCGGAAAAGGAAACTACGGCAATCAATTGTTTTGCCTTCGTTTTGCCAAGTCAAAACAGTCGATCAACACCTCGACCAAGTGTCAATCAACTCAATTGACACCTCGGGAAGGGTCACATCACACTTCACTTTGCCTCTCAAAGGTCAACTCACTTCATCACTGCAATGGAGCCACTGTCTACCTTCAGAGTGGATAAGAGCCTGGAAGTGGCAAAGGACAAGCGCACCTCTCGCCGCGGACAGCTCACCAAAACCAAGCCCAAGCTAGCTGAGTTCAAGTCCAAGGAACTCGACTCGATACCGCCTTATGCTGTTCAAACCTGCCTAGCCAAGCTCAAGAAGGACATTCACCTTCACGAAGCTATCCAGAGGAGTTGCTGGAGGAGGGCGAAACCCAGCTTGATGTTGTCACTGAGGAGGAGGACTCAGCAGCCAAAACCTACGAAGAGCACCTGAATCTTCTACGTCAGATGGAGAAGTGCCTGGAGTGCCTCAACTGTGTCGTCAAGTCTAAGAAGCTGCATGCCAAGTACTCCATGTTTCGCGACAATATGGAGCTCCCTGGAAGTCCTAGAGAAGGGAGCAATCAACTTCTCTGAAGAAGGTTTCCCACAGCTTCAAGAATGTTACTTCAATCCATTCAAAACTATGAAAGAGTTTGGGTGTGACTCTCTCTCACAGTTTATTACCGCCATAGCCTGTGAGGAATTCAAACCCAGGCTGCGAGATGAGTGGACCAAACATGTATTAAATTTTATGATATACCCTCAGCTATAGGGTGAGAAAAACCCTATTATCGCCGATTTAAATTTATTATTATTTAAATTCAATTGAAGTTTATTAACCTGAAGTACAGTGATGCAATGAAGTCTCAGAACAAAAGCAATAGAAAAAAAAATTAAATGATACAGAAATTTTTTTTGAATGGTACAGAGGACATTGGAAAATGATTTAGTGTAATTTGAAATTGAAACCAAGCTTGGAAAAGAAAACCAAGCTAAGAAAGAGAAAAAGGAAAAGAAAAAATAAAGGACAAATTCTTAATTGACTTTAGATGCAGCTTTGGCATGTATACTGACGAGTAACAGTGTTACTTCCAAACACACAAGCATTGTGAGCCCACTGACCACAAATTGAACAGTCAATCCAAAAAACAATTTCTGCACCAAGGTTATCTGGTTCATTATTTCCACAGATCATACAGAGAGCACCATCATTCTCCTCTGCACTATCATCCCTAAACCGAGATGGAAGTTGACACTGACGCCGGGGCCGACCAGAACTTGAAGCTCCATTGGGACCTGATGCTCCAGGTGGGAAGACGACATCTTCATCTGACTCTGAGCTATTCTTTGAATAGCGGCGAGGTCGACCAGTGCTAGAAGCTCCACTGGGACTAGATGCTCCGCGTGAGAAGACCATATCTTCATCTGACTCTGAATTATCTTCTCTTTGGCGTCGTGGTCGACTAGAGACTGAAGCTCTACTGGGACCTGATGCTCGCTCTGAATCTTCTGATTCTGAACTGATCTCACTTGAACACTGTTCAACTTGTTTCTGTTTATTCTTTCCTTTCACATTCGTTCCTTTTAGATTCTTTTTTTTCACATTCTTTCCTTTCACGTTCTTTCCTTTACTCTTTGCTGTTTGATTCTTCTTTTCTTTCTCTCGTTTCTTCCGCTCTCTCTCTTCCTTCTTCTTTTTTTTTTTCTTCCTCCAATTCTTCTTTTTTTTCTTATCTGCCAATAACATGTTTCTATAATCCTCTGCTGTTAAATCTCTTGCACCAGTAATGCGTTTTGTGCGCCTCCTACTGGAAGCTTCATTGCTCTGTGGAATTTCCAAAATGTCAGCCATCTCCTCTGGAATAAGTCCAACCTCGAGTAGTGGATGACGAGGTCGTTTACGCGAGGAGACTGAGGTTTGCACTGAGCTAGAACCAGAGCAAGTTGTAGTTAATGTTGAGCCAATTGCAAGTGCAGTACTAGAAGACAGTGTAGGTGTAGTAGAACTAGTGACTATTGGCAGACTTGAAATAACAGAGGTTGTAAAAATAGTGGCTGGACAGGTGTGCAGCATTTCAACAGTAGTGACTGGAGGCAATGGAGACTCACTGGCTACACATGATGAAGATGCACCCGAAACTAAATGTGTAGACTCACAGGCTGGAGAAGGTGGTGAAGACGCACTAGAAAATAAAAGTGGAGACTCACAGATAACAGTAGGTGATGGAGACACACTATCGACTAATCTTGAGGCTGGAGAAGGTGATGAAGACGCACTAGAAAATAAAAGTGGAGACTCACAGATAACAGTAGGTGATGGAGACACACTATCGACTAATCTTGAAGATGCACTGGTGATAGGAGGCGACGAAGACACACTAGCGATTCCAGAAGAAGCTGCACTGGCAATAGGAGGCGATGGAGACACACTAGCGACTACAGGTGAAGTTGCACTGGTGACAGAGAGTGATGGAGACACACTGACAGCACTGGATACTTGAGATGACTCAGAGGAATCTGCACCATGAAGAGAGGAAGGCATAATTTTCATAATAGGAACTGAATTTCTATTAAAGGGACATAAACCACATTTGGCAAAACCAGATTTAATGTTAGGTATAGAAAATGCTCTCTCAAAAGGTGGCTTAATTAATCGAGCAAAATCTCTCTTTGAGGCCACATAATTTTTCTTAGCAAAAGTAATTGAACGAATTGATTTTGAAAAGTTATCTTTTAAAGATTTAAAGACCGAGACATCTAGAGGCTGGAGGGCGTGGGTTGTATGTGGTGGTAAACAAAATAAAATTACATTATTTGTTCGACATAAATCCACTAATTCTAGACTCATGTGTGATTTATGGCCATCAATCAAGGACGCTGAGGCACAGCAAATTTTAGAAAAAATTTTTTAAACCATGTAATAAACAATTCTGTGTCTATCCATCTTGACTCACTCCGAGCATAGAGAGCATCATCTGGGCCATCAAATCGATACTGTCCGCCAGGAAAACTCTTAGCAAAGATTATCATTGGTGGCAAAGGAAATCCAGCTGCAGAGGCAAAACACAGCATAGTAATGTGTTCAGATGTTCCTTGTTATTGTCGATAAACATTCTTAGTTCCTTTCAAAGTGACAACTTTCTCTCGTGTGTAGTCTAACGGAACAAACGTTTCATCACAGTAATAAATTTGCCTGCAATTATTGAGAATTCCATTATCAGTAAGCACTGTGTGCAAAAGATCATAATATTCACTACCTATTGCGGGATTTAAAGCCTCCGCACGGTTTCTATCTAAAGAATCAGACTTTCTTAGAGTAAGTTTAGGATGCCTCTGTTTAAATAACCACCACCACTTATCACCAGGTCCATATTCTTCATTAAAACGTTCAGCTTTACCAAGCTTCTTGGCAATAGACCATGCAAATGCTTTCACCATTCTACGAGTTAGTGGAAATCCACGATCTGCCATGTAAATTAAGTACGACTCAAGAGCATCTTCTTCCATTGACGAAAGAGCGGTTGATACACCAGGTTTAGAGCCATGCTTAACTCTACCCTTTATGCGATCATCTAGGGTCTTCCTAGGAACAGAAAACTGAGAAGCAGCAGTAGAAACAGCCATTCCTCTCTCATTCACAGCCTTCATAGCATTAATCATATCTTTGTCCTCCCAACATTTTCGAGGTCCACGCCTAACTGCTGACTCTGACTTTGAAACTCTTTTTTTCGGCATTGGAAACCTGAAAAAAATTGTTTTAGTCACTCTTAATGATGTTAAAAAACCATGCTATCTATTGACTACCAAAACTCGGCTTAAAAACGTACCTACAAGCTTCTATACGCCTCAAAAGAAGAACCGCTACCGTGGACCAGACCGGGAATCAAGCTAGAGAAGAAGTCCCACGCAAAATCGGCCGTATTTTCTTCCACACTTAAGCTAGAGACACGGTTCAAAGCTTAAAATGAAGCATACGAAGCGGCCCCACCCAATATCCGGTTTTTGAAATTACCCTCCCGCCCAGTTTTTTTTAAACGCGAATTGGCGATTATAGGTTGACTTTTCGGGGTGGCGATAATAGGCAATCTTACGCTAGTTGTAACGCACAATACTTTCACACAACTGAACATACCTACGCAAGACTTACCTTCGTGGTTCGTCTAGTGGACAATGAATTGTCAAGTAAATGCTGTTGAGTAGTGCTTATAACTGTGACAAATAGTGTACTAACTTACCACCACCACTAACTCGAATAGAAATGGAGCTCCCAGCACCCGCAAAACAATTCAAAGCGGTAAGCAATTCAATTTCTAAGATGATACGGGTAATGGTCGCTATACCAGAGGATTCTGTTTAGTGAAGTTTGGGACGGGGTCGAACGCGGAGCGAACACAATAATACGGAGGGTCAAAGTACAAAATGACATACATACGTCCAAAATAAACAAACATTCCCGATTTTCGATTGTGTTACCCCTGTAAGTGTCTCGCTCGCTACGCTCGCTCGCCGATAACTTCAATTATTGTTTTTTCATATCGCACAGCAGACCTAGCATTTTGCCCCCCCAATATTATTCATCTTCCTACTCCACTGCAGTTGAAACAGAAATACAAGTTGACGACTTCTTACATAAATGGTCTGGAAGTCCAAATACAAACTCTTGAAAGAACAAACACAAATCTCTACTATTTTTTTCATACTCCAAATTAAATATATAATAAAAAGAGAACCACAAAAACAAGGCTTTAGTAAAACTCTTTGTGGAACATACAACACTTTGTTCAATAAAAATGAAATAAACGAGAAAGAAAAAAAAAAGAGAGAAAGAAAAAAAGAGTGAGGAAAAAAAACCCTGTACCGAGCGGGATTTGATGAATAAGGATCGTAGTCTACTCAATGCTTCAAATATCACACATAGATAGAAATGTATTGTTTATTCTAACCAATGTGAGTAACATCAAAAACTTACAATTGGCGGCATTTTCAAAGCTGGATACTTGTCCAATTTAGAAAGAACAGACATATCGCTGCGTAAAATTTCTTTTCTACGACTCGTAAAGGTATCCTTCATCAATGACATAACAATATCGTTTCGTGGAATTTCTTTCTCCATTTCCTTTCGCAAAGCCTCTTTATTTCGATCACTTGATTCTTCAACACCAGTGCAACAAAGTGTAGGATAACAACTGGCAAGGTTCAAATTTTTTTTAGGACGTCCTCTCTTTACAGGCATTTCTCCTTGTAAACTTGATGTGGTCTTTCTCTTTCGATTTCTTTCAACATTATATTGGCCATTTAGCCGCAGGCTAGGTGGGGTTAATCCAAGGCGGAAGTTCCGATATGTTGGGTAAAGATTGCACAGAGCGCACATGCGTGCCGGGCGGGTGAGCAGCGTGAGCACGAGGTCAGTGTACCATTCAGTCATTTGAGAAACGACGCTAGACTGAGTTTCAAGGTTCTGCATTTCTTGAGAGACTGAAACTTGCGAGTACGAGTGAGCATGGCCGAGGAAGGTACCTCTACCAATGGAGCTACCACGGGACCGACTCCAGAGATGGTTGCCTGTATACAGAAGGTGGTTGAGGAGACGGTCAAGCGTCTCGTGGTTCGGCCTAGCGAGGGCTCAGGAGAGGGTTTGTCTACGGACGGCGCCGCTGGAAGTACTCCAGCGTCGGCTGCTGGTGAGCCAACTCGGTTTGGGTTGGGAGGGTAGTAGCTACGTGAACCCGGTGGTGTGACCCTGGTGTCGCTGTATGTATGTGAGCGAGGGATGTTTCCTGTGATGTGACCCAGGGTCTTAATTGCCTGCGGCGTGACCCCGGCATGGTGTGTTCCTCCGGTGTGAGATGCTCCCTGTGGTGTGACCCAGAGTCGCATGGGCCCAGTGGGGCCAGTCTCTGCTTTGCTGCTATGGCGAAGGCGGATTGGTTGGCAGCCAGTGGTGTGACCCTGGCTGTGTGCTTTCTCAGGTATCGCACTACTTGTGGTGTGACCCTGGGTGTGCGCTGATTTTGGGGTGCCTTATTTACATATGTCACTGAAACCGTGTTTGTGTTCATGTAGGGCTAGGCACAGTTGACGCTGGCCAAGTGCGCGATCTCGGTCTTCCGGTGATCGATGACGATGTGCCTCCACAGTGGCCCCTGTGGTTGGACCCAAGAGTGCCGGAGCAAGTCTGGAGCCAGCCAGCACCAAGAAGGGTGATGTGGCTGTGCAGAAGTATTAGTTGGGCCCCACTTTGGCAGTACTACCGGCACGCATCGTGCGACGTGTGTTGAGGGGTGATTATGTGGACATGGCCGAGTTGACAGAGGACAACCTAGAGTTGGAGCTCCGTCGGTCCACTGAGGGCGAGGAGGGGAAACCAACCCCCCTGAGCAAGTTGAAGCCGGTGGCAGATCCATTGACCTGGGCGAGGTCCTCCTATATGCCGGGATGGTTGTGAGTGCCCATCCGGACTGTTGGTCTATCTGGCTACCCTGCTGGCGGGGGCCGAGAGAGGCGATTGGTGGAGAGCCTATGACAGTCGGTTTCGGCAGTAAATTCCTGCACTCGAGTCGGCAGAGTTTGGGAAACTGGACTAGGCACTCTACACTTATTCCATCTTTGCCACTGGTTTTGCTGGCAGTGGTCAGCGTGGAGGCCCTTCTGTTCAGGCAGAGGGCAAGAGCACACCACCAGCAAAGAGGCACAAGGTGGCACCATGTTATGCCTGGAACGATGGGAGGCCTTGCGTTGCTACTCCTTGTCGTTTCTCACACGTGTGTTCCAAGTGTGGTGGTGATCACCGCAAGTCCGTGTGCCCTCCTCCGGTGGAGAGCTCTTCTGCTCCTGTCAGCAGTGCCTGACCTGAGATTGCTTGAGACTGTGGAGCCCTTGTGTGCTCATGACTTTTATGTGTGTTTCATTTTCTATCCGAACATTGTCGATTTCAATATGTTGATTGTTGTTGTTGTGGTTACAACTATTTGATTGTAATTCCTGGTGTTGAGTGAAAATTTGTACTTGGGTACACTGTTGTGTTTGTGTGAGTAGGAGTGTTCGCGGGGGAGTACTCGCACGTGGCTGACCTGCTCATTTTGGCTGGGAGGAGGCCGTTAGACGACACTCATTCCCGTCTGCTTCCGAGAGAGTAGAGCTCTATCAGGACTCCAATGTGTGCAGACGTGTGGACGAGCCTCCTGCAGGATTAACCTGACAGAGCTTATTGTGGGTTCCTGATTGACGGTCTTCATGCTGGATTCCGGGGCTTGCACTACCTGGATGACTTCTTGCTCTTTAGTGAGCCAGATTCGCCACAATGCGAGTTGTCTCTGCAGCGGGCTCTGGCTCGGTGTTGGGGGTGCCGGTGCCCCCAAAAACGACCGAGGGCCCGACTACCAGGTTGGTTTTCCTGGGCATAGAGATTGACAGTGTGTCTATCACACTGCGGTTGCCCGCAGGCAAGTTGGAGAGACTTCAGAGGGAGATCTCGAAGTGGTGTACACTGAAGTTTAGCACTAAGAGGGAGCTGTTGTCCCTGATCGGGCAGTTTCAGAGGGAGATCTCGAAGTGGTGTACACTGAAGTTTAGCACTAAGAGGGAGCTGTTGTCCCTGATCGGGCAGTTGCAGCATGCTTGCTATGTGGTCAAGCCTGGCCGCTCTTTCTTGAGGAGAATGATCGAGTTGTCAAGGTTCGTCCGGAAGTTGCATCACAGAGTCTGTTTGAATGCAGGCTTTCGTTCAGATTTGAAGTGGTGGGCTTGTTTCATGCCTGTTTGGAATGGTAGTTGTCCAGTGTCTAGTATTCCGTTGAGCAAGCCACGTGTGGAGATGACTTCGGATGCTTCTGGCTCCTGGGGTTGTGGTGCCTACACTTCGCAGGGTCATTGGTTCTAGCTTCCTTTTCCCGAAAGCTGGTCTGGAATCCACATCACCATCAAGGAGTTCCTATCGTTCTGGGTGTGGCAGTGTGGGGTGAGTTGTGGCAGGGTACGAGTGTCTCTTGTAGATGCGACAATGTGTGGTTGCAATAGTGAATTCTGAAAGGTGCAATGTGGACAGGGCCATGCACCTGGTGAGGTGCCTGTCCTTCTTCTTGGCCAGGTGGGGAGTGTCCTTGAGGTGCAGGAATTTGCCCGGCGCTCAGAACGGGGCGGCTGATGCATTATCGAGAAATGCTTTGCCTTCTTTTCAGCGTTTGGTTCCAGAGGCCAACAAGGGGCTGGGGTATAAGGGACTGAACCAGAGGGGTAAGACATGGTCTCGGAAAAAAAAATGGGAAAAGAGGGAGAGGAGAGGGGAAAGGGGGGAAGAGAGAAAGAAAAAGGAGGAGAGAGTTTCTAAGTGAAAAACTCTAAAATGAAAAAAAAATGTGACATTCAGTGGAAATCGAACTCAGTTTTTCCCCCGAAAACTGATCTTGGGCCAAGCCCCATGCAGCCTAGCCTTCCGGGTGTGTAACATTTTTGTGGCCAATTACCTAGTTCCCAACGCCCATTGTCCGCAGCGCAAGCGCTCACTACGCTAGAAAAGCAGGTCCCAGACGCAGCACTCCGCAGTCCTGTCGCAAAGATGTTTTCATTTGTGCAGCAACTGTACTCCAAGATTTTTTCTGCCAGAGAAGATTTTGAGAGGTGAGCACCACACTGTTAAGATATTCCTGCATATATTAAGCCTATCATTAGTGGGGCTGGCCAGTTGTGAAATAGCAGCATGCAGTCTAGAGTAATTAGCAGTATTATGTCAAGCTAATCTTGATTCAGATATTAGGAAGACTTGTCAGTTGTGAATCAGCAACATAGCTAATGCTTGTAGTGCATGCACTTGCTGCTGTCCAGTGCCATAAATAGACATGTTTGAAGGTTGAGCTAATCTTGATATTAACGAGGCTTGTTAGTTGTGTAATTAGATGCATGCACTCAAGAGTGTCAGTTTTTCATGAGCAACTGTGTGCATTTTTTTAAAACCGCTATTATTATACCTATGCTTAAACCATTTGTGACCGTCTACAGGAAAACCGGGCACAACGCGGCGTGCTAAATATCGAGAAAAGATCGATCGATTTCTTAAAAATTGGAGAGCTCAATATTTGGACGCCGACAACTCTGTAAGTGCAAAAAAAATTTTTTCGAAGGATGCCGTGTTGTGCCCGGTTTTCCTGTAGACGGTCACATTTAACGAAACATTAAGATTGATTATATATGATTTTTGACTATTTACTTGTGAATGAAGAGCACAAGTTAGCATGCAGTTGTCTGTGGAATGCATTGGTACTTTTTTTACACAATACTCTTTCAATAAATGTAGTTTGGAGGGTGGATCCCTGGCTCCCTTGGCTCCGTCAGCCCTGACGGCTCCCTCTACCCCCTCAGCCCCGCCGGCTCCCTCTGCCCCATCAGCCCCGTCGGCTCCCTCTGCCCCCTCAGCCCCGCCTGCTCCCTCAGCTCCGCCGGCTCCCTCTGCCCCCTCAGCCCCGCCGGCTCCCTCTGCCCCCTCAGAAAGAGAACTGGAGGGAAGGAGGAGGATTGCGTTCAAAAGAACGCAGAGGGAGAGAGAGAGAAGAGAGAGGAAAAGACAGTATAGAGAGAGGAGGGAACAAGAGATAAGACGGAGGCAGAGAGAGAGTGACACAAGAAGAAGGGAACAAGAGAGAAGACAGAGGCAGAGAGAGAGTACTACAAGGAGAAGGAAGGAGAAAGAAGAGAGGAGGGAACAAGAGAGAAGACGGAGGCAGAGAGAGAGTGATGCAAAGAGAAGGAAGGAGAAAGAAGAAAGGAGGGAGAAAGAGATAGAGAGAAGAATTAGGCAGAACTGGAGCGAGTAAACCAGGAAGAAAAGAAGAAAAAGAAAAAAAATATGAGAAGTACGTAAGAAAATGTTTAAAAAAAGAAAAACAAGAAAAAGAGGGAAAAAAATAAAAAATATCATTAGGTCAAACTAATTTTTTAATTTCTAATTAATTTCTAATTTATTTTACAATGAGGACAGCGGCCGCTCATTGAGCTGTACACTATCAGGTCCAACTTGCCTGAAGACTTCTTGAGACCAATTCCAATGGCCCTCAGTTCAGCAATAGTAGGTGACTGGAAGTCGCTTTTGTCGAAATTAGGAGGCCAGTTGCAGTCTTGGGTTGGTCTGATCGTGTGCTTGTGTTGGTGGATGGCTGAACACTGGCAATAGAAACTGCACCAACACTTGAAGCTGAAAGCATTAAGTAATAGTATAATAATAATAATAATAACAGCAACAACAGCAATAATAATAGTAATAGTAATAGTAGTAATAATAATAATAATAATGGTATGCAGCATCTAAAGAAATAAGCATCAGGAAATTGTCATTGTCATCACCTTGTTGTTCTCAATTTAGTGGTTTTCTTATGAATAGACCACTCCTCAGGTTACAGCCACAATGACATTTATTAGTGTTAAGGGTGCAGTACCACAGGTACCTGTGGCCATTAAATAATTCAATACAATACCACAGAACCTCCCTTAACTCGATCCTAAATTACTCTCTGGGGCAAACTGCCTATTCTTATGAGTATCAATTAACTTTGCCTCCAATAACTTAGCCAATTTACCACAAGAGCTATTACCACGAGGGCCAGCCAGCTACCACGTAGTAATTACTTTAGGGAAGCCATAATGGGTAGAATCAAAAAAAGGAAGCAGCAATTGACTGCAGCCAGGTCAAAAAGGTTTTGTGAAAGTAAGTTGTTGTTTTTTGTTTTTTGTTTGTTTTTTGTCAAAACATTCCTGAAACAAAATACACTTCATTTATAGCTCCATGTCCGGGCCTGGGCCACACAGTTGATCAGGTCAGAATTGACAAAAAAAATGGAATAATTTTACAATGAAACATAAATCAAAGGCTGATGTCGGTGATATCAATATGGAGAGCCAGTGGACAGTCTCTCCTTTCGAAGCAGTGCCTTCCCCGGAGAGCCAGAGTGTTGTCTTTTTTCCTGGACTTGCGTCTTCTCCTTTAGAAGGTCAGGAAGCCAGGACTTCTTCAAGAAGCCAGGAAATCATGTCCTCTCCTCTGGAGAGCCAAGGGACAGTCTCTCCTTTGGGAAGCAGTGCCTTCCCCGGAGAGCCAGAGTGTTGTCTTCTTTCCTGGACTTGCGTCTTCTCCTTTAGAAGGCCAGGAAGCCAGGACTTCTTCAACGGGCTAGGAAATCGTGTCCTCTCCTCTGGAGAGCCTGGGAGCTGTGTTCTCTCTTCCTGAGGATGTGAATTATACTCCTGAGAGCCAAGGAGCTGAATCTGAGGTTAGAATTCCTATATAGACAAACACATATAAGAAAATTGAGGCTTTGAAACGAAACGAAGCACCTCTTCACTTGCAGGTCCCAGGTGGCTGCATTCACCAGCCTCATTGAGGAAATGGCCGTGCATCCCCAGGACTACGTGTCAGACCATGGTCGCCTTACCACTAATACAGTGGAAGGTTTCCATGGACTGGCACTGATGTACAGGGGAAAGCGCACTGACCTCTGGCACACACACTATGTGTGCAAGACTAACATGGCCATATGCCACAAGGTATACACCAAATAAATTATGAAGGTTGCTAAAGTCCAAGTGGTATATAGGCTAATATTCATTTGCATATACATGTCTCAGTTGTGCAAGTGTTTTATAATTAAATCATATCACTGTAACAGAATCTGGGGCCTATTTGGAAGGTATTCTGCTTTCACAAGATGGAAGTAGACATGCCATTAGATGCTGTTGCTTCCATCGTAAAGGAGCAGCAACAGTGGGAGAAGAGCCGGCAACAGAAATCCAGCAGTGATAGCATTCACAAGAGGTACTATATATTTAACTAAAATCTATTGGTTCAATCAAAGCAGTTCTTTATTAATGCACACCTAATTTAGTGGAATGATCCATGTTTTTGGTATATTGCATATGTGTCATACAATGACATAGCTATGTAACAAATAATTGTTAGGAACTTACAGAAGAAGGCGTAAATGGCTCTATATGAGCAGGAGAAATTATACATGGACAGACTTGCGGGAGCTGGCTGCACAGTGGGCGAGTACGTGGGTGATGGGCAGGGAGAGACGGAATCAGTTGTGGGTCTATCTCATGGGGAGGAAATAGATGAGGTAGGAGACGGTGGCGATGAGCAGAGCACAGCTGATGATATTGAAGACCAACAACCCCTGCTTATTTTATTTGACTGCGAAACCACAGGTTTCAGTATCTATACTAACCACATTACAGATATTGCAGCCAAAGTCATCGCATCTCCAGTTCCCGTGAACCAGCCTTCATTTTCAAGTCTTGTGCGAACGCCAAGAAACATCCCTGGGCCTGGTAAAACACAGACCATGTTACGGTCAGAAAGGCCATTATCTGTGGTTCTACCACAGTTTGTAGAGTGGCTAAATTCTGCTGTAACACATGTTAGTGATGTGACCAGTACTGTCCACTACCCTGGTAAGTAAAATATACAGCCTCTGTTTACATAGATAGTAACGTACACTGTCACCGTAGTTTTAGTTGCCCACAATGGCTTCTCTTTCAATTTTCCGATCCTGATGGCTGAAGTGGAGAATCGTGACAACTTGTCTCTGTCTATCTTTACCTCCAATTCGATCCACTTCAGTGATTCATTGTCCCTTTTGCGTTCGGTACGTACAAAATAATTATGTTTGAAATAATATCAATTTAATCATTCCTTGTAGATGAAGAAAGATGGTGACACAGCTCTCCAAGGACTCAAGTCACTAGGTTTGGAGAAGCTGCACAAGAGTATTGTGGGAACAGATGTACAAGGTAAGAAATAATGCATACATATTCTTTTTAATTTACACCTCTCTAAATATATGTTAGGTGCTCACAGGGCATTACCTGATGTACTGGCCATGGAAGCAGTTTTGACGCATCCTTCTCTGATCAGGTGTCTGTCAAAGCTCACCATTCATTCTCCAAACAAGCAGATATCCCTGTGGCTTGAACAGAAGCGGGCACACTCTAGATCTACTGCTCTTATCAAGTCTTTGGGGAGGAAATGTATCACCTCAGTACAGGCAAAGCATCTCGACTCCTTAGGACTTAGGCTACATGAGCTTGTTGAACTTCATAGTAGTCATTCTAATGAAGGATTTCTCAAATGCCTGAAAGATAAAGGAGTACGAAGTGAAGCTGTGAGAAATAAGCTTCAAAAGGCACTTGAGCAGTTGAAATAGCTTCATCTACCACTCACCTTCTACTGGAGCTTCACCAAGTAGCTGGAAGCAGTTCCTGCAACTACTAGCCCCCACACGTCACTGTTCCGGCACCCAGAATCTTCATCGCGAAGTCTCTCCAACTTCAAGCTCCACCCCCCCGGGCTCTGCGTCGTTGTATTTTTTTGTGTGTGTTTACTTACCCGGCTCTTTTCAGAGCCACCAGACCTCGGAAGGTTTCACTTTACCACTAAATTGCGCGCGTAAGGGTACCCATAATAAGAGGGCGGAGTCGGAGAATGAAATTATTACGAATCATTAGTTAGTTTTGGTGTCTAAAAAAGGATATGTGACAGGCTCTGGGAAAACCAGGAATTTCGGGCAAAAATTGAAATTGAGATATAGGCTCCAGAACTAAGTCATCGGAAAAATTCTGTCTTTCAAACTATTTTTGTTTTTTGCAGAATTAGTCTTAGTGACCCTTACTCTAGGTCTATGCCAAATTTCAAATGTCAAAACAACTTAAAAGACCTCAAGCGTGCTGTGGAAAGACAAGCTACTTTTTATTCTCTCTCGTTCTCGAGGTACAATAAACGGGGAATGGGTGGAGTTTCAAACAAGCAGCTAAAAAAAAACGGCATAGCTTTGAGACTATTGCATGCAATCTACAGCTTACCTCTGGCTGAAAGTTTACTACTACATTGAGTAGAGTAGCCAAGGATTCCGACAAGACAGGCTCCGAGACGCTCTGAAAGCTAAAAAGAACTCTACGCAAAACTTCGTTAGTTGCCGTTAAAAAGCGGCTGCACAATTTAATTGCGTATGCGGAGTACGCCGTTAAGTATACGGAAACGTTAATTATACCGGAAGTGGATATTCAATTTATGTTTTCACGATTTCTAGTTCAATTGCTTTGCTGAATACAGCCCAGTTCAACTGCCAGTTTCTGTGCGAGTCAAAGGTTTTACCCTCCAGTATTTTAGCACTAAGTTGAGATAAATTGTAGCTTTTTATTAACATAAAAAACTCATTTTTTTGGTTTGCCAGAAATGCCTGGTTTTCCCAGAGCCTGTCACATATTCTGAAGAACTGGATTATTGGGATGAGGTAAGATTTTACACATGAAGAACACGCTCCATTTAGAACAATATTACAACGAGTTTTTTTCTTTTAAATAATACGAAATAAAAATAATATAAGAATTTTTTTTTTAAATATAACAAATACCGATATTAAAAATATGGCGTTGTAATTGTGTGTGGAAGTCTTCAGGCTACCGCCGAAAAATAATTGCTAGTTTTCAGCGCTATTACTACTGGTAGGTCTTTAGTCTTCAAATTTGATTTAAAAGAGTTGTCTGTTAGTGTCCATTCCAACTGCAACAATAAAGTAAGCGTACATTGAACAGAAAACGAGAAATAAGTACATGGCATAACTCCTCCATCTGCGGTGGTTTAGCGCTGCGGTTTCAGTTCCATGTGAAATAGGATATGTTAAAGGTTGCTACAGAAATGGGCAGGTCTACGATAAACAGGCTAATTGAAGTTGCTAGTGAAATGGGCAGATCCTGGGTTTGCAATTGCATAAATGCCTAGTGAAAGGGGAAGATCCTGGGTTTGCAAATTGCATAAATGCCTATTGTGACTGAACATATGAGCAGATGAACCTACGCAAGAAAAAAAATAAGAAAAAAAGAACATAATATTAAAATCAATGCAACAGACAAATTAATGCGAACAGATTAATGATCGAAATACTTAGTACATGTTAACAGATCCACGTATACACATTAATATTAACCTATCCCAATAAATCAATCCATTTCAAGTCAATACTCCTTTTCCAAATCATTTAGTGTACATTTAGCCCATTCACCATTCATGGCTACTAATTACATGTACAACCTCCCACCACATCTGCTGCTCAGGTTACACACTCATCTCAGAGCTCAACTTCAATTAAAACTGACTCTGGCCAAAATTGTTATGGTAATAGTTACAGTCATAATAATAATAATAGTTTCACACTGCCAGCGTTAACTAGCAAGTGAAGACATTGAACAGTCTGATGATCGAATGTGCTGATCTGCAAATTTATTGAAGATTTGTTCTTTAATGTACACTATTGTAAATAATACCATATGCACAATATGTAGAAGTCTGTCCACTATGTTATTAGTTAATAGATTGCTTACTAATAATTATTGAATAATGATATCATTTATTTCATGAATATTCTATTTGTATTTCAGTTATTTATTATATCAACATTTTACTTTATTTTGTTTACTGGCTACATCTTTATTTACCTGATGCTGCCTTTTTCCTGGCCTCCTTTCTAGCAGCACAGCTCTGTCGTGCCAGCCACAAGTGCAGGGCTTGTCCTTGCCAAATAAGGATCCTTTCTTGCATGCCTTGATGGCAGCTATCTGCTTCAAGACATCCTTGTTTCTTGGCTGCTGGCCTCTCCCTTCAAACACTCGACCGCCTTCTGCAAGGTCCATGAGCTGCTCAGAGTATTGGCTTAAGCCTCTGAAATGGTGGGTTCGCTTCTGACATTAAAGAAATGGAATAATCGCTATCGGAACGCTTAGTAAGAAATTGTATGTACGCCAAACGCAACGAAATGCTTCTTTGTCGAAGTAAAATGCAGCTGCATTTGCACTGCACACGCGTCTATTTACCTCTGACCTTGGACCAAGAGTGCTGCAGAGGTGCCCGCGTGTTTACTTACCTTTGACCTAGGACCTAGTTGCCCCCGTGAATGTGCGCATGCATACCGGATACCTTCGACCTTAAACCGGAAACCTCGTACCACCTTCGACCTAGGGACCTCAGTCCGCGAGTGGCCGCCTCATCCAACAATACTTCTAAACACAAGCCACGACTAGCCCAGCCGTATAACAATACTGCTAAACACAAGCCACGACTAGCCCAGCCGTCCAACAATACTGCTAAACACAAGCCACGACTAGCCCAGCCATGTAACAATACTGCTAAACACAAGCCACGACTAGCCCAGCCGTATAACAATACTGCTAAACACAAGCCACGACTAGCCCAGCTGTATAACAATACTGCTAAACACAACACATGACTAGCCAAGCCGTATAACAATACTGCTAAACACAACAAATGACTAGCCCAGCCGTCCAACAATACTGCTAAACACAAGCCACGACTAGCCCAGCCGTATACAGTAGTCCCCCTCTTGAGAGACCACCCTGTGGTTCCAGCAATAGCGGTCTTTCATAAGGGGGAGGCGGAGTTTCAAAAAATATGCAATTTAACCGTCTCATTCCTGAATTGTTTTTACGCGCACGGAAAAATCTAATTTTCTACCGCGGAATAGAGCAGTGCCGTTTTATTTTTTTAACTCGATGCTGGCTGGGAAAACCCCATAGCAACCGTATATCACTAAATAGACCAAGAGTTTGGGATTCCCCTCATTTTTTTATTGAGAAAATTGAATAATATTTAAGCCATCTACTAATACTTCAAAAAAAAATTTTTTTTCCCCCAAAAAATCCACTTTTCCCATCAAAAAAAAAAATAAATAAAATAGAAATAATATTGTTTGATGCATTATATACCAATATTATATTAGTTTAACAATAAAATATGTTGTTTGTTGTGTGTGGTGCTGATTGTGATCATGTAGGAGACATCTATGAGTGTCCACAAGGAATGTATGCCATCGGACGTTGAGCTCCACTACAAAACAATTTCATATACACAAAAACACAAACAACAAAGATATTTGTAATACAAACAACAAATTATTCATGATCCTATATAATTGCAACTTTATGATGTATTGTATGCGGTTTCATACAGGATTTTTGTTTGGGGTGGGGCTCCGAGTGTACTTCGCCACACCCATTTTTTGGAACCTACACTACTTTGATGCACATCTTTGCATACGAGTCTATACTTCACACTGATGATCAGTGTTCGGTCCTATGCACTAAATGCCTCAGTTATAATAGGAACATAATGGGATACAATATCAGACTAAAAATAAATGCTTCCTAAATGTTCATTTCTATTCAACTCCCAAAATTCTAGGGGGGAACCCAGCGCTAGCCTCTTACTGGTACTTTACACAAAAGATTATGGAATATCAACGGGTGTGTTGTCATCTTTCTTCCACTCTCCCCCTACCTCATCCACTCGATTCTTGTTCTTTAATTCCCGCCTTCTCCGACTGCGAGGACGTCCAGAACTCGGAGCAGGAGGAGCCACTTCCTCTTCTTCATCACTGGAACCTGCTGCCTATTCATGTTTCATCATTGGAAAACTCAGGTCCGGTATCCTCTCCTTCATCACTGGAAGACCCTGCTCCTGCCCCCTCATCTGCGTAATCGGGGTCGGTGACTGCATTCACATCTGGTCCTAGTAGTATATGTGGTAAAAACTTTTTAAATTTTTTTGAAAATTTGAATTTGTTTAAAAAACCACAAGCCACTTTCAAATCTCAAAACTCAATGAAATATATATATATTATAGCTAAACAGCTTACTCTATCTCAATATAGCTATAAATAAGTCCTTTCCACAACAGAAGCTTGCTATTTTTCAAGAGAAAGACAAGAGAAAGACAAGCTTACCTCGATCATCTTCTTGACTCCCATTTTCAGTATCAGAGTTGACGGGGTCTGGTCCACCAACCCTGATACAGGGCCTCCTATAGCCCTAGATGTCGTCTCCCTTCTCTCCACTTGATCCTGAGTCGCTAGAGTCAACATCAAGCAAGTCTAAAACTTGCACCGCATTGTAACTTCTAGATGCCATCTTCCAAAAAATGACTTTGAAAAAAATTTTTTTTTCATAGTTACCGGGGTCACACGACACGCTCACTTTTTTGCTATGATGTAATAAGCATTACCTAAGACTGTACGTAATAGGGAGGTCCCCAGTTGAACTGGCGATTTTATAAAAAATGGAGAAGACAGTAAGTCAAACCGCAAAGTCTTGGTCGGCAAAGAAGCGGTTGTTTCAATGTGTTATGGAAGGCTACTGAGCTCAAGCAATTTTTTGCTGCTTCTACAAAGCTCTGGAGATGACTGGATCCATAAATGAAGCTGCTGTGAAGAAGGTAACTTTTTTTAAAATTCGACGGAGAACCGATGTTTTTTATTTTTGCCAAGGAAGAAATAAACGCAACTGCTGTGAGGTACTTTCGAAGCAGTCCTGGCTGAAAGCTATTTTAGATGCTTCTCCAATGCATTGGGCACCTGTGTATGCAATCTGAAGGTTCTAGCTATAAAGTAACTATTTTAAAAAATTCGGAGAAGTCAATCGGTCTTCTCCCGCTTTAAAGCGGGATCCGGAACGAAAGGGTTAACGTTAGACTGAATCTACTGTAAGGTGCACTTAAAATTACGAATTTTACTTCTATGTTAAATTCAATTCAATTAAAATTGTTTAATGAGTGTTGGGTACATAAATATAATTTGGTTTCATTGTGGTTATCTACTGTTTTACAAAAAAATTAAGTAATTTAGTCTGTTTCATACTTTGTGTTGATGTTTTTTCTACAGCCAATGCACTCTGACCAATGGAACTTAGTAGTTCTGAATTTTGGTGATGATGGGCAAAATCTCTTAATTCATTCAGGTAATGCATAGCAACTCCAGGAGTAATTACAGATGTTGACCAAGAACAAAATCAAGGATACTTTTAACTATAAGTCACAAGGAGTAAAAAGATAAATGAATAAACAATACCGGTATAAATAATAACAGAGTTTGTAATGAGTATAATTGCTCAGAAATTTATAGTACACTCAATCCCCTCTAATCCGGACGCCTCTAATACGGGCACGCCTCTCTACCGGGCGCGCTTTCACTATGTTTGTCTATTCTTTTCTGTCGTGTATTTTGTGACGATCATTACCTATCGCGTAACTGCACGGCTATTTCTCGAGCTCCGGAGTTGTTATGGAGAAGCCCCATAGCGGGGAACAAGCGAAAAAGGACGGTGCTTACCTTGGAGAAAAAGCTTGAGATCCTTAAGCCCCTTGAGAAGGGGTTGTCTCAACGTGTAGTCGCTGAAAAATTCGGTGTGCCAAAGTCTTCATTTGCAAACACCACTGCTGCCATCCAGCCAATGGATCAAGGTGTCCTTGATCCCTGCAAGCGCCGGTATAAGAGAAAGTTATTGGCCCATATTATTTTGGAGAATGAGTCAGAAGATAAATCAGTGCCAGAGATTCTTAAGGCCTGCAACATGAAGCAGGTTGTTTGTTGGATAGCCTCAGCATGGGAAGAAGCTAGCGCTGACAGTCTCCGCAAAGCTTGGAATAAACTGCTACCCGAGTCAGACACTGATGATGACAATTCTACAGAAGATGGTGAAGGAAATGATTTATCGGTTACAGATATGGTACGATCTGCATTTGATGAAGCCACTGGTGATGTTGTTGCAGAATGGATGGAGGCAGATGTGGATGAACCTGGACATGAAATTTTAAATGATGATGAAATTGTTGTAGATATAGTGGATGGTGCAAATGATGTTAGAGAGGATAGTTCAGATGAAGAAGATTCTGTTGATGAGCCGAAAGTAAGTCCTGGTGAGGCATTCAGTGCCCTGGATGTCAGTCTTCGATGGCTTGAACAGTCACATGCTGATCCCTGTCACCTACTCCTAGTGAAGAAATGGCGTGATGAAGCTGCAAAAATTAGATTTAATACAATGAAGCAAAGTAATTTAATTTCTTATTTTAAACGGCAAAGCAATTAATATAAACTCCCCATTTTTGTATATGTAATGTAATTCTTAATTTCAATATTACTTTTAGTTTAATTCACTAAATTGGAGAGGTGTGAGATTTCCCCTGAGTAACGGGCAATTCTGAGATCCGGGCACCCCTTGGTCCCATAGTGCCCGGATAAGAGGGGATTGAGTGTACCTGCATAATGCTTTCATTAAAGTTTATAGGCGACAGATGCCGTACTGGATGTGGCAGTGGGAGTGTTGAAGCCAGGAACTGTGGAACTAACAATAGACTTTGGAAGAATATGGCATGGAAGAGGGTATTAGTGTTATCGAAGGCTGTGCAATTAGAGAGGATAGGATTCTTGTGGTTGAGAGGTGCGGCATTGGAGGGGAAATTGCTGCAGTTGAGGGGTATGGCAATGGAGTGGAAATCGGTAAGGTTGAGGGATATGGTAATGGAGTGGAAATTGGTGAGGTTGAGGGGTGCTGCATTGGAATGGTGCAGTTGATGGGTGCGGTCTTGGAGGGGAAATTGGTGCAGTTGAGGAGTGCAGTCTTGGAGGGGAAATTGGTGCAGTTGAGGTGTGTAGTGATGAGGACGATGGTGATGAGATTTCTAATGGGAATGAGAATGACACTGAATTTTTAGTTATGCAAGCTACTCAATGTGTACCTTCCTTCCAGCTCTTCCAAAAGACGTATTTGGAAAATCTACAAGGAAACTGCAGAACAGGCAGAAACACGTGTGTGGGAGTTCCTACATGAATAAAGAAGAAGAGAAGATAATGAACATTGTGTGTGTACATAGAAACGATCACGAGTTGTTTGTTGCATGACTGTGTGTATACATAGAAACCATCATGAATTGTTTGTTGCATGATTGTAGAGTCATGAGTTGCTGGTTGTGCAGAAGACATGTTTATAGGTGTCATGAACAGAGTTTGTGTGTTAGCGTGTATCTAGTATAAAAGTCATGTTGGATTCTTTGTGAGTCAGTTCTTAGTTCTGTTCTGTACGTCAGTCACCTCTAGTTAATTAAATTAACCTATTCCTATGATCCTCAAACTAACTACAGCCAGGGATAGTTTAGAGAAGGGAATTCTGGTGGCAGCAACTATCTTGCTGTCTCCAAGTGAGCGCTTGAACCTGGTAAGAGACGTCTTAGTCGGGACAGGCCCTCATCAGGATGAGAGTGGTGAAGAGGTGGTGGAGTCACCGACCGCATTGAGTGGCCGTGTTCCTATTCCTATGATCCTCAAACTAGCTACAGCCAGGGATAGTTTAGAGAAGGGAATTCTGGTGGCAGCAACTATCTTGCTGTCTCCAAGTGAGCGCTTGAACCTGGTAAGAGACGTCTTAGTCGGGACAGGCCCTCATCAGGATGAGAGTGGTGAAGAGGTGGTGGAGTCGCCCACCGCAATGAGTAGCCGTGTTCCGAGTGAGGGCAAGGACACGGACCTAATTGACTTGGTTGGGAATGTTGGCCCAGTCAGTGTTGGCCAGGAGACAGCTGAGTTCAGGGAGGCTGTGAAGAGAGATCCTAGTATTACTCTACGTTTTGCCGCCTATGGAGGACTCAGTTACCCTATATCATTTTGATGAAACCAATGACAGAATTGTGTTGGAAGTGCCAGCAGAATGGTAACGGGATCTTACGTGCTGCAAACTCTTACCTTCACCTCTGGCTATCTCCAATAAACTGCTCTCTCTTCTGACTCTCTTTTATTGTTGTATTGATGTTTGTTTACTCTTGATAGAGGCGGGCTCTTTTTAGAACCAATACAAACTAATTGAAAAAAGTGCTCGCGTATATATGGGGTGGGGCTATTTCTTAAGAATGGCGAGTGAAATTAAAGTTCCAAATTTTGTATTAGTTTTTCTTGGAATCTAATAATGAGAACGACACAAACATTTTATACACGGGTAAACCAAAAATAAATGAACTGCACCACAACAAGAATTTTTAAATATAATATTGAAATGGATAAGAACTCGTTGATGGATAAGAACTAATTGAAAAAAAATTGCTCGCGTAGATATGGTGGTGGGGCTATTTCTTAAGAATTGCGAGTGGAATTAACCCTCTCATTCCCGAATTGTTTGGACGCGCGCGGAAAAATCTAATCTTCTACCGCGGAATAGTGCATTACCGTTTTATTTTTTTAACTCGATGCTGGCTGGGAAAACCCCATAGCAACCGTATATCACTAAATAGACCAAGAGTTTGGGATTCCCCTCATTTTTTGATTGAGAAAATTGAATAATATTTGGGCCCTCTACTATTACTTTAAAAAAAAAATTTTTTTCCCAAAAAATTCCACTTCTCCCATCAACAATAAAAAAAAAAAAATAGAAATAATATTTACCGCACCGCTCCAAAAAAGTGCTACAAAGTTTTATAACCAGGCCCCATATATTTCCTCCAGATTCGCTCTAAAATTAGTGAGCGGCTCCATCAACATGTACTTTGTCCTTGTGTTGTAAGGGAGAAGCCCCTGTAAGTATACAACAGTAGTAATCATGCATAGCAACCATCAACAAAAAATTACGTAGGCGGTGTGCGGGCACCCTTAACATTGTTCACATGCACTACTTTCTTCTTTTTCCTTCCACTATCTCTTCTATCCGATAGTTCACAGCACTCAATTTCTTCACCACAATATGTGACAGTCTACAGGAAAATCGGGCACAACGCAGCCCCGACGAAAAAATTTTTTTTTAGCACTTACACACTCCTCGGCAAGCAGATATTAAGTTCTCCAAGTTTTATCGCCGTAGCTTTAGCCATTCCCGCTATATATCACCTAACCGTTCCCTTCGTTAGGCTTATTAATACAATTTTAAGAACTATATCGATCTTTTTGCGACATCTACGCATGCCGCGTTGTGCCCTATTTTCCCATAGACGGTCACATATATGGAACCTCCCATGAGTCCTCCAACTTGCCATTCAACCCAGGAATTCTACACAATACCTTGTCTCTTTCAAATAAAATCCGTTCACACTTCCCCTTATCATAATTAATCTTACGTTTCTCCCTCTCCACTAACCCATTCTTAGTAGCCACATCCCTCAAAGCCCCTAAACGATCACACAACTCCTCCACCCAGGTTCCCAGTGCTAGTCCCTCACACTCCGTATTCCTCCACCCTTTGTAAACATCAAGAGGGGTCCTTGCGTGTTGGCCATAAACAAGCTCATAAGGACTGAAACATGTCGTGCGATTGGGAGCCTGTCTAAGTGCGGGAGTTGTCTGACCCAATCCATGCCCTCAGCATGAGCCTTTGCCAACATTGCTTCTAGAGTGGTGTGAAGGCGTTCTAGCACCCCATTGGTCTGTGGATGGTATGCTGTAGTATGGAGACGTTCTATACCCAGCATAGATGTGACATGCTTGGCCAAGGAACAATTGGGTCCTCTGAAAGCTTTTTGCTACCCACCCATATTAACTTTCTGACAGAGCAAACATGATTCACAATATTTTTTAATATCACAATTCATCAGGGGCCACACCAAATTTCGTTTTATTGTACTGGCTACTTTCTTGTGCCCTAAATGACCCAGTTTATCATGTGCTAGTCTCATTATATTTGACCTTCTCGACTTGGGCACAACTATGTTAATAACAGTACCATAGGCAATGTCTGGGCATCTCTGCACTAATAATCCATACTCCCAGTAATAACCCCTTTCACCACGATCAGCCAGTTCCCTCAAAGATTTCAAAGAAACATCTTCATTAACCTCTTTAATAAATTCATTCCTATCACCACCCTCCTTAACACACGTCAATTTCAACTCATCTACCTCAAATCCCACTTCCGAAGTTATCTCTCCTTCTCCCTCAACACCTGCCAAGGTCAACTCATCTTCCGAATCTATCTCAACTTCCTCACTTGCTGCACACTGCTTAACTCTGCTTCCCTCATGCAAGTTGATGCAATATTGCCAGCTTGTTCTCTTTTAATGCTTTCATTGTCCTCATTCTCTTCTCTCTCCTTCTCTCTTATCTGCAGTCTAGTCTCTACAGCATTTACAGCTTTCACGTTCTCTCTGTACTCACTCATAATCTCCCATGCCCTGGCTTCTGGCACTTAAAACAAACTATCCTTCCGGTTGTTAATCCCTGCTGCTGGCTCCACCTCAGTTGGTCATCCCTGGCAATCGACACACAGGTGGTCTCCCAAGATAGGAGTGCTGCTCGTAAATGATCTTTGTTGCTGATTTTCCAGCTGTCAACATGTTTGCTGACCATCCACAGACATCAAGGGTCTAATGCGTGCAAAGCAGAGCTTATCTACAGCATCTTGATGAGTTTCCGCTCCCCTCATTGTTCTGTAGAGTAGCCTATCCACCTTCTGGATGAGTTGGGATGAAGACAAGTCCTTCACATCTCTTGGGCACAAGTTAAAGAGCTGTTGTCCTGCTTGTAATACAGTGAGAACCTGCCCTGTCTAACAGTCTGGCCTTTATGTCTTCATAAGTACTCTCCAGTTTCCCTGTAGATCGCTGATATGTTCCTTCAGTGTGGGTGTCAATCTAGGGTTCAGTAATGATTTCCAATGAACCCGTGGAATATTGGCCTGTATCAATTCATTTTCCAAACTCTGTAAATGTGACCGGTTTTGGGAAAATCGGCCTAAACGCGGCAAACAATTTGTTTCAGTATCACCGGGTAAAGCCTTATGGGTCGATTTTTTTCGAAAAAATTTTTACGGCAGAAATGGATAGACACCAGTTAGCTCTAGCTTATGACGCTGTTGTAAGCTCTGGCGTGCTCTAGAACTCACACTAGGAGGCTAGAAACACTAGCCGGTTGGACTCATGTACGGAGAGTTGCTAAGAAATTATTGGCGGGCTTTTCACTAACAGCGGGGGAAAAACTGTAGCTAACTAATTCACTTACTATTCTACATAATTCACGTACTCACGCAATTCTCGCCATCATAGTTTCTTAAGGAGCCCTGCGTTAAGCCTTTTAGACTTCTTTCAATCCGCCTGTAACCGGTTTATTCCATAGTGTCCCGGAGACACGCAGTAATAGTATACGGACACAAGGCACGCCCCCTGACCTTAGCAACGCCTTTACCCGGCATTTTTTCGAAATCAGCAATAATAAGCTTAGCAAAAATACTGAAGTGTTGTAGTGCGTAGGGCGAAGACGGCTTGTGCTACAGCTTCCAAATTAGGAAGACGGCATCCCAAGGCCCCGTGCAGCCTAATGGTAGAATAAATTAGAAAACTTTAGATGCCGCGTTTAGGCCGATTTTCCCAAAACCGGTCACAAATATAGTTCAATATCAGAAGACTCGGACATAGGAGGTATCTTGTCTATCAGTTTCTTCGCATCACGCTTCAGTTCCAGCCTAGCCATTCGTTCCCTATCTTCACTCCTCTCCTGTTGAGACCTCTCCAGCAGCTGTGCCATCATGTTCATAACGCTTGTGATAGACACTTCTGGAATGCTAGGAACAAACTCTGCTGCAGGAGAACTACTTGGTCCCACAATTCTGTCTTCGGAAGGACCACTGGGTCCAGCAATGGATTCAGACCTGATAGTGATAGTGTCCTCAGAAGAATCGCTAGGAGCATCAACAGATCGATCACTTTCGTGTTCATCCCTGGAACGGAGGGAGTAGCTATCCTGTGATGGCTTCGTTGGCTTAGACTTGGGGGGCATAAGGCAACCTGATCCTGCTTGGCAAATCTGAAGGTATCAGGAACCTGTACAAAGTAAAACACCACAAATAAATAAAACTAGTAAAACGAATGACAACAAATGATACAAGTTTCAAAAACCAAAATACATTCCTTGCAATAATCAATACATTCAATCTGACAAACGTTCCACAAAATACAATTACATCACAAAAACTCTGATAATATGATACACCAATACCACACAATAAATAGAACAGTCCAGCTGTATTCCAGATCTCGATGGTAGAACATGTAGGGTCGTCTCAATTCTCAAAAGAACCACCGGAAGGATTGAATGCCAGGTGTCGTCCCAGATCCAGGTAACGCTGCCACCACAGTGAGTCTATTCTGGTAGCTGTAATCTAAACTATCCTGTTCTCACTCCCAAGCTCACTTCTTCACCCTTACGTAGCCCTGAAGTCGCTCAAGGAAGTTATGTGAGGTAATAAATAAAGCAATGAAGTATGTGACAGGTAAGAATAATACGAGCACCAAAGACTGACTGACTTGGGGGAGGCCAACCCTCAAAATTTATAGGTCTGCCACTCACCAGTGAAACATAAAAAGAAAATACATAACTGCTCATGCTCAGTCACAAACACATGTTCGACTAAAGAATGTTCTAGAAGTCCTAAATGGATAAGGGGTGTGAGTAAGTGTTAATGGAATCTTCAGTCACACCTGCTGCTGTCTTCCCCTTCTGTACTGTGGGTATTCCCACACTCAGATGTCTACTTACCTGTGGGGAGTATCATAATGAAATTCATCTTCATATTCCATTGCTGCGGGAAAATCCTACCGAGTGGAAACGTTGTTCTTCAACTAGAACTCTACTATTCAGTTGTGCTGTATTCTAAATAAAGCTACCGTCCGAATAAAATATACTTACACGTGATTTATTAACTCGCAAAATGCAGTATTACACGTGAAGAATACAGTTTGAAAATGAATAAATATTTTAATACTTCACTAGATCATTTACATGTAAATGAATATATGACTATTACAAATAAATAGATTAAGGACTACAAAGGAATAATTATGGTAATATATTTCATTTCCATGGTTCAAACAAACCGAAGTTGTAACATGAGCACATTTACGCTATAGCATCACATAATAGTCAGGTAGCTTAGCGATATTACAGTTCATCGTTGGACAAAAGTACCAAATTTTGCATGAGACTTTCTTTCAACCTGCTTAATAATATTAGCCTAGGAGCCCACTGGAAAATGTAAGCGTGCTCGCTGAGTGACAAAATGGCTGCCAATATTGGCATCAACACTGCTTATAGAATTCTAGCATTGTTTTAACCAACATAAATCATTATTTTGGACCATACAGAACTTTATTGATTTATCTAGTATAACTGTTTATTCATAAAGAGTCCTGGTTGCATTTACAACTGCATAGTGGTGAACAGGCCAGATTAGCTTTTGCACATTTGCATCTGTTACAGTCTCCTTTGCAGGCACATTTGATTAACTGATTGCATGCCTTCGAAACATCTGGTATAGTTATCCAAACAGGCACCCATGACTTTCCAGGTGTTGGACCAAGCAAATTCACTAGGAGGTGGTACCACTTGATATACCTGAGTGCTGGTTGTCCATATTCCAGCTTTGTATACTGCCCGTTGTGAATGTTGAAGAAGCGCATCTTGTGTTGGTGGTATATTGTCAATGCTTCGGTTCTTGCGGCAAAACAGTTCCTCCCTGGCCTCATTCACTGAACTCAGTGGACTGGTTTTGTCATACAGTACAACTGTGAATCTTTCTATTGGTCAGACTCAGCATGCAAAAGCTCAAAGGGATGAGCAGCCAAAAAAGTAAATGTTTGAGTAACCTCCTCATAAGCCTGCCATGCCTGCCATGCTGACTTCTTGCCCCTACCTCTGAATGCTGATGTGGTGTCACAGCCGGTGTTAACCCTTTCGTTCCCAATCCCGCTTAAAAGCGGGTGAAGACCGGTTGGCTTCTCCGAATTTTTAAAAATAGTTACTTTATAGCTAGAACCTTCAGATTGCATACACAGGTGCCCAATGCATTGGAGAAGCATCTAAAATAGCTTTCAGCCAGGGCTGCTTCGACAGTACCTCACAGCAGTTGCGTTTATTTCTTCCTCGGCAAAAAAACAACAACATCGGTTCTCCGTCGAATTTAAAAAAAAGTTACCTTCTTCACAGCAGCTTCATTTATGGATCCAGTCATCTCCAGAGCTTTGTAGAAGCAGCGAAAAATTGCTTGAGCCCAGTAGCCTTCCATAACACATTGAAACAACCGCTTCTTTGCCGACCAAGACTTTGCGGTTTGACTTACTGTCTTCTTTTTTTTTTATAAAATCGCCAGTTCAACTGGGGGCATCCCCATTACGTACAGTCTTAGGTAATGCTTATTACATCATAGGAAAAATGTGAGCGTGTCGTGTGATCCAGGTAACTATGCAAAAAAAATTTTTTTTTCGAAGTCAATTTGGAAAAATGGCGTCTACCAGTTACAGTGCTGTGGAAGTTTTAGACTTGCTTGATACTGACTCTAGCGACTCAGGATCAAATGGAGAAGAGGGAGACGACATCTAGGGCTATAGGAGGCCCTGTATCAGGGTTGGGGACCAGACCCTGTCAACTCTGACACTGACAATGGAAGTCGAGAAGATGATCGATGTAAGCTTGTCTTTCTTTTGTCTTTCTCTTGAAAACTACAAAACCTCAAAAGCAATGTGTGCATGATCTCTTTATTAAACAGTACCTCTGCGCTTATATTAAAGATATTCAAAAGTTAAAGAGAAATTTCAATGCAGAGCCACCAAATTTATTCTTGAATTCTCATTTCCTCATCCTGATTTAAACAACAATACTCTTGCTCTTCATATACTACTTTGAAATTGTTGATGTCAATTTTCATGATTAATTCACTCAAACATCAAAGTGATAGTTTTAACCTTTATCAATGTGAGCATCCAAAACACTAATACTAGATCTCCTCTTCTGATAAAATTACTTTAAAGCATTAGTTTAATTACATCGCTACAAATTTATAGCCACCACCTTTGAACAATTATCAAAATTATAGCCTGAGTAATTACTAAAAGTAAATCTAATTAATTTAATTTAACATTATTAGAAAGGTGTTGCAGGTTGTCAGAGATATGGTGGTTGTCAGAGATATGCAGTTTTGAACTGGAGTAGCTATAAGTTTGGTTTCGGTCAATATTAATCATACCCTTACCTTCACTTATCCCTAGGTTGCCTTCGTGGTGAAAACGAGTAACCTCGAAGTCTCACAGTGTTTATTATTGCATTGATTGAAGTATTTATTATTACTTTAGGAAAGAGGGACATTATTCACTGTATGGGGGCACCGTTCACCAGTGAATAATGTCCTGGGGGACACTATTCACAAGTGAATAATGTCCCAGGGGACAGTTTACTGGGGGGGACAAAATTCACTACTACGCCGCATCCAAATCTAAACACCTTATCCTAACCTAAACACTGCATCCAAATGCAAACATCGCATCCAAATCTAAACACCCTATCCAAATCTAAATAACGCATCCAAATCTAAACATGGCTTCTAACGCATCCAAATCTAAACAACGGCATCCAAATCTAAATAACGGAATCCAAATCTAAACAACGCACCCAAATCTAAACACTTTATCAACGCATCCGAATCTAAACACGGCTACCAAATCTAAACACCGCATCCAAATCTAAACACACTATCCAAATCTAAACACCGCATCCAAATCGAAACACCGCATCCAAATCGAAACACCACATTAAAATTTGAACCACTGCATCCAATTCTAAATACTGCATCCAGATTTAAACACTGCATCCAGATTTAAACACCGCTAAATATCTAATTTTGACACAAATGGCACTCCATACTGCTCACTCTTTTACTTCAATAAAATGGACATCAAAGAAATCTGATAGGTAGGAGATATAATAGTTACTACATTATTGATTGAACTAAGCTTTGAAGAAAGACTGTCAAATGACAAATTATGGAAAAGCTATGTGAAATTTAACAAACAGGTTTAAAAAAAACCTTTGTGGTGCCTCAAGTCTGCACCAATTATTCACCTCATTAATTTGACACCGACAGTTCATGATTATCAGTAATGGTATCAGCTTACTTGGAACAAAATGTTATATAAGCTCAATTTAGTTCTCTTGCAAGCCAGAGTAGTGAAATCTCCCTAACCTGGAAATGAGTACCGTTTACTGTGCCATGTTATTTGTCAGCTGTGTTCTCTGCTCACAAGAAGGCATACACTGCGAAGAACTTAGCCCTGCTAGACTGCCTGGTCTGACCAGCAATCGCTGTTCTGTTAACTATACTGAAAGTTTGGCATCATCCATTAGTGATATTATAACTGAGAAGTTTGGAGGACCACCATTGCATACGTGTGGGAAAGGCACTTCGCAGAGAGCCGCGTATCTCAATATAAGCGACCCTACCACGGAATGCCCTTCCAACTGGAGGCTTTATGAGGGAGAAGTCAGAGCATGCGGTTCTAATACCACAAATGGTGGCTGTAGCTCCGCACGTTTCAGTACTAACACTCCTTATAACCACGTATTTGGTAGGATTATTGGCTACCAGAAAGGGTCGCCTGATGCTTTTGATACTGTGTTAGGTTCAGCATTCACCATTGAGGAGGCTTATGTTGATGGAGTTTCTTTAACATATGGAGCCACAGGATCTCGAAAACACATCTGGACTTTCGTTATGGCACTCCACTATGAGGATCCTCTATATGGTACGCGAATAGGTTGTGAGTGCACCAATATCAACTATAACTGGACAGAACCATTTCCTTCATTTATTGGAAATAATTACTTTTGTGAATCGGGTAATGCTGGTCCAGGATATGATCATACCCAGCTGTATCCAGAGGATCCAGTGTGGGATGGTCAGGGATGTCCTTCTACTAGTACATGCTGTACTAATGGTCCACCATGGTTTTGTGCTTCTCTTAATGAGACAACAACTGAGGACTTGGAGATACGTATTTGTCAAGATCAACCACAGACAGATGAAGATGTCCTAGTTTCACTTATAGATATATACACTGCAAACTTTTAAGTAGATATCAGGAAGACCTAGCTACTTCTAACAGATTTGTAATAATGCATATTAGAATAGCGAGAATATCCATTAACTTACTGCCAGTTTTGTACATAAAAGACTTCCTTTCACTTTGGTCATTACTTTGTAAATAAAAAAAAAATTTTTATCATCATTTTTTTAAAAAAGAATAATAAATTCAACATGGAGACTGGCAAGAATTAACCTACTAGAGAGTACTCAATTTAACTTCGATAGAATTATTATTAATCTACCCTAGAAGGAATACCTAGACAGAGTAATAGATTTAATCTGGACAGAATTTGCTTTTTTGCAGATAAAACAATATGTATTGTATAATATATATATATATATATAAATGTAGGCACTCTTAGTACACCCAATGTGCACAAGGTGGACATAGAGTAAAGACTTCACCACACTTGAATGAATGCCTGTACACACTTGTTAGTTACATCTAGTGTCGCGTAGCTAGACCCTTTACCTAACAGCTTTCCCAGCGTAGCTGTTAGGTAAAGGGTCTGGCTACGCGAGACTAAGTTATAACTACAGTGGTGATTGTTTTTTATGTATTACCATTGAATTTCTACTGTTAGCTTTTGGCTGTATTACCACAAATACATTACCTATTATGTATAATGGCATCTACTAGCTATTGGTGCGTAAATCAATTTCAAACGGATTGTGTTCTCAATCTATATTATTATATAACCTTTCTCTCCTTCTCTCTACTTTCATAGAAAAAGTAGTCAGTTATTCACCAATATTGTATGTTGTTTGTGCATATTATACTTACCTACAAGCTACAGCGTTTAATAAAACATATACATAGCTATTATATGCACATATTATATCTTTTTTATATCTATACTTTATACTATTTATTCAGCACACACAAATAAAATATCAAATTTAATAAGGTCTTCACAACTCCATTCCTTTTTTCCCTAATGCCTACTTCTTTGCCAATATCTTTTTTTTTTTTGCTGTCCTAATTTTCTTCACTCAGCTGTAAGTGAACACCCGATAAGTTTTAGGGTGTTTATAGTGAAACCAGATTTTATTAATACAAGTAATAGTCATAGGCTCATGACTTATGCCAAATGCTGTTGATGAAATTTTCCTAAAGATCAAGTCACCTTAGATATACCAAAGACAAGCATGGTCTGAGTCATGCACAATTCTATTAATTTTTTATCTGTAGAATAGTTGTTGTGGAATTTTAGTTTATGAGCCAAAGGCTCAGTTTATGATAATTAGTAGGATTTTGGGTGAATAAGTTTATTGTGATTTTGGAATTAGTATCATACTACTACAGTTAAAAACATCCATGATAGCATTGTTGAGAGGAGTAGCTTTATAGTTATTATTGGCTTCTTTTTTTAATGATGTTAGTAGTATGGGAGCGAAATAATATGTACTGGCAAGTACCCTGCCACATAGTGGCGCTTGACATATTGCAAAGTAAGAATGCAGTAGCACAAGTTGTTTTACTCAGTTATCATTGGTTAAGGTTACATAAGTTTCCCTCTCCTACTCTCTTTCTTCTGAACTATCTGAGCTATTCTTCACCCACCTCTCTTAACTTCAGCTCTTTTTCTTGAGTCATGGAGCCCCCTTTTACCTTGTCTATCTCTCCTGCTTCTGAATTTCTGTCCTGAGAAACTTTTGTCTTGTATTTCGTACTTTAGCCTTTCTTTTGAAAACTTCTTTACTCGTCGATTCCACCCGCTTTTTAGTTATAATTAATCGCTCGCCTTTTTGCCTTCTCTTCTCTTCCATTTTAAACCTAAACCCCTTATGCAATTGACGACGGAAGGCGGCGTAGGTTTCAAAAAGGAAGGCGAAAGTACGGAAGAGAAGGTAAAAGGCGATTAAACGTAACTGAAAAGCGGATGGAATCGCGCTTTTTAGTAGTAACCAGCACGTTATATACTACTGATTATGGCGATACTTTACCTACCGTAAATGAACGATGCTTTACCGAACCATCCAAAGCTCATGAACACACACCGTCCACTGACACACAAGTGTATTATTTAGATTCTGAGACATGGTTTTTAGCCATGACGAAATTACCAGCTAATGACTAATTCACTCTTTACACCCATCCAAAAAATAATATGGACTAACATAAATTGCACTATAAAGTTAGCTAGCTATGTGTATTATGTCCAACCCAACATTTTCTGGGAGGGAGAATGGAAATCATTTGAATTAGATTTTAAATTAGGACACTAGTAGGTGTTATAGACCAAAAAGAATAATTTGATAGTTTCTAGAGGTCAAATGTTTCACAATAAAGTACCTAAACACTGTATATTGTATCTGTTAGCTATAGCTGCATGATTGTTGGGTATGCTGATTGATTATCTGTAATCTACACAAAATCAATGCCAATAATTGGCAGCTATAATGGTGTTACTTTTGTACCTATCCTACACCTATCCTTATTATGTAGGAGGATAGATGTACGATAATTACATTTCCTACATTGTGGGACATGTAGGATTTTCATTCTCCACCTAGTGTATGTCTCAGCTAGTCCTCAGCTAAATTATGGGCTATAATTTGAAAGGGGATTATGTGTAAACCAACCTGCATTGCAGTACTACAGCAAAGAGTGCTTTGTTTTCAGTATGTTTACATGTTGCTCTGCTCTAAATCAGAGAGAATATATTAATAGTCACACTACATATTTAAAGTTTAGTTTCCTTGTGGAGGCAAGCAACCTAAAATGCACCAAAAACTTGGAGCAATACTCTTCAATTATCTTGTGGGTAGTCTACACAAAAATCATTTTTCATGGGAGACTGAGGTTGGGGGCCAGAGGAGCTAGCACTCATCCTAAGGTTAGGAAGGGGTACGAGCTAAGTGGGATTTGTTTGTTTTTTAACCCTTAGTCCCCCCATAATTGGAGAGCCTTAACTGCACATGACTTCGATGAGCTGAAATGTAATAGTGATATAAAAAAGCGTATTAGTCCGACAAGAAAAGTATACATGACAAGGTCCTTGTACCAACAAGAGTTAACAGATCTGTGTACATTTTATATTACTATACATTACCATTAATTGCCATGTTTGGATACAATAGCCTGGATTTGTTGGCTGATCGGGCATTTCCAAATTATTACGTCAGTCACTAGCCTGAATGCTATTATACTAAAATATTTTCATAGTTCAATCTATTAAAAAAAGCTCTATACATAGCTAAATTTGCCTGGAACATGGTAGTCCAGTAGTCAAATCTTGAACCTAGAAATGTCCATTCCAATGAATTTTTTTTTTGCTGATTTGTTTTCATATGTGGTCCTAGAACAAATTCAGCTTGGTTGCCCAAGTAGCAACCACGGGAAACTCCTGGAATTCTGTGTTATTTGTGGAGGCTAATGCTAAATTTTACTCTATAACCACTTTCTCATAGAATTAATTAAAAGGACTCTTCCTTGGGATTTTGGGTGGTGTGGAATCCTTTTATGACATCATATTTGGGATTGCAATCATGACTAAGGTGCTGTAAGGAAAATTTGCTTTGTGGCAGCACAAAAATTCATATAAAAAAAGCATTGAAATATTCTGATATGAATTCTGTCTCAGTATCATACTCTTCACTTTCTTCAGACTGTTCTTGATCAGCAGTAACTTCAAGATCTTTTGCTCCTCAGCTTTATTCATTTCTAGATCAGCTGCTTGTGCCGTAGCTATATTCTGAGTGTATGGGTTATAGCATCCAATAGGATGTGCATGTGAGATGTTCTTTATTGTAACTGCATGAAAGGGTACTGCACTTCTTCCCTTCTGCCCTGCACTGACATCCAATCACATCAACAAGTTCAGGCGGTGCTGGGTCTCCAGTGGCCATGACAGGAACAGGAATGTCATTCTTGACTTTCCACCCAAAATCAGAGATGGTGGCTGAGATTGCTGGTGGAGCATGATGGTCTGCTGCCTTCCATAGCTTGGTTTGAAGATGGGCACGTAATACATGCTGCAAGAGGTTAGCAAATATATTGGGGGTAAAGCCATTACCTTTGGACTTCTCTTTTTGGTAAAAATGTTGAATCTTGCTAGCTTCATGGATGTTCCTGGAACCTGATTATACAAGGCAATGAAAAGGGGAGTTACTGCCTCCATCAGTTTGGCTGATGAAATGTTCATCTCATTAGCTTAGCCTGGGAAGTTTCCTGCCAGCAAAGTGTTGAGTGCTCTGTTTTGCCTTTGCCGTAAAGATAGGATATGTCAGTACTGTTCTATTCCATCGCTCCATCTGGACCCTGCACTGCAATGTAGCTCTGTGTAATTAGTAAACCAGTAAGACAAGCACATCTGTGTCATCACTGACCAAAACAAATTACATCTTCACCATAGCTTGCTGCCTGAATGACGTAGGACACCATAGTGATATCAGCTTCACCATGATTGAATGTACCATCATCCCTTGTTTCTATTGTAGCATTCTCTCCCAGGCTGAAAGTTGGACAACACACTTGCCAACTTCTGCTTGTTGGTCTTGCTCTTCAGTATTGCATCTGTTTTAGAAAGAGAACTGGATATGGAAAACTTGTAGTTGATGGTTGCTTTACCAGCACGTCTCATTCACTCATGATCTGGCAGAAATGCCTTGATACTTGTCAAAAAAAATGACTATTAAATTTCAACAATTGCACCATTTGGTTTCTCTCCACAATGCAGAAATAATTATTATTATGCTGCTATAATGTATAGTTTATAAGCATAAGAATAATGATTTAGTGAATTATCCACTTAATGCAGATGCCTGGAAACTTGAGTAACTTTTAATAAAACAGAAACCCACATCACTGCAAGGTGACTGGTTGCATTGATGGATCAGATACAATCTCAATTGGACGAAGTGGAGGGCAGGCATTCAACTATGATAGAATGCACCAGAAATGAATATAACATAGCTAAATTTTTTTAGAATAGTTAAAATATATTTCACAAAACTATATCTAGCTAGCTACCTGTCTTACTAACTTGCTATTTTAATATTCTTCATCAATAAAAAAAATAAAAATGCTATATGGCCTACCAATTATTTACCCAACAGGCTTCTGATATAAACATAATTGAACTGGTAGAAGAAGTGAGTGCAAACTAATGACTCACCAGACAAGTCAGTTGCCTTTCAAGCATGCTTTAAATACCTAAAATTTAGCTTCATATACATAACCTATATCTAGCTAATATATGGTGGTTGACAACCAAGTGTTGGCTTCATATAAGTGTCCTATATCTAACTACTATGCGGTGGTTGACAACCAAGTGCAAGTGATCAGGATCATCTCAAGGCACACATTTTACCCAGCAAAAAATTGCAATCTTACTAGTTGAATAAATAAACAACTAATGCATTGCAGCTCAATACTTTAGTATCAGTTAGCCAGGTATTAAAGTTAATACATATTATTTCAGATTTTATTAATATCTTTTGCAACTTGCAACATCACTTTAATCTTTGATACAGGAATGAACAGTTACAGTATTTTAATAATAATAAAAATCATTACTTCACACAGAAGTGCAGTTGACTTTTCTTCCCAGAATAAGAAAAACTGGATATTTGACTGAGACTTGAATATCTTGAGTATTAACGACAGAGGCTCCTACCAGGGCACTCTTAAGTTTGCTTTCCAGTTCCTCCAACAAAGGATTGTCAGGATTCGAATCATAGAATTTTTGATAAGATGCCCAACTTGAAACATAGCCTATGTAGTGCGATAATGAGTAATTCTCTTCTATATCAAACTTGTGTCTTTCCAAATCAGAAAATGGCAGCACTACATCGTCATAATTGTTCATTACATATTGTACTTTTTTTGCCCTATAACTGCTGAGGTGCTTCATAAAATCTTCCATTATGACAGTTGCTCTGTCGTCCACTATGTACCCATACCTGTACCCATACACAGCCAAGCAGCCAGTGTTCTTCAGAACTCTCTGGCACTCTGAATAGAACATACTAGGATTAGCAAGCCAATGCCAAGCTTGGGCTAAACAAACCAAATCGACTGAATTAGTCTCTACAGGTAAGTCTTCTGCACTTCCTACAATGAAACGAACATTTTCCTTTGATTTATTTAGCTCAATGGCTTCTCCTATCTGGGCTTTGCTGATATCCACTCCAATACATCTCGAGAAATGATCCAGTAGAGGAAGCGTACTCTGTCCTGATCCACAGGCTACGTCTACTGCCAAGTCACAAGATGATCCACACTTTTTCATGAACGCCAGCAGCAAGTCCATCAAAGTGGAGGAATAAGAAGGTCTGATTCTGGAATACAAAGAAGCGTGTGAAGACTTTTCGTACGCCATAACAGCGGAAAACTCAGAAGAGTACAGAGTAATTAGTAGTTCACGGGACTTGCGGACGCACATCAAAGCACCCATAGAATCAATTATGTGGTGGGTGGGCAAGGTTTTCCGGTTTCAATCTTATCCTTGTTGTTGCCGACCCTTTACCAAACATCCAGGCGAGCAGGGCAAAGGTAGGCAGGGCAAAGGTGGGCAGAAAACTGTAAAAATATACGTGTAAGCGATGGCGCTCTTTGAAAAACCGAGTCACGCTTCGTTGTATTCAAAATTTAGGCCAAGTTACTCCGAAAAAGTTGTAGATTTATTACTGGGAACACTTGTCAGGGGTCACTTCTGGACGTGGCTTGTGGCACTGGACAGAGCACTTTCCCTTTCGTGGACCGATTCTCTCATTGTACTGGAGTAGACATTAGTGAAGCCCAGATAAAAGAAGCACAAAGAATTGCAAGCAGCCTTGAGAGGAGCAACGTTACGTTCAAGGTTGGTAAGGCTGAAGATTTACCTGTGCAAACCAATACAATGGACCTGGTAACCATAGCTACAGCCTGGCACTGGCTGGAGAGTCCTGAACTGTTTTATTCAGAGTGCAAACGTGTCTTGAAACCAAAGGGCTGCATAGCTGTGTACAGCTATGGCTTTTTCTGGCTGGCTCATGATGAAGCCAATGTTCCTTTCACAAAATTCTTGAGCGAAACTCTTGGAGATTACTGGGCAGAAAATATTCATCATGTGCGAAACAACTTAGCTGAAGTTGTTTTGCCATTTGCTAATGTGGAGCGATATGATTTTGAGATGGTGCAGCAGTTTTCACTAGTGAAATTGATGGGGTTTATTGCCAGTCTGTCACCTTACCAAAAGTATTGTGATGTTCATCCTGGAAACAAAATTTTAGAAGAATTAGAAGCTACCCTAGCAGCTATTTTTACTGCAAATACCAATACTACAGTCGATTCACTTTCTATAGATGTTCATTTTCCTGTAATTGTTATTCTGGGTCAAAATATCAGTTATTAAATATTATTCACTACGTTTTTACTTCATGTAAGAATTCTAATTTATGACTTGTTTCTTTGATCAGTACTATAAATGAATTCCTTTTTGCTAGACTAGAAGTTCATTTTTTAATTAAAAAGGTCGCTCTATCTCACTTGGTAACACTAATGAAGCTAATAGCTAAGGGTTGCTTATCTGATACATGTTTATACAAAGGAAACATTGGGGGAGATAATAGCTTTAAGTTCATCTAGAGACGAAGATATGGTGCTAACATAGAGTCAGTCATACTAAAGTGAGTTAGTTGGAGAGTGCATTGAGGAAGCTAGTCCTTGCTTGGTACAAGTCCTGAAAATATTACCTTGAAGCCATAGACAATATCACAGATGGTGCAATTATTTGTTCCAGTAAATTAAGTCAGATTCAGTGCTAGAGTGTCTATAAACTACTCAAGTCATAAAGAAACGGTGAACCCGAGCTAATATATAAATATATAGCTATATATAGCAGAATTAGATTTTCAATAATAACTAGCTAGCTTACTATGCACTTATAAGAAACAGCTACAATCATGCGTGGACATGGGTAGCTAGGTAGCTAAAAATGAATTAACGAGGTACATATATCTGCTGATACTTTAGGACCTTGTTTGTTTGTTTGTTTTTGGAAGAGATAGAAACAGAAAAACAAAAATGATAGTGATTATAAAAATAGTCCAGCTACAAAATTAAAATACGAACTAAACTGTAGCTACTTTAGAGTCAATTGTAAATTGAATGTTGACATTCGTTCCAAAAAAGGTATGGCTGTGTTGAATACTAAAATCATTTAATGAATTTTGATGTGCATGCAATTCAAAATCCTTGCCAAATTCAAACAGAATACTGTAAACTGCTTTTCCCTTACTTCCTGGAGATTCCAATTGAAAGGCAGGATTACCTGCCACTGCAGCACCTTCAGCCTAATGTAACAAACAAGATAACTTGATCATTGCAATTGTTTGTTCACTTTAGTTAGTTGTAATAGCTTTGATTGAATACTGGGAAGAATGGCATGTTATAAGAAGCATACCGATCAACAATCGTTTCTACTATGAACTAGGTGATCGTAAACATTGTACTAACTTTTTTTTACAGTGAGGGACACCCCTTTTTACTGTCTGTATAATAGTGTGTGTACTTTAAGAAGCACAATAATATTTGAATGTAGGTTTTAACAACCTGGTTTTGTTCTATATTCATTAAAGAAAGAACTAAGACAGTGAACTTAACCTGGAAGCAGATCTTATATCAAACTACTTTGGATTGTTTAATTCCTCTTTGTATGTGCCAACTGAACGTTCATTATTTTTTATAAAATTAATATCAACTTCAATAATGGAAACAAGGGATAGTAAGACAATAGACTGGTGCCTGCACACCTAAAAAGCTCTTCCTACCAACCAGATTTAGTAACTACTAATAAACATACACACTTCCTTCTTCAAACCACTCATTACCTTAGCAGTAACTGTGCTAGGACCTTCCACATCACCGATTTCTTTGGTCCATTTTCCAGAAGTTAAACCATAACAGTGGGAAGATATGATTCTTGTAGTATTGTTGGTAAAAGTGAAATGAGCATCTGGGGACGAGAAAGAAGTTCTCAACGTAACACAATAACCACAACAACGTACGAAGTCGAACTGCAGAAGAAGCTTTGGGCGTAGTCATTATATCACTAGTCATAGTACCGGTAGTACCCGTACCCACACAGATTACTCACAGCAGTACGTAAACTAGCACCATTTTCCAACCAGATGATTTTCTTAGAGATTGACGTTACGTAAGGGGTTGTCTCTACGCCAGTGCAGTACGTATTATGTACCTCAAGTTGAATACTGGCGGTAAAGGTCGTTAATAAAAAAAAGTTATACATCGCACACAAGCCTTCATTTTAGTAATAGTAAAACATTATAAAATTTGTGAATTAAAAACAAACAAGTTTGAAAAAATATCCCTAAGTATATTAAATATTGTTTATCGCAATGAACTTCTATACTCCTCAGGAATGCATTCCAAGAGACCTGCACACACACACACAAACAGAAGCTCGTACATAAAACACTACTGAAGAAACCAAGTTATAAATACATTAAATGTGGGCTGTGAGCAATGATACATAAACTTATTATCAGTGTTGTGACCATATTCGTGACACCGCCACAATTTTCACTCAATTTCGAAGGTATGGCCTTTACATTAAACTGATCTTCCTATGACAAGAAACATTTTACACCTGTATTCCAAGTTAATAAATTTGCAATTATCCTTAAAATAGGTACAGAATAATTTAATGTATCAACTACATGCATCTGTAAAGACAACATTATATGAAAAAAAATAATCTTTTGAATATTTAATTTCCTAAAATACATAATTATATACCTTTAGACTGCATCCATTCTTTATTAAATAATCTGGCAAAGTAGCGCTACGTACAACAAGAAGAACAAACATTGAAATGTTTTCTCTAACGAGCAGGGGCGGGGCACAACTCACCTGACCACTGTCACACAGGCATGTCACTATGGTGTGACCTGGACCGAGGTCCTCGGCAACCTGTGGAATGCACACATGAAATAAACACTTCTATAACAATCATGTACCTCATTAATTTATCACATGTCAGTGTGAATTAAAGAAGCCACTAGTGATTCCACCATCTGTAATGATGGCACAACACTGTTCATATTGATGTGACATCTAGAGAATCGAATACATTCGTGTGCACATGAGAGTATTTTCAATTATTCCTTACTGAACAAATTGTCAAAATAAATGTCCGCTATCTGCCTCCCTTGACGTATGCACGGGGAAAAAAAAGTGAGAGAGAGAGACCAGTTAAAATGAATAACGAAGTATTAAATCAATGGTTAATGGTTGGATTTGATCACATGACATGATACCCTATTATCTCAATAACAGTTTGACCCATTTCAGGGAGAAAACAACAACAACAACAATAAAAAAATAAATAAAAGAAAACCTTCATACAAGACGACGTAGATTAGCAAGTTATTGCAAAAAAAATTACAGCAAGTATGTGAAAGTGTGTCTGTATGTGTATGTGTTGTGCATGTGTATGTGTGTGCATATGTAATGTGTGTAGTGTGCGTGTGATGATACTTACCTTCACAGCGGCTGCTACATTGAGTCCACTGGACGCTCCAACAAAGAATCCTTCCTCATGGAGGAGATAAAACGTCTTTCATAACACATACACACAACAAATACTTCAAGTACAGCCCAAAATTCAGCTGTCAAATGTATCCAAAGATCTGATCAAGCAACTTAGGCAAGTTCTGGCTACTATTTTCTGCATAAATTGCTAAAAAAAAAGAAAAGAAAAGAAAAAGAAACAAAGTAAAGAAAAAAGTTAAAAGTTACCGTTTATTTATATTGTGAGGTATATACTTATCCTAAACCACATCATTCAGTTTATCTCAGTTATTATTCCAATTAAAACACTCCCACATTGTATTTGCAGTCATAAGACCAACGTACACCACTGAACTAACCGTACAAACTACACCACTGAACTAACCGTACAAACTACACCACTGAACTAACCATACAAACTACACCACTGAACTAACCGTACAAACTACACCACTGAACTAACCGTACAAACTACACCACTGAACTAACCGTACAAACTACACCACTGAACTAACCGTACAAACTACACCACTGAACTAACCATACAAACTACACCACTGAACTAACCATACAAACTACACCACTGAACTAACCATACAAACTACACCACTGAACTAACCATACAAACTACTCACTTTAGCTATTAATTTCATGCATCTATGAAATGGACAAGTCATACTAGGTCAGGAATAGATAAAACGAGACCATGTGCAGCGAAAATAACCTGGAGGCTATTAAATAGAAATTTCACACCTTGTCCTCAAGAATGTTTACCTCCTCCGCAAGTCAGTTATACTAAACTCACCATTTTTATAACATCCGTGTCTTTGACGAGCACGGCATAATCCACGGGAGCTCCTTCAACATTCTTTGTGATTCTACCTTGACCAATACCTACCCAAAAAAAAAAAAAGAAAAAAAAAAGAAAAAAAGACTGTACATTCACAGATTACATCCCCTCTATTGAGTATCTTGCACATGCTCAGTTGTACATACATACATATACACAACCTAATCTTCTTTCTTAGTGTTCTGTTAATTATTATTATTTTTTTTTTTTAGGCTGAGTAGGTAGCTTAAAAGGATATGATAACGAAATTTTGCTTTCTTTGTAATATTAATAATACCTTCAGTTATGGACGACCCCTCTGACCTTTCCATCTTGCCATCATTGAAGTAGTGGTACAGAACACTTCCCTGAGTAGACATGAAATATGGAATTACATCAATGACATACCTACTAGTGCTGTTGTACTCTTAACTTGTAATTGTAATTAATTACAATGAGTAGTCATGTAATATAAGACCATGTACTCTTTAAGATAAGGTTCATGAAGCTATGCAATTCGGCAACACTCAAGAGTGAACCTCGTGCAGTGGTGTAAGAAGAAGTTTCGGTATTGGGGGGCTCCAAAGGCATATTCATGTGAGAAATCACCAAGTGAGATATTGCCCCAAAATTATGGGGGTCCCAGCCCCCACCCCCCTATCCTACGCCACAGTATTGTAATACTCATTCATCTTTTTGCACCACTATCAATCAGTGGTTTATACTTCATTGTAGCATCCAAGTTAGTGTGGTTTCACACTTTACAACCGCCTCCCCCCCCCCCCCCCCCCCCCCGTAAGTGCTTATTAATACAAATTTCATGTACCATGTAACTTGAAAAAATTATTGGCGAGCGAGCGAGACACTTACAGGGGTAAAAATGAAAAAATCGGGGATGTTTGTTTATTTGTATATATGTATGGACGTATGTATGTCATTTTGTACTTTGACCCTCGCGTTTTTGTGTTAGTTATGTGGTCGACCCCGTCCCAAATTGCACTAAACAGAATCCTCTGGTTTATCGATCAGTACCCGTATCACCCTGGAAATTGAATTGTTTACCGTTTTGAATTCTTTTGCGGGTGCAGTTAAAACTTGAAAACGACTTCCATTTCTATTCGAGTTAGTGGCGGTGGTAAGTCAATGCACTCTTTGTCATGGTTATAAGCCTTGCGCAACAGTATTCACTTAAAAATACATTGTCCACTAGACTACTGCGAAGGTAAGTCTGTGTAGGTGCATGTCCAGTTGTGTCAAAGCATTATGTGTTACAACCACTATTTAGCTAAAGAATATCACAAAGAAAACTTTTAAATAACGTGTATTGTTTTGTTGTTGTTGTTTTCCTTCCAAGCAGTTGCAGAGAGTTGTTACTATGGGACTGAAATTCCTGTACCCTGTATGCTAAATTAAAAAACTGGACCTTATTTTCAGTAGCTTCAGTGTTAGAAGTCAAAATCATTCATAGTATAGTCTTTAGGCTCGCTCGCCATTTGTGCTCAAACACATCACTAGTTATTGTACTTGTAATCATTACAACCTGTTGAGGCCCCATCAATTAATAATAATCGTAATTGCAATGACTACTTTTGGTAGCTATGCTATTGATAATCGCAATGATCACATCCCTGATGTGATCGTAACAACTCTGATACATACTACATACATCAATACACACACAAAAATAAATACTCATGTACAGTAAACAATGATATTACCTGATATGCAATCACTTACTTGTGGGTCTGCCAGAACTACCTTCACTTCGGGCTTTCTTTCCTTTAAATAGAAGCCAGCACCTGTGTACAACAATATCTCCTTATCTACAGATAGTGGACTTCATTTCCTTAATTCTCAACTTCACCCACTCACTAGCTAACTAAAATACTTCTCCAATTCACATTTAGGTTGAACAAAAAATCAGAAATGGAATTTAAGTATTTTCTCCTGGCTCTATTGAGATCTGTCTAATATAAATCACTAAAAATGAATGAAAAAAATCTAGGTAGAAGTAACTTAACAATTGAAAGCTGATAGAATGAGAAAAATATGCTATTATTTTAATTATTCCAGCCGAGAACGACTGAATAATTGAAAGCTGATAACTACCTTATTTCTGCCACACAAGTGAAGTATACACAGCAAGTCAATGTTAACTTTTAGTTTAATGACCAATGAGATGGTTGGATAATGAGCTATGTATAACTGAACCGTGCATTCGCATGAAGACTTCATCTGCTCATGCGATGGTGTAATAATCCTGTTGAGTATATGGTAAGTATCAACAGGTTATATAGTTAGTAAATATATCATCTGTGAAATGCTTCACAGCAGCTTATTCTGATCAGATGAAGCAGTGTACCATGTCAGTCTGACAATTATATTGACAAGACTGACAAGAACGGCTGATTTAAGGTTGCTTGAAAAATATAAACGGGTTCATCTTATGGATGGGTTCGACTCCTAGTAATAAGTGAAAGGTAATTCTGGATACATGTACATCTAGTTGATTTAAAAAATCGCTTTGGAATGCCAATTATGTATAACAGGGCCATAAACTGACTTTTATCATGGGATTTGAAATTTAGATCAATCAATCTAATCCTGTACTTATACAATGCAGCGACTAGCATTACAATATTAGCAAATTTTCTCGTTCTAACAGCCAATATTGTTAATTAAAACTTAACAATATTGGCTGTTGGAACGAGAATTTGTTATTATAACTAGTGATGCGCTCTAATAGCACAAAATAACGAAGCGAGCGATGCATGTTCCCTTTAATTGCAGCTATTCCATGCATGCTTGATGTGGCTACAAAATACTGTCAAAGTGAGTAAACAATAGTGGTAGCTTTTTTCTATGATGAAGGCTCCTGGTGCCGTAATCCTCAGTAAAAGTCAAATAAATAAATTAGGAACATTTGATGGCTTTTCAAAAAGAAAGATTCTTTACTTTGCTACCTGTTTCTGTTTAGTTTTAGCTCTCCTCCTCCTTGCCCTGTCTTTTTCATTTCTTATCTCTCTCCTTCTAATTTTTCTTCAGGAGTTTCTAACGCCCTCAAAGCTCTTGACCGAGCATTTCTAATGTTTTGTCTCTCTTTCGCAGAATTTGTTTCACTGGGCATCGCTACTTCATACGGCGGGTAAACAAAACTAAATGTTGCTAAGAAGGTTACCCGGCCCGCGCAAGCGCGTAGGAAAAAATGTGCACACGTACGCCCACGCAAGAACAAAAACAATTCCTAGACCTAAATATATACATATATATCGCGGATGCATTAGAGAGTCAGCTCCGCTCGCTTCGCTGAATTATTTCAGATGAGAATGACTGAATCATTGATACATTACGCATGCACAAAATATATAGCTTCACATTATGCTTGACATTGACGACCTCTTACCAGTTAGTAATGCAAAATACATAAATGATCCCTTACCAGCTAATGTCCCTCCAGAACCAGTAGCAAAAGTTATTGCATCCACTTTGCCTTCTAGATGTACAACAAAGAATTGTGAGATCGAATGCAATGGAGCTAATTAATAACACCTTCTGGATGATGACCCTTTACCTGTTTGTTGCCATATTTCGGGTCCAGTGGTCTCGTAGTGTGCCTTCCTGTTGGCACGGTTGTCAAACTGGTTTGTCCAGACGGTGTTCTCCAAGGTCTCTGCATACTCTCTTGCCTAAAATGAAGGACGGACAGACTTACTCACAGACACATAGACGGACCAATTAACACGATGCATGGCGCAGAGAGACAGACTAATAGAGATAGACCAGAGGATATACATATATACAGGGTTTCATTTAGGGGGGGGCGAAAGGGGGCATTTGCCCCCCCTTGGGTTCTAAATGCCCCCCCTTGGATTCTAAGTGCCCCCCACCCTTTTGAAAGAACCGATATTTATTAAGAGAAAAATGTAAACCAAATTAATAATAAACAATATTCACACAGCAATTCGTCTAGGTTTTTTGTTCCATACTGTAATAATGTCATTTAATTGTGTAGATGAGAGCGTCTCGGGTGTCTCCATGGCTATTTTCATCAAATAGGATAATTGTGATTGCCCAATTCGATTTCGAATTCGTGTTTTAATTAGTTTCATTTTGGAGAAGCTCCTTTCCACTGAAGCAGTGCTGACAGGGATAGATAGACATATGTTTGCCAGGGTGCTAATGTTTGGAAAAATTTCACTAAGCATATCACTTGTGGTGAGCTCTTTCAACTGCAAGTGCAGGTTACCTTTCGGCTTCTTCGATAAGTAGCTTCGAAATGTTTTCCACTCCTCTCGGGTTTCGCGGGAAATAAGAGCTTCTTTGGTGTATTCATCTCCACCAGCAGTCTTAGCAGGCAGCTCTGCACCATAGTGAGCTAATAGTACATCTATTAAGTCCTCACCATATGTATGGAAGTCAGAAGAGTCAGCAGCTGGCACTTTCTTCGGATCAAAGATGCCAAATGAGGAGACAATATCTTGTGAAATAAATCTGCTGGATATGTTTGCCTTCAGCATCCTGATAAACGGTTCAGCCACTTGTCCTTGGAATGTAGCAATGCTTTCCGTGGTTAACGTGATGTCAGTGACTTCTTCGATCTCATTCTTTGCATCCATCAGTTCTAATACCCAGTTAGCAGCAGGTAACATGGCATCATCAAGTGTATTGAGAGTGGCATCAACAAGAGGGGTGATAGCTGTCAAGTCTATTCTCTCAGTCTGGAGAGCTCTGCTCAACTTCGCCACTTGTGGCAGAACATAATCAAGGAGGTATATGGCCACTAAAGTTGAGGGCCTACATAAGGCTTTACTGATACCTAGAGCTTCAGGTGCATGTGTCTGCTCATAGATATTGTTTAGAGCAGTCACAATTGCACTGTAGCTAGCTTTGACTGCCTTCACACAGCGTTCATGGGACAGCCAGCGAGTATCTGATGGTTTCACAACTTTCAGCTCAGGTAAGTCAAGCACCTGCTGTACTGCTTTGAGACTCTCAGCTCGCTTAGGAGAATAGTGGAAAAATTTCCAGAGGGTGGTGAGTGTGATGTACACATGTTTTATCCCACTGGTAGCATTAGCTGCTTGAACGCATGCTAGCTGTAGCAAATGGCAATGGCAGTGTACGAAAAGTGCATGAGGTGAAATTTTCTTCAGGAGACTCTGCACACCATTGTGTTTCCCAGAGAAAGTAGCTGCTCCATCGAATCCCATACCCACCAGCTTGCTAATCTGTATGTTTTTATCTTTCATGAATTCAACAAGGGCAGAATAAATAGTCTTTGCATCAGTAGCTTTCAATGGAACTATATCCAAGAAGTGCTCAACAGGTTGACCGTCCATGTTCACCCAGCGGAAGAAAATTGAAAGCTCTTCTGTGGTCGTCACATCAGTGCACTCATCTGCCATTATGCTGAAATGGGAAGCTTGGCGAAGCCGTTTCAGTAAACATTCTTCAGCCCATAAGCCAACTGCCTCAACAAATTCAACAACAGCAACTTTAGATGTGTAGGTTGCATTTAATCTAGCTCTTTCAAGGAACCCCTTTAAATCTTCTGCACCACAACTTACGATTAGATCAATAAGTTCATCAAAATTTGTTGTGTGGGGAATGTGGCGACGAGCTAGAAAATGGGTGCAACGAATTAGAGCTTTAATGGCCATTCTGTTCTTCAACTTTTCCTCATCATTAATTTGTTGGAGTTGCTGAATGACTGACCCTTCTTGTAGTGCTGTAGCTGCAGCCATCTCTGCTTCACATGATAGGAGGTGAATATCACTCTTTGCATGAATTTTCATCTTCTCTATTGCCTTCTTCCAGTTCGTGAAAGGTTTTGAGATCCATGTTCCTCCTGTTCTTTGAAGAGAAATTCCTCTCTTCCTGCAAACCTTACAAAAAGCTCCTTGGAAATTTTTATCAAACATCAGCCAATTGAAGCTCTCTTCCCATTTTTTGTTGTATTTTCGACTGCTTGCAGTGATTTTCTTGCTTTTCTCATGTGTAGTTAATCTTTCCTTTGCATGCTTCTCATGGACAATTAATCTTTTCTTGGCAGGACTTGGCTCCAAAAACTCAGTATCAGATTGATTGCTGTCAATTTTATCTTCTGTGTCACTGCTACTTGAGTGGCCAGGTGACTTTGAAGAGCTTGCACCACAGAAGAAAGAGCGAATATCCATTTGAGACTATCTTAAGCTGTCAGGGACTACGAGTGCTTAGAGTTCTGGTTCTGGAAGTTGTAGAATCTGTATAGATCAAAACTCAACAACTGCTACGGTGAGCTGAGGGCTGGCCTTTTTATAGCCAGCCAGCAACCGTAAGTGTGAATCAACGTGTGATAAACCTAAGGGGAGGTGAGAGTCAGAGTTGAATAGTGTGTGAAAAGCATCTAAATAGTGAATGTCACAGTTGACTGAAAATTGCTAGACGGTGGAGGTGAAAATGAGTAGCTGAATTAACTTGTCAGGATCTGACATATGCAGACCTCATTAGATAAGATTATGTTTTTTTAATGTAGGACATAGGCCTTCCAATAATTCTATTTCACTCCCATGGTGACCAGTGCCGCCCGCCCCCCCTTACATTTTCAAAACTCCATTTTGCCCCCCCTTGCAAGAATGTCTGGATGAAACACTGTATATATATATATTACTACTATAGATGTGATGTGGGAGGCCATGAAACCCATTTACACATATTTACGTAATACACACATCAGGGATTCATGCCAGATCTTCATGCTGGGAGGTGAGGGGGAGGGGGGGGGGGATTTTGTACAGTTACAAGAAGACATACATTAGATGACAACTCAGACACAATTAGCACAATATCTATTGAAGGACCCAAATAAGAAAGTGTCCCATGAAGAAGTATGGGATGCTATTAAGAAATAATAACAAGCGATGACTCTTCCATATACTATTCTAAACATTAATTTTTTTAAAATTTAATTCAGTTGGGGTAAAAAAAATTTGGGGGTGGGGTGGGGGTGGGACCCAATAGTCTATATCAAACTTACATTAGGGTTTCAACCTAAAGCTATCTGTATTTAAACTGTACATTAATTTAAAAAAAATTTTCTTGGTGGAGTTTCAGTAATCAGAATTTCTGTACTCACACATACATGTGTGCTTAACTTAGAAGGCTCCAAAGTTCATACGCAACATCACCTCAAGAACTAATAGTGGAACTCAAAAGTATGATTAAAATACCATATCTAATAAAGTATTGGTACATGTACTTTGGTTTGATGAAGTATATGAATTAGTATTGAGAGCATGTGACTCCAACTCCGGCCTGCACACGCACACACATATACATGTACCTTCATGTACCTGGTGATTGTAGTTCTTGGGGTCAGTGATCGGCACTGCCGGGACTTGTCGCACGTCAGCTCCTAACACCTTCAGGGCATCTACCTTCTCCTAATTAGGTGCAATGTAATAATAATAAAAATAATAATAATAATATTATTAATAATAATAATAATAATAATAATAATAATAAATTAATACATACATAAGTAATAATAAAAGTTAATTCATAAAAATTATATCTCAATCTAATTATTCTCAATAAAATTTCACACTGCGTGATTCAAAATATATAATTTAGTTACTCAAAAATCATTTAAATCAACTATTCAAAGCTAATAATTCACCTAATAATGACATAATTACCACATAAACAGACCATCTACTGCACCTATATTATTTGCATCAAATTATGTTGCAAAAATTAACTCTTGGATCAGCACAAGGACAGAATCAATAAAAATGAATTCAGACTGAGGTTTACCATGGAGATATCAATCCCTTGCACATGACTGGTTACATAAAAGGAGAAGAAATTTATAATTGAGAATCCAGAATTAGTTAACAGTAAACTACGTACAGAGAATAACCATTTTGGTTGGGGGGGGGGGGGAAGGGAGGGAGAGAAAGGAAAGCTTGAGAAGAGGGAGGAAGGTGTTTATTTTCTCCTCCCTGAAACCCTGTAACATAATTAATTGGTATCCTCCAGTAATGGCCATGTCTCCAACTAAAATATACTCAGTCTTGTGGTCACTTGTCTAGACTACATAAATGAACATGTGTACTGCACATGGCAGTAACATGCACACAAACACACACACACACACACTATTACATAGATACACAAGAAATAGAAGACAAAAAACAACAACAACAATATAATACTTGCAGGGTTTGATACAGACATTTTTGCTGGGGGGGGGGAGAGGGGGGGACATTGGCGTTAGAGTGTGGGGCTATATAAGACACAACCAATTAGAAACACAGATTACCAAAGAATAATTAACTTCCACCTCCACCCCCTGAATTTGGTCAATTACTATTTAAGATACACACGCACACACACACACAAACAAACAAAAAACACGCGCGCACACATACATCTGGACATTACTATTCTCATTGGGTCAAGTGACCCTCCTACTGGAGAGAACAAGTCGGCTACTACTACTACTACTACTACTACTACTACTACTGTGGAACTTCTTAGAGAGCTGCACTCTTAAACCACCTCTAGCAGGTCAGACATTGGAGAGGACCCCGCTCACAAACAAAAACAACAACAACATGTATTTTCTCTTGCAACCACTAGCGGTTATGTGCACCTGGCAGAGCCAGGATGCCTGTGCACTAAGCAGGCACTGTGAACCGTGCAAGCAAAGCTCCTGGAGCCGGACTAGGAACTCGCAGGAGAACAGGCCTTTCCTCACAGCAAGCGGTGTGGGCACCTGAAGTCCCACCTGGACCATTGCTGTTTCATTAGAAAAAAGGCCTTGAATTTGCACCCCGGCAAATGCCAGGTCCCCAATCACAGCTGGGTGGACTGGTGGGGCTGGTGGGAGGCAGATGGAAAACCAGACGGTAAAAATTGCCAGAGTGGGGCTTGAACTCAGGACCTCAGGCCCTGAGCCAAGGTCACAACCACTACACCACACAGCCACCACCACCACACACACACACACACACACACACACACACACACACACACTCACACACGAGTGATGTTTACCTGTGACTGAGTGTTAGGCATGAAGATGACACACTTGTAGCCCAGAGCATTACACATGTGAGCTAGTCCAATACCAGTGTTTCCTGCAGTACCCTCCACCACCGTTCCCCCTGGCAACAGGCGACCTTCATACAAACACACAAATATTACATACTGATGCATAGAGCTGAATCATGCAAACACGACTGTACATATATAAACATACATAGCTTAATTATTCAATAGAATACCACAGAACCGCCCTTAACGCTTGATCCCAAATTACTACTTAATCTCGCTCTATTCATACACATATCAATTAACTTTGCAGCCAATAACTTAGCCAATTTACCACAAGAGCTATTACCACCAGGGGCAGCCAGTGACCATGTAGTGATTACTTCAGAGAAGCCATACTGGGTAGAACCAATAAAAGGAAGCAGCAATTGATTGCAGCCAGGTCAAAAATGTTTTGTGAAAGTAAGTTGTTGTTTTTTTTTCTTTTTACTTTTATCTAACAAAACACTTCAATTATTCACTTCACTAATATTGAATCTTGTATTTAGGACACATACTATAACATTCCATCCACCAACCAAGTTCTATGAATCAAATAAAAATATCAGAACAAAAGAAAGCAGGAAATAGATTAATACTAAACAGTTGAATAAAAGTGCTTTAGATGATACTAAAAAAAAAACCTTGATAATTAGTGGGTTAACCACGATTAGTGCATAATAGAAAAAAAAAAACAAGAACAACCTTATACCAAACATTTTTCTTCACCATGAATATTGTGGTGTAGGAAAACACTTCACTATAATACTATAAGGTAGATATCTAGTGGGGGCGGGGTTCCAGGGCTTAAGTTTTGTGGTATAGAGGTGTCTACGAAAGTAATCACTTTTTTTAGATTGCTCCCCAAAAATATGAGCTTCAGTCCCCTCAGCCCCTCCCCCCATTTACTATGGTAGCGATCAAATTCAATAGAATTCAAATTATTGTGGCATAGATCATAAATTGGATAAAGTGACACTTTGCCAAACACCAATGGAACTCTTCACACCTTCCTGTTACAGTTGAAATCACCTTCTTCCTCTGCCTGTTTGATGAGGTAAAGGGCCGCCCTGTCCTTCACGCTGCCCCCCGGATTCTGAAATTCTCCCTTTGCTGCGATGGTACAGCCAGTCTGCTCACTCAGTTTAGTGAGCTTTATCAACGGAGTGCTAAACAAAAACAATAACAACTGCTAGAATAAACAATAAACAACAACATCTGCCACTGAATGGTTTATAGTATTAAGAAATTATCTCATATAGGCGACCATGTACCAGATAATCAGGTACAAAGCAAGCCAACTCAAATTTTTTTTTAAATTTACATCATCATCAACATCCAGGTATTGAGCTCCCTAAATTATATACTGTAGCAGCACGCTTCCACCGTTACCAATGTGAACAAACTAATCGTTGTGGTTTAAATACATTTTGGAGGAAAAAAAGATTATTTTTTAAGGTTTACACTTAGTGTTGTGCCAGATTATTCTGAGCACAGTCACAACTGTAGACAATTAGTACACTAAGTACAATGTACTATACACATACACAATCTGTAGGACCACCACGATAGTAAATGTTGAGAGTGTGACACTAAATATGTCATTAAACTCCGGATCGATGAAACAGTCCCAAGAACTAGCTAAAAAGAAAGTAATTAGGCTATTATCCTCAATTTGCAAAGTATGTGATGGTGAGGTATGTATGTGTATGCATGAGAAGCTACCCCTTTGGAGTGCTTTGTGATTGCTGCAGTAAAAATATATATATAACACTGAGAATCCTGTCAGTGCCTCACAAAAATCCCAACTGTTGTATATTAGAAAGCCATCCTATTACATCAAGAAGAAGACAATGAATAAAGAAACCTGCTACCTCTCTAGATGACTGTCACTAATTAATAGAAATAAGACATCTTAATAATATACACTACATATTTGAAATTAACCCTCAGAGCGCCTGGTGAGAGGGTCGCAGTACTCATATAGTCAGTCAGTCAGTCAGTCATTCTGTCACATGGATCTCAAAGATGGCAGCCACCTAAAGATCGAACAAGCATTATAATGTTGCACTGGACATTTGAAGTCCCAAGAATATTTTGTTCTGATTTAATTTTTCAGAAAAAGCTAGGTATTTTTTGGCCGTACGATTGTAAGAAATTGTTGGTAATACCCCCTATAGTCACACTGCACTCATGAGAGCAAATAATTTCTTTGTGGCCCACGATTGTTTTGCATTACATTATTCCCAACGGTTTTTTTACCAAAGTGCATGGAGTTTCCCGTTGAAATGCGTCAGTCAGCTATGCCAGCTACAAAAAAATCCATCTATGAAGCTGTTAATAATGTGAATGGCATTCTTTGCACTCCAAAATTTTAAAAAAATATTCTTTAAAAAACCACCTATTATGCTGGCACTGTGCTCGATGCCTTTGGCACACCAATTATGCCTTATATCAAGCCGGCATAATTGGACAAGCCTAGCTATTCATTCAACAGTCTTGCGTGATATAAGGACTAGTTATGAATTCTTTTATTAGCAAAGACATACGTACACTATGACGATGAAAATCTGGCTACTGCACTATAGAGTTGGCCAGGTTCAACATGTGAACTGTCACTCCAATCATACTGTATTCTACTAAACACAGTTAGACCCACCCATTAATCTTTGGGCATCAATAATTCTAGGAGCGGCAACAACAACAACAACAAAAACTGTTGTATATTAGAAAGCCATCCTATTGCTGGTCTGTAGAGTTTTTGGGAGGGAGGGGTAGGGTGGTGGGAAGAGGGGTGGGGGGGGGGGGGGGGTGGGGTGGGAGGGAGGGGTAGGGTGGGGTGGGAGGAGGGGAAGTTAGGGGAGGCAAACCCTATTCCCTCTTTATTATTTATTATGCAGCCCTGCATCTCTGGCCTGATGATATACCCTTTAGACATATTATGTGAGCTCAGCAGAGCAGTCTGCAGTGTGAAGGCTAATTTAAAAATCACTAACTTACTTTCCTACTGAACCTCTGAATCCTTGCACCATGGTCTGTAACAAAACAATCAAATATTAATAAGGTAACCGAGGCAAGACCGTCTGATTTTACCTGAAGTTGCCTACAGAGCTTCCTCTTAAATATCGTGCTCCCACAGCGCTGCATATCTCCGCTCCCCTCAATCAATTAGTTGCACCCGGGTGAGTTAGTCGGCTATTCCTCCCTCAACTGTGTGCTGGCGATAATTACTTGACCGCAGCTAACTGACCAGAGGTAAGAACTAAGGCAGGAGTACTTTACCTGCTGAGAAGCGTTCTCTACCGAAAGCGATACCTTACCAGTTTTTACAATGCCGTCTTCTAAAAAAAAGAAAAAGACTAAGAGCAAGCTTAGTGTAAGCGCTTCGGTGGATTGTCTACCTCAGAAGTCGCTACAGTACGATAGTACTAATAATGACGGCAATGAAGGTGTTGTGGCAACTAGTGTGGATTGTACCGGTGGCAGGTTGAGTAGTCAGGAATGTTCTAATGAATCTACCCTTGATGACGAACTAGCTTGGTGTGTGGCTCAACTCGAATTAGGACTACTCAAGGACAGTGCGTCAAAATCACAGAAAGATAAAAATAGCAAGACAATTGCCACTCTACAGTCGACCAAATCACAACTACCAAGGAAACGCCAGCTCATGAGAAACTTGTTCGGTGACTACCGTACCAAGATGAAAAGCCAACCACTTTCAGTTTTACTTAAAGAAAAGTCAAGGCTTGAAGGAAGAAGTAAATGCCTGAAAGCTGTTGAGCCTAAAGTCTTGGAGACAGTTGGAACTTTTTACAGAACAAAAACAGTCAAATCTGATCAGCCAATTAATAACCAGATGTGTGCAAGTGATTTTAAGTTCGACTTTGCAGTTTCACCATAATTCAATTTTCATTACTTCAATATATTTATGTAAGAGTTATTGTACTGGGTGGACGAAGGTCTATGGAATATTCATTGTAATTTAGTTTATTCATGGCTCTCCAAGTGGCATAATTCCTCAATATTCACGAGTTCTATAATTGCCACAACATCGGGCTATATTTAGTGGCAGGGAAAGCGGCAACTCTGTGTAACTATAGCAACCTCCCAAAACATAAATCATCACTTTTTATAATGTAAATCATGAGAGGGTGTGAGACAACAACAGAAAGAAAAATTTCTACATGAATTTGTAAATTTGTTGTGCACACCAATAGACCTATAATTATGATAGAAACAAGTAATTGTGTGTATAAGTGCTGAAGTGACAAATATTATAATATGTGGTGGTGTTAATTATGCATGCAATCAGGTGATGTAGGTTCTCATCTCCTCTTGCTGTTGTCAACGTCACTGAATGTTAGATACAAAGAGGAACACACAATGCCCACTGATGCAGAGAGGACCACCAAAATGGAAAATACAACCATGACCAAGGCGAGTGGGCGACTTGAATCCAAGAAGCAGCATTCATCGGAGCAAGCATCTAGACAGGCCGGTGTCTGCTCAGGTTCTGAGCAGCTACTGCAAAAGCCATCGTAAGAAATCACCAATGGAATGAACAGGCAAATTCCCGCCACGAATGTGACAATATTACACACTAGTGTTCCTATCGTGACCATTTTTTTCATCTGGTCAACGCCTAGCATGAGAATGGTTGCTATGGCACTAATGAGGGAGAATAGGCCCAGTACAAAGCAAGCCACATGTGGAAGTGGCCCACTAAAGTGAATAGAGATCCATGCGATGATAGAGGACAGGAGAACCATAGAACACACCAAGTAGCCCAGTAACTGGACTACAGAAATCACACCCACCACAGACTGAAGCCGAGACATAGTAGTGGTTTGGGTTTTACTTCTGTTCTTTCAAAAATCTAGGCTGTAAAAAACAACAACAAAACAACCAAACAAATCAAATACAATATTTAGCCAGTAGTACTACGTCTTTACCTATAAAATAATCCAGTGCAATGCATGTTCTACTTTATACTATGTCTATTAAAATAACTTGGACTAATTCGTTTGCATTCCAGTATTTCTATATTAGTGGGTGGGGCTCGATTGCTAAAATATTCTTACTGACTTACATGAAATAAGGTTATCACCTCCAGTATTCCACCAATTCCACTGCAAGTATTACTTTCTATTGACTTATTTAGCTTTTTAGTTGGCAAAGTAGAAACATCTAGACATGGCCGAAGCTGCTCACACCCAAAAAGCTGCCGCCGCTACACAGCCACACCCCAATTATTTGATTGCGGAGGTGTGGCAGTTTATAGATCATTACTATGCGCGGTCATACCTCGCAATCCATTTACCGAGAACTATTAACAGAGAGGTAGCTAACATTCATTATCGATACAAAGATATGAGCTTCAATTTAATAATTAGTATAAATATAAGTAGACCGGGTATACCTTAATATTGGCGTGGCTATCCGTGTTTCCAGAAACACTGGTATATCCCGCCAATAATTTGGGTACCCAGCACCGATATGCTCTCCTTCTTGCTCGTTCACCCTCACCTGTGGAGTAAGCTTTATCCGTAGGGATCGGATAACAATAGGAAGAGTATCCTAAGGTGGCCGGTGGGTAAAGTTTTTCGAAGTTGATATAATACATCGAAGAGGTAAAGATATCCGACGCAGTTAGCTATCATAGCTTACAAATGTTAGCACTAACAGATTAATAATTATGTATTTAACATGAACATAATATTCCTATTTATGTAACTGCTTACACTTTCAAAAACAACAACTCTTTGATGAATACTTCCTCCATGATTTAAAGGTTTATGTTTGAGTGAATCAAAATCCATTTCATTATTTAGCTATTGATTGAAGACTCAGTCTTATAGATGACACAGCTATAAGATAGATTATTCTGTGACTGCTCTAGTTAACCTTGGATTTTATCCCTTGAACACAAAAGCTGGAAAAATTACTAAGTTCATAGCTGTAGCTATCTCCACATCGCTCATTCTAGTTCAAATTAGTCACAGCATTAGTTCATCTTTGAATGGCTAACATATCAAAGTCATGTATCAGAGCAATAACTCCATTTTAATTGTAGAAGATGCAGAAGAAAAAAAAAAGGAAAATTGTTTCAAACACACATGATATGAGTCACATTGGAGTACACAGAAAAATGATAGTATCAGAAGATCTAAGAAATTAAGAAGCCTCATGTTTAATTAAATTCTGGAGAAACTGGTAATCGTGCTAATTAAACTAAAGTTCTTACTTTTTCCAAATGTCTCAAAAATTACCAAAAAAAAAAAAAGGAATAGCTAGTTATAGCTATAATAAAAACAACCTATTTTGTTAAATTCCCCTAATTTCATAAATGAGAAAAGTGTGTGAAGTTTGAAGTGTTGACGTGTTTAGCTGCGGAGGGGTTTAACTGCGCAGGGGTTAAGAGTTTTGACCTTCACACTTTAAATTTTTGGTAGGTGCGGTTTTCTTCCCATATTTTTTGCTCAATTAGAAGAGCCTCAGACAAACCTATCAACATCAGAAAAAAACGTTTTAGAATAGGGTGAAAATAAAGAGGTATGTTCGACAACGGACAAGTTCACTAAGAAATGGAAACATGTTGTTTTAATAGCAAAAGTTCCCAAAGGAAGAGAGCTTGGTGCATGTCTGGGTAATTAACCACAATTTATAAATGACAATCGATATTGTTCATAGCAATTTGGAGTACAAGTATGTATATGTAGTACTTACATGGGAATATATTTGAGTTGTTTCATGAAGATAGTTTACATGGAATATACTGGATGAAATATGTCAAGTATACATGAGATACTGATGGATGATTTCTGAATGGTTCATAGTTTACGTGGCATTTACCAGGTAGTACACATAATGGTGCAAGTTTGCATGAATATACAAGCAATGCATGTCAAAAAAATGCATATAGTATACAGGGTCTGTCTATTTTTAGTTCATCTACTGAAGTATGCTGAAGATGCACACATAGAGTGTAAGCAGCATGGTGAACTATGAAGTGAACTAGAATACACTTCATAGTATACAGATAGGAAATTTGAGTGGGAAGTGCACTTTGACTTTAGGATAGTTATATATTTCTACTTCATTAGAGTACTAAACACTACAATTAGGTTGCTGAAAACTAAACATGAGGAACTAAAACTTAAGCTGTGAGATGAAACTCAAAGCTCTCTTCACTTAGCCTAATCTTAACCATCTGTATGTTGGTCCATTATGATCTACCATGTGCCTTTACAAGAATATACCAACATCTCCGCTGAGGGCATTGTTATTGTGTTATCAGACTGTGCCAAGAGTAACATATTACATGAAACGAGTGAATTTACAGGAGCACAAAAGCCACACTTCACTATAGTTATATTAAATCTCTGTGTAACATGCATGCAGTCATGGGGTGTCTTTAGAAAATTCATTGCAAAATACTTTGTAGTTTCTACTCTGAATTTCAATCTACAGTAAGCCCTTTTAGCTAGCTGTACTATGATAGCTAAATTTTAACATTTCAAATGTTATCAAATAGATTGATAATATCATTAAACTGGCTGGACATAAATGAGAGTGGTCTTTATCTCCTGGTTATCTTCATCTGTAGGCAGATCTTCAGTGGTAGATATCTTCCTCATTGTGCTGACATGTTTTCCTTGAAAAAGATGACTATATACAGGAGTGGTCTTTGCCTCCTCATGTTCTTTATCCTGTAGTTGGTCTTCAGTAGTGGAAATCTCGTGCACTGGGCTTACATTAGTCAAACAAGGTGTAGGCATGTCATGATTTGATGCCACCATATTTATGTTACTGGTCTCATTGTGATCTGTCAACTGAACTATACTGTATTCTCGATTCATGTTTAGTGAATAATTGTCTAAGTCTAATGTCACAGAATCCGCCACATTGTCACAGGATTTGGATAGGATTAAGCTGGTGTTTACTGGAACTGGTAGAGTGTATAAATCTGGCTCTGACTTTGATTGTTGAATTCTACAAATTGCAGTCAACATTCAGGAATGCATTTATAATGGTATTGTGGGCTTAAGTTATTACTTTATCTACAGTGTTACAAGCAAAAATATAGTATATTATTAGACGTGATCATTTAAAGGTATTATTTTTTCCAATCATTTGCACAACTGTCCCACTGGTTATATCTTACCTAGCTGTCTTTAGGCGTACTCCATTAGGTCCTTTTCTGGCTTTTCTTACTGATGGATGTGAGTTGAAATTCCGGCTTAATCCATTTTCTACATCTTGAATTTGTTTTCTTTCTTTGACATTTTTATGACAGACCACTATAGCTATGATAATAGTGATAGTGAATGCAACAATCCCAAAACTAATCAGTGAAGCAGCAAATATGGCAGCAAGACGTTGGTGACTGTTGTTTCCATACTTAGGTTTGTTTGCATCTTCTTTAAACAATACTAATGCTTCCGAGATAACTTTATCACCTAATGTTAACAATGTATATATAAAATACAACTTTATGCATACAATCAGATTGATAGTTTGTAAAATTGTTAATAAGTATTATAGCCACAATAAAAGTCATTTAAAACATTTTCTTAAGACATACTTTGATACTTGCATGTGCTGTATAATATCACAGAGCACTGAAACTTTATTTATATATAATTCACACTATTTGTACTCATAAAGCATATTACATCCCTGACAGTGTCTCAGGGGATTTGCATGATGACATCACGTAACATCCTGCCACACCCACTGATGGTATCACTGCACTCCGTGTCCTATAGAAAATGTATTAGTTTTGCTGACCGCTTGGTCTATTTTTTGCTGTAGCACCAGCGCCAGGCTGCACAGAGCTTCCAAATTACAGGAATAGCTTTATTATGAAATTTACTAACTGCTGATAGCAAAAGTTTAGGATTTTCAGCCCTGGTTATTGGAATTCCTGGGAGTCAAATTTGGTGATGGTTATCTAACCACCCTACTTCTTCTTGGAACTCACCTTGAAAACTGAGACAGCTGGTTTTTCTCAGAATTCTATAGCCTGGTGCTGCCTATTGTGCTGTGGATTTTCTTAGAAGTAACCTGATTGTGGTGAAGTTATCATCTCCATAAACTAGTCAGGAGACATAACTGCAACCACCTGTTTGATAAACTCAGAATCTGGCAGAAATACCATTTATAAAAGCAAGTAGCTATAGTTGAACATCTTACTCTTAGTCAGCTTCATGTTGTGAAGTTGAGATAGATAAAAGGTATGCATTTGCTAGCAAATATTGGCAACTTAAAAGAAAGGTGAGCAAAATGGTAATGTAGCTAAACAACAGCCTCACGATACTGTGACTTGTGACAAAGTAAAGAGGTCTAAGACATACTTCCTAAATTGAATATATTATATAGATCCAGATAGTTGTCTTTGAGAATCAAGGTATAAACGAAAAACAAGAAAAAATATTTACCACAATTTTGCCAACTCCATTACTAGCTATCAGAAGTTTGGACATTGAATTAGCATTAACAGGTTTTTCTCAATTATTGGTCCACCAATTTGATTCACTTCATAGTATTTTATTATGATCATCATCATTATCACCCGCAGTAATACATTTTCTCACAAAGCGTGTGGGACTATTTTATATCTATGGACTGTATCAGTAATAATGTCCTGTTTGCTAGTTTTTAACTAGAATTTATATGTCCCTTCACCATTTTTTTACCTCTTCAACAGGTAGCTAGCTAATGCATTACTTAACTCCACAGTAGGTGGGTTATTTTAGGTAGTTAATGCACGGACATTAATGTCCTGCAGAACTATTGCTTTCATGTTTTACACTGTGGTTAAACTGTAACTAAACAATCAAAGAAAATGAATACTTATTGAACTAAGGGGAGAAAGATAATTAAAATAAACATAAAAACATACTCAATCTAAATAAAGTAAACTTGATCAGTAATAAGAGGCAATATTAATTGTAGGCTTGCCAATTCTCCACTGCCGTCCCTGTAGCAATGCTTTTTGTTACAATATCCTCCACAAAGATATTCAAGAGTTCTTCCACATTGTGGAGCAAAACAGCTGATGATACAAATCCTATCTTTTTAGAAATTAATCACTTCTTTCTCATCAGTTTATCCTTAGGAAAGTTATGAAATGATCACCATGTTGTTCTTTCTTCTGTTATCTTAGCATTCAGGAACAAAGCAATTTCTTTTTCTAACTTCTCTTGTAAGACTCACCAATCCCTCCAGAGAAATTAGTATCTTCACCACAATCAGCTTCTAAGAAGCAGGCCACCACCAGGCTATAGAATTCTGAGAAAAAGCAGTTGTCTCAGTTTTCAAGGTGAGTTCCAAGAAGAAGTAGGGTGGTTAGATAACCATCACCAAATTTGACTCCCAGGAATTCCAATAACCAGGGCTGAAAATCCTAAACTTTTGCTATCAGCAGTTAGTAAATTTCATAATAAAGCTATTCCTGTAATTTGGAAGCTCTGTGCAGCCTGGCGCTGGTGCTACAGCAAAAAATAGACCAAGCGGTCAGCAAAACTAATACATTTTCTATAGGACACGGAGTGCAGTGATACCATCAGTGGGTGTGGCAGGATGTTACGTGATGTCATCATGCAAATCCCCTTCACTTTGCTTGCTTGTTTTTTACTTTATATACATACCTGCAACGGTGTTTTTAACAGAAACAGAATTTTTCAGTTCCATATCTAGATTATTCTTTTCTAATGAATAAATAATTGAATATAATGATGTATTATGTTCATATAATACCTATATTATTCGCAAAAAATCAATAATTGCATAGCTACACCCAAAAATAAATAAAAGTCAGACATAATAAACTACTTAAAGTAGATTGATAGAAATGAAAGATCAAAAAATGATACATTTTGACTTCTATTAAGAGTTAGCATATTTTACGCTTTTAATTGAAATTTGATAGTGAGCTATATTAAATTTGCATACTTTTGTAAGGCTTTGCGATGTTTCTTGATCTTCCATTGATATCATCGAAATTATCATGATAATGGGAAATTATTTTGTTAATATCTGCAAGCAACGCAAACATTTAAATAACATGTAAATAATATGTATATTTGCAAGGAAAACAGACATGTGAATAAAATGAATGACAATGAAGAATAATTTGTGATAAGTGACTTATTTTGACACTATATATTTGTACCCATAAAAATTCTTCTTTAAAAATTCTTTAATAATTCAACCATATCCTCGATTTTTAATTACACTTCCTTGTTTGATATTCTTTCTTTTAACCAAGAATGTCAGCTTAGGCCATATGACCCAGTGGTTTCAATTGCTTTACTTTAATTTACTTAAAAAAAAATAATTTGTAACCATTATATGTCTCACTCTTCTATAACATGTTCTTATAATAGTTCACTAAACAGAGACAAAACACAAACAAGATACCAACTTACCACACAATTTAACAACACAACAGACAGTGAGTTCTTTACAGAGACTAGTGACTATTTCTATATTATTGTTTGTGTAAGTTATAAGTGTAGCAATTCAGTTACACACTAAGTTGATCTTTAATTCCTGCTGAAGTTAAACATTCATTTACTATAGAGCTTTTAAAATACTGCTAAAGTAGGTGGCATGTCAAATTAACTCCGACTTTTAAAATAATGATTTACGGAAAGAAAGTCTCAATTTTTTACTATATCACATATGCTGCAATAGTAATATAGAGTACAGTGCAATTTGTCATAGTATTGGTTAACTTCATATAAGTACGTGTACTTATATGAAGAATTTAGAGTTTTGCTCTGCACTACTACAATAATGATTGGATTGTAAGTACTTAATATTTAAAATATAATTAGTACCTGTCTTGTAACGAGTACCATGTGATGTCTTGATAGAATTCTCAAATTTTGTGTGCAATTCTTTTCTTCCTGATAAACCTAATTAAATAAAAAATATAATAATATAAGATACACAGAATGTTGTTCCAGTTGTTTAATTAAAACTTGCTAAGAGAAGACAAACACAAACTCAGCAAATTTTCAGGTAATCCATGCATCTAACGTAGCTTAAAATTTAATTTCCATGCAAGAAACTCTATACTCTAATCATCTTTTATACTTCACTTACCTTTGGAAGACTGGGGAAACCTTCTTGACCTTATATTCTTATCGCCAATATTTCTTGCAACCATTTTGTTAATACCTACAATGAAAGAATCATAGAGTGAATGAAAGTGATATATTTATTCTTTACAAAAGCATACATAAATTGGAGAGATAATAAAGTTGTAATGGGTTTAGCAAATTTGTAGTTATTATAGACAAACACCTTTCCTTATCTGATACTAGACTGTCTAGCTAACTCTGAATTGAGTATAACATCTTCAAGAAATGCACATACCAAATATACATACATATAACATATACCTGATTTACAATTGTTCACCCCTAATAGTATCTCGCTTCACTTGCTTGATAATAATATAGAAACATGCCAATATAGTGAGTCAATCTTTTGTCTAATCTAATAATGTGTAAATAATGTACATGTACCCAATAGGGTGCTTGCTCATTTCACTCTACAAAACTAATATTTGTATTTTAATTATAATTAATACCTGTCTTGTAACGTGCACCATGTGTTGACTTGTCCGAATTCTTAAATTTTGCATCTGAATATTTTCTTTCAAAACCTAAGACAAGAAATATTCAATTCATATTATGTGAATATAGCTATTTTATATATAGTTTGAAGCAATTTATATCATTAAACAACATGAATACAAAGCATAAATTATTTTAGAAAAGATTACAATATCTTGAAATTTTATTTGAATTTGATTAGGTGAATGAGTTAGCCTAAACTTTTCAGCTAGTGAACGAGCTAGCTTAAATCAACTTCAGAGAAGAATTTTTAAAAAATTGTAAGATTAAAACTATATATATATATGTCGTTATTATTATTGCAAGTCTAAATTTAACAATAACTTGATTCTTAAACAATTGCTTCACTTAACTTGATGCCTTATTACATCCTTGATATTGTCACTTGTTTCACTCTCTCACCATTCATGTTACTAGTCATTCATGCTCTACCAGGAAGATAAGCTTAGGGTGAGTGGTTCTTTCCTGCTTTTCTCTTTCTATATTGCTGCATGCCAATACAATTTTCTGTATTCAGACTTTTGAAGAATAAACTATAATCTAGCTAATCAAAGACTACACTACTACAATAGAATTGCATTGTATGTTTATATCAATAATATAATTAGTACCTGTCTTGTCACGTGTACCATGTGATGTCTTGATAGAATTCTTAAATTTTGTATCTGAATCTTTTCTTCCTGATATACCTAATTAAAAGAAATATATAGTAATTATTACATGAGCCAGAGTGTGATATGGTGAAATATCTAGCCATATCACTCTGACTAGTATAATAAGTGGTTTATTCCACACTAGATATATTCACTGAAGTAGTTTTTTGGTAACTCATGGTATAAAGTTGGTAAAAACTCACTAGTGGCTCTCCACAACCCCAGCTGATATTATAACAGCTGCTCTAACCTGGCTGGGATGGCTCCACTAAAGTAAAGGTAGCTGTAAAAACCCAGAATACTTGTAGCCAGGTTGCTATAACTACTCTGGTAATGAGCTTGAGCAATACAGCCATGAGATAACACTTTGTGATATCTTGAGATATCTCACTGGTATTAAAATATTTTTTCTAGATATTTAATTAATATGTGCCAAGATAACCGAAATAGTTGTTCACAGTTTGGTAACACGTGTAACTTAAAAATTTGGATGCAAGAAACGTTATACTCACATCACCTTTCTTTCGCTTACTTTATTTTTGAAGAGTAGGAAAACTTTTTTGACCTTAAAATATCATTATCACCAATATTTTTTGCTACTATTATCTTAATATCTGAACTGAAAGTGTAATAATAAATGAAATCTTAGTTTTTATCTACACAAGCACACATAATGTAGAGACAGAGAATGTATATAGTATGCTACATGTATATTATACATCACACTTGCATACGTGTATACATACATATATTATGTATTATATGTATGTACATATGTACACGTAATATATTAGTGATGTGCTTGAGCACAAATGGCGAGCGAGCCTAAAACTACACTACTGTTAATTGATTGATTTTAGCTTTTAACACTCTAGCTACCAAAAGAAAGTCTTGTTTTTAAATTCCGGGTATATGGATACAATGCCATAGTAACCATTCCCGCAACTGTTTGGATATAAAACAACAAAAAACAAACAAAACAAAAACAAAGCAAGTCATGTTATTTAAGCATTCACTTTGTTATTAAGTAGTAACTCTAACTCACAATACTTTCACACAACTGGACATTCCTACACAAGACCTATTTTCGCGGTTAATGGCCAATGAATTTTCAAATAAATACTATTGCTTATGGCTTTTGGGACGAAGTCAACCACTGAACTAATGCTAAATTGCCAGGGTCAAAGTACAAAAATGACATATGTTGTCCAAACATATATATAAAACTATATATACTTTCAATTAAACTGGACATACCCACACAAGACTTACCTTCATGTTAGACTAGTGGACAATGAATTTCAAGTAAATAATGTTGTACGGCTTATAACAACGACAAAGAGCGCATTATGTTACCGCCATCACTAACTCAAAATGAAACTCCGCTGATACGGGTAATGATTGATAAACCCGAGGATTCCATTTAGTGAAGTTTGGGATGGGGTAGACCACCGAACTAACACTATAACGCCACCAGGGTCAAAGTACAGAAATGACATACGTATGTCCAGACATATAAAGCAAATATACCCTATTTTCAATTAAGTTACACATGATAGTATCTGGCTTGCTTTGCTCACTCGCCAAAACAATGGCCATTAGCTATAAATGAGTCAAGTTTTTGTCCTATAAATCTAAATGTAATAGTGTGTACCCAATAGGGTGTTTGCTCATTGCACTCCACTAAACCATATAATTGTATTTGAATATGTTAATAAAAAATTTGTACCTGTCTTGTAATGTGTACGATGTGTTGACTTGATTGAATTCTTAAATTTGGCATCTGAATCTTTTCTTCCTAAGAAACCTAAGTTACAAGAAATGTATAAAACATGTTATGTACATATATATATATATATATATACAATACTTATTACATGAGTCAGAGTGTGATATGGTGAAATATTTCATGAGCAGTCTAATTTATTTTCATGAGCCAGAGGTGAGTGAAAATAAAGCCTGAGAGTGAAATATCTTGCCATAACACTCTGACAAGTGTAATAAGTGGTTTATTCCACACTAGATATCTTCACTACAGTAGTTAGTACTAGAGGAAGGGTAACTCACAGGTAGAGTTGATTGTAGTGGCTACCCACACCCCCAGCTGATATTTTAGCAGCTGCTCTAACCCTGTAGAGCAGGGTAAAGAGCAGGGTACACCAGAGGAAGGTAGCTGCAAAACAGAAAAAAATTGAAAAGTTTGGCCAGTTGCTGTAACTACAGGGGTAATGAGCTGGCCAGTTGCTGTAACTAGAAGGGTAATGAGCTGGCCAGTTGCTGTAACTACAGGGGTAATGAGCTGGCCAGTTGCTGTAACTACAGGGGTAATGAGCTTGCAGCAGTATAACGTAAAATAAGTGAAATATCATGAGTTATTTCAGGGGTCATGTACCTAAAAATATCATTGTGAAGATATCTAGGGTGGAATAAATTATATATATATTATAGATATCTGAAAGTAATTAAAATCATTAAACAACCTGTATCAAAAATAATACACTGTTCTACAAATGACTATGATATCTTGAAATTTATTTGTTTTTGAGCAGGTGAAGGAGCTCATTCTCTCACCATTCATGACACTAGCCATTCATACTCTACCAGGAATGGAAACTTAGTGTGAACATTTCTTCACTGTTTTATCTCTTTCTATATAGTTTGCCAATACAGTAAACCATAATCAAGCAAGTACTAAACATCTTTGGCTCAGTGGCTATCAATTTATTATTTGATACTTTCTTCTTAGCACAAATTTGTACCTCTGGTATAGTTTCACACTTGATCCGCTCACTCACTTATAAAGTGTTTTGAGTACAAATTAATAGTCCCACAAACAGAGATTATATAAGCTTAATGTAAACTACAATTGAACAGCTCTACATCCAGTGAGTTCTTTACTATCAGAGAAGTTTGACGATTCTACAGTAAAATAAATTTGTGAAAGAACAAGAGTAGTCATTAATAACATACTCTGAGTTGATTTTTATAACGCACGCTGTAGCAAAAGAGTACATTTACTATGTATATGTTACTATAATATTTTACCTGTACGTTATATATATGTACATTGATACACATATTTATACATATAGAAACATGGCCCTGACAGTGACTCAATTCCTTGTATAAACTACATGTCATAGTAGTGTATAATTTCATACTAGTGTACCCAATAGGGACATTTTGTTCAGTGCACTCTACTAATTTCATTATATTATCATATTTTAATATGAGATTAATACCTGTCCTGTAACGTGTACCATGTGATACTTTGATGGAATTCTTAAGATTTTCCTCCGAATCTTTTGTTCCTGAGGAACCTAAGTGATAAAGAGTATATAATTATATTATATTAAAGATAAAAATATATATGGCGCTAAATAAATGCACTTTCAGTAGCTAAAAATTGAAATAACTTAAAATTATTTGAGGCTACACATTTATCACCAGATGTATATAGATCACTTTTGAAAGACTGGGTGAACTTTTTTGATCATATAATATTATCACCAATATTCCTATAGTAACAATTTTCGTAACATCTACAATGAATGCAACATTTGAATATATGAAATTGAAATGTTTGTCATTAAGCAAACATGATTTAGAGAGAATTATTTTATGGGCTTAATACTTTAGTCATCATTGTACTTTATTTCAACTAACCACATATCTTTAAGATAATTACACATACAAAAAAAATTATAATTTAAATTTGATATATAAATTTCGGATATGATTGCTATTATGTCTTCAAGATCCCTAGCTATATGTTTGTTCACGATGTTAGTGTAAATTAAATCAGTCAGCACTGAGTATTGATTTTTTCTGTTGTTTTTTATATTTGCATTCCTCAAATAAAATCAGAATCTGGTGACTCAGGTAATACTTGCGCTTATCACTGCAACATACATTCTTCTCACATTCAGATTAGAAGTGTACCAGATCTTAAGGTATACAATAGAATGCAAAGATCTATGTGGCATCCAGTTATGCTAGGCAGAAAGCAATTCAGAGATATATTCAATTTACTGACATGATTGAGACAATTTGATGATGTTATAAATTAGTTAAATCTAGCATACCTGATGCCTGCTGAGGTGTTATAATATCTGATATAGTTTTCTTGCCGAAACTAAGTTTTATCAAATGAGTTATGAAGTCCTTTGGCAAATGAAGAATGTATGATATCACTGTGTTCATAATAGGATAAAGAGAGCTGAGTTTGTAGTATTCACTGGTGTTGGTAGGTTTGCTGAATACAGTACTGCGTGTTGATCCAGATGGATTCCAATTCCAATCTGAATGGTAATTGATGGTGGAGTCTCCTGAAAAACTTGTGTATAGTGCATTCATTACGGAGCTGTTAATAAACTCGGTAACATCCAAGTTGTTGCCAGCTAAATGATTGTTACATAAAATGAAAGTACTGCATTTACGAATTTATACATAGCTTACTGATATTTAGAAGAAGTAGATTGTTGTTGGTGTAAGTTCCTAGAGAAATCTTGCAGGTATACTTTGATGAAACCGGAATTTTAAAATTACTGATGTTGACATAAAATTGTGCTTCATCAACAGTTGGATTAATGCCAGTGATGATATCATTATCTTTATCTAAATGGACCAATGTCCGAAACCAAAGTTGTCCATTTTTACCTCCACAATAAAGGTCTAATTTTGAGGAGTAGGGAAGGGGTAAATTTCCAAGCAAATGCTTCAGAACTTGCTCAATATTTTCTTTCCATTGACTGGAAAGTTGTGCTGAAGAAATAAAATCAATAAATATGATAGCTATAGTTAACTTATGCAGTTAATTAACTTACACGTATTAATAACCAACGTCAATATCAATAATAACTTTATAGCAACCATGACCGAACGTTCTCGCTAAAACCAGAACGCCTGATGAGTTCCAGCGTCCGCAACTCTCCCTTTATACGCCAATTTTAGTAATCTGTGGTGCGCACGCACTATGTCGGCTATTTTTTCGCAACCAACATTACCTTTGTCGGCTATTTTCGCGGATAATGCTTGGGGTAATATAATATAAGTCCTCAGTTAGCACCGACGTGCATCAGCTTACAAATGTCTAGTAGGCTATCGTTCGATATTGTTTTGGTTGACACTTTTACTAAATCCTGATAGTCATTTTCTTTAGCTTATAGATTGAAAGAACAAAATTAGTGAAAGAGAACCTTTGGTGTCATCAGCTATTATATAAATAGTAAGAATTACATCAATTTTTTTTTACCAGTTGATGCATTTTTTTATACATTATTCAGGTAGCAATTAATTTTTAATTTAAATCCCCACATTTTTAAGTCTTTGGTGAAAGCTGCAAAATTGAAGGAACTATTTTGCAACAGCTTCCCATCACCTGACTTAACCAGTCCATTGGAGAGAATGTGGACTAAGACGTCTTGTCCCAGCAGCAAGTCGACTCCACCCGGTTTGGTGAAATTAGGGTCAGATAATCTCAGACTGTTGGTGAAGGATAAATCCTGATCCTTTAATAATTCTGCTGAAGGCGTGTCACCTACAATGGTCTTCACCACTGCGGCATTGAGAGAAAGAGGGTAACGTCAGGATCAAATAGAGATTTGAGAGTTAGGTCTACTCTATGTCGACTAGTACGCGCATGGGAAGCACCCAGTCCAGTTACATCAGTCACACGAGGAATCTTCTCTAACTTCAAAGATTGCACCACCTTCTCCATCACAATTGACATAGTCGATCCAGAGTCAATGATATCTCTAACAAGTTGGTTGCGTCCTCCTTTTTCCAGTAGTACCTGGCACATCCATACCAATGACATCTTCTCCGGGTTGATTGCCCAGGGAGACTTGGTCAGGCTTAGCAACCATAGCTTGTTGGGTTCCAGTAGAAGATGCAACTGCAGTATCTGTTGGTTGAGATACTTGTGGAGTAACCTCGGCATGAAGCTTGGAGTGATGACATTGGCCACAGTCTCGACAGGATCTCTTGCTGCGGCACTGCTTCAATGAATATCCAGCACCCAAACAGTTCATGCAGTGAGGATATTTGGAGAGATGCTACTTCCTGGTTGGGACATCCATCTCCTTGAATTTCGAACAGTAATAGAGGGGATGATTGGGGGAGCCACACAGCTTGATAAGTCCTCTGCTTTAGCATAGGCAGTATGCATTAATTTTAAATGTTCGACACAAGGTCTTTGGTCTTCCACTGATGACTGAAAATCAGCGTAGGCCTCATACTCCACCTCTGTGGGATCTTCCAAAGATTTGTAAGCAGATTCATATGACTCCTCAGCATTGTTCAGCCTGGTTGTGAGTCTTCGTAGTGCAGCTTCAGTGTGCTTAGCAGGTTCCAGTCGCTCCTGCTCGTCAATGAGTCCTGTGGCTCTAGTCACAGTTCCCTTAGCCGATGACACCTTCTTTTTGATATCCATAGCGATGACAATGAGTTCAAATGTAGGTTGTAGCGAAATGATGGGTAGCAACTCAGATTACAGGATCCAATCCTTATTATAGAGCAAGAAGTTCCAGGAGGGCAACAGGCGTAGGCTGGAACAGAAGAAAGTGTAGCGAATGTAGAGTAGATAAGGATTCAAGCTGACTACCAATCCGGCGCGAAGGACCAATAAACTATGATGGAGCGTGCTCGGAATGACAGTTAACTAGGCAGGAAGGCCAGGAAAATCGCACTGTAACCTCCCTTGAATCCCAGACAAACAGTCACCCACTAATAAGCAAAGTATTAATTAATAAGCACTATAATTTCAGCAGCAAGAAAAAGTACAAACTGACAAAAATGAGTCTTTAAACTTCTTGGTCATATTCACATGAACGTTCTTACTCCTTTTCCTTCCATCAACCTCTTCAATCAAATAATTAACAGCACTAAGTTTCTTTTCCACAATATAAGGTCCCTCCCAGGAATCACCTAGTTTAACTACCATCCCAGGTATTCAACACAAATCTTTCTCTCCCTCACATAAAACACGCTCACTTTTCCCTTTATCATAGTAAACTTTCCTCTTTGCACTCTCAACTAATCCATTTCTTACGGCTACATCCCTCAACACTTCCAATCTGTTACACAAATTTTCAGCCCAAGCTCCCAATCCCAAACCTTTTCCAATTTTACCTCTCCATCCTTCATAGACGATGCTGTCCATAGACTAACTCGAATTGACTGAACCCAGTGGTTCTGTTTGGGGCTTGTCTAAGAGCAAATGAAACAAATGGAATTTGTCCGACCCAATCCAAACCTAGTGCTCTCGCCTTCCCTAAGATAACTTCGATGGTGGCATGGAGTCTTTCTAGCACTCCATTAGTCTGTGGGTGGTAGGCTGTTGTATGTAATTTTTCAATACCCATCAAAGAAGTTAATTGTTTAGCCAATACACCAGTGAATTGGGTTCCCCTATCAGTCAAAATTTGTTGTGGTAAACCCATGCGGCTAAAAATGTCAATAACTGATTCAGCTACTGACTTAGCAGTTATTGATTTCAGGACTATGGCCTCAGGCCAGCTTGTGGCCATACAGGCTGCAGTAAGTATAAATCTAGCCCCACCCTTCCCTTTAGGTAGAGGCCCAACTAAATCAAGAGATATCTGCTCAAAGGGCTGAGACAGAACTGGTCTTTCTACCATCACTGCTTTCCTCTGTCCCCCCTTATTATTCTTCTGACAAATCTCACATGATTCACAGTAAGTCTTAATGTCCCGGTTCATTAGAGGCCAAACAAATCTTTGTTTAATAATTCTAATCATATCCTAAATGGCCAGTTTTATCATGGGCTAAGTGAATAAGATCACTGCGTCTAGATTTAGGTACAATAATATTTTCAATCACACCAAAAGCCACATCACTATGTCTCTGCATGAGTACACAATCATCCCAGTAATACCCTCTAGCATTCCTGTCTGCTAAGTCCTTTAAGGGTGTAAGACTTGAGTCATTCTTAACCTTCTCCACAAATTTCTCACGCTCACTCCCTTTCAAAACACAAGCATAATCTAGAGCATCTGCCTCTACTCCCACTTCCAAAGCCTTATCACTTTCTACCTCTACATATTCCAAGACCTTCTCATCTGCTAAGCGCAACTCATCTGCCTCACTTGCTGAAACCACCTCATCCTTGTCACCCTCAAATAAATCCACTGGAGTTTATGGAACAGAAATTAAAGAAAATTAATATTAAACAATTACCAATATACAGTAATTATCACAATTAACTTTGTTATTAAAAATATATCAGGGAAAGCAGAATAAACTCAAGTGAAAATATAGCCAAGTAGTGAAATATCTTGCCACATTACCTTGACAGAGTGTAACAATTGGTTTATTCTTTGTTACATGTCTTCACTGTAGTAGTTTATACTAGAGTTGGTAGTTCATTGGAGACTGGGAGGGTGGTTGGGGCGGGGGGGGGGGGGGGGGGGGGGGGGGGGGGGTTGGGGAAGAGATGTTCCTAAAAGGACATTGTGAGGATATCTGGCATGGAATAAATTTAAATTACCAGTCAACAATGATATTTTTCATATAGTAATGAGAATAATTAGCATGTAATTATTATGAGGTAACTGGTGGAAATTTAAGTTTAGCCTAATGACATATAGCATTGTAATAATAAGGGTGAAGCAGAGAATCTTGGGGAGATGCTGGGTGTTAAAAAAACAACAACAACTCCTCCCCCTCCTCCCTCCTCCCATCTCTATTGCTGTATAGAACCCTGCCTGTATTTCTGAAAATAGATGAGAATGAGAATAATGAGAAGACAGGATAATATTTATTCTTACCGAAATAATTGCACAGTTGCATAGACGTCAGTTGAGTCATAATTACTTACTTGAATGTATGTAATTAAAGGGTGCATTTTAGTATATTCGCTACTGTTTGCTTCTTCATTGTTATGTTATTTATTTTTTATAGGTCATTCTAGAGCAAGCCACGGCAGGTTTTTCATGGTCTCCACAAATACAAATTTGGCTTCAAAATAAACAAAATGTGGTTACTAAAGAATGGGTAAAATTTAATTAATTATTACACTTGTTAATTTGGCTGGGATTGGATTAAAATTAATAGAAATTATTATTGTATTTTGGGAAAGTATATATTTACTGTTTAAATAGGTATTTATTAAATTTCGCTTTCACATTATTACAAAGATGTACCACGAAAACTGTCATATGTGATTAATATCACAAGTAGTGAGAGAAAAGTTCACAAGGTGTAGCCAAATGAAATTAGTCTTTGCATGAGTTATTTATTCAAAAGCGAAAGATAACTATTTATTCTGATGTGAAGAATTCACTATCTTGGTGTAAATTGCTGGAATTTTTCGATGAAGATATTCTGATACTGCAATTGTTCATAAATTTCTTTCAGTTGCTACATAATGGAGCACAGGGGTGGACATATATTTGTGAACTTTGCCATATTATAAATATACTGTACAAGACAAAATAAAGTTCCGAATTCCGTTCTTTAGAATGGCCGCCGCAAGAAAGAAAAAAAAACGGGGAAAAAATACTAGAAGCTAGAAAGTTTTTACTTATTTGAGCATTTGTAATCACAGATAGAAATTTTTATCGTAATTTTTAGCTATGCTCTTGAAGTTATGTGAAGCATTTTTTTCTGTGGTAAAATTTAATAAGTATATGGCTGTGCCAAAGCAGGTCTTAAGATAAGACTACAAGACTCTTCTAAGTCCCTTGTTTCTGGTTTTAAACATTAAGAAAACTATTTTGTCTTTGTTTGCTGAAGTATATCTGAATTAATATGAAACTTTATACAACAAGTGAATTTACACAACCAATTATGTTTTTTTGTAGTATAAAAATGCTATCTCAATTACATGTTTAAATATTTTTCAAGCAATAGTCCACATATATAATACATGTATGTTATATAATGTATAAATTTGTTTAGAATTGATTGATAAGGATGAAGTAGAAAATGAGTCAGATTCATTAGAAAGTGTGAGTTTAGAAGAAGAATTCTTTAAGAACAACTTGTCTGTTGATGAGGAAATTGCCAAAGAGATAGAGGAGAAGGGAAGAATTATGGACGATGAAATGTGGTCTGAAAGTAGACAGCATATTGAAGAGGTTATGTCTGTGTTAAACAAGGAAGAAGTTGAGGAACAACCAATTATGAAACAAGATAACAATGACCAGTTTGCCTTTTCCAAACTAACTTTGGAAAGAAACCTAATGCTGGATAAGTATTTGTAAGCTGAATTCTATAAATTTTGAATGCATCATTTTTTTTATGTTCCCATTTAATAACAATGATTTATAATGTTTAAAATGTGTTTTTTTTAGGTTACTTGAAGCTCAAGATGTGAGAAAAAAGTATTTGGAGGAATGCAAGACCGAAAATGAGGTAAGGCTACTTTTTTGTTTTGATATAATAAATTACTTCCTGCTATACTATTAGAATTGTGAATATTTCGTTGACATAATACATTTATATACTGACTCACCTGTCTACTTTGATTTATATACTATGATTAGGTTTTTTATAATGTGATATTATAGTTCTTATTAGTAATAATTTTTCTATTAGTTAAGGAAGGCAAAGATAGAATGTGGTGACCAAGAAAGTAAAAGAATGCAGTTAAAGATATTGGAGAAAAGGTGAGAATTTAGTGTTCTGTATAAATTTGTTTAGAATTGGTAGATAAGGATGAAGTAGAAAATGAGTCATATTCATTAGAAAGTGTGAGCTTAAAAGAAGAATTATTTGAGAACAACTTGTCTGTTGACGAGGAAATTGCCAAAGAGATAGAGGAGAAGGGAAGAAATATGGACGATGAAATGTGGTCTGAAAGTAGACAGCATATTGAAGAGGTTATGTCTGTGTTACATATTAACAAGGAAGAAGTTGAGGAACAACCAATTATGAAACAAGATAACAATGACCAGTTTGCCTTTTCCAAACAAACTTTTGAAAGAAACCTAATGCTGGATAAGTATTTGTGAGCTGAATCCTATAAGTTTTGAATGCATCATTTTTTTAATGTTCCCATTTAATAACAATGATTTATAATGTTTAAAATGTTTTTCTTAGGCTACTGGAAGCTCAAGATGTGAGTAAAAAGTATTTGGAGGAATGCAAGACAGAAGATGAGGTAAGGCTACTTTTTTTGCTTTCATAAATTACTTCATGCTATTAGAATTGTGAATACTTCGTTGACATAATACATTTATATACTGACTCACCTGTTTACTTTGATTTATATACTATGATTAGGTTTTTTATAATGTGATATTATGGTTATTATTAGTAAGAGTTTTTCTATTAGTTAAGGAAGGCAAAGATAGAATGTGGTGACCAAGAAAGTAAAAGAATGCAGTTAAAGATATTGGAGAAAAGGTGAGAATTTAGTGTTCTACATCCGCCTTACTTAAAATTAACACTAACTTGATTGAATTTTAATTGAGTAGTGCATTTTTTTCTTAGTTGATTATTTTTACTTTGGCGAGTTTAAGGCCAAACCTAACATGGATGAACAGTGGGTATTTGAGTTCAATGGTAGTTATAGTTAAATGAAGTTAGTTTCTTTTTCATTTAAGGTTAATATTCATCAAGACAGAATACATTGTATGAGAACTTTCCATGACCAGATTTTAAAACCAGCAGTAGTTGAAGCTAATGCAACAGGAATGCACTTACAAAAAGTCAAATTAGAGGAAGACTTAAGAATAAAACAAGAGAAGGAGAAGCTTGAGCTAGAAAGACTTAAGAAGGAAAAAGAAGGAAAAGGAAGAAACTTGAGCAAGATGCCCTATTGCAGTATGAAAACAAGGCTCCCAATGGTACTTCAGTCTGGTTCAATATAACACATTTATTTGTGTACTAATCTATTTAACATAGGCATGTCTCCTGGTGTTATCCTAAATTATTGTTTGTTCTATTATGGATTGGCTTATTTTTAATTTTTTTTATATTTTATTTGCTGTGATAGCTTTCAGTTGACGTGTATAAGAACAACTTGGTTATTCTTAGAAATTGTAGTAACATTCAGTCACTACTATGTATGCTAATTACTAGTGAAGTATTTTAAAGCAATTCAGCACTTTTACTATAATATGAATTAAATGCATAATATGCAATTTCTGTAGGTGTCAGAAAGTAGCCACTGACTGAGCTTTTCTGACTATTTTTTAACTAAAAAATGAAAAATGTTAGTTTAATTATCTTAATTGAATTACTATTTTTGATTTTTTTCAGCATTTTTTTGCTTTGTTCCTTCAGCTAATTTTACTTATTAGTGCTAAGTCATTTTTATTGGAATCAATTTCATAATTATTATTTGTTCCTCTTGAAAGGAACTTTGTAGTAGGAATTTGATTGCTTTAAAGTGATTGTGCTGTATTCTGATCTGAATTAAAATTATGTTACTTATTTAATATTGTATTTCAGCCCACAAACTTGTAGTAAAAGACCTACTTCAGAGAGAATACAGCAAATGGAACTACAATCAAAAAGTGAGTCCTGTGACTTCGTTTTAATATAGAGTATTTGGACAAGTGGCCCCAAATTTAATGAACTACTAAACGAAACATTTAGGCAATAAAATTTTGTATCATCTATTGATTTTATACTCTATATACAGTGTCTATTCCAGTGTCAGTAATCACAAACTATACAGACTTGCAGCAGAAGTTAGCTTTGGTTTCTTCTAGAAATACACTATCTTCTGCAACTGATGCAGCAACTAAACAGTATCGGTTCCAGCTTAAAAAAACTGTCGGTTTGACTGTGAATGGTTTGTCTACAAATAATGGTGAAGTTCTAATTGAGAAAATTTCCAGAACTAAAGACTTTCTGCAGGGCAAAACTCTCACAGTAATGGGAAAGCAAGTGTCTACAACTAAACACTCAGGTGCTGCTTTGTATTGTTCCAACCTTCTTGCGATGAAACTTGTGGTAAGTTAAGTAGTGAAACAACTAAGACAGAGACACTCCCCCCCCCCCCCATAATTTGGGGGTACAATCTAATGAGGTAATTTCTCACGTGGTTACTTCTGTACCACCAAAAACATGCCCTTGAAAACTTTACCCAATCATCTTCCTACACTACTCTAGATCTGTTCATGCTCTTGTAAATACACTCAATCCCCTCTTATCTGAGCATCTTGGGACCTGAGGATGCCCATATAACAGAAATGCCCGTCACTCAATGAAAGACATAGTTTTCTCCAACTACTTGTTGAATTAATCCTTTCAATAAGTTTCAGGCTTTTTTTTTCAAGCTTAAGCACGGTTCAGTTTCAGTTTCAACCCTCAGCTATAGGCTTCTGTGCAACTCCCAGTAACCAGAAATAACTGGCTTATGCTGCCACGATTGGTAATTTTTGTCAAATTAGTGAAATTACAAGGTCAGAAATCATTAATTTAGTGGCTAACTTGTGCCCGACTAGAGGCATGCCTGTAATAGAGACATACGGATAAGATAAGATTGAGTGTATATAATGGAAATTTCCTTGTTACATTTATATGTAACTCAATTTTTTTAGAATATTTATTTACTTTTGTTTATTTTAATTTAAACTTACACAGAAACAAGGTGAAGATGAAGTGTCAAGTAATCCAGCAGCAGCCTTTCCTTTGGCTGCATTAATAATTAGTCTCTTCACAAATTTTTCTGATCTCGGAGAATTAATATTAGCTCATCTGCATTCTCAATGCCCAGTGTTAGTACCACTCTACATAAAAGAAAGCAGTGGGATGTCTAAAGTAGATTCCCTGAAGTAAGTATTATAATTTTATCATGAGTATCAATTTTTTATTTTCTTAAAATATGGTCTTCATTTAGTATATATTTGTACTGTTGATGATCTATTAAAGCTAGTAACTGATTGCATTCTATGATACCAGTTGTATTACACAAAGTTCTAGCTGAAATTCTTTTTAAAAGCTGTTATAATAGCTTTGTTTTAAGCTGCGTATATGGTTTATGTCTCATTATGTATGATGAAAAGGTAGTTATGTGGATTTTTTTTCAGGTTGCAAGGTTATAAGATATCATCAGATGGAACAGTGGAAACTGAAGATGATTACTTACGTCGTATTTGTGGCATGGTCAAACTTTATGCAGCTGTTATTAGTAGTCCTCAACTGCCTATAGAACAGTCTCCTCATCCTCATGGTCCAAGCAATGGTTGGGTTTGGTTAGCTAGAGTAATGAATATGGAACCTCATCCAACAGTTACTGCTGCTGCTCTGGGAAGCTTTCTTGAGGTATTCATAACTATAACCAGGTTGCACTAAGTAAAAAGCAAGTCTATCAAACATAGATACATCCTATTATCACTCTGACATTTGAAGAGTATGTTTTGAACCTTAAACTTTACTTTTAAGACAAGTATGCCTCCTGATAAGCTTATTTTTTTTACACTAATTTTATGTAAATACGTTTATCATCCAGACCAGACAGGGCAAGTACTTGAGTCATGTGTTTCAAGCACATCTGCAAATATTTACAGAAATGTTAGCACAAGCAATAACATTAGTACTTTCATTGACATAATGCTTGAAGCACAAAGTGTACTAGTTCCAGACCCTTTACCAATAGTTCAGCTTAATATTGGTCAGCTTAAGTCCGATTACTGGACAGCCAAGTTTAGATTTTTCCTGTAGCCGACTTATATTTTCTTTACTGTTTAAATAATAATTTAGCCAAAGTAGTACCATATCATTCACAGTGGCATATAATGCTAACATGGTTATACTTTGACCAATATAATGCATGCAGTAAAAAGTTGGATCATGCCTTATTTTTCAATTTATTTGTATATAATTATGACATAGTATATAATATCACATGTATAATTATATAATTATTATATATATTATTTAGGTGGCAGGGCATACATTGATGAGAGTGTATGGAAAGCAGTTTAGAAAGCTATTGTATGTTTTGTGTAAAGAATACATGCCCAAGTAAGTAGGTATTATTTCCTTGGTATTCTTGTGACTTACATTGTACTCTCATAGAATTGAAAAATGCACACCAACATCTCAGAAAGGGCCATATCAAAGACTCTCCCAGTTTTTAGATGTAAGTTTACCAATTTAATTTTGTGTGATGCACAGAACTCACTGGTCAACAATAGTAGTAATTCAGTGCTAGTTCATGAAATCTCCTCTCCTGATTCTGTGCCGCTCCTGCCCATTGTTAATTTTTTTTGTGTGCTGGGTTTGGTTGCTAACCAGTTCGCCTTGCACTCTAGGTTTACCCGAGTTTACGCGTATTGTGCGTCTGCGCGTTCTAGCACACTAGCTCATGAATTATTCATGAATACGTACATTGTTGTCAGCCACTGGTATTATTATATAGATTCTTTCTTTACTTATTTTTTCCTTCTCCCCTACTATGTTTTTCTTTCCTCTCCTTTTCGTAACCTGTGTTCTCCCCTCTCCATTTGACCTCATGATTCTCTTTGGATCAGTATACATTTAATAGTAGCGTTTGAAATACTTGTCTACTTCTAATATCCCTACTTTAACCCCTTTACCACCGTTGCTGAAGACCACAACAACGATTCGCATGTTGTTCAACAATCGTTCTATGTAGATGATTATCTTACTGGAGCAGATAGTCTTGCTGAAGCCAAGCAACTAAGATCAGATCTTAACTCTCTCTTGTCTCTAGCTGGCTTTACTTTTCGAAAATGGAGATCAAATTTTCAAGAGTTACCTGCTGATCTACCTACTGAACTCAAGGAAATAGACAACTCAGACCTAATGATCTCTCCATCTGAGTATCCAAAAACCTAGTAGAGAGGGTAAGTTCGTAACCAAGTTATAATGGCTATAGTGTTGTAGACCGCTGCCAGAAGATGTGGGGGAAGCTACAGAGGCTCGGGTGGTCCTGGGTCTTCCTGTCGGTAGAGTGTACTGCCACCAGAGTCAGTCCAGCAAGATACATTTGCAAAAGCAGTAGCAGGCATGTAGGCAAATGTAGAAAATGTGTCAGAGCTTTGCTGCTGATATAGGGAGGTCATAACACTAAAAGGAGGAATAGCAACTCCGGAGGGAGTAGTAGTTGCTTGAGACTACAGAAGAAGCAGTATTAGGTGTAGAAGCTACAGAGGGAGCAGCAGTGGGTGCTGTTGTACTCGAGTTAGTTATAGTTTGTGGTTGTCCGCTAGTCTTGTGCTGAACGTCTGATTTATGTAAGAGACTATGGTGTTTGCTACCACACTCCCTACAAGTGTTCTTGCTAGAGCAATTTTCTATTGAGTGGGAATTGTTTAAGCAATTAAAACATAGATGGTGTCGTCTAGCTATACTGTATCTCTTGTCAACTGCAAGTCCGCGAAATTGAGAGACCAGAATCACAGCAGGGACAGCGTTCGTGATTCTGTCCTCGAACATGCAAAGCTTTAGGTCGATAAGTAAGAAGGACGCGAAGTTGTTAAAACTTGCGATTGAGACAAAGGTTTGGGTGGAACTATGGCTTCTACAGCTTGAGAACTACATTTCAGAAATGTGAGTAAGTCAGCAAAAGTTGGTGGTAAGTTTGACTCAGAGGTGAACTCAGACCACAGCTTAAAGAGCACAGTAGGTAGCAGAGGTTCTACCATAGCAACAATTAGTTGTTCAAACGCGACTCCATCACACAATTTCATACCGTAGCTGTGGCGAGTAAGATCTTGTACGGTTTGACATAGACTTTCATAAGTATCTTGCACGGGCTTAAGTTGTGACAGCTTCTGAATGTGGTGTCTGTATACAGTCTTATTACGATCATATCGTTCTTGGAGTGCTTTAACACACTCGCTATAGGAACCACTAACACTATGCACTTGGATGATAGCTTTGGCTCCTTTGTGAGACATCGCATTCTCTAAGCAGCTTATCCTTTTATGTTCAGACAAACCAGATTCTCTGCTCAGTCTAGCAGAAAAGATTGACCAAAACTCGCGCCAATCCAACAAGTCTCCTGAAAAAGTAGGAAGATCCCGCTTAATTCTGCTGTGATAGTGAAGTATAGCACATTCTACGCTAGACGTACTTGACGTGCTTTCGATAGTAGAAGTGCAGTCAGGCTCGAAGTCGATAGAGGCTTTGTCTAGCAGTCTTTTAAAATGATCATCAACTTTGTCTTCTAAAGTAAGAAGGAACTGAAGTAAGAAAATCTTTATATTCAAATTTAAGGATTTCATAAGAATCGCTGCAAGTTTTTGTATTTAGTGAAAAAAGTATTAATGAGTATGCTCACGTCATGCTTGATACGACTACCAGAACACCAAGTTTGATACTGAATATACAAGTTTTCAAATCATCCAACATCTGGGAATGCTTAAGTAACACTTGATTATCTTTAATAAATTCAAGATTATCCTCAGTAGGTGCAGTTACTTCTTCAATACGATTCTGTAATGCTTCATGTTCATTAACTAAATCCTTAAGTTTACTCAGCTTACTAGTAATTTCAGCTGATTTGATTTTCTGTAGAGGAGTCTTGGAAAGGGTGATGAGATACTGTTCTTGTCGAGTAATTGTAATCCGCTGAGATCTCCTTTTCTGCTTGAGTACATCGACATCCATGAGTTCGGAGTAGATGACTTCGTACTTGTTGGACATGTTGAGAGAAATTTAAGGTGATAATAAAGTTCAGAAATGAAAATATGAATATTTGAGTTATTGCTTGTGGTGAAGACCAATGAGATGAATGAAAAGAAATGAACAAAAGAAGCGACAGAGCAACCTCACAATTTCCACTGGTACTCTAACAGCCCTGTTGCTGCACCGAAGTGGAGCTCTAATCGCGAAATCCAGGAGAATTCCAGAAGTGCGGTAGAGGAGAGGCAGGTCACGTTCAGTTGGTCGTCCGAAGAGAGAAATTTGGTAGGCCGAAAAGGAAGAGACTTAGATTGGAAGAAGATAAAGATTCAGGATAATTGTATCCGGCTTGAAGGACCAAAATGAACGGTCACGTCCTGCCAGAGAGACGCCTTTTCCGCGATTGTGGGGTTGTAAATCCCACTGATGTTCTGGACTTTGTAATTTGATAATACAGAACACAATAGCAAATGAACAATGATTCAAAATGTGTAGCTAAGGTAAAATGAAAAAGTGTATGCATTATAAGTTAGTGCAAATCAAACATAGACGAACATCGACGAAATCAACGATGGTTTAATGAGCATGTGTGTTTTCCTTCGGGTATCCTTGCAGGCCTGAACATCAAGGGAGGAATAGATCCAAGTGATAATCCTGATCTTAGCCAAATTTAGTGAAGTATTTGTTACAGCTATTATTGCCATCAACCAGCAAATTTGTGAATCAAATTTTTCCATTAAACCTCATTGAGAGATCAAAAATATGCACAACATGAAATGCTGACAGTACCAATAGAAAAATTGTTTGTGTCTTGTTTTTGTTTTTGTTTTGCTATTTTCTTCACCATTATTAATATTTTTGTATGTGGTCAAATTCCAACCTCTTTTTTGGAGTCCCAATTCAAGTTGTGTTCTGTTACTGAGCACATGCAGCAGGTGAAGTCACTATGATGCAACTTCAGTTGAATACGGCATTAACCGTCAATCAGAGGTAGACAAATTTACTAGATATTCTTTGGCACAAACTCTTTCTCATAACACCAAGCATGATTTGTTCAAAGGAATTGTTCCATATGAAATGAATTTGCTTATAACATATTTAGTGAATGATAAATATTTCACTATTTCCTTGCTAAATGATAGGATTAAGCAATTTGGTTTAGGGTATACAGAAAAGTCAGATATTCCATCAGAATTTGATGAAAAACATTTTTAAAGAATCCTGTCAAAAGATAAAATCGTCTGCGTCAAAAATGTGGCTTCTTGCAGTTACACTGCCTCTTATTATTTACAATTTAATTACTGAAAATTGTCAGGAGTGGGTGTTGCACATATTGCTATTGCGCATTGCAGTATAGTTTATTCATGGTCGATAAAACCAGATACCGTGTACTATCATAGACTATTTGAAGATCATCATTCCCAATTTCGTAACTTGTATGTATCAGCAAGTGTAATTCCCTAACTCTGTTATATGGTCCACTATCCACAGCAGAGTATGAAATATGGCCCTTTAATTTACAGTTGGACTTTGCACCATGAAGCTAAATTGTACACTGTATAGTGTATGACAAGCTATGGTAACTTTAAAAGTATTACCTATACTGTTGCAAAAAGAACTCAGCATTTGTTCTGTTACCACATGAATTGTGGTGATGCCTATCTTATCTCCAATGTTGAATTGTCCAGAACTTTCACAATTGTTTTATTCACTGAGGAACCAGAAAATATTCAATTATTTCATAAAAGTGTGGAATTAACTCCACAGGTTATTACTCATCCATTGTGGATCAGAATGGACTGCATGCGTATATAAAAGTTTTGTTTCACATATTTAGGTGTGAGTGAACTCTACTCTATATTTGGTAAAGTTGTGGAATTATTTGTAATTCCTAGCAATTCTCCTCAAGATATCAAATGTGCTCTTTATGTACTGAAAATGGAAGTTTTGTATTTTGACTGACATTACTGTGCATATTGTGTCAAATTTCAAGAAATAAAAAGTTAAGATGTCTTTTTTTCATTCCTTATTTTTCTTCTTTTTTTTCAGTGGATATTGGCTCAGTTAAATGTGGTCTACCATGAATGCTACATTTTTAAGCACTTGTTTTTTAATATTGATATAAGATAATGGTCATAAATATGATAATAATTTAAGTTCATATGAATTGTAAAATTATACAAGCTGTATAATATATGATTTACTTATGTAAATATAATTAATTAAATTGTGACAGGCTCTAAGAATAGGGGTCATTTCGTGGAAAAATTGAGATATAGGCTCCAGAAGTAAGTCATCGGAAAAATTCTTTCCTTCTCCTATTTTTGTTTTTTGCAGAAAATTAGTCTTAGTGACCCTTACTCTAAGTCTATGACAAATTTCGAATGTCAAAACAACTTAAAAGACCCCAAGCGTGCTGTGGAAAGACAAGCTACTGTTTATTCTCTCTCGTTCTTGAAGTGCAATAAACGGGTGATGGGCGGAGTTTCAAAGAAGCAGCTAAGAAATGGCATAGCTTTGAGACTTGCATGCACTATACAGCTTACCTCTGGCTGAAAGTTTACCGCTACAGCGAATAGAGTAGCCAAGGATTCCGACAAGACAGGCCGTGAGACGCTTTGAAAGCTAAAAAGAACTCTACGCAAACTTCGTTAGTCGCCGTTAAAAAGGCGGCTGTATACGCCGTTAAGTGTACGGAAACGTTAATTATACGTGAAGTGGAAAATCAATTTATGTTTTCTCGATTTCTAGTTCAATTGCTTTGCTGAATACAGCCCAATTCAACTGCCAGTTTCTCTGCGCGTCGAAAGTTTTACCCTCCAGTATTTTAGCACTAAGTTGAGATAAATTGTAGCTTTTTATTAGCATAAAAAACTCAATTTTTTTGGTTTGCGTGAAATGCCCCCTTTTGTCAGAGCCTGTCACAATTGTTAAAATTACTATTTTGGTCTGTTAGGACTACTTCAAAAATTTAAGGACTGGTATTCTTACAGTAACAGTATTAAAATGTTACTATTACTATTATTACTTGGATACTTAATATTCTTTAAAATAACATTAACATGCATTAATGACATTTAAATAGTTGATATAATAGTTTTGTTAAGCGCACAAACAGTCGTAGATACTATAATGAAAATGTAATATTAACGCTGATAATAGTTGTAGCATTTACAAAGTTCTATAATAACAACAATCTGTTTATTCTGTGTAAGGTTAAGAAGCATTTACTCACAGAAGTTCAGACATTGTATGGAATTGCCTATTTTTCTGTTTTTAAATGTTTATTGACTGTAGAATTGTATCAAAACTGGCCTTCCTATACCGAAAGGATTCTTTGATAGAAAATTTTGGATAAAAGCCCGGCCACGCATGCGCATCATTAGTTCTCATTAACAGAATTAAAACTCTGAACTAAGGTGGAGGGCTCTGGTGGCGGCGGCGCCTGGGGTTTTACTGGCGCGTATGAGTAACTTCTCGTGTGCATACAACCTCCGGCGACTACCAAGCGGTTTCCTTACCTACAACTGGCGGCAGCGGTGGTGCCTGGACTGGATTAAGACCCTCTCCTACTTTGCCTGCTTGCGTCATCGATTGGATTTGCTGCTGACTTCGTGTCTACAATCGTCTACACTGAATTAGAACTCAGTTGGACTCGTTTGCGTTTGTCTACGTACTTCCAAGGCTACAAACTGTTGTTAATCTCTATTTAGTGCTCACCGCACGTGGAACTGTCTTCGGACCAGTTGTCATTATTCACACTTTTGCGTGTTAATCGTTTTTTATTGTTTGTGCTTGGTCATTGTTTTTTATTGTTTGTGCTTGGTCATTGTTTTTTATTGTTTGTGCTTGGTCATTGTTTTTTTATGCTTGTGTTTTCGTGTCTGCAGGATTCTCTGACGTCTGGATTTGCCCTGGATGAGCCAGAGAGTGCAGCCGGCGCGAGCGTGTAAGAGAGTAAAAGGTGGAAAGTTTCCTGATTCTGCGATCGGTGGAGATTCAATTATTGATTCTGGTGCTAGTGAGTGTAGTCAGGGTAGATCTGTCATCAATTATCATAGTAGAGGTGTCAGTCCTGAGAGTTTGTTGGCGCAGGGTAGTAGTGATTACTTTAGTAGCTTTCGTACTTGTAGTAGCAGTGTCCTTAGTAGTACAGAGGATACAGTGATGAGTGAGGAGGATGCAGCCCATGCTTTAGATGGGTTGGAAGAGGGTGAAGAACCACCCCGGGTTGAGGGTGTGGTAGGTGATCCTGGGCCCATGGGTTTTAACACATTCATGACCCACATGAACGAGATGATTAAGAATATGGCAACCATGACAGGTGCAACGGCTGGTGGTCAAGCGAGTGCAGAAATGAATAGGCAAATAAATAATCTGGCTCCTCACAAGGACGGAGCAGATATAGCTAAATACATCCGTAAATTAGAGGCTGATTTACGTGACATAGGTGTACCAGCTGCTCGTTTCAAATCTGTTTTATACCAGAAACTCCAGTCTAAAACGGCTTCGGCCATAGTTGCTTCTTTAGATAGAGATTCTTGCACGTATGCTGAGCTAAAAGAGACTTTAGTCGATGCTCTAGGTTCTAGTAGAACGAGCTTAGCATCAAACTTATATCTGACTTCCAAACTGCAACCAAAACGATGTCTTCTCTGGAGACATTTGTGTATTTGAAGGGCCTAACTGACTCTATCAGTATGGTCACAGACAGCAAAGATGATGTGCTGCTGTTTATAGCGTGCGCTGTGTTTCGGGCGACACGACCATTGCACCAGAGAGGTGTCATGGACAGCAGAGAGGTTGCCAGTTTTAAGGACCTCAACAAGTTAGCGCTCACTCTCCAGACATCTGACTCGGACAGATCATATGTCGGGAGAGGGCAGAGCAGAGGTAGTTATGCCAGCAGCATTGAATGCTATAAATGCCATAAGATGGGTCACCGAGCCTTTGAATGTAAATCCAATGTCGGTAGTAGTGGAAGGTTCCAAAGTATTGTTTGTCACACATGTAGGGAGCCAGGTCACAAATCGCCTGACTGCCCAAATAGAGGGAAAAGTGAACCTAGTGAGAATAACGAAAGCAGAAGTGAGTCGGGAAAGAAACTAAATTTGAAGAAAAGTGGAAAGACATATAACACCAATTGGGTAGCTGTTCGAGAGAGATCTTCCTATGTGGAAGGCATAGTAAATGGCACGAAATGTCAAATTGTACCCGATACAGGGGCTGAAATAACTATTGTGCCAGGGTGTTTAGTGTACGAACACCAGTTAAAGGATGAGAAAGTGCAAGTGAGGGGCTGGAAGGGTGTACCTGAGTGGCTCCACACGGCGGTTGTTGATTTTCAATTTCAGGGCAGGAAATTTAAATCGTTAGTCGCAGTGGCCCGTGAGGATACATTGTGCGGGAGAGTCTTGTACTCGGTGCCCATGGACGATTCTATGGCAGCTAAGCTCCTTCTGGATGCTGCCTCGGTTTCTGATGCGTCAGATTCAGGGGCAGGGCAATTACGTGGTACCCGTAACATCCAGACATCTGCATCCGCAGATGCCGGCTCTGCTGATAGCTCTGTTGGGGCATCAGAAACCCCTCAGAGTCTAGAAAGTACACCGGAGGAGGCAGTGGTGAACGTAGTCACCAGAGCAGCCAAAAAGAAAGCCAAGAAGGCTAAAGGAGAATCTGATTTGAGAGATGTGGCGGAAGCCAATCCCACTTCTTTTAGTGACGAATTTGAGAGATTGTCACTCATCAATGTGTGTGACGTGTGATAATGTTGGGACTGTGGATAGTAATGCTTCTGTAGTTGGGCTTAGGGATGTGTCTCCTGATAGTCAAGTGGGTGGTATTGATGTTGATCTTGGTATTGATGTTGATCTTGGTCTTGATAGTGGTAGTGGTAGTAGTAGTGTTCTTTCAATAAATAGTGATGTGTTTGAGAATACGCAAGATGTGCATGTGAGTGATGCATTGAATGTCAGTGAGTCTGACATGGAAATTAATCCTGATGTTCCAACTGTGAGGGACATGGCGGGTAGAGACGTTCTCAAGAAAGAAACACTAGCAGATGATTCTTTGAGAACATGCAGAGACTTGGCAAATAAATAACTTAACGGGTACAAATGGTCTGATGGTGTTCTTATTCATTCCATTATCGAGAAAGATAATTACCCTGTTGACAGAATTGTGCTGCCAACAACAAGGAGGTGCCAAGCTCTGAAACTAGCACATGACAAAACAGCCCATGTAGGTGTGAGGGGCATGAGAAAGCGTATTGGTAGACGGTTTACTTGGCCAGGGCTTCATTCGGATATAGTGGCTTTTATAAAGTCGTGTGATAAGTGTCTCAGGTTCAATAACTCTGGCAACAAGAAAGCCAAGATGGTTGAGAGGGGTATCGTAACTGTGCCTTTCGAGACTGTCGTGGTGGACTTGGTGGGTCCTTTACCCAAAGGCAGGAGAGGTGTCAAATACCTTTTCACATATATCTGCCTTGCCAGTAGGTGGCCGGAAGCGCAGCCAATGAGAACTGCTTCAGCCACAGAGGCATCCCAATGCTTCTTAGACATTATCTCGCGTACTGGTATTCCCCTTAAAGTGTTGTCGGACAGGGGTAGTGTTTTCTTGAGTAAGCTAATGAATGGCCTATACGAGAGACTGGGGATAGATTCTATTGCTACTTCCACATACAGGCCCCAATCAAACGGGGTCGTAGAGCGATTCCACGGAACGCTAAAGCCCATGCTAGCTAAAGCGAGAGACAGTGATGTCGACTGGGCTGATTTTTTGCCATTAGCACTCTTTGCCATAAGACAGGTCCCTAACAGGACCACGGGGTTCTCCCCACACCAGTTGGTGTATGGCAGGGACGTGATCGGTCCCCTAGATGTGTTGCATGCTGGGTGGACTGATAAGAATTTTGATAGTATTGATGTCGAAGAGTGGTTGTTGTCTTTGAACGACAAGTTATCCCTGATACATGACTTAGCTGTGTCAGAGGAGGCAAAGAATGTAGAGAGCAGAGTAGTTTCCTTTAACCGAGGGAAAAGTGACCGGTGCTTGGAAGTGGGTACACAGGTGCTCATGAGGGTTCCAGGCATACATGCTGCCTTACAAGCAGCCTGGGAAGGCCCATACAACGTCATTGACAGGGTCTCTAGAGTCACCTATAGGGTCTCCAAAGGAGATGGACACCCTGTACGGTTAGCACACTTGAACAACCTGAAAGAATATCAGGAAAGGTGCAAGATGGTCAACGCAGTTACGCTAGTGGCTGAAGACCAAGGGATAAGCGAAGAATTGCTTGTTAACAAGGCTATCCTGAGCAAGGACAAGTGTCCCAATTATAATGAATCGGGTCTGAAGTTAGTGTTGTCGGGCTTGGATAAGTATTTTAGTGCCAAACCAGGCTTGTGCAGTGTTGGTGTGTGTGACATAGTATTGAAAGATGGAGCAAGTGTAGTCAATTTGCCCCCTAGACAAATACCGGGTGGCATAAGGGAGGCAGTGCGAGCAGAAATTGACAAGTTAGTCAGTAATGGTGTTATTGTAGAGTCTAAGTCTGAGTGGGCTAGTCCGTTAGTGCCTGTAAAGAAAAAGGATGGGAGTATCCGCCTCTGTGTGGATTATAGGGACTTGAATTCCCGTACTCCCCTCAGACGTTTCTGGCTGCCCTCCTTAACGGAGATCCTTGAGATGGTGGGTCCGAGTCTGTGTCTCTCGACTCTGGACCTTACATCTGGATTTCACCAGATAGCCATGTCAGAGCGCAGCAGTGAGCTGACAACATTTGTCTGCCCGCTGTGTAAATACAGGTATTCAGGGTTCTCCCCAGGATTTTTTCTAAGGATAGGGGTCTTCATTTGCGGGGGAGAGGGAGGGGGGGGGGAGTGTAATAATAGTCATTAGTTACATTCTTCATGTGTGGTTGACCTGACGTTTGTTATAATATTCTCTATTTTTTAGGTGTGTTCTGCCAACTTATTTATTTCTACTTATATTGAATGAGATTTTTATTGATGAAGTTATGTTCCTACTCAATCAAAGATAGTGTAACTATTAGTGATGTTTTACAGAATAATTATGTGTTGAGAATTACTACAAAGCTCACTAGATGTTTCACAATTCAACATTAATCCTTCTGCTTCGCATTGCAGCCCACTTGTCACATGCAGTGTCGTATGGAAAGTCAGAGGGACATGGTCCTTCTATAGAAATCATAAGGAGATGGTTTAAGTTTTTGTTGCTAAGTCGACTCCTCAAATCTGTTTTCACCCTGCTGAGAGTTGAAAAACCTCTTTCGCAGTCCACAGATGACATGGGAAGTAAGAGACCAATAGCTGCCAGCTTATAAAGATTAGGAAACATCAACTTAAGCTCAGAAACTTTAAGTAGATGGCCCATAAGCTCATGAGTAGACATTTTTTTTAGTTCAAGATTTGAAGCCACCACGCTATTAAAAATCTTCAATTCCTGTCTGGCTGAATCTGGATCAACAACATTATGAGCACCATAATGAGCAAGAAGGACCTCAAGTTTGTCCACTCCATGACGTGCTTGAAGAGACAGGTCTCTTGGAACTTTACTAGGATTGAAGATTTCAAATCCTTCCAGGAGGCTAACATCAGGAAACCTGGCACTGATATGGTCATTAAGAATACCCAAATATTTATTATATACATTCTTCTTAAAATTTTCAGCCATGTTGCCTCTAGGTTGCTGGATACCATACTGTTGGAGGTCATTTAATGCAGCAGGAAGACTCTGGAAATAGTCTCCAGCATTCAATAGTAACTTGTCTATTGTTTCCTTTGTGCCTTGTACTAATGGTTTCACCATTGTAAAATCTATGTTTTGTTTTTGAAATGCTCGAGACAAGCATGCCAATGGTGGTAAAATATCAGAGAACATAATATATAGAGCAGCAATAAACTCATATTTCTTTAAAAGGAAGCAAGGCCAGCAGCTTCAGCACTGCTTCTTTCCTGAGCTTCCCTCTCTAGACTAACTAAGACAGAAGGAAAGGATTTTCGAAGGTGACTTACTGCTTTGTCATGCGACAACCAACGAACATCTGTAGCCTGCACAAGATTAACTCTATCGTCATGCAGAACTTCCTGTATTTCTTTAAGTCCTGCTGTTCTCACTGGTGATTTTTTATAAAACCGATAAAGCTGGTCAAGTACATCTTTAAATTTTTTCAAATAAGGAATTTCATTAGCTGCTTGACCACAAGCTAATGCCAGTCGGTGAGCAATACAATGATTGGAAACCAGGAAAGGAACCTTGTCTCGGAGAATCTTGGACACACCTCCTTTCCTACCCAACATTACCGAGGCCCCATCACTACCCAAGCCACAAAAACAATGGAGCATGTCAAGATTCAAGTCAGTACAGAGCTTGCTTACAGCATCAGCAATTGTAACTGCAGTGCCATTAAATAGCCCCATTATTTTTAAAAAGCTAGTAATCACCTCTCCACCAACAAGGTACCGACTATACACAATTAGCTCCTTGGTCACTGACACATCTGTAGTTTCATCCACACACAAAGCAAAGAAAGGAGACTGTTGCATATTTTGAGAAATTGGTTCAGCAACAGTATCACTCAGACACTGCAGGAGCTCTTGCACACAGCGTTCAGATGTGTAGTGGGCATTACCACCAACATGCAAGTCTGACAGGTAACTCGCTCCCAGCGACTTGCTCAACTCCAATAAAGGGACAAAATTGGTTGTATGTGGAATTTCTCTATGGGTTAGGAAGTACATGCATTTCAGTGCACCTATGAAGGCCTTCCTCTGAGCAGAAACTACCTGTTGTAAAGACATTGCAATGCCTCCATCTTTCTTTGCTGAACAAAGATCAGCCTCCATCTGGACAGCGAACAGGTGAGAATTACACTTAGCATGCTTAACTAAGCTAAGTCTAGTCAATGTCCGGCAAGGTACATCCACCCAAACTGCCCGTCCAACTCTTGCCTTGGCCGGTCTACGACTGTGCTTACGGCACAAAGAACAAAGCTTACCTTCACCCTCCTCGGCAACAAGCATCCAGTGAAAATCTTCATTCCATTTTGCGTCAATTCCAGTCTTTCTATGCTTTCCTGTGCCTGTAGAACACCCGGGGACTTCGTCCGCTCGCTTTGACATTTCACTACTACTAGACTTAAGACTAACTCGATCTTGAAGAGCTCTTGCAGAAAAAAAGCAGTTTCCAGCAATTTAGATGGGAAACGTGTACGCGCGTGCGCAGTAAAATTTAGCTTACCTCCTAAGCGTAGCGGGCGCTACGCTTGAAGCAACGTAAGAGTAGCGGCCCGCTACGCAACAATGGCCTGGGGAGAACCCTGCCACATCACACCTGCATTTAGTGAGTTATGTGTGATCAGACTACAGATACTGACACAGACAGAATGGTGTGTAATACTCACATGAGCTCCGGGTGATAATGGTGGATGACTGCACACAGAGCCATGCCGTCACTCCAAGAGGTTGTCAGGTTCGTGACTTTAATACCGTAGTCGACTACTTGCTTCTGAAGCCAGTCTTGTAGAACCTTCGGGTCCTTTAAACTTTGTACCTCTATGTAAAGAATAATACACATTCACACACATACAAACATTAAATTAATTAATCAGAGTGATAACTAAGGGAGCTCAAATGGTGGTATCAAACATGCACACACATACACAAACACACATAGACATGCACACATACACATGCATACACACACATACACATGCATACACATACACATGCACGCACACACATACATATGCATACACATACACATGCACACACATACATATGCACACACATACACATGCACACACATACATATGCACACGCATACACACACCTTCAGGTTCAGCGTAATAGGCTAGATGTACAGAGCCACGAGCATTAAGAGAACGTCGTCGTGACGATGAACCATATGAGTTCACCTCCACCTGGAGAATACATATTATAGTATAAAAGTTTACACATACGTTGAACTTGGCCCGCCTGGACCTAATACAAGGACGGACCAATCAGCTATGACACTTGGGTCACAGTGAATTGTGTCCTCCTTATAAGCATCCCCCCCCCCCCCCCCCCTCACCCCCTCCGGGACATTATTAGGTTAACAGCTCCTCGGAAAATATTCACTAGTGAATACATTCCTGGAGGTGGAAAGATGTGATAAGACATAATAATGCAAAATATCCTACAATTAAAAAAATAATTAAAAATCACTTACTTCCCTACCTCTACCCTGGATGGGTAAAGGGCCAATTGTTTCCCTGGCTTCTGCCTCCTCCTCTTCATCTCTGAGACTACTCTTTCCCGTTTTGCCTCCACTTCCCGCTGAGGTGTTGGTGGGAGGAGTCTGAAACTTGTCCCCCTTTCCGGGTACTTGATGCTTTGAAACCTTTATGGATCCCGGCCGGAGAGTGGGTGTGGCCAGGAGTTCGTCAATCTCATAGAGGTGAGCTACATCAGCTGGCTTGGTACGGTGAAGATGGAGGTTTGGATAGCGAGTCTGAAGACAGGTATAGTATTATATACACACAGATCGTGTTATTAGCATAATGTAATGCAGATATGTACTGGAACACTATAACCTGAACGAGGCTAATAAGCAGGGGCAGGGGGAGGGGGGGGGGGACAGAGAGAGAGAACAAGAGCTCAGGTGAGCACCAAACCTGGCTAAAATACCTGTATAGCTTTTTCTCCTCCACTACTGTATATTGAACATAAAAGTCCCAAAGGTGTGTTCAAACATGGCCATCGCACTTCTTTCCCCCAAGAACTTGATGTTTACAGTAAGAATCGTCAATGATTCAATATGGTCTGGCAGTAGGTATGGCTAGTCAATCGGTAAACATTATCGAATTCCCTCATAAAATCCAATACTGCCAAGTACAGCAAGTACATAGAACTCGTGGTTGAAAAGCAGCAGTGGTGTTTACTTAAACACCATTTCATACTACTCAAGTATGTTTGAAGTAAGATCAATACTTAAAACTCAAGCTTGGTATTCATATAGCAAATAATTAAACACGCATGATCACATATCCCTAACTAAACAAACATGTAAACTCATTTTAACAAGTGTCAACAGGGCACTGTCGATCCAAACACAGTAGACAGCACTTTAAGGACGTACAGAACATATGATCATTAATTGGAGGTCTGATATCTTTAAGTATACACACATGTACAGTGTATGCGATCTTTACACAATTAGTTGCTATACGACAACACACACACACACACACACACACACACACACACACACACACACACACCCGCCTTGTATTTCATGGCTGACCTTGGGGTCAATGGTGTAAGACTTGATGTTAGAGGTGAGGTTCTCAGGAGTGGTCTGAGGGAGACGCTGGAAGATGCTCTCTCTCTCACACAGAATCTCCAGGGGCGTCTTCTTCTGCCCCACCTTCTTGATGAGCCAGGCTGTATCCATGGCGCTCAAAAACCCACGGGCAGCACCTGTACCTGTGGGCCAGAACGGCTACAAACATACAAAATCATAATAATAATAATAGCAAATTTTTCTCGTTCTAACAGCCAATGTTAAAACTTAACCCAACGTTCCGACTTCAACGTCGGGTTAAGTTTTAACTAAGAATATTGGCTGTTAGAAAGAGAAAAAAATTGCTATTATTTTAATTATTTCAGCCAAGAATGACTGAATCTTTGAAAATCAAACAGAAGAGAGTAAGGAAGGAATGGGGAGTGTGATAAAAATAGTAATACAGTAATAAGAAAATAAAAGAACATATGTGGTGGTTGTAATAGCACACATGTGGTGGTTGTAATAGTAGTAGTAGGTAGTAGTAAAATAGTGATGATCAAAATCTACACCAGTATGTGTAATACGCATGTACAGATTTGCATATCTGTTGGTATCAATTCTGTTTTCCAAGTACAACTGAGAAAGTAACATTTATACAGCAGGTACAGCAGGTACAGCAGGTACAGTATGTGTATAATTTTTTACTTTTGGGTGTGCTAAATTAATTGATCTCAACTCCATCAATGCATTCCTCCTCATAAAAGCGTTTCCTAATTCCAGAAAAACTCCATTGCTCTCTTACACTTCCAAAAATAAAATTTGAGATATGACTCCACAAAAACCATAATTCACAATAATTAAAATTCACACCAGCCTGATAAATATGTCTTGCATGACACTTCATCAGACCACACCCACCTCTAACAGGGCGTCTCCAGTGAGGCAAAGGTACAGATCTTTGCCTCTTCTGTTGATCGCTCTGGCAGCGTACTCCGCCTGGTGGATTGAAGTGAAGTCGAACAGATTGACGTCGTTGAGCTGATGATGGTTTAACTACACACACACACACACACACACACACACACACACACACAACGTGCACAAATAAGAAGAGGGCTTAGTGGATTTGTGGGGTGCAGGAAAACGACAATCTTTACCTTATTACAGCAAGTATGACAAACTATTTAAGAATTCATTGGTTAGTTCAGCTTACCGCGAAGTCCAGCTTGGGTAGATCTGTGGACCAGCCTGCAGCCTCTATGGCGTAGTTGTACAGACTGTCCATGTTGATGTTGTTCCTGTGCAGCAGTTGTTGTGTGTCTGAATAATCCTACAACATCACAGTAAGGGAAGGAGACTACATCACTACCACATGCAAGAGAGAGACTGTGATAATGGCCGCTTAACATACTGCACGGGAGAATTTGCTCGTGTAGATAATTGACCAACCATATTTCAGAGTAACACAACACATATTTATCAATGATTCAGTCATTCCTGATTTAATAACAATAATTACAGCAAAGTACTGTTTATACAGCCAAATATAAAACTTGACACATCATTGGGCTGTAAATTGCTTTGTGTGTGTGTGTGTGTGTGTGTGTAATTATAGTGTTGTAAATATGACAAACTCCACTCAATCCTATTAAGTCACAAACTAGTGCAAGTAACACAAACTCAACACAACTGCAACCAATCAATGCAACTATACTTACTGCCATGAGGACCCCTTTCCGAAGCAAGCTGTCCTTTTTGGCTGTCATGACGAAGTAATGAGTATCATCCTTATAGTAGACAATATTCTCTAAATCAATATCAGTGTCTTCTTTCAAATCCTACACACACACACACACACACACACACACACACACACACACACACAAACACATCAGTGAATTGCTGGTATCATGTACGTAATTTTTTAAGATATAGGACCTATACTAATGATATCCCAGCTACCTTCTGCTCTAGTTCATATTTAAACCATCAACAACAACTACAACAACAACAACATTCCTACTACAAAATTAATGAAATCTACGTGTGTAAAGTTTCATAAGGTTAACAAATTGCCTTAAAAAACAACAACATGGGTCAAATTGCCTTAAAAAATCATGCCGGGCAATAAGCACAGAGCTCAGGCTGTATAAAATAAACTGTGTGTTTGCAGATGCTGTCTTTACTGGAAGCAATTCCTACAATGCTACGGCAACTGCAGCATGCACCCTGACCCCAAGGGGTAAAGCAATCAAATGATATTTGAAGGATTAAATATCAAAGCAAAATCATCAGTAAATGTTGAGGTTACGCCCACACGAGTCACTTTTCACTTTTAATAAACAGCTATCAAATAAACACACACGTGTCAACATGACAATAAATAGGTTTAAACTGAATCTACGTCTTTGGGACAGTTTCCAGATAACATGGTGAGGGTGTTGTTTAAAGATACGAACATATCACACTGCGCTGCGCTCACACATAAACAGACACGCTTGTACACACACACACACACACACACACCTTAAAGAACTTCTGGTTGAAGATGAAGGCAACTCCACTAATTTCTTGAACGGCTGCTTCATCTCTCGACCAATAGTTCCTGAAGTTCGCTGTTATAGCCAGAGCTAGCTTCCCCCTCAGCTCCTTCCTGTCAAAGCCAGGGACTCGGCTTTTTCGAGCCCCATCTGCCCCCACCAGCACGTCAAACTCGTACAGGTTGAGGGGGTGGTCAGACGGGTTTAGCTTGGCGTGCCAACCGATCTGATCATCAGGCTGCTGGATTTCCACAAACTCGACGCCGGAGTAGAACCGAACACCAAGTAGCATACACACCTTGAGAAGGATGCACTGGAGGGTCTTGATACCTGTACAATGTGTGTGTCAGTGTGCACATTAAATTGAGACATATTAGCACTTCATACTTATAATGTACAACATAAATTTGATTATATAATTCTGACGTCTACATTTGTGTGTGAGTACAGTAAGCAGTTACTCAGACGGTACAATCTCAGGACAAACTCAAATCATTAGATAAATAATAATCCCTAAAATAAATGTGCTCGGTTCACACGAGCCACGCACAATACACAGCATGCTAACTAAATTCCTGACAAGGACATACATATGTAGCTTTGGACACAAAAAATTCACCCAGATCAAGGAAACTGAAGTATGCTACAAGGAAGGATTAATTGAGTTAAACTTGTAAACTTGAGATAGTCAGAACTACAAGGTGTGAGAAGGAAGAAGACCATCCTATCCAATATGGCCAGCAGTTATCTCACACTGTTTCCTCACAGTTAGAGAAACCATACATGTAATGTGATCAAACAGAGGCCACATTTGACCCGTTCTTGTGTAGAATTGTATGTATATACACATACTACTACCTCGTGTGCCCTTCCTGGTTCAATTAAATGCTGCAAAACCAATGATATGTACAGTTAATACACACACACACACACACACACACACACACACACACACCACTGATCCTCAATGTACAAACCAGTGGCTTAGGAGAGTGGGGGGAGGGGCTGAGAGGGCCCCTCCCTCCCATACTTTTGGGTACATTTTTCTAAAGGGATGATTTCTCACACTAACACATGCCTCCCGCCCCCCCCCCCCCCCTCTCGCTTATACCGAAACATCTTCCTCCACTGCTGCAAGTAGCCTTAGCCTTGAGAAGATGCCCAAACCTCCAATCCTACACTCTCAGAACAACTTACTGACATGGTCAATGGCACCAGCACAAAATTTGCCATAGAACTTCTTGGCTCCCAGCTGCCGCAGGTCCTCTATGGTAAAGGGCCAGAGATGGAGCACGTTGTTTCTGGAAAATGACTTCCTCTTCTCCACGACGACAACCTCTGAACCCAACATGATGCAGTCGATGGCTAGACGGAGACCCACCGGTCCACTACCGATAATCAAGACACGAACTCCGGCAGCTGCTTTCTGGACAAAGTAATAACAACAAAAATGTAAACTATAGCTGCTTTATAGAGTGTTTGTAATAATTTCAACCCAACACCATGTTTATTTGTTACATTACTGAAGTAAACCACTGGTGTAAAGAGAAAACAAAACAAAAACAAAAACACACACCACTGTTTCCCAGTATGTCACCTGCAGTCAACTCCTATTGTACTTGTTTATTTATATGCTTTTTACAAAATCATTCATTCAAACATTTCCCACTGGAACATCCAAGTGAGCACTGCCAAAGAAATGTTTTGACCTGAAAACTGTACGGGTTAGTCCAAAGAATACTATTTAGGAAAAACGCAAATAAACGAACCGCGCGTGTGTGTGTATGTATAATACTGGTCTCCGACTTACTCTAATTTGTCCACACAATCACGAGCTGGTTTGCTATTTGTGACCATTCAACGCAAGCGTATGAACCCTTTACCCACCAATCTGCATCATTGGTGAAATCAATCTTATAGTTGGTAACCAGGAAGACCAAAACATTCCCGATAAAGCATTGCCATGTGAATCCTCAGTGAGGTTTAGCTGCACCATTGGCGAGCGAGCGAAGCAAGCAAGACACTATACAGTGGTGTCAAATTGAGAATTGGGGATTTTTGTTCACATATATGTGTGGACGTACATATGTCATTTGTACTTTGACCCTCACATATTTTTGTGTTAGCTCATTGTTCGACCCCGTCCCAAACTTCACTAAACAGAATCTTCTCTCTGGTTTATCGATCATTACCCATATCACCCTAGAAATACATTTTTTTTCTGTTTTGAATTTTTTTTTGCGGGTGCAGTTAAAACTAAAAAACTTACCGGGGTTTCATTTTATTCGAGTTAGTGGCAGTGGTAAGTTAATGCGGTATTTGTCTTGCAAGCTGACTCAGTTTGTTTTGCTTTTCCAAGAAAAAAAATCATCCTTGTTCAGAATGGGGGCGTAACATAGCAGTGTCCCTGAGCAATATAATAAGATATGCAGGTCGGCTGTTATCTGTCTGCTTGTTGCTACAGTCAGTGGTAGAGTGCTTTCAACTTTCTGTTTTAACTTCAATTCCCAGAAAAAAAAATTTTTTCAAAATTTTCTTTTCTACTAATTTATTACTTCAATTCTTTCTCAGTCTTTTTAACAGACTCTTTATAAACAATACAGAGTGAAAAATGCTTTCTTTATTTTTTTAAAAGCCTGTGAAAAAAGAATACACCTACTGATGGTTAGCACTAAATTACAATCTGATTACTTCTCTTGATTTAAAGTATCAGTGTTGCAATGTATTGAGCTGCAATCTATCTTGCAACAAAATTACACTTTACATACTCAACTTAAAATGCTCCAACTCATTGTTGTACAATGTGCCCACATTCTACGTAACTTCTAAGATATAGCGATGAAATTTATATAATAATACGCTTATCTGTCCATAGCAACGATGACGACCATGCTGTGTATTCATGAAACCTGAGGTGGGTTGGTAAAGTGTTGTCAGTAACACCGACGGTGGTGATGTAACTAAATCAAGTGATAGAGGATTCGCAAAGTGTGGTGGGGTGTTAGCAAATCATATAATTATTGGGGGAAATGATGTTTGAAAAGACTACATCTTAAGTTTTTTAAGAATAGCACCTGCAAATTGGGATATTAGCAGAAAATTTGCTCGAGTCTTTTTTCAAGTGAGTAAGAAGAACACACAGCTCAGCTGAACAACTCATACCATGTCTATTATTTTGGTTTACCACTAGCGGTCAGCTCTTTATACGGTGAAACAGCTCCTTTTTAGTTGAAACAGTCTCACTAGTGGACACCAATGAACATCCTCCATGGCCAAGCAACATGGACATACATGCATAGTAGAGCTGAACTAAGAGTTGGCTAGACTACATCAGTGGTGCTAAAAATGGCAATATAGCAGACCTCTCCCCCTCCCTCTTTCTTCCTCTCTCTCTCTCAATCTCTCTCTTCTTCTTCTCTCCTTCTACAAGTACTACTTTTTTCCAACTTTCAGAGGATCACACCCCTGGTAATCTAATCTTAGTTGAACCCTGCTCACAACAAATCATCAAACACGCCCACTTTTCTCCCTCGCTCACCTGTTGCATGTACTCCTTCTGATTGGCCCTCTTGTCCAGCAAGTTCAGGACATCTCTTGCCTTCCATGCCTTAGTTCCCTGTGCTCCCAGCGTCATCTTCAGCCCTCTGTACACGTCTATCCCACTCTTCTTGGCAAGGCCCAGCTTCTCCTTCATCACCTCGAAGCTCTCCACGATTTCCCGCATGTTTCCCGCCTTTTGTGAGAAGTAATCGTAGACTGCCTCCGCGGTCAAGTCCGCGAGAGTGTCCTTTACCTGCATGACGTTGCTGGTGCTGCTCTGCTCGGAGGAGTCTGTCGATTCCATATCTTCTATCCACTACTGTCGTCGGCGGGTTAGTGAATGTGACGGTGGTTAGACAGAACGGGAATCTAATAATAGGAATGGAAATGATTAGCGTAATTTGAAACAATGCAGGCATTACTGTCTGTGCGTATAGACATATACATAAACAGCAACGTATACACTCCTGCACTGCTTATAAGGACTTCAGTTGTGTGAACATGTTGGGACTGAGAGGTGTTCAAACAACAGAAATGTTCAGATAACTGAACACAATGGAAAATGTACTATAAAGCCCTACTGAAAGGGTGTGGTCGAGCAATTTTTCATGTCTGCATGTGCTATTATTTTAGAATTTGGGTGTTCAGTTAACCGATGTTCAGTTAACTGATGTTCTACTGTAACTCCAAACGATAAAGAAATGGGCACTTTAAAAAAGGACACTTAACAGAGAATGGTAACCTAAAAACAGGGGCTGAGTGCCCAATCAACAGTTGACGACACACACGGAACGCTTTATAACAAGTGCTAAAAGCTGGGAAGAAAACAGGTGCTGAACAAACAAACCAGCGCTAACAAAGAGGAGGTACGGTACTAACAACCTCATCTACGGTAGTTGACATACATGATCAGACAATGTAAAATATTCGAGTATTAGAGTGATTTAGAGATAGAGGAGGAACAGAAAGATTCATTGTCCAACCCATTTAAGCACCCTATAACCAGATTTGCAATGATACTATACGACGTTTAAAGAATGGAATTTATCAGACAATTCGGTCATGTGATGTCAAACATACAAGCACACATACACACATGATGGGATCATTCTTCGACAAGCATTCAACACAAGTCCGCTTAATCAGCGACATGGAGAACACGGACTACCAAGTGAAAGCGTCAGTCGGAATTAAAACAAAAAAAAACTTTATTTTAACACGCGCCCTCTGAGTTGTCGTTCCTGATCCACACAGGTGGGCTGCCAGAGTTGAGACAACAAACTCCACAAATGACAAACTTCAACAAGAACATGAAAATACTTCTTTTCGTTTCCAAGTTTGAAAATACTAACCTTGTACAAAGGCATTTGTTGTTTTTTTGTTTTTTTGCTACGTATTTGTTTTCAGTATAATGTTATATATTTTAGTGCAGGTGTCGGTACTTCAGGGAGAGCTCGTACTCCTCTAGAACTTATGGTCACTTTCTCAGTATTTACACTTTGTGTGTGTGTGGGAGGGTGGGGATATTTGAAAACTTGAAGGGTGTTCACTGATGCTGGCAGGCACAGGATCCACTGGCAGTTGGGAAAACAAGAAATCATATAATATACACATGTGCTCTAGGGCTGGTCCAATCCCACCCTGTCTCCATGCATTGTTGAAAGTGTTACTCCACAGAAGTTTGTATAGACTATCCTATTCTGAGGGTGTGTGTATATAGCCGGTGTGTGTTGTCTTTCAGCAAGTTGTTTTTCTTTTGAGTTGGCATGGATACCTGCTTCCATAGATTTTACACACACACAAACTATGCCATTGTGGGCGTATCCTCTGAGCTTTGAGTGATCGCTCCCTCACCTTGCAACATACACACTCTCACCACACACACATACTCTCTATGTATTGGTAACACCCACCTCTGTGAAGTCCGCGTAGTATTGGAAATTTTGTTTGTTCATGCATGCTTTGATTTTGTTGTTGTTGTTATCATTGTTGTATTTTAACACTCCACCTTTGGACCAATTAATGGGCAAGTTACAATACTTACAGCATTAATAAATAAATAAATTTAATTTAATTTAAAGTCCCAGCAAGGCAGCTGGATTGGGGGGTGACTGAGCCCTTGCTCAAGCTGTGTACGTATGTAAGTGCTACTTGCTGTCCAGGTGGTTGAGACTGGAGTATAATTCCCAAGCAGAGAATCACTCAGTAGTGATTCTCAAGTAGAGAATCACTTTACCAGTCCTGATTGGCAATGATTCTACTTGACTACAATCTGTCTACCGGTTACCACTAGAAACTACCTTGAAAACCACATGACCAAAAAGACTTAACGGAATGTAACACCATTCCATCTGCTGCATCTGTCAATACATTTAATAAGTATACGAATGTAAGCTCTCAGAGTGCCTACTAAAACTGACAGAAGCTTACATACCTCCACCAAATACACACACAAAACACAAATACACAAATACACACACATATAAACACACACATACACACACCATAAAGACACATACAAACACACATACACACCTGTATGCTCACGTGCATAGCCAATAAACTACGTAATGACAAAGTGTGTGCCAGACATTATGGGAGTTGTTGCTGCCAAAGAGATTGTCTGAGAATTGTCCTCTCACAAAGAAGCTGTTGGCCAACCACAATTAAAGTAACCTAGTTAGAGGGCATTGAAGGTGCACACAAACTTTTATATGCACGGAGAAAGGGGAAGATCAATAGAAATGCCATGTGCCATAATACCCCACCATACCAGACCTCAGGCAGCACCAACATCGAGTAACCCTGGCAACCATAGTGAGGTAAATATACTTGAAGAGCAAGTTCCAGTGGTAAGGTACTTCCTGGTTGTAGCAATTGGAATAGTGTGTGTGTGTGTGTGTGTGTGTGTGTGTGTGTGTGTGTGCGTGTGTGAAGTATGTACAAGACATTGGAATGAGTTTCTAGAGATTCCGTCAGGCATCGTCAAGTGTCATCTTTCACATTCCAGTTTAGAGAGCGGCAACCATTGAGAGCCATGAGTCACATCAATTCACTCAACCCTCCCTTGCACCTTGTGGTTCATTTTAACTGAGCAAGAGAATATGAAAGCTCTTAATGTCACGCCATTCTCTTCAAATTAGTCCATCAAATCATTTTACTATTAAACATAATATATAAATTTTATGCATTTTAGAAGAGGTGGGAAAGAAATTAACATAAACCACTTGGGATAACACTTTGTACACATACAATGCACAGTAGACATTCGCTCCCTATCTCACAGACTCCTGCATGCGCATGTCTGCATATACGCAGGTGCTCTAGGATTCTATTGCGACAGTGTACATAGGTGACACATTTTCCAACTTCCTGTCACACTACCTAACTTCCTGTCTAAAATAAAGAGAGAGTGCTGCCACCAATGCTCTTACTAATGAAATGGAACTTGCCCTGTGGGGATGTGAAATAGTCACACACATACGCAGCTTGGCACATGGAAACTGCTAACAAGGACATCTTCTGGCCAGGACTACGCCGCCTTCAACATTTATGGCTTCTGAGTTTTGTGTTTGGATCATAACTACAATTACATTCACTCGTCTCTTCTGGCACTACTTCACTGTGCTAACATATATAGCACAACCTCTTACTCTTGACCTGTAGTACTTAACCCGCCCCCATCCCTTCCCTCAATCGTACCCTGGGGCCTACCTATTGGTTAAATTGGAACTCGTTCAACTAAAAGATAGTTCACCACAACTAATCTAATCTACCCTCTGGAATTGGACAAGAAGGTAACAAATATAGTTCTCAGCTAGACATACCAATTCTAGTCCACTCTCTCCCTCTCTCTCTGTATTGTTGCTAGATAGCCATATCCACACAAGTTACTATCGTCGCTATGACAACACCCTGTGAAGCCAGCTGGCAATCAGCAGCACTTGGGAACTGATAATTACACACCAACCGTACACACACATAACACATGCTCCTCTGGGAGGAGGCAATAATTAAAGTGTTGACAATGCGCTTTTCACACCATTTTCAAACTGCTTATCTTGAAATCATACACACATAACCATACATCACATACACACATACATACAAAAGTGCACAAACAGGCGGACTCGTGGCATATTGAGTCTCACCTGCTGTTTAAGGACTGGGAGATGACAAAAAGTATTACAAGATGATGAAGGAGAAGAGGAAGGGAGAAAAAGAGAGGACCAGACAATCCACGGACTTCAGGTAATGTGGCTCCTCCCACTGACCATACCCACTTAGACCGGCACCAGAATTGCCCACACAAGTAGCCCTACATGGCTACTAGCAAACACCGGAGACCCAATTCACTCATTTTAAACACCTCAATTGATGTGCAGCAAAACTTACCAGCCAGAAGCTGAAAGTAAAATTAAACATACCAACAAATGCCAGTCGTAGCAATAGTACACCTACCAGCATCTCGAGATGATGCAGCAATAGTACACCTACCAGCATCTCGAGATGATGCAGCAATAGTACACCTACCAGCATCTCGAGATGATGCAGCAATAGTACACCTACCAGCATCTCGAGATGACGCAGCAATAGTACACCTACCAGCATCTCGAGATGACGCAGCAATAGTACACCTGCCAGCATCTCGAGATGACGCAGCAATAGTACACCTGCCAGCATCTCGAGATGACGCAGCAATAGTACACCTACCAGCATCTCGAGATGATGCAGCAATAGTACACCTGCCAGCATCTCGAGATGACGCAGCAATAGTACACCTACCAGCATCTCGAGATGACGCAGCAATAGTACACCTACCAGCATCTCGAGATGACGCAGCAATAGTACACCTACCAGCATCTCGAGATGACGCAGCAATAGTACACCTACCAGCATCTGAGATGATGCAGCGATAGTACACCTACCAGCATCTCGAGATGATGCAGCAATAGTACACCTACCAGCATCTGAGATGATGCAGAGTGAAGTTCTATAAACATTCACTGTATGGCACTTTGAAGACAAAATGTGAGCAGATATTCAACTGATAAAGAGTTGACACATACACCGCACAAGCCATCTACAAAGTTCTCTTTGTTATTCCTTTAGTATTGATATCATTCAACACACACCGTAGGATTACTACAGCAGTAGGTGGGTATACGTCACATAATGCATTATACATGCATTGTGAGATCCAACAGAACAAGCCCAAGAGTGTAAAAATGCACCTCAGAAGTATGTATGTATGTATGTATGTATGTATGTATTGACGTATGTACGGACTAATGGCTTATTGTGTGCATTCCAGTGGAACATCGTTGGCTCAACATATCATTTAAGTGGTTGCTAGGTAACAGGTAAATATATGACTGGCAGCTCACACAGACATTAGACAATGAGCACATCATCACTGATGTGTTTCCTCTTTTCAGCGTCTAGAATAAGAGTATGTCAAGTAAAAATGATGACGTACTGTAAAATAATGCACACTCGTCTAAAATTTGACCCATTTTTTCAGTACTGAAAATTGATGGTTGTGTGCAGGTTCCATTTCTCACTGTACAATATGGAGTGATAACATGGAAGAAGATGGAAGAGTGGAATGAATTTCTTGCACACATACACTATCCTCCACCACACACACACACACACACACACACACACACACACATACACTATCCTCCACCACACACACACACACACACACATACACACACACACACACACACACATACACTGGACTTTAAAAAAAATGGAATAGACTCGGAGAGTAAAACACTCTTGAGAACGAGCACCGCAAGGTGTGAAGACGTCGACATGTTGTCGATCTGAAAGGAACAATGGCCGATACACAGAAACACAAAATCATCACTAGTAGGGGGAAAAATGTCCACAACAAATTTATACAGTATCATCATTTCCAGTGAAATTGAGACCTGCTAGTAACGGGTGATAAGCACACGGAAACACAATACCTTGAGGAATTCCAACACCAACATTACCCGAGAACTCCAAACATATCATCAGGAACTGACAGCTACTTGGCCAACACAGTGCTAACACCACAACCCTTAGAAAGGTGCCACATGAAGCGTGCATTGTGAAGGCGCCTGACAACAGAAGAAAGCTTAATTCCCTCACAATCGATTTGCAAAGGTGTCAGTCATTGACATCAAAGAAAGAAAAACCACAGTAGCACGTGGATGGCAGTGTATGGATCAGGTATTGAGTCTTTCTTGTGACTGCAGATTCCATTTAAAGATTGCCATAGACTGTCTCGTTCATCTTTCCCGACACCAGCTTCAGTCATGTGATCTCATTGACTTCATACAAGTATAGGAACGAACACATGGCATGCATGCTAACACACATACATAACTCATATGCACACACATACACACAAAATATGCATACATGCATGCACACACACACACACACCAATAAAAGCATTCACATGCAAATACCAAAATATGAAATCACGGCATCAATACACACACTAACACACACACGCAACCTCACATGCACACAAATTACGTGTGCTTATGAACAAGTTAGCATTTCACTAAAAGCACACCTCTGTCCCAACTTCAGACATGAAGAGCAGTACTTCATGAAGCTGAGGATGATGACCTTTTAACAATGACCTTGTGTATTCTGTAGTACTACACAGTATTGAAACACAGACTTCTTCTGTCTATAGGAGAAGAGTTTAACTTAACGCAGTTTAACTCACACATTTATTTATTTTACCGGTTGCTGGAAAACTACTAATAAGACGCAAGTATGGTGGGAGGAGTTTAATTTACGTACACAAGAGCTATCATTGAAAGAACACATGAACATATGTATGTATGTATGTATGTATGTATGTATGCATGTATGTTGTATGTATGCATGTATGTATGTATGTATGTATGTATATATGTTGTATGTATGCATGTATGTATGTATGTATGTAAGTTATCACATGTCATCTTCAGCTACTAACTTTACATCATTACATATAAAATAAACATTGATAATAAATGGAATAAAAAGTTAAATTCTTTGGAAAATTACAGAGAACAATTGAACCTTCATTGGATAATAGATAACAGCAAATCTTCTTGCTAATTAAAACTTAACCCAACGTTTCAACTTCTTGCTGAAGTCCTCTTCAGGCAAGAAGTCGAAATGTCGGGTTAAGTTTTAATTAACGTAATATTGACTGTTACAACGAGAAAATTTTCTATAATTATTTCAGCCGAGAATAATTGAGTCCTTGACAATGAAGATACTATTAGGACCAGCTTATTATAGAGGAACTAGAATCCAAGCAATATGTAGACTGGACCAAAGTATGGTAAATATCACTTGTGAAAGGAAAAGATACATTACACACAACATGTGTAGTCCCCCCCCCCCCCCCCCCCCCCCCCCCCCCCCCCCCCCCTCCCTCATGTGTGTTGGATTCATGAGATGACAGATATCGTACCTACCTCAAAATACAGCAAGAATGAACATCACACGGCAACTCGTACAAGCAAGTGCTAATTACGGCTAAACGTGAACTTCATTAGTTTATAAACAGATTAATCAAAACTTGATACCTTCATTTGACACGTGTCAGTCCCACAGTCCCAACCCTGTCACTACACATCTAAACACACACTCACACACACACACACTCACACACACACACAAACTAACACCTAATTAAACAGTAACGTATTATTTTCCTTTTAAAGAAAAAAAAAAGTAAAGAAAGACCTTAGAGTAAAGCTGTTCGTCTCAGATTGAATCTTACAAGAAGAAAGTTCAGAATTATAGACCATGATAAAGTTGTTGTATGGCAAAATATCTACCATGGTATAACATGGTGGCAGATTCCTGGTGGCAATTGCCATCACCAACCACCACTGGTGATGTCATGTGATGTCATGTGATGTGATACAAGCTGTAGGCATTCAGAGCTGACTCTTTAGTTCTGTAATCCAAAACATTCTAAACTAACTCAATATAATTCTTTCCCAACCGCCACACTCACAAAACCTTACACATACGTACATACACAACATACACACACATGCACATTTTGCTTGCACATTTTACCACACTGGGGAGAAAAAATGAAGATAAAAAAACAACTTATTTTTGCAATTTATTTGAGTTGTCATTAGCGATTGAATTTGCCATGTCAGATGAGTACTGCGTTCAAATAATCAGATAGTCAATACCAGAAACAAGGGGACAGATGGTCATATAAATAGTTGACCTCTCAGCAGGAGGTATGTGTGTGTGTCTGTGTGTGTGTGTGTGTGTGTGTGTGCGTGTGAGAGAGATAGGGGGTAGCTGACAATCACAATGTTGTGGTGTCATGTCTCCTCTCTCTTGTGCTCCTAAACTCCCACTAAATACTATACCTTGACACCTCTGTTCCCTTCAATGCAAGATAATTTACTTGCTTGCCAACTTCTGAATGGTGAACTGCTGAGCTAACAGAAAACACTCACCAGTGTCCCCACATAAACACTCACCAGTGTCCCCACATAAACACTCACCAGTGTCCCCACATAAACACTCACCAGTGTCCCCACATAAACACTCACCAGTGTCCCCACATAAACGCATACACAGCTATGATACAAACAAAAAAAGCAATTTCTCCCAATTATACAAACAAAGCCTTCTTCCCCTCCCTCCTCTGTGCCTTCTTCAATATCTCATTGCGAGCACACAAGAGCTGGGTCAGAGTAATACTGTGTATGTATATATATGTATGCATTGTACACGTAGTTTATACCACAACATGGAAGTCAGTATAAGAATTACGTAACTGTGTGAAGGCCCGAGGATAGTGTAAATCTTGTACTAACTGAACGGAGCGGTGCAACCGACTTTGTACCAGGTCTGGGTTATAGGAACACACGAAAACTAATTTTGGACTGGACGGTTTGCTTATTCACTTCCTAGGAAGAGGGTATGAAATATTCACCGCAATTTTAAGCCATCTGATTGGACGGTTTGAACGTACATATCATGGTACAAGTGAATATACGTAATATATGTGTGTGTGTGTGTGTGTGGCTCGGTAAAATAGTAAATGTCCTTTCAATGTTGACACAAATAGTGTTAGACGATCCAAATTAGTCTTTCACTCGTTAACAAGTACATTAACATTTACACGTAAGTAGATCACATTGCATCACACCAAATTCCAGGATACGGCACTGCTGTCTTCTCCCTCAATTACTTGACTCATTGCAGAGAATCCAAAACATGCACTTCTACTAAGTTGTCAAATGAGCCACTAACTAAATCAATTAACAATTAAGAGCATGGGCGGCTGCAGAATACAGCCTCCTTCATGAACATTTTATGGACACACACACACACACACACACACATCAATAAGTAGAATTGAGTACATCTGAAACAATTGGGTTGGTTTGTGCTGCACACACACACACCTATTGATTGTTCTGCTACTTAGTCAACATGCCTACGAGGCCAAAATATACATAAATAAAAGTTCTAACACTTCCATCTGCAAATTACAATATTCTAGTTTAGAGCCTCCAGAGCAAAATAAGTTCCACAAAACATGTGTCTCAAAAACTATGCACTGATATTGCCCCCATTATCCTCATCTGTTTAAGACCTCCTCATCTTCCATCCACAAGCTGTGAGCTAAATACAACAAATCAAGACTCTCCCCACACACACACACACACACACACGTCTGATTATCAGCTCCTAGCAAACAATAAACATTGACCAGTCACAGCCAAGCTGCTCTCACTCCAAGGCCACCACCACCACTAACTCAGCAAAGACTAAATATAATGCACTTCATACTGCCAACCTTTACCTGGTATGTAACTCCATGAAAACATTTTAATCTTTAAACTATTGAGAATAAAAATTTGTTTCAAAAATGACATTAACTGAAACATAAAAAAAAAGTATACCATTGGATTGTGAGTTGGCCTTCATACTACACAGGGTCCAGCGTAGCAAATTGTAAGAAGCTTCGTTAGCTACCCAATGTACCTTGTCCACTGCCACATAACTATAGCATCCGCTTATACAAATTCTATTCTATGCACTGCTATCATCCTTGGTTGGAAGTAAAAGTGTACTCTCATCAGGCTAGCTCATCCACTGGAAATGCAGCTGCAGTCTCACATACACAACTCACTGCAGTTTAAAATATGTGCTCGTGAGTGCGCCCAGGATTCACCCAAAAAAGTCAGTTTTCCATTGCTGCTAAGAAAGGTGATTTTCAAATAGAGAACTGCAACTGAAGCAGTCATAATAGCCGAGATATCATGCTGTACAATATTATCAACTGTTTGTTTTTTGTTTAGTTGAGCCCTATTACAAAGTTCAGGCATCTTCTCTACCTACTGGGCTAGTCTTAGCTGAACACCAGTAATACTAGATTATTTTGCACTACTGGAATGGCCTTGTATATAACTACCATCTTTTTTGTGACTAAGACAAAGAACAAAGAACTTGACCAATTAGTTGTAGCTGGACAAAAAAAAAATTTGGAAAGTCACTGCACCAACAGCTAATTACAAGCAGAAAATGCTCAACACACTCGTCTTACTTATTTAAGGGTTAGCTTCAGCACTAGCAACACACACACACACACACACACACACAAGCGAGAATCTCGTTAACACGCAACCTAACGCTCCGGGACCTCACAATACATCAATTCTTACCTCACCAGCGGCGAAGAAAGTCGCCAGTACCTCCTGTTAATACTGCTCCAGCTCCTGGGATACTTTCCGTGCAATTTCACATTCCAAATCAGCTGGCTTTACTTTATTCAATTTTTTCCCTCAGTTTTCTTCCTAACACGCCCCCTTCCACGTTCCGACCACACCTTCCATTTTTCAAAAAAAAAATTCCGCCACAAACAGTGTAAATAAACCCGTAAGTATTGTTGTATAAAGGTTATACTTAGAAGTAAAAAGAAAACAACACTCGTTGTAGTGATGGTATTGATTCCATGCCATTTTGCATTCTCTGAAGCAGTTTTTTTGTGACCACCTACATCTCCATTGCACAATAGCTATATTTATTGTGAGACTAGAAAACTGATTAAATTAAAGTATTGGCAGAAGACCATTCTATATTTTTTAAGTGTTCAAGTCTCGAGATACAGTACTTGCATAAATATGATTTTAATTAAATGCGTGGGTGGAATGTGTTGTCAAGTCCCAATGAACTTATTTAATTCCTGACTGTTGCACGTTTTGTAATGTGTGCTCTTAGCAACTAGCTAGTGTCTGTTGTGTGTTCATTTGTGTTGTGTATTAGTTACGTGTCTATGGGCTGAGTCCTGGATATATTTACCCTTGTGCCTAGCTCAGTCAGAGTATTTTCTCATGAACCATTGCTTACTTGGATAAGACAAAAACCTAAATTAGCCAGGTTGGGCAAACTGGTAGAGAAAATTCTCCTAGTGTGGCTTTCTCAGCACTTGGGAGTACCAGAGCAGCAGAGGAGACCCACACCCTATGAGAGTACTTGTCTACACCCACGCAAGTGGGGTAATGTAAATTGTAACTACCGGTAACATTTCATGTCATTTATAAGTACTGAAGCTATATTTAATCCCAAGCACGACCAAGTTTTCTAGCCAGTGCACAATACTAATATAACTACCCAGAGAGTGCTGTCACTTCTTACAGAAAAGGTACTGAACATAAATCTGATATAAAAAATATTCTGATGCAATGAAAGAAATGAGGTTAATTAGTCAGAGGCTTCGCTTGTTTCTCCTGCCAGGCTCTGAGCTGCTGTTCAAAGATGAGTGACTGATCTATCAAGTGCCAACAATTACTCTTGACATACTTCAGACTCTTCTCAAAGCTCATTCCGAACTTCCTTATGAGGTATGCAAGAACAATAGAAGTTGAACGGGACCGGCCAAAGAGCAACACCAACACCCGAACTCGAACATCTCCTACACAACATGTACCACATGACGACAAGAGTATACAACGTATGTACCATTACGTACCACAGGAACAATAACACAACATGTGTATTTACATATTTAAAAGTTTTGTCAGCATTTATCTCTCCCAAATCCATTCTAATAGCACACACAGACTCCACTAGGATTCAGTATTATGAAAATACATAATGGAATTGCTAAAAAAAAAAAAAAAGAGCCAATAACAAAAAAAAAGCAACAACAAAAAACAACAACAAAACAGCAACAACAACAAAAAAACAACAACAAAACAGCAACAACAAGAAGCTATCTTCACAATTTCTTTCTCAGCCTTTTATTCTGTATTGTTCAAAGGAAGCCTGTAAGAGAGAGACACTGGGCATCGAATGAACAAACTATCTTACGTATGAGCCAAATTCATGCAACTCAGTGTAGCTTACCTTTAGACGTGGCATTGTCAATGAAGGCACACGAGGCCTCCCAGCACACACTCATGTCCTGAGAATTACTCTCCCTCACCGAGCACTGAAGCACCTCAATTCCCTGAATTTCCTCCCACTTGAGCGACTGCTGGTCGGACACTATCAGATGGGTGATGCCCATGAGCCTCAGGGAAGGGCCGTCCAGGGGAACTACCCGAGACCCAAGGAACAGATAGTCATTGATCTGATGTGGGAGAGGAAACATGGAAGAGAACTCTATTTGTCCGCAAAGGAAGCTGTACTGGTGCTGAAAGTCTGCGTAACTTCCTCCCAGGAGCCATATCTCGTTGGTGTAGTCAGCCAAGAGGTTACAAAATTGCTCAAAGTAGTTAGTGTGCCTCGAGGAGTCCTCTTGATCTATCCTGCCGTCATCGCCAGAGTCGCTGTCAGATGCTAGTGGACACAGAGAATGTCTACCAGAATGAAGGACTTGTAGCTTGCCAATGAGCCATTCTGAATGGACCTGACTCTGAGGCTGTTCAGAGTCGCCATATATTACAATTGGATTGGGGTTCTCTGGCCTGCAAGAATATATATATTTCCAGTGACCTAGACTGCTACCCCAGTCTCACAGCAGTCAGTGATTAATTCAATCATCTCTTATATACTTCTGTTTCTACTTCTATCTGTACTAATCTTTCTTACTTTTTTTTTGTAACCTAGCTAATGTATTTATCCATGTGCTAAGATAAGGTTGTCTTCTGCATAAAGTAATGGAATCTATGTATACAACCACACTTGCCTCAAATATTCTTTCACATAAGCTTTAATAAACTTTACAAGCTTCTTTTCTTTGTCACTCTCTGAAGTACCCACAGGAGGACCTGGGAAAGATACAGCTGTGGCTATGTGGCCGCTGTGATAGTCAGAGCTAGACCTGGTGTCAATGACTAGATGGTGCTCGTAGAGGGGTAGGTTGAACAGTTCAATGGTCCCGACAATCTTCACTGCAACCCCGCCCTCCATTGCGGCCGATAGAGGATATGCCGATAGAGGATATGCCGATCATTACCACAGTTCAAGGAAACCAAGAGTAATTCGGTAAAACGTCGTCAAATAGCAACACTTTGACGACGATTTACCGAATTTCTGATACAGCAACCAAGCAAGGTTTGATACACTATAACATGCCATCACTATCATCACGAAGCGAATAACAAACTACCATTTACAGCATAATGTAGACATTACTTTAATTTTGCCTTTGATTTTTAATAAATAATATAGTTTGTGTTGAAATGTTGAAGTCTCCTGTATTTAAAGCATGTAGATACAAGCCACATGGTAAAGTGTTTCCCACAGAAGGGGGAAGTGGTTCGATTCTAAACTGTTGTAACTATTGCCCAATTGTTGTCACACGCATACACACAAAATTTATTTAAAGAGTTTGCTTGTTATATTGGGTTTGTGGAGTTTATAGAAGATTTCAAGCTATGAGATCATGATAGCTACTCGCCCTTTAAACAATAAAATGATTACTGGTGAAGATAATGCAATACTTATAATACTCTGTTCGTTTGATTGTGTCTATAGGTCCAACAAATTATTTCACACCTTTTATATACTAAGCCGTTGCAACCAAGTTGTTCCTAAAAACTTGGTATGAAGAAATCTCCCTTGAAGGATGTGGCTGTTATCTGAATCACCATTACAAAGTAACAGAACTTGAGACCACAGACACAGGCTTTGCACTTCATGCACTTTGTAAATTGGGACTTGAATTCGGATCGCTGATGCTGCTGCACTTAGTTGAAAAGCCAAGTTCTTGTGTTGAGCATAATGGTGAATGTATGATGTGCAAGAGTTATGCAATAGTACTGCAAATTAAATATTTTCTTCTATATACTTCTAAAATATTTGGGAACTTTCCAAAAGGCTGTATGTAGAAGATGAATTGGTGCAGCAAAAATGCCCTTTAGGCTTTCATATTACAGCTACTTGTAATTTGTTAGTCAAATAGAATATATGTTTATCATTTTCATCCTGATTTCTCATTTGGGAGATTTCCTGTTTGTGTTTTATACAAAAGGTAACAATATAACCACATGTGTAAAAACACTAGCTACTACAACTTGAAGAAACTATTATTTTGACAACCT